>Ga0247757_10002261_pt1 | contig 10230 bp, 12 predicted proteins | sample UWRJL126311R4_FD_180929 | JGI IMG/M metagenome (GOLD analysis project Ga0247757, IMG submission 180929) | Plant litter microbial communities from Arlington Agricultural Research Station in Wisconsin, United States - UWRJ-L126-311R-4 | ecosystem: Environmental > Terrestrial > Plant litter >...
GGAAACCTGCGCGAGGAGCTTCTGCACGCGCGCCGGCGGGAGCACGGCCACGTAACCGTCGGGGTGCGGCATCGCGAGGAACTGCTCGCTGTCGGTGTGCGTCCAGCGCCAGGCCGACGGAATCGTGAGACGATTCTTGTCGTCGAGCGTATGCTCAAAACGCCCGGAATAAACGGTTGTACCTGAAGACGCCATTTGGGTGAGTTCCGGGTCCCTACTTCCCCAGAACGCCCCATTTCTCCCCATTTCACTCCCGACAATCAAGTAAAAAGGGGACCGAAATTGTCAAAACTTGCTCACAAATTGCCGACATGCGCAGCGTTGCGCGTCGGCGGTGTAAGGAAACGAAAGCCGTGCCGACTGAAGCCAAGTCATGCCAACCGCAAAATCCCAGCCGGTTCCCGAACAGTCGGATCGAGTACGCGTTGGCAGAATATCCGCGCGAAGTGAGCACGACGACTTTACAGCCGCAGGACCGAGCAAATTTACAGCGCGCGTTGCACCGCGTAAACTTTGGAAAGAAATCTGGTCAGAATTCGCCACGACTCGTAACGACGACCAAATTCTCAACGAACTCTGGGCTCATCGTAGCAAGCCACGCCTACGAGCGCTTGGCCAGAGGCCGCAACATTCTCGGAACCGGAAGCGAGTCGGCCTACTTCTACCGAGTAGGCATCCTCACTTCCCCAGCGGCTGGGACCATCAAACTGTGGCCACTTCGCCAAATGCCGTATCGCCGTTTGACGAAATGGCCTTTCGGCAAATGACGAAGTCGCTTGGATGCAAATTAGGCCTTAATCTCCTCGTGAAATCGGTCTCACGAGTGGCCCATTCTTAATCACGCAATATCGACTCACCATCTTTAGTATATGAACTCTTTCCAAAACAAACTCGCCATCACCGCCCTCACCAACGCCGTCGCCCGGGCGGTTCTTCGCACCTCCGGTCAGTCTTCGTCCTACTTTCGACTTCGATTCGACTCGCGCAACCATGCACAGCGGGCACCGGAAATTGGCTACCTCGATTCCAACTCCGAGGCGCGTTTTGTGCCACTAATCAACCCCAACGCTGAGATTGAATCCATTGCCGACCTCACAGCGCGGGTGACCGAAAGCTGTTTATCGTTCGGTGGAAGCCCGAATCGCACCGTGATGAAACTCGAACTGGAAGCGACCGAGATCGACTACCGTTGGTGCGTTAGCATGAAGGCAACAGGCATCGATCGGGCCACGGGGCACAAATTGGTGTGCTCCCACCAATGCCGTGTACGGAGCCGTGTCGACGTCACTGCCCTAGCAGCGTGACGGCATCCAGAGTATCGATAGCATCGTACCCTTATCGTCGAGCGGGGCAGCAAATTCCCATAATTCGTCGTCCTCTCCCGCCTCTATGTGGGGGAACCAAGCTTCCCATGGCACCTGCTGAAGAGCGTTATCACCGCGCTTCTCTTGGACCTCGTAGAAGACAACGCTGTCCGCGGAAATCGATTGCTGCGATTCGAGCCACAATCCGTCCATCCGTGCGCGGTTCTCTCGCCACCATCGCACATTCTTCCCGTCAGAAAACACTGCAATCACGGGCTGTGGCGCCAATTCCGCATAGCGTATTGCCGCTGTGATAGGAGATACGGCGAATTGTTCGCTCAGGCCTTGAATCATCGACCAGGCAGGCTCGGCGCGCATGGCCTTTAGATCTAACATGAATTTCGGCATGAGGAGCTCCGATGCGAACGTATTGGCCTCCAGTTCCTGACCATTGTGCCGGTACTCTCTCATATCCGAATCAGTGCAAAAAAACACCTGAGTGTTTGCCCCATGCATTCGCCAGTGCCCCAATTCATGCGCAGTTGCGAACCTCCGATCACCTAGATTCACCAGTCGATCGCTCAGTACGATAGTCCCGACCTCTCCGACTCGTACCAAGTGTGCTTCAGCCCCAGACAGATCGCCGGCGGCAACTTCGACTCCGAGATCCCAAGCGATGTCCTCAAGCGCAATTTCTTCAGGACGAGTGATGCCGTAACGATGCAACAGCCGAGTCGCCTCCGCCGCAGCCGTGAGCAAGAGCGGCTCAGCCTTCATCTTTAGGTTTTTTCGCAGCCCGTGCAGCAGTCCGGATGAGTTGCTCCCTCAAGGACACAAGGTCTTTAAGTGGCATGCTTTCAGCCCTACGGGCAAAAATTGCTGCCTGACCACCGCTCAGGGACAACATGCCCTTGATCTCATCGATCAGAGCCTGTGCATTCGAAACCACACCGGAAGGCTTGGCCGCATTTTCCTGCGACTTGATTCGTTCCTGCCTGGCTGCGGCCAAACGCGCTTTGCCCTGCGCAGCCTGAAGCATCGATTGCATAGACTGCCATCCGGCCTCCGTATCTACACTGAGAGCCTTTAGCGTCGCGGCAATTTCATTGGGGGTCTGCTTTTCTGCCTCCTGCTGATTGCCAAATGCCAAGTCGAATACGGAATCGAAAGCCTTACCCGGATCGGGCTGCTTGGGTTGAGACGATTTGGTCATGCTGCCTCCTGTTGCTTAAGATAACGGCCTACTGCGGACGCAAGGCGCTTGCGGGCTTGGTAAATCTCGATCTCGGAAACGCCCAGTCTTTCCGCGAGGAGGCTCGCTGGTTTGTCCAGTCCCTCATTTTTGATGAGCAGAAGCATGCCATACACCACCCTATCAGGCCGAGCGAACGTCACGAACGCATCGAATCTAGCGATAGCATTTTCGCGAGCCTGAGGCGTCATGCGATCATCGCCCTCACTCCACATCGTTATCGTTGGTTCGAAATGCACATGCTTGCTCCCGGCTGCATCGAATTGCGACGCTGGCATTTCTCCGTAGAGCTGGCGTGCTTTTGCCTGGTACGCATGGCTGATAAGGCTTCTTAGAATTTCGATCAACGCGACCTTAACCGGAATCCCTGGCGGAATCCTTCTAATGCAGTCGCCGCTCTCGTCGAAATTGAGGCAACTTTTCACCGCCTCATGTAGAAAATCTGCCCCGCTCCGCACGGCCCATCCGCTGATCATTCGGTATCGAGCTGACATTGTTTCAGAATACAGGCGCAGTTGATCGTAATTGGCCCGACCCACTGCACCTTCGAAGTGGTCGCCAATGCGAGCTATCTGGGCTTGGGCTTCCTGTGATGGCGATCCCATGGTTCGCTGATTTACGGCAAAAACCTGATACCTGCCTGCGCTTGCGGTAGTTCGGTCGGAACAAGACAGGGGAAATAAACATACTCATGCCTCCCTACTACCCGCGCGGAGGGAGATTTTGGCAGCAATCGCAGATTTTTCTGCGGAATTTTTGGATCCAGATCTAAGGCGGGCTGCAGCGGGTAATCCATTGGCGGCATATTGTCTGGAAATCCGGACAAATCACCACCGGAAACCCTGTAATGTTCAAGTCTGATTTTCCAGACAATGGCCCCACGCCGGCAAAAACTAAAAAATGTGGTCGGCCCGGCGATGCAGCGCCGGAGAATTGAGCTTGGCTGGTCCCAAGCCAAGTTGGCAGCCGAGTGCCAATTGATCGGTTGGGACATCTCTCGCGGAATCATCGCCGCACTCGAGGGCCGCGTGCGGTGGGCTGGCGACTATGAGGTTGCCTTGTTAGCGAAGGCGCTCCGCACCTCGATCTCCTCACTCTATCCACCAGCAATCGACTGGCCCGAGCTCGGCTACACCCACGTGAGCAACAGGGCCCGTCGATCCTCGTAAAAACCCACCTGAAATCAGTGGCTTGGATTTAAGAACGCAAGCTGCGGCGAATTTGTCTTGGCCGTTGGTATATGAGGGCACTTCCCTCATGAAAACCACACATACGCCAGACAATCCCGAGGCTCGCCTAGAGGCCTTGCTCAAAACCAAAGAATTCATCCCCTTCCATGTTGATCTGCCCGATAAAGAGTACGACTACGTCAAGCTCTCGATCTATGGCGCGATCAAAACCAACGAACTATTCGTGAAGATCACGAATGATCGGGTGACATTTGTGGAAGCCGTTTCTTCGCCACTGATCGCTCCCGCTATGGCTGAACGAATCTGGGGCATGGATGCCGAAGACGGAGATGCAGCGTTCAGTTTGGCGAATCAGCTTTGGGAAAAGCACAAAGCCGATCTTATCAAACGATAGGCGCCAGTCAGGGACTTACTCATGCAGGTGTTGCCCGATGAGTCCGCGGGGTCGTTCGCCTTTCGCCTAGCGCAGCACCGCCGCCAATCTCTTGCGTCCCTTTGCCATGAGCTGCTCGAGCTTAGTATTGCAAGAAATCCAATCGACTTGGATCGCCGCCTGGCGCGCGACTACGGTTCGACACTACTTCGTGCAGCTCATGCCTCACAAAGAGCAAAGCGACTATTTCTCCTGCCAGATGACTACATCTGTTCCGTAAGGAACTCTGAAACTCGAAAATATACCGGCCCCGTCCGCATTTGTACCCGCTGCCTACGTGAGCGAAAATATGGCCGGAAGTTCTGGCGCACTATATTCGCCGCAGCCTGTCCGCAGCACGGGGTGGAACTGACTAACGTTTGTCCGTTCTGCCAGACCAACATCCCCTACTTTGGCGAAATGGCCGGCATGATCAGCCAGTTCTGGCTGGAATCATGGCCAACATGCCCCGCCTGCCTGCAATTGATCAAAAGCGGCAATCCTGCACACCCAATGCTTATTCGTATAACACGACGCTGGATCTCCGCTCTCTCGGGGGAGCCACAACGCGACTACACCGCGCGGGGATTTCTGCATCTGTCTGCCAGAATCCTTGCGCGTTTTGAAGCCGAAGAGCGATATCGCGAGCTATCCAAGCTGGTCGCACCGGACTCCGCATGGCCCTACCACGTAACCACGGCGCTCTTGGTCCGCGCACTCATGCGAAAACATACTACGCCTAACGCTGCCTATGCAGCCCTGGGCGTCTCGTTCCAGCCAGACCAACTCGCCAGCGAAATCGTGGACTGTCCGTGAACATAAGCGCAACGCAGCTTTCGGCCGGTGTAGGCTTCGACGGTATCTGTAAGTTTAAGCAACACGGCTTCGTCCGCACACCTCAACTCCTTTCCGGAATCGGCCAACAACCAGTAGTGTTCGATCATAGTCGGCTCCATCCCACAGATAAGGTGGGCCATCACCACGCATTGAGCATACCCGAGCGCGAGCTGACTGACGCTCATGCCACTAGCGTAAGCACCCAAGCCAACCTCTTCGGAGAACTTCGATCGGAAGCCGGCGAAACGCCATTTCTTCTGGAGAAGATTCGCTGCCCTCCAAAACACGGCGAAGTGGGCCAGTTCATAGTTATGACGGCCGACGGGACCAGCGGCTAAAAGCGCGTTGTAGCGGCTATCAAGTTCCATAGCGAAACCAACAAGCGCATCGCTTGCCGGGATCACCGGCCCCAATGCCAGGTGGGCGTAGCACGATGGGCAGACAGGTCTTGGGCTTTTCCAAATCATTGTGCTCAACTCGGTGCCGCATCCGTGACAATGTCGGACCAGCACCGTCTTGTGTTCACGGCAGACCACCGCGGTCGGACCGAGCCAAGATTTCCGCCAGTGCTCGCGGTGGCGCAGTGCCATCGGACTATGAGCACCATATCCCGCAGCGCGCACCCATGGCGCCCGCTGACTGAAATGTCCTCGGCTGCCGCCGTCTCCGAGCTCATAAAAAAGCGACCGCTCTGACATGGAATGCAACTCATCAGAGCTCGCATTGAAAAAACGTCCCAGCGACCACCAATCAAACTCCCGTCGTTCCGCACACCGAGAGTCCACCAGGAGTGAACCACCTAGCAGACCGCAGAATCCTGCTTCGGAATAGTCCGCGGACTGCGATCATCGACGGCAATGTCACGACGCCTGGCAGCGCTCTGCGCCTGCGCACCGACAAATTCACTGCCGCCATCGTGATTGATGGTGCCAACTTTGCCACAATGCGGCCAGATGACAAACGAGGCATCGGAGTCGCGGACCAACTCTCCTTTTAGTTCCATACCAACTCTCAGATCGCTCGCCTTGATCAGATGGTGCCCGCGCAATTCGAGATCAAGTCGAGGACGGAATCCACTGTCGTGGATTCTGCCACCAAACTCTATGAGCTGTTGGAGATTATAGTAGTGCTTGTAGAGCGCATTGTCATCGAGGACGGGATCGGGCCGCCGTTGGCCGATTGCTCGCAGTCTGTTTCGATCATCCCACAAAACCGTTAACATGGCTAAGTGACGTCGGTAATGCCGATTCGGCATTCCGGGGACACGGAAACTAATCGGCATATGCCCGTCATCGAAACCGAAATCGATCGCCAAATGGGGAGCCGTCGAGTCAGACGCGATTTCCTTAACCGGCACTACCGAATCGGCATTAAGCTCCAGCTCGCGTCCATCTTTGAAACGGAGACGCAACACAGAGAAATTCGCCTGTATATTTTTTCGTTCGAAGCGATAAAAGCGATCAAACCCAGCGAGCGCGTCACCCTCGACGGCATCACCGAATCGAACGCGCCTCGATTCGCCCTTTTTCACCAATACGTCCACCCACGCATCAGGAGATTGAGGTAGAGACAGGGGAATTTGATAGTACCCCGCAGGCCTCGCAACGACCGCGCGCTTCCGCAGCCGCACTCGCTTGGGCTTAGCTTTCGCTACCGCCCTCTTAAAGCGGGGAGCGAAGGAACTTAGCTGCGGATCATCCATTAGGGCACGTGCCGCGGCTAGCGTGCGAGCAGCCGGTTTGTCCGTGAGGTTTCCCTCCCGCAGAAGAACATCTTCAACCAGGACAGCTGCATGCGCGAAGGAAGAAATCTTTGAAGCTGTCATGCAGGGCTTATTGGCTATTCTGTCGCTTGGGTAGTGTTGCGGTCAGGAGCGGCTGCCGGAGGCACAGCACGAGCGGGCGCCGCTGCTCGTGCCGGGCCGTGTTCGGCAGGCGCCGCCTCGGTGGACTCGATGGCCGGTTCAGCGCCGCCGCGTGCAAAATCATGATCCAACGCCGCGCGCGCCTGGTAGCTAGCCCACGCCGCCAATATCGAGTGCGCAATTGAGCTATCCAACCGCCCGGTCCGCTTGATGGGATACGCCAGGTCATTTGTTCCCACCGTTGGCCGGTATTTGTTGCCCCGAATGCCAACTGAAAGCGGCTTGGCAACGACGCCCGATCTTGGGGTCAGCAGCTTGCTCAAGAACTGCTGGCATTGTTGCAGGCGCTTCGCGTAACCGTCGGTTAGAATATACTCTGCCACACTGGTATCGCGGGCGATGGTCACAGCGCCATCCTTGTTGAAGACGCAGGCGTCGAGAATACTCAGATCGACAATAAAGGCATTCAGAAAATCGGCGCGCCAGATCTTGTTCTCTGGCAAAATTCCCGAAAGCTCGTGAAAGCGCTGCGCGTTCCGAGACTCCTTCACGTTCGCTTTCACATCCTGTGTCAGTAAAACGAATAGGCCGGCTTCGGCGACGCGTTCGCCGTTTTCTCGCACCATAAGATCACACGGCTGCGCAAGCAGCATGAATGATTTTGTGGTCGATTGCGTGCCACTCCCGGAGACGCATTCGAAAATATCACCGCAATGAAGCGGGGAATGAATCGCGTTAATCAAGGCGCCGTCGGTGCAGACCTCAATTTGCCGCCATTTCCGAAATTGCTCCATCGGGAATCGCGGGTCGCCGGCAAGCTGCGGCGCGATCTTCTTCCGGAACCGGCGCATCTCAATTAAGGTGTCGTGCAGTTTGGCGCCTTCGAATGCATTCATCGTGTCGCGCCGCTGGTTGAGCGCAAAAATACGAAGCAATACATCAAATTCGGAAGCACCTTCACTGATCGAATTCTCGAAAATGCCCTGGTCGATGTCGGAGATCGACTGATTCATAAGGGTGCTGACTACCTGGCTTGCCGACTTGGCCAATTCGTCAGCGATCTTGGCGGCGAGGTCACCGGTGTAACGATGAATGAATACGGCCCGCATCGCCTGAGCCACCCGGTTCGAAATCGGACGCTGGGCCCCGAGTTTTGAAATAACCGAGAACCGATGAGGCTGAATGCTTTCTTTGGCACTGTAGGCGAGGCGTCGCTCCTCCTGTTCCCCCTCCTGGCAATGGCAGGTAAACATGATGCAAAAGCCTTCTCCGCGAGACAGCTCTTTCAGAATGTCCAACCCATCATAACCCGAGTTCTCCCGGTGAAACTCCTTATCGATAAGAAAGAGGGTGTTTCGGTCCGCGGTTTTAAATTGCTCGGACCCGCCGCCGGTCCATTCGCCCAGGCTAAATTTGGTCACTCGGTCGCCAAAGGCATCAAGCAGTTCCTTGATTTCTTCGAGAGTAAGGTCGGGGTTCTCGGGGCGTTCGACCGTGACCCCGGACAGTTTTTCGACCTCCTCGACAGCCGATTCAAGCGCCTGATCGGTGGCCGGTGCCTGCAATTCATCCAATTGCTCTAGCATGTCCGGCTCTGGCTGCTTCAGGTTAAAAGTGCCAAGCCCCGTCACATTCACCTCTGGGTGCCCCGCCTTTTTATATAGGACCGAGAGGCTGCGCGCCAGACGATCCACTAGTTGCGCCCGTGTTGGTTTCGCGAAGTTGTCGTCAATCCAGACAACCTTAGTGACGCCGGCGGCCTCGAGGCATTGTCCGATCATTCTTTGTCACTCCTGATGCTGGCCAGGTTAATCACGAACTTGAACAAGCGATCATGGCGATTGCGCTCCGGGTCCAGCGTGATGGTGCAGTTGTCGCGCTCCAGCAGCTGGCGCGTGATGAACAATCCCATGCCATTGCCCTGGCCGACCGGCTTGCCGGAAACAAAGAGCTCGAACATTGAACCTTCCAGATCAGGGCGGATTCCCGGCCCGTTGTCCGAAAAAATGATGCGAGGCTTCTGGATTTCGATGTGCAGTTTGCCCGACTTTGAACCCCGCCCATAAAAATCCTCTAGCCAGTATTCCGAATTGGTCGCCAAATTGTCCAAGACCTGCGTGAGTCGACCGGGGTTGATGCTGACCGCGAAGTCGGTGGTGCTATCGACGGTCAGCTCCCAATGAATCCCGTGCGTCTTGAGGCGCGCGCCACGGAGCTGGAGATACTCTTCGACCAACTGAGAAACCTTAGCGGTGCGTTTGGCCCACCGGCGGCCGCGCAACATCGGCTGCACCAGGTCCAGCATCTGCTTCACACCGGTGTTGGCATTGTAGATCGTATCGGCGTGCTTGCCGACGATGGGCCCATCGACAATCGGATTCTTCGCCGCTTTCTGCAGCAGCATTGCGGCTCCATCGATCTGGTGAAGCAAAGCAGGCACATCATGTGCCGCAGCCTGAGCTGACAGTCCCGTGGCAACCATCTCGGCGAAGGCCTCGGCCCGTTCGCTAAACTCATCGATCCGGCGGCGGATGATCGAGGCGAGCGCGCGATTCTTGGCCATTTCTTCCATCATGGTACTAACGTCACTACGCTCGGACGTGAGCTGCTTTTCCACTTGGTCCAATGTGGCGAGCAAACGCTGCGCACTCTCGCGCACGGCGGGCTTCAGCGTGCGGTCGAGAAACAGCGTTCGGGCAGCGGCTTCGACCTTGCGGAGCTCCATGGTGCGCTTTTCTTGCGATTCTTTAAGCCGCGCCTTCAGCACGGCGGCGGCGGCCAATAGTTTTTCCAAATCTTGCACCGTGCGATCAAACGTGGCGGCGCTGTTCGTTTCCTCGTCGGCGTGGACCTGGGTTTTCTCGTTTAGAAAAGCGACGCTCTTCTTGCCCAGGTAATTTAGGGCCGGATTGATAAATCCGGTGATCTCATCCACCAGATGCTTAAACCCTAGATACTCTTGATTCTCGATGAAACCTTCGCGGTCTGATTTTTCGATCAGTAACGGGTTCTTCTCAACGCTGATCTGAAAATAGCCGATTGTTGTGCCCGGGCGCAGGCTGTAATAACCGGCGCCGGAGGTCCATGCCTTACCCAATTCCATCCAGTCGTTGGGCATCCGAATGCCAAAGTTGTCGCGATAGATATAGACCTGGGCGAGTTCCTTGATGAGTTCGCGATAGTCGGTATCTTTGCCCAGTGCGTCCTTGGGCAGATCGGCCCCACGGTCGAGATCGTAGTAATCGATGCAGCCTCGAAATGGCCCGGGATTGGGTAACTTCACATCCTTCTCCAAATGCATGTCCGGCTCTTGACGCACAGTGCGCAAATCGAGAAACCACCCACCTTCAGCGGACTGAGTGATTCGGTAA
>Ga0247757_10002262_pt1 | contig 10228 bp, 10 predicted proteins | sample UWRJL126311R4_FD_180929 | JGI IMG/M metagenome (GOLD analysis project Ga0247757, IMG submission 180929) | Plant litter microbial communities from Arlington Agricultural Research Station in Wisconsin, United States - UWRJ-L126-311R-4 | ecosystem: Environmental > Terrestrial > Plant litter >...
AACCACCCACCTGGCTGCCCTCCAGTGCCGCAAACAGAACTTCGACTACCACACAGATAGTGGCTAACAATCACGTGACTATTATCGCAGAATTGCTACCAATAGCAGCGGGCTGCGCCACAAGCCTGGCACCTCCGACACTCCGCACCACATTTGTTTACAAGCAAGCGCCCGCCGCAAACGAGGTTCCGCCCAGTCACCCTCGACGCTCCTCTCTACATCCACACCTTCGCCTACGCCTACGCCTATATATACCTACGCGTACGCTTACGTCTACACCTACAACAACTCGCACTCGACTCAATCCAAGGTGGACAAAGGAGCGGGGCCACCTTCCCATTATCATGTCTCGTCAACGAGAATCTATTGTGCCCATGGACTTTGAGTATGACAACAAACACGGTCCGATTGATCCAAATTCACCGTTTCTCAGAGGACTGGAACACTCCGCGAAGAAGCGTAAGCTCTCTTTTTCTAAGTCGAAGCCCCAGTCCGAAGCCCACTTGCACCAGCTGAATTTAGGGCCACCGTTTGGCCATCCCACAGGCACACACTCTGTTCTCGACTCACCGTCCAAAAGGGCGTTTGCAACACCGGATCGACCTCAGCTTCGCGAACCGAACGGTCAGACATACTTGTTCTCGTCTACAACCACTAAGCCACTTCCTGTGCCACCGCATATGCAAAACGCAAATGCCTGGGAGCCACGGACACCGCAGAGTAACATGGACTTCAGCAGCGGGGGTGAGACACCCAATACGCCGGCTCAAGATAGTGACGCCGCCACACCCGATACCCAACTAGTGAGCAGAATGGGTAGCCTCTCGCATGGAGAGAAGAAAAGTCCAAGGAAACGTGACAGCTTCCTCAGGCTCTTCAGCTCAAATTCGAGCCCGAGCCCATCCAAGGAGAAGTATTCGCGCAAAGCCGAGAGTAGGGTGATGAAGCGTCGGACGAAACGATCCAGGACAGCTCTACGCGATGTATACGATTCCGATAACGAGCCACCACACCCCTCAACTATGGCAATCACTCAGAAAACACCTGCCATCGGCTTCGCCGCTAATATTCCGGGTGTCCTAACCTGGGTCGAAGCGCATCCCAACTTACCTGCCGTCCTCTCGTACTACATGCAGTTCTTTGTGAACTCAGCCCTAGGTTTCTTCATTCTGTGGATCGTCTACGCTGGCTACTCGGCCGTGGTAAACGACATCAACATTGAGGCAAGCAACAAGATGCGTGACATTATGCACGAGATCGCCATCTGCAACGAAGAGTACAGGCGCAACCACTGCGACCCTACGAAGCGCGTGCCCGCCATGGAGAACATGTGTCAGAACTGGCAGCGCTGTATGAATCAGGACGCGCAAGCGGTTGCAAGGGCCAGCGTGGGAGCCCGAACTTTTGCCATGATCTTCAACAGCTTCATCGACGAGTTCAGCTACAAATCCATGGTACTTCTCCTCCTTCTCATTTTCCTTTTCTGGAACCGGGACAAAGTCTCGAAGACTGCTGCAGAGGGCATGGATCAACTCCAAGAAGTTGCCAGTGCGCGCGCATCAGCATCGTCGAACCAGCGCTGAACTACGGCCCTGGCGTCCAGCCCCGCGCACGATCCTCCCTTAAATTAAACTAAACGCTTTTATGGTCCTAGCTGACGAGTTCTTCCGCGAACTAGGTATTTGCATGCCTGATCATGTTTGGCGGGTTCAATCTGTCAAACTGGATCTTTGGGTTTTATCGCGGCAAGCACTCGCAAACACATCAACCTCAACATCACGACTATCCGCCCATTCCACAAACGCCCCAGAGGTATCCAAGTGGCGGGTACATGGCAGAAAACAGCGGGTGGAATGTACCATACGGGACACCGTACGGGGGCGTGAATCAGCACATGTTAGCGGAAGCCGCGCAAAGTTTGCCAGCGCTGCCCAGCTCGGTGCGGGAGGATGAAAGAAGCCCGACGAAGAGGACTATCTTTAGAAGATAGCAGCGCATGCGGTTTCCAGCCCCGGCGATCATTCTTGCTTCAATATGTACATATAGTTTTGATTTGGCAGCAGTTACACGTATGTTGTACATGAATGCATTCATATTTCACCTGATTCGCGCTATGAAATGCGAGGCTATCGTTTGTGCAAAGCGAATCGACAACGCTCTCGAGCTGCTTGTATTTTCCTGTGCAGTGCACGATTCTAAACGCAAACCCCCTCCCTATGGTGTCCCCGGATATTATGCTCGTCCCAAGTGCCATCTAAGTAGAAAACCCCACGCCCGAGGTCCATTATGTAACAAAAAAAAGTTCACAAACCCTATAATGCTGGCAGAAAACGGGAGAATTAGCGGGCATACAGCCCCTTCACGCACCCTATGCAGGAGTCAAGGCCACCTTGACTCCATTCCCACTGCACAACGTCAGGGTCAAGCCCTCGACCCACACCCCGCCATTCGGGTCCCTGCTCTCCAGCTTGGCAAACTCCTGGGCCAGCCTGACCGTCACGAAACTCGCCTCGGTCAGCGCGTACTGCTGGCCCAAGCAAATGCGTGGACCGCCGTTGAATGGAAGATACTCCCAGCCCGGCCGAAGGCTCTCCCAGCGCTCGGGCTTGTATTCCTCGGCGTCAGGTCCGTAGAGATCGGCCCGTCGGTGCATCGCAAAGGGGGAGTAGCCCACGACGGTTCCGCGGGGTACGAAGAGAGGAGCTGTACCGTCGGGGCCACCGCCGACGGGGAGGATAGTGTCTTTTATCGCGTAACGGCTGTTGCCGGGCACGACGGGGTGTGTGCGCAGAGCTGTTGTCATCGTCAGGCACTGTGCTAAGCGGACACGAGGGGGTTGGACTTACATTCGTTCAGGCACCACTTCAGGTACTTGAGGTTGCGAAGCTCCTCATATGTGGGCTGACGACCTTCCAAGGTTGCTACTTCTGCGCGCAGCTTGGCCCATACATCTGGACGGAGTGCGAATTGAAAGAACATGTTGCTAAGAAGACTGGCGGTCGTGTCACGGCCTGCGAGGAGGATGTTCATCAGTTCGTCCCGGATACGCGTCTTGTCGCCCGTTTGCTTGACCAGCTCCTTGATGAAGACGTATCGACCCTCGTCGTCGGCCTTTCCTGTCGCCTTCTCCTCGTCGTGCTCCTTCATGGCGATGTCAACGAACTTGTCCACGTACGCGTGGCAGATTCGCAGTGCGTCCTTGCCTGCCTTGTTCGGTCGCAGGGGATCGAGGAGATTCCATCGGAGGCGGGTAATGATGTCTTCTTGAGCAAACTGGAATGCCCTCGCGAAGATAGCATCTTCGTTGTTGACTTCGTCTTCGGACATGCGCAGCGAGTCGGTAGAGTGGTTGAACAGGAACTCGGTCGCCGAGTCGATGGTCAGCTTGAAGAATAGAGCTTGCAGATCGACCGTGGACCCGTCCTTGGGGATGTGCTTCATCATGAGCTTGAAGTGCCGCTCGAAGGCATCCAAATCGGCAATCTGGTCTCGGGCGAAGTTGGGGCGCAGCAAATGACGGCTGTTTGCCCACTTCTCCCCATCGCTGTTGAAGATGCCGTCGCCGAGCAGCGGGCTGAAGGCACGACGGCGATTGCCAAAGCTGTAATCCTTGAACTTCAGGCTGAGTAGCGTCTTAATGTTTTCAGGCTCGCAGGTAACGATCATGTTGACGTCGAGTGTTTTGTTCAGATAGGTGTGGGTGTTCTGGTCGAGAAAGCGCCTGCGGTTGCGTTCGAGCATCCTGCGGGCCTTGTAGTTTGCCACATTTGCCTTGACGACATCCCAACCCAGAATGGGGTCTTTGTTGAAGCGATGGGCACACGGCTGGCAACCATTCTGCTTGATGAGGCGCTGGCGGGCAAGATAGAGTTGGATGCGCGAGTAGATGACGTACGAGAGCAGAGCGCCGGCGACGACATAGAGCAAGGGCGATTGAGTGAGAGCCATGGTTGGAGCTGTGGGTGGGATTTCTGGAGGGCTGAGGCTCAAGCTGCTAGCCAGCAGGGGCCACGGGCGGTGTTGTGGTACTCTTATGGCACGACCAACAGCTCGCAAGCATAGCTGAAACGGGCGACAGCTCTTGAGCTCGTACGAGAAAGGCGACTGTGCCCTTTGGAGGAGTCGGGAGCGGAGCAACCACAAGACGCCGCGGCCGGCGGGCACTACTACTAGGCCATCAGAAGGCGTCGCTGACGCCGACGGTCGAATGAACGGGCACTGCTGCGAAGGGCTTTGTTTGTAACGAGCCTCCACCGCTCGTCCGCTTGGCCGGAAACGGACGATGCCGAGGTCGCTTGGCCCTTTTTCCTGCTGATGGCACGGGCGCATCAAGCCAAGGATGACAACGGCGACGCCGCCATTGTGGCCGGCTGGCGGGCATGGCTTTTGTGCCTACCTGGTGCTGCTAATCCGACGAGATCCATTTGTAGTGGTTGATCGTCTCCCGTGATAGGTAGTCATACACCTGCCCATAATCCTTGCACACATGCTGCCCATCCCACCCATCGCTGCCGCCAACGTCTTCTCCCGTTACGGGATCCTCCGGGAAGGTCGTAGCCGCCCCCTCGAGTGCAACGTCGCCCGCGCACATTATACCTTGTCTCAGGTATTCGAAGCAGTGGTTGATGTGCCACGCCATCTTGACTGGACCCTTCAGCTGCAGCCGGTTGTACGCATCGAGGATGGTGTAGAGGCAGTGCAGCTGATGTGTCATCGACGTGGTGAAGACGGTCTGATTAGGATAATCGTGTATGGGCTGTGGGAGGCTCGAGTACTGTTCTGGCGTCTTGACTTCTACATACCCGAGACCCTCTGTTATGTCGTCAGCTATTGCCATGCATGCGCTTTTCACCGTTGGTCTCTACCTGGCACCATGTCGAGCCATGCCTGCTGTGTCTTTGCACTCCAAAAGTCAATCGGTCGTTCGGGTGCAAACACTGCGTCAGGTCTGAACCGAACTATCTTCTGCGAGACTGCCAACCGTCAGCGACTGTGACCATGCTCAACGGTTGTTGCTTTCACATCTTGGCGCAAACCCAGTTATGTCCCCTCCCAACTCGAACCCCTGACTTCCGTGCCACCGATACCTGTTCTCCACTAGCAGCCCGACTATGGCCAGAAGTAGCCCTGTATTGATCGCCCACATGCACATCTTCAGCTTCCCGCAAAACTTCTGTTTGGCTCTCCTGTTCATTGCCCTCGCGTCTGCCTTCGACCATCCCTCGACGTCTGTAATCGATTCCGAGTCACTGTCAGTGCTGTGAACAGCATCGTAGCGCTCGTTGGCTTTCATGTGGACTCGAATAACATATGATTGAAAAAAAAGTTGGGTATGGCTGCTTACGCAGTATCAGTGCGCCGTCGTCTTTTCAACAATGTTTGCTGTCCGAGAGAGTCGGTCGTAGCAACCGCGTCCGTCTTCTTTATGCTCCAAAATTCTCTGGCGGCTACCAGCTGACAGCAATATGCACCCTACCGTAGGCCAAAACGTCGCTGTGACGCCAAGCCTACGATGAAGCAAACGAAGCGCTTGGCTTAAATCGAACGTTTGAACATCAGTCATCTTACTCATAAAAACACTATGCGCACAAATTTAATCAGAGTCTTCAAATCATATCTCGATACCCTCGATCATTCTAACCTATCCTTATAAAGTTTCTGTCTCTTAGCGTTCAAATATCGGATGTGGCACAGTTTCTTGCGTGCATCCGCTTTCTAGCTGTAAGCGACGTGGCTCGATGCAACAAGAGTTCAGGAGACACGCGACCAGACTTCAGCATTTGAGATCTCGCAAGTGTGACCGAGTCACGATGGCCTCGGAACCTTGTCTCGGACTCTTCAAGATCCGACAATCGACGAACCGCAGATGTTGGCGCCTCCCCACGATCAGACGCCCAGGTAGATATCCATTTACTATCAAGCCTAGCTTTAGCAGTTGGCCCATCCTCAAAGCCGTACCGGTGATGGGTATTGAAGGCATCTGTACCATTTTCATCAGACCTAGCATCCTTCCGCAAGGACACTATCGAGGAACGCTCTGAACCCGAGCTTGATGACATATGAGAAGGTGAGCCGCTTATCATTTGGCTGTTTGGTGGGGCCCGTAATGGTTCGTCTCCATCATAATAATTATGGCCTCCCTTGAGACATGGTCGTAGTTCGTCGGCTGGGGATAGTATGATTTTCGGTACAAGATATTTTGAGGGGTTCCTCTGGTCCCACGCCTACTGGGAAAGTTTCGAGTTGACTTGCTCGAGGCCCTTGGCTGTTCCTGGACAAGGCACATGGGAGACTAAGTTCGTACATGATGCTTTCCGACGAATCTTCAGAAAATCATCGATGGGGGCATTGTCCCAGATGGTCTCATAGTATCCATTCTCTGACTCTACGATTTGTACTGTGAGATTTGAAGGATCGATGCCTCTTTTGTCCACAATGGCTTCGAAGCTCCACGAAGGGACAGATGCCGCTACCTGAACATCGGTTTTAGTGAGTGCGGGACAGGCAGCCGAGCTCTTCAATACTGGATCCGGGCACGAGAAAGCTCGCCTGGAAGCATTTCGTTTAGAGTTTTGATACCCTTGCTCTTCGGGGATCCCTGCACGTCGCGACTTTCCAAAGGCCAGGCTAGTAGACCACAAATTTAACGGAGGTAGTCTTCGTTTTTCCGTCCCTGTCCCGTCTTTGAACTCTACAGCCTTCACATGCTGTAACGGGCGGTACTGGCTTGCTGCATCAAGGTTCGCCATCGACTCTGATTCAGTCGAAATGATGGGTTTCGACGCAAACTTCAGACTCGGCTTAAGTGGTGTGTTCAGCGTAAGCCGATTGGGCCTGTTGAATACTTTTAGGGGATATACAGAGTCGGAACGTGAGGGGGCTGCGAGCCATACGAAGCCTGGTCGAGGTACATGAGGGATGAGCCAATAGGAAGGAGTATCTGCAATACATGCGTTCCTACTTCTCCAAGCACTTTGAGGAAATTGGCCAGTATGACAAGTAGGGATTTTCAACCGTTGCTGCAAGGTCATCGAGCCCTGGGACGCATCGTAGTACTAATCACGCACACCAAGGCTAGGGCTGCTTGACGTTCGCCGCAATGGTTGTAAGGGATGGAGCGATGATGTCCAAGGACCAAGATAAAAAGAGCCCTGTAGAGAGTCCAGCGTTGTTACATTGCTAGCCATTGTCTCCATAGTAGGGTATGACTTTGGTTTCCGTCCAGTAAGCTGGCAGCAGGCAGCCAAGACGGCGACGAGAAATATAAGAATGCAAGCAATGAAAGATGTAGGTCAGGTGATGGGGAAACGATTAGGACATATATGAAAGATGAGAGAACACAAGGTAAGTAGGGTAAAGGTAATGTGGAAGCATTGGTTGCAATGGGAGACGCCATAGCTGGGGAGGAGAAAGATGGGCGTCAGGGGAAGGCAGGTACGATGCAGCAGCGAAGCGACGAGCTGCCGCTCATGGCATGCCACCGTCCATTACTTTCATTGTTTTTTTCTTCCCGATGAAACGACAACATATCATTCCGAAGACTTCGAGAACGAGATGCCGTCCACAAAAAGAAAGTCGAATGTGTGCAATCGTCGACCTGCCCATTCCGGGCAAGCGGCGGGCATGTCCAAATAGCGCATTGTATCGACGACTTAGAACGGCGCGTGTCGCCCCGTGGGCAGCAATCTCCGCCTACCCACGACCCCATATAGCTACAAGTACAGTGAACCAGTCGTTCTCTCATCCAACGTGCAGCTACGCACCCCATGTGCCTTGCACCTCGCATTGCGCGGCCCGCCGTCGCCAGCCTCACAAGCGAGATCGGCGGGGGCCTGACGCTGCGAGAATCCATGCATGTGTACATATATATGTCTACAGCGCAGCTGCAAAATGGGCGTCCGTGCCGCTGATCTCCCCGCAATATGACCTACACCCTTTCTCTGTCATTCGTAGGCCTTGTGCTGCTGGGGCACGTTGTTGCCTCGCCTCTAACCCAAGATGCCCCCGCCGTCAATGTCACAACGTGTGCCGGCAAGACCTATGCCTACGAGAGTCTTGCTGGCTGGGGCATCTGGCCTAGCGATGCTCGCGACAAGTTCGGAGATACCATTGGCGGCTTCGGAAGTGCAATCGCCTTAGACAAGAAGAAGTGGAAGAAGAAGAAGGGAAACACCGAGGCCTACGACGGTATTCTCTACGGTCTTCCAGATCGAGGCTGGAACACTCAGGTTAGCTTCTTCTGCTCCGTCAACTGCGTAGTTTGCTAATGATTTAGGGTACTCAAAATACCCAGTCTCGTATTCACAAATTTGCTGTGTCACTCGACATCGTTCCCGCTACCGAAGCGAATCCTGCATCACCCAACTTCCGCTTTACTTACCTGGATACCATTTTGCTTACTGGACCCGATGGCCAGCCTACCACAGGTGCGATTCCGGTTCCGGTATCATTGTGCTCGCGCCATCTCCAATTAACCTTACTTTAGGCCTCGATGCGGATCCAACCGGCCATCTTTCTTACCCTGGCTTCCCTGATCTCCCGGCTGCAACGTGTGAGCCTGCATGATCACCCTCGTAGTCTTTTTCTAAATCTTTCTAGACCCCGGCGACGGCTTCGGTGGAGACGGCCCAGGTGGGAAACGCATCTCCATTGATACCGAGGGCTTGGTTCTAGGCGATGACGACTCATTTTGGATTAGTGATGAGTATGGCCCGTACATCTATCAATTCGATAAGAAGGGGAAGATGACTAAAGCGGTTCGCCCCAACGATGCTTTGATACCTATCCGTAATTCCACTGAGAGGTCAGCTCCTTCTATCAAATCACATTATCTTGTTCACTAATGTCGAGTAGCTTCAACGCAGCTTCTCCACCCATTTATGATCCAGACTTCAAGATCATCCCTGAAGATCCGGATAGTGGGCGCTCGAACAACCAGGGTCTCGAGGCTCTAACCGCATCTCCGGATGGCAAGTATCTGTTCGCGATGCTGCAAAGTGCTACGTAAGTGGCGTATCGGGTTGAATGAGCTGCCTGTAATAACGTGTTATAGGATGCAGGAAGGTGGCTCCAAATCAAAAACTCGACAGAACACCCGCCTTCTCAAGTACAGGATCAAAGATGAAAACATTGAGTATGAAGCTGAATATATCATACCACTCCCTGTTCTTTCCACCGGCAAAGTTGCAGGGCAATCTGAGATGCACTTCATCTCCGATGATCAATTCCTGGTTCTCGCGCGCGACTCGGGGGCTGGGAATGGCCAAGAAAGTTCGGAGTCCATATACCGCAATGCCGATGTTATCGACATTTCAAATGCTACCAATATCAAGAATGCGACGAATGATGCTGTGGGCGGGGCCGTTGCAAGTTCCAAGGGTGAACTCAAACCGGGCATTGTTCCAGCCACTTACTGCCCATGGCTATCCTACAACAACAATAATGAACTGCGGCGATTCGGGGCTCACAATGGAGGTGAACAGGACGCCGGCCTCCTTAATGAGAAATGGGAGAGCCTTGCATTGGCGCCCGTAGATGACAAATTTCAGACGAAAGGAGAGGGGAAGGAATACTATTTGATTTCGGTCTCGGACAATGACTTCATCACTCAGAATGGTAAGCTTCCTTGCTGTATTATGAACGAATGACCGATTTAATTTGTGCAGGCTTCATCAATTTTGGCAAAAAAACATACAAGGATGCATCAGGCTTTAACCTCAACACTCAAGTTCTGATTTTTAAGGTGAGACTGCCAAAAGGAGCCAAACCCTTGTAGATGTTGTCACATATATCTCTATTATATTCAAATATTCGAAATTGTAATAGTTAGGAAGCGCGAAGCATGTGCGTCGTCACAAAAAGCCAACTCCACAAGGCTGATGATAGCCGCTCTCCCTCAATTCACGACAATCCGAATAGTATTGTTATTTTCTGCTATCCTTATTTTGGACCGTTTTCAAAGAAACTTGCTGGCGATGAAGGTTACCGTTGAATTCGTTTTTAATTATCGTCGGTAAAACACCGATGCCGCCAACACTTGACTAATATGTCCACAACACTTTTTGAGGCATGGGCGTATGGTTTCGATTCTCTATGGCCAGACTCGCATTTTATGATTTCCACTGCTGGTCAATTAACTCGAGTAGAAACATGGCTTGTCACGACTCCTAGCGTATTATTTGGCAACTACCTATTTTGGTAATTGCTGTTGTTGTTGTTGTTGATGGCT
>Ga0247757_10002263_pt1 | contig 10228 bp, 9 predicted proteins | sample UWRJL126311R4_FD_180929 | JGI IMG/M metagenome (GOLD analysis project Ga0247757, IMG submission 180929) | Plant litter microbial communities from Arlington Agricultural Research Station in Wisconsin, United States - UWRJ-L126-311R-4 | ecosystem: Environmental > Terrestrial > Plant litter >...
GCGATCCGCGAGGGCGGCAAGACCGTCGGCGCCGGCCGCGTCACCAAGATCATCAAGTGACGATCTGACACTAGCCAACGGAGCGGCGCTCACCCGAAAGGGTGGGCGCCGCTTTCGTTTTCGGACCCGTCACCGAGATTGCGGTGAGGATCGTGATCCGGCGCGAATCGCGACGCTCACGGCAATGTGAACGCCTGGGGCCCCGCGGTCTGGCACGATGAGCGTGCTGAGCCGGGGATTCGGAAGGATGGTGCGGCTTGTCCGTGATCAAGGTGCGCGCATTCAGCGACGTCGGCCTGGTGCGCAAGCGCAACGAGGACTGCGTGCTGGTCGCGGGATGGCAAACTCAGGCGCGCGACGGAGCACTGGTGGCAATGGAATTCACGGCGACCATGCCCTTCGTGTGCGCGGTCGCCGACGGTATGGGTGGCCACGCCGGCGGCAACCTCGCCAGCCGGGTCGCGCTGAATGTCGTCGCCGACCGGTCGTCGACCTGGCGCACCGACGAGGACGTGACGGCCACCCTGATCGAGACCAACGAACAGGTCAGGGCGATCGGCGTCGAGACCGATCTGCAGGGCCTCGGCACCACGATCGCCGGCGTCTGCATCGCCGCGGCCGGGATCATCGTGTTCAACGTCGGTGACAGCCAAGTCTTCTCGATCACCGATGGTCTGCTGGAACAGATCTCGATCGACGACTCCGTCTTCGACGCCCGCGGCAGGCCGACGAACATCATCACCCAGTCGCTCGGTCAGGCGGTGCCCGTCGACCCGCACGTGAAGGTGCTGCCGCTGAAGCCTGGGACATATCTCATGTGTTCGGATGGCGTCAGCGGGGTGATGACACCGGAAGAACTGGAGGCCGCGGTGCGGCAGTCCGACCTCGGGGACTGCTCGGCCGAGATCATCGAAACCACCCGCGCGAATGGGGCGGCGGACAACTTCTCGTTCATCATCGTGGAGATCCCCGATCTGACTTCACCCGACACCGAACTCGCCGTGACCATCCCAGCGAACGAGGATGACGCCGCCGAGATACCGGCAGACGAGGTGCGCGCGACCCCGGAGACGCTAGTCTGACCTGCGAACCCGTCCGACCGACGAGGAGCGTGGTCCATGCTGGTGCGGTACGTCAAGGCGCAGCTGATGGTGCTGCTGTGCGGCGGTCTCGTCGGCCCGATCTTCCTGATCGTCTACTTCGCGATCGGCGAGCCCGACCTCGTCAAGTGGATGTTCTACGTCGGCCTGTTCGTCACCGTCCTCGACGTGCTGATCGCCCTCGCCCTTGCGAATTACGGTGCCAAGACCGCCGCCAGGACGCAGATGCTGGAGTCGGCAGGCGTGCTGGCGCTGGCCCACGTGACCGGCATCGGTGAGACGGGTACCCGCATCAACGACGAGCCGCTGGTCAAGCTCAACATGCGCATCGAAGGGCCCGGCCTCACGCCCTTCGACGTCCAGGACAGGGTGATCGCGTCGGTGACCAGGCTTCCCCTCATCACCAACCGCAAGTTGGTGGTGTTGGTCGACCCCGCCACTGGGCAGTATCAGATCGACTGGAACAGAAGCGCTTTGGTGGGCGGCATGATGCCAGCGGTGTTCACCATCGCCGAGGACGGCGACCGATCGTACGACCTCAGCGGGCAGGCGGGTCCATTGATGGAGATCATGCAGATCCTCAAGGCCAACGGCGTGCCGATGAACGGCCAGATCGACATCCGCTCCAATCCCGTGGTCCGTCAGCAGGTGATGAGCATCGTTCACCGCGCCGCCGCCCAGCAAGTGCCCCCGGCCGTGCACCGGTCGCCCGCTCCCGTCGATCCGGCGATGCCCTTCACGCCGCCGGAGAAACCCGCAGCGCCGGCAGTGTCGACTGCGCAGCGGTTGCAGGAACTCGAGACGTTGCGGGCCATGGGCACCATCACCGAAGACGAGTACCACGCCAAGCGACGGCAGATCATCGCCGAGCTGTAGTCGCCCCCGGGCGACCTTTCTAGAACACGTTACAGTTCGGCTGCTAGCCTTCTCCTCGTGCGCGTCCGCCCGCGACGCGCGGGAACGTACCTTCACGCACGCTCGCGCGTGAACGGGAGTCGACGAAAGGACGGGCGATGGCAGGCTCACTCGAGGGAAAGGTGGCGTACGTCACCGGAGCTGCACGCGGTCAGGGCCGGGCGCATGCCGTCCGCTTGGCCACCGAGGGTGCCGACGTCGTCGCCATCGACATCTGCGGCCCCGTCTCCGACACCATCACCTATCCCTCCGCCACGTCCGACGAGCTCGCGGAGACCGTTCGTCTGGTCGAGGCCGCGGGGCGCAAGATCCTGGCCCGTGAGGTCGACATCCGCGACCTCGCGGCGCAACGACAGGTGGTGGCCGACGCCATCGAACAGTTCGGCAGACTCGACGTCGTCGTGGCCAATGCCGGTGTGCTCAGCTGGGGCCGGATGTTCGAGATGTCAGAAGAGCAGTGGGACAGCGTCATCGACGTCAACCTCAACGGAACCTGGCGCACCATCCGGGCCGCGGTGCCCGCCATGATCGAGGCGGGCAACGGCGGCTCGATCATCATCGTGAGCTCGTCGGCGGGTCTGAAGGCCACCCCCGGCAACAGCCATTACGCCGCCTCGAAACACGGACTGGTCGCCATCACCAACTCGCTCGCACTCGAGGTGGGGGAGTTCGGGATTCGCGTCAACTCCATCCACCCGTACTCGATCGACACCCCCATGGTCGAACCCGACGCGATGATGGAGATCTTCGGGAAGTACCCGACGTACATCCACAGCTTCTCGCCCATGCCGTACCGGGCGGTCGATCATCAGGGCAAGAAGGGTCTTCAGGACTTCATGACTGCCGAAGAGGTCTCCGACGTCGTCGCCTGGCTCGCCGGCGACGGGTCCGCGACGATCTCCGGATCCCAGATCGCCGTCGATCGCGGGACGATGAAGTACTAGTTCGGGAGCACCAACACGGGAACGGGGCTGTGCCGCACGATCTTGGCGCCCTTGGACCCGAGGAACACCCGCGCGATCGCGCCCTGCGGTGAGGTGCCGATGGCCAGCAGTTCACCGTCGAGCCATTCCGCGGCGTCCAGCGCCTGATCCCATCCATTGCCCGTGACGACCTGAAGTTGGACGTCGTTGCTCACCACGCCATCGGACTTCAACTTGGCCAACGCCTCCCGCGCTTGCGTGGCCCAGGACTGCAGCAGCGAATCCTCGGCGTGCAGACCCACCTCCGGTGGATACATCGTGCGGCCCCGGACGGCGAACGTGATGACCCGCATCGGTACGCCGAGTTGTTCGGCCAGCGTTGCCACCCGGCCCACCACGTGGAGCGACTCCGGGGTGCCGGGGTAGGCACACGTCAGCCTGGTCAGGCCGTGGGTCTTCGAACCGCGGTAGCCACGGGGGCTGATCGCCAGCGGAACGGGCGATGAGTGCAGCAAGCGGTCGGCGGTCGAACCGACGACCACCTGGCCCAGGCTGCCGTCGGACGCGGAGCCCAGTACCAATGCCTCGGCGCCCAGTTCGTTGACGGCATCGATCAGCCCGCCCGATGCCGAACGGTGGGCGTACTTGTGGAAGCTGACGTCGAGCTGGCCGTCGAGTGCTGCGATGCACTCGCGGGCCTGATCAGCGGAGTCGGCCGCCAATCGGTCTGCATACTGGGCATATTCGGCGTCGATGCGGGCGGGCGACGGAGTGGTCCACGGCTTGGGAACGACGGTGACGACCGACAGCGACGTCTTCAGCGTCCGGGCGGCCTCGACGCCGAGGTTCAGCGCGGAGAGTCCGGCCTTTCCGACGAGATAGCCGACGACGACCGTCATCCGTGGGCCCCCTTCGCTTCTCGGTCTGTCGTCACTTGACGTCCTTTGGCGGCGTGACGATTTCGACGTCATCGAGACCCGCTGCGGCCGTCGCGATGAGGCCGTCGCCGCCGTCGTTCAGTGCGCTGTGGTGCCGACCCCAGACGAGGTAGAACACAATCACGACCGCAACCCACGCGCCGAATGCGATCCAGGTGTACCAGTGCAGGCTGTACAGGATGTAGCCGCACGCAACCACCGACAGCACCGGCACGATCGGGATGTGGACGTTGCGAGTCTCGCCGCGAATCATGAAGTACAGCGGTACCTTGAAGCCGCGCGGCAGATCCGGTTCGCGGACCCGCAGGATGATCACGCCGATCGACACCACGATGAACGCGGTGAGGGTACCGATCGAAACCATGTCGGCGAGCTTGTCGAGCGGGATGAACCCGGCAAGGATGCTGACCACGATCGCCACGATGATGGTGTTGTTGACCGGCGTCATCGACTTCGGGTTGACCTTGGCGAACAACGAGGGAAGCAGACCGTCGCGGCCCATCGCAAACAGGATGCGGGTCTGGCCGTACATCGTCACCAGGGTGACCGAGAAGATCGAGATCACCGCTCCGGCAGCGAGAACGGTGCTCCACCAGGTGACGTTCGTGACGGCGTCGAGGATCTGAGCCAACCCGGCCTCCTGTCCTTCGAACAACTGCCAATCCTGGGCGCCGAGCGCGGCTAACGCCACCAACACGTAGACACTGGTGACGATCAACAGGGCCGCGATGATGGCACGCGGCATGGTCTTCTGCGGATCCTTCACCTCGTCGCCAGCGGTCGAGACGGCGTCGAGTCCGATGTAGGAGAAGAAGATGGTGCCCGCGGCCAGCCCGATCACTGCGGTGCCCAGCGGAGCGAAGTTGGCGAACCGGTCGGTCTGGAAGGCGGTGAACGCGATCACGATGAACATGCTCAGCACGCCGAGCTTGATGATCACCATGATGGTGTTGGCCTTGGCGGATTCCGATGCGCCGCGGATCAGGAGCGCCATGCACATGATGATCAGGAGGATCGCCGGGAGGTTGACGATGCCCGGGCTGTCATCCCACGGCGCGGCGGTGATCGCCTGGGGCAGGGTGACGCCGAAGATGTTCTCCAGCAGCTTGTTCAGGTACTGACTCCACCCCACGGCGACGGCCGCGGTCGATACGCCGTACTCCAACAGGAGGCAGGCTGCCACCCCCATGGCGATCAACTCGCCGAGCGTGGTGTAGGCGTACGAATAGGTGGACCCGGAAACGGGCACCGCGGAGGCCATTTCGGCGTAGCAGATGGCCGCCAATCCCGCCGCGAGACCCGCCAGCAGGAACGAGATGATCACGGCGGGGCCTGCCTGGGGGACCGCCGTGGAGAGCACGAAGAAGATGCCCGTGCCGACGGTGGCGCCGACGCCGAACATCGTCAGCTGGAAGACGCCGATCGTGCGTTTGAGCCCCTCGGAGGCGCCATGAGCGACGGGTGCCCCGATGATCGGGCGCCGCCGCAGCATCTGTTGGGTGAATGTCACCGTCGGTGATGTCATGGTGCCTCCTGCTCGGGGGTTCAGGCCTTAACGGTTTGGGCGAGGGCTTCGGCCAGTACTGCGGCGAACTGGTCGACGGCCCAGTCGATCTCCTTCTCGGTGATGACCAGCGGCGGTGCGAAGCGCAAGGTGGAACCGTGGGTGTCCTTAACGAGAACACCACGCGCGGCCAAGCGCAAGCTGACCTGCTTTCCCGTGCCGAGTCGCGGATCGATGTCCACTCCGGCCCACAATCCGAGGCCGCGAACCGCGAGCACGCCGTGGCCGATCAGGCCGCGCAATCTGTCATGCAGTCGGTCGCCGAGTTCAGCTGAGCGGGCTTGGAATTCACCGCGCTGCAGCATCGCGACGACGGTGGTGCCGATTGCCGCCGCGAGCGGGTTGCCGCCGAACGTCGAGCCATGCTCGCCGGGATGCAGCACGCCGAGCACGTCACGGTTGGCGACCACCGCGGACAGCGGAACCACACCGCCACCGAGCGCCTTGCCGAGCAGATACATGTCGGGTACGACGCCCCAGTGGTCGCACGCGAACGTACGCCCGGTACGGGCCAAGCCCGCCTGAATCTCGTCGGCGATCATCAGCACGTTGCGCTCGGTGCACAGCTTCCGGACCCGGGGGAGGTAGTCGGCGGGCGGCACGATGATGCCAGCCTCGCCTTGAATGGGTTCGAGCAGCACGGCGACGGTGTTCTCGTCGACGGCGTCGATCAACGCGTCGACGTCACCGAATGGCACCGCTCGGAAGCCCGGCGTGTATGGGCCGAACCCACGGCGGGCGGTCTCGTCGTCGGAGAAGCTGATGATCGTCGTGGTGCGACCATGAAAGTTGTTGTGCGCCACGATGATGTTGGACTGCCCTGCGGGTACGCCCTTGACGTCGGTACCCCACTTGCGGGCCACCTTGATGCCGCTCTCGACGGCTTCGGCACCGCTGTTCATCGGCAGCACCATGTCCTTGCCGCACAACTCGGCCAGCGCCGCACAGAACGGGCCGAGCCGGTCCGAGTGGAACGCACGACTGACCAGCGTCACCGCGTCGAGCTGCGCGTGGGCCGTCGCGGTGATCTCGGGGTTGCGGTGCCCGAAGTTGACGGCGGAGTAGGCCGCCAGACAGTCCAGGTAGCGGCGCCCCTCGACGTCGGTGATCCACGCGCCGTCGGCGGACGACGCGACGACGGGCAGCGGCGAGTAGTTGTGCGCGGCGTATTGATCGTCCACCGCGATGGCTTCCGACGAGCGCTGGCGCGAGGAGTCGATGGGCCCCGACGAGCGCTCGCGCGAGGAGTCGATGGGTTCCGACGAGCCCTCGCGCGAGGAGTCGATGGGTTCCGACGAGCGCTGGCGCGAAGCGCCGACGGACCCTGCGGTGAGGTCGCCCGGTTCAGTCATGACGGTCTTCAGGATGGTCACTAGTACACCTCCAGCGTGCAGCATTTGACGGATCCGCCACCCTTGAGCAGCTCGGACAGGTCGACGGGCACCGGCTCGAAGCCTGCCTCGACCAAGTGCGCGGCGAATCCGGTGGCATTGGCGGGCAGCACCACGTGCCTGCCGTCGGAGACCACGTTGAGGCCGAGGACGTAGGCGTCGGCGGTCGATACTTCGATGGCGTCGGGGAACAGCTCCGTCAAGCGCGCGCGGGCGTCGTCGGAGAAGGCAGGCGGGTAGTAGGCGATGGTGTCGTCGTCGAGCACCGCGAGTGCGGTGTCGAGGTGGTAGAACCGCGGATCCACCAGCTCGAGGCTGACGACGGTCCTGCCGGTCAGCGCGGCGACCTCGTCGTGCGCGCGTCGGTCCGTCCGAAACCCGTGGCCCGCGAGGATCTTCGAGCCAACGACGAGTAGGTCGCCCTGGCCCTCGTTGGTGTGATGGGTATAGCTGGGCTCGAAGCCATTGCTGCGCATCCACTCGGCGTGCGCCGCCGCTTCGCCGGCTCGCTGCGGATAGGCGAAGCGAGCGACGACGGCCTTGCCGTCGACGATCAGACCGCCGTTGGCGGCGTAGACCATGTCGGGCAAACCCGCGACGGGCTCGACGAATTCGACGGTGTGGCCGAGCCTCCGGTAGGTCGCGACCAACTCCTGCCACTGCCGCACGGCGAGGGCGGTGTCGACGGGTGCCGTGGTGTCCATCCACGGATTGATGGCGTACTCGACGGTGAAGTACGCAGGCGCCGACATGGCGTAGCGGCGGAGGCGGGGTTTGCGGGTGCGCTGGGTCGTAGGGGCGACATCGAACGCCGGAGTGCCGGCGACCTCTGAGATCGTCATGAAATAGACGATATTCACCGGCCCTCACGCAAGCAATCGCCACTCATTGCGTATAGGGGTGCGATCTGTTGTGTCGCGGCTATCATTACGACGATTCGTTGCGTCGAAAATGAAAGGACGCCCGTGGACCGTCTCGACCGGACAGATGAGCGCATTCTCGCCGAGCTGGCGGACCACGCCCGTGCCACCTTTGCCGAGATCGGCGAACGCGTCAACCTCTCCGCTCCCGCCGTGAAACGGCGCGTCGACCGCATGCTCGACGACGGTGTCATCCGCAGCTTCACCACCGTCGTCGATCGCAACGCCCTCGGCTGGAACACCGAGGCATACGTACAGGTGTTCTGTCACGGCACGATTGCGCCGGCAGAACTGCGCAAGGCGTGGGTGGGCATTCCCGAAGTGGTCAGCGCCGCCACCGTGACCGGTACCGCCGACGCGATCCTGCACGTGCTCGCCAAGGACATGCGCCATCTGGAGGAGGCACTCGAACGCATACGCGCGAGCGCCGACATCGAGCGCAGCGAAAGCATCGTCGTGCTGTCCAACATCATCGAGCGCGCGCGGGCCTGACCGTTCCGCGACGTGGGTGCGTCACGATCCGACGCGGCGATCGTGTAAGAACAGCCGGGTGACTAGTAGTGGCGGCATCGTCATCGTCGGCGGCGGACTGGCCGCGTCGCGCACCGCTGAGCAGTTGCGCCGCGCCGAGTACGCCGGGCCGATCACCATCGTCAGCGACGAGGAACACCTGCCGTACGACCGGCCGCCCCTGTCCAAGGAGGTGCTGCGGGCCGAGAAGGACGACGTTGCGCTCAAACCCGCCGAGTTCTACGACGAGAAGGACATCACCCTGCGGCTCGGATCTGCGGCGGCGAGCCTGGACACCGAGGCGCGGACGGTCACCCTCGCCAACGGAGACGTAGTCGGCTACGAGGAACTCGTGATCGCAACGGGCCTGGTGCCCAAGCGCATTCCGTCGATCCCCGATCTCGAAGGCGTCCGGGTCCTGCGCACGTTCGGTGAGAGTTTGGCCCTGCGTGAGCACGCCGGCTCGGCAAGGCGGGCCGTCGTCATCGGAGCGGGGTTCATCGGCTGCGAGGTGGCGGCGAGTCTGCGCAAGCTCGGCGTCGACGTGGTCATCGTCGAGCCGCAGCCGACGCCGCTGGCCTCGGTGCTGGGAGAGCGGATCGGCGAGTTGGTGGCCCGGTTACACCGCGCCGAGGGCGTCGACGTGCGATGCGGCGTCGGCGTCGCGGAGGTCGGCGGCGACGGCCACGTCGAGAGGGTCGTGCTCTCCGACGGAACCACACTCGACGCCGACATGGTGGTCGTGGGGATCGGCTCGCGGCCCTCGACCGACTGGCTGCAGGGCAGCGGGGTAGAGGTCGACAACGGCGTGGTCTGCGACGCCCAGGGCCGCACCAGCGCCGCGGGAGTGTGGGCGATCGGCGACGTCGCGTCCTGGCGGGATGCCGTGGGGCACCAAGTGCGCGTTGAACATTGGAGTAACGTTGCCGAGCAGGCCCGTGTCATCGTGCCCGCCATGCTCGGTACCGAGGCCAAGTCCGCGGTCGTGGTGCCGTACTTCTGGAGCGACCAGTACGACGTCAAGATCCAGTGCCTCGGCGAGCCCGACGCCGACGACGTCGTGCACCTCGTCGAGGACGACGGCCGCAAGTTCCTGGCCTACTACGAGCGTGACGGCGCAGTCGTCGGCGTCGTGGGTGGTGGCATGCCCGCCAAGGTGATGAAGGCGCGCGCCAAGATCGCGGCGGGCGCGCCGATCGCCGACGTCCTCTAGCGATTTGCGTGTTGAAACCCGCGGTGGGCGCGGGTAAACGTGCACGAATCCCTAGTGCTCGCCGAGGTAGAACCGCCCACCCTGGTCGTCGACGCACAGCGCCGATCTGCCGTAGGACTGCTGCGACGGCTCCTGCAGCACGGTGCCCCCGGCCTCCCGCACCCGCTCCACGGCAGCGACGATGTCGGCCACCGTCCACATCGGAACGGTCACCTGCTCGTCGCTGCCGCCCGCGACGCCCGACATCGGATGCACGTTCCGTGGCTCCCAACCGTCCTCGATCCGGCCTCCATCGAAGCTCCAACCCAGCACTCGGCCGTAGAACTCGCGGAAGCTTGCGGAGTCGGTGACCTCGAACGTGACGTACGAGAGTTCGCCTGGCCCAGTGCCGTTCAGCGCCGGTCGAGGATCGTCGCCGATGGGCTGGTAGACCGCGAACGCCGCACCGGTCGGATCCGTGGCGCCTAGCACCGCGCCGAAGTCGAACTGCTGCACGTCGTCGACCGAGCCACCCGCGTCGAGGATCGCCTGCCGCGCGGTGGTCAGGTCGGAAACGGCGTAGCAGCAGAACAGGGTGGGGGCGGCGGCGCCGAAGATGCCGATGCGCTGGGTCGTGCTCGTCACCTGATGGCTCGTCGGGTCGAACTCCCAGCCGAGGACGTGGCCATAGAACGCGGCGGCCCGATCGGCGTCTGCCGTCCACACCGAGACGTACCCGATGTCGCCGTGGCGGATCTGACTGACCGCACCGCCG
>Ga0247757_10002265_pt1 | contig 10217 bp, 7 predicted proteins | sample UWRJL126311R4_FD_180929 | JGI IMG/M metagenome (GOLD analysis project Ga0247757, IMG submission 180929) | Plant litter microbial communities from Arlington Agricultural Research Station in Wisconsin, United States - UWRJ-L126-311R-4 | ecosystem: Environmental > Terrestrial > Plant litter >...
CTATCAGGCCGTAACGGCGCATGGCTTATTTTTTATTCAGGAAAAGATCGAAAGTATCCCCGCGTAAACCGATACGCATTGCTTCCAATGGAATCACTTCATGTGGTGCGATATTACCGAGGTTTACATTGCAACCGATCAATTCAAGGAAATACAGTTGCTGTGCTTTTTGTGGCGCTTCCCAGATAATTTTTTCTTCGGGAATCTGTGTAAGGATTTCCTGAACCAGGCCTTCCCGTACTTCTCCCGTACCACGATAGATACCCACATTGCCAGCTTCCCTGGCTTCAGCGATCACATACGAAGAACCAGCTTCCAGTTCTGCGCGCATCAGTTCAATCCATTTATAAGGAGGAATGATGTGTGCAGCATCCTTGCTGCCTACCTCACTCAAAACAGTAGCATGTTTTGTCAGCTTCTCGATATATCCGCATTTTTCGGCGTGGGGAATGCTGACAGACCCATCACTCACTTCCACATAGCTCACACCATAATCCTTGCACATAGCGATATAATCATCAAACTGGTTGCGGATCAGGAAAGCTTCGAATAAGGTGCCACCAAAATAAATGGGCACATTATAGGAGTGATAAACATCGATCTTTTCACGAAGGTTAGGCGTGACAAAAGAAGTACCAAAACCCAGCTTTACAATATCCATATGCGGACCAGCCACGCTCATAAAATTATGCACTTCATTAATGCTAAGGCCTTTATCCATTACCATGGTAAGACCGGAAGTTCTTGGTTGTGAGGTACGCGCAGGGATATTAGTCAGGTTAAAATTCATGGTCATCAGTACTTTTTAGATCGCGGCAAAAATAGGTGAAACGGTTGATTTTTGAAGGGAATGAGGTTAGGAAGATATTGGAAACTGATGAAGATCAGCCGCGAGCCATGAGCTGATACTTATATCTTCTTCCCCTTCTTATAACGCGCCAATATATCAACCACCTGGTTATTCTGCAGGATAGACGGATTCAGTTCAATAAATTTCTTCAATTGTTTAGGCACTTTTTCCATGGCCTGTTCCAGTTTGAGGAGGGCTTCTTTTATTTTGCCCGCGGCAAACAATGCGGTGCTGTGATAGAAAAGAAACACCGCTTTCCCCTCGGTAGAACGCATCGCTGCATTGCATTGTTCTATGGCCTCCTCGTTAAATCCGGCTTTGAGCAGACAACGGATCAATGCTTCCCATCCCGCTATATTCTTTGGTTTGTGGCGTACTACAGTGCCAAAATACTGTATCGCGTCTTTGAACTGGCCAAGATGCATTTTGCATTCTCCCATAGCGAGATTATACTCTGTCATGGTACGATGTATGCGCATCGCATTCTCCAGTTGTTTGATAGCGCTTTGCCACTGCTCCTCGAGCATATAGGTAACAGCAATCTTGTAATGCAGTTTGCTGTCATCAGGATTGAGGTGAACCGCTTTTTTATAGTGGAACCTTGCCTGGCCATAGTTCTCCATCCGGTGATAGCAGTGTCCAATGGCTTCGTAAATCACATCTTCGGGTCTTGTCAACTCCAATACTTTCTCCAGCACTTCGATCGCCTCTTTGTATTTACGTAAACGCAGGTAAGCGTCGCCCATATTGCGGTAGGCATAATCGAATTTTTCATCAATGGCAACCGCATATTGATAAGCATCGATCGCCTTTTCATACAATTTCAACCCCTGGTAGGCGGCCGCCAGGTTAAACCAGGCCAGCTCACTGAAAGGAAGTTCTTCGATGATCTGCTGGTGCAGTTTGATGCTTTCTTCGTTACGGCCGGTAAAATCGGTCCAGAAACAGATTTTATACAGCGCCTCTTCATTACCTGGCTCTGCTTCCAGTATCAGTTTCAGGCAGTCGAACACTTTGTCGAATTCCTCATAATCGTCGTAAACATCGGCCAGTTCAAATAACAGGTCGAGGCGCTCATCTCCCTCAAACAGTTGGAGGGCCGCTTCCAGCAATTCCACAGCTTTGGGTTGCTGGTCGAGGGCCAGGTAAGCATCGGTTTTGAGGATATAGAGGTTCAGGTCGCTGCTATCATACAATTCGGCGGTTTCGAGGATATCCAATGCCTCCTTGTATTTGCGGGTTGCGAGCAGCAGATCCGCTTTTTTGATCATTAATTGGGAAGAATAGGGGAATTGAGACAGCCCGATCTCAGCCGCTTCCAGGCCATCCGGGAGCTCGTCTTTTTCGTCGAAATAGTCGATAATACGCTCAAAATCATCCTCTTCCAGAAAAGAATGGGTGCGGCCATTTCTCAGGTTCTCGTACTGCCTTAGCAGTTCTTTCAGCTCTTCGCGGTCTTCGCGGTAATGGTTTTCTCGCATTTGGCTATCGGTTTATCCAATTTAGGTCAAAAAACCAGCTTTTTCTTTGGATGTGTGTAACTTTTGGGAGTTTGTTAACGTCTGGTTAAGAAAATCAGAATTGTGCATTATTTAAGAAAGACATACCTTTGTGTAAGAATGAAGAAGTATACCTACATAAAAAGAAGCTTGTTTGCTGCACTGCTGGTGCTTGCAATGCAGGTGGTGTATGCTGCATTTTCATTCACAGGCATTGCCGATGAGAAGAACAGAAGCAACAAATTTTCACTCAAAAACCTGAGTGCCTTGTCGCATAAAAGCCTCTCATTTACTTCGCTCAAAGCCGGTCTTCAATACAAAGGCATACAACAACCTGTTGTTGCCAAAGAAACCATAAATGGTATTGAAATGAACTCCATGCTGCGTTATGATAACGGCAGCACTACCTATATCTATCCGTACAAGGTAAAGGTGAAAGCGTCTAAGTTTAAGACTCCTTCTCCCCAGCATTAATCCAGCAACCGGTATCCATTCACAGGAACATCAAACCGCGAAGCCTGCACAGGGCTGAAGTTTATTTTTGTGGCTGTATAAGTGATTTTCTTGCCATCTGGCACCTGCGCCTCATATTCCAATACAAAACCAGGGATCTCCTTAAACTGGAATTCAAACTCACGCACCGAAGGAACAATGTTAGGCGCGTAATACAGGTTGTAACTGCTGCTGTCTTTTAGCCTGATCGTTGCTTTCTTGCATTCATAACCCAGGATCGTTTTTGTTTCCGGGGTGATCGTCATAACAGCGCCTTCATACCGTTTATTTTCATTCGCCCATTTGGCATTATCCATACGGGTCATCAGTTTATTGGGACCAATTTCCCGCAGGATCACCGCAGCGCCGCTGGCTTTATTATACAATACGGTTTGTTTGAAAGTAGGACTTACAAGATCGGCGCGACTATCATTGGCTTTGATATATACCGTTTTGGTTGTGGCTTTCAATGAAGCAAGCAATTCTTTGTCGATACTATTATCCTCCTCTACCGAAATAGCATATGTAATAGTACATTCCGCTACGACCCTTTGCTGCGCATTGGCATGAACAACCATCAGGAAGGCGGATATTGCGAGTATTTGTTTCATGTTGTTCAATTGGTGATACAAATTAATTCAAAATCGGTTATGTGGGATTATTTCGTATCAAAGGCATTAACCATGCCAAAGCCAATAGCTGACAGCCAAACAAAAGCCCCGCATCTCTGCAGGGCTTTGTCTTTCAATTGACTTCAAGTATGATCAGGCAGGATGCTTACTTCTTATTTTGTGTTTTATTTTTCATATCCTGCAGTTTTTTCTGGCTTTCTGCCATCTGCTCATAGCGTGCCTGCCATTTACTTTTTGTTTTAGGCGCTTTTCGCTTCTCCTCTATTTTGGCAAGGATCTTATCATGATTGATGATATAGTTCTGTATTACGAACTGTAATCCCAATGTAACAATATTCGATACTGTATAATACCAGGTAAGCGCTGATGGCAACTTGTTAAAGATGAACAGCAGCATGAATGGGAAAATATAAGGCATGTATTTCAACGCAGGATTATCCTGTGTAGGTGTCATGCTCATATTATAAATAGAGATCAGGAAGCTGGTGAGTACGGCTGTAAGTGTGAACAGGCTGATATGATCACCAAAAGCCGGTATGGTAAAAGGCAGTTTGGCAATAGAGTCATATGCCGACAGGTCATGGCTCCACAGGAATGCCTGGCCACGCAGCTGGATATTCGAGTTAAAGAAACTGTACAACGCAAAGAAGATCGGGATCTGTAACAATGCGGGAATACATCCACCCAACGGATTTACACCCGCTTCGCGGAAAAGCTTCATCTGCTCCATCGCAAAACCCTGCTGATCAGAACCGAATTTCTTTTTCAGTGCATCAATCTCAGGACGTAATACTTTCATCTTCGCACCACTCAGGTAACTGCTGTAAGTAAGAGGAGCGGTAACCAAACGGATAAACAACGTGAGCAACAGGATCACCAAACCGAAATTGGAAACGAATCCGGTAAAGAAATCAAATACAGGTTTGATAATGTATTTGTTGATCGGGCGTACAAATGAATACATATCCCTACCGAGGTTCACGATCCTGTCCATTTCCGGAGCCTGGTGTTTGAGTACATTATAGTCATTGGGGCCATAATAGAACTGCATAGGCACCTGTACCGAAGCTGCAGCAGGCAGTTTTGCCTGGAGTGAAGCATCTGCGCTTGCCAGCAATCTTGTTGAATCGGTACGACGCAGCCACTGAACCTGGCCACCGCTGAAACCGTTCTTTGAAACCAGTGTTGTATTGAAGAACTGCTGTACTGCACCTACCCACTGCACCGGTTTCTCAAATTTCCATTCAGTTTTTGTGGCGATATAGTCAAAATCGTTGCCCTCAGAGAAACACAGGTTCGACACCTGGCGCTCATAGTCCACAGTTTTTTCCTGTCCATGCAATTCAGTATGCCATTGCAGGTTGAAAGCACCCTGGCTAAGCAACTTATCCGCGCCATTGATCAGCACATTCCAGTCCAGCATATAATCCAACGGACGGATCACATACTGGTGCGTAATGCTCTGTCCGCTTGCAGTATGGATGGTAAAGTTGATGGTTTGACTGCTATCCGCATTAACGATTGGCTCGGAAGCGGTAAAATAGAGATTGGCAGTGCTGCTTGATTGATTGGCAGCGGTATTGATGGTATAGCCGATCTCGTTCTTCTCACCGAGCAACACTTTATTGCCCGAAGGAGTTGGATAATTCAGCAATTCCACACTTTTCACCTGTGCACCTTTGGTGGTGAATACGATTTTCATCAGTTTGTTCTGCACGGTTACCAATTGCTCGGTGCCGATAGCTGCTGTGCTGAAATCGCCGGCCGCCGACAAACGAACAGAAGAATCCCTTTTCAGTGAATCGATTCTTGCAGCCGTGGTATCTACAGCGGGGCGGTTAGCTGCTGCTACACGCGCAATGGAATCCTTTTGTTTTTGCTGGAAAGCTGCCAGTTCATGCTGCTGTTTGTTGTTATACCAGAAATATATAAATAACAAAGCCGCCAGTAACACAAAACCAATGACCGTATTCTTATCCTTCATACAAATTTTTATTGAGCCGCAAAGGTAATATTTGGAGCCTAGATTGCAGGCCGGATCTTCGCCAGCCGTTAAAATAGCTCTAAATCAGGGATTTCGGGCTTGTCGGAACCGGTTTTTACCCGTTTCTTTACACCCCGCACTTCAACCATAACCAGGGATATTTCCAACTTCTACCCGCGTACAACGCCATTTTAAACTTATTATATGCAGGAAACAAGCACCCCCGTTTCCCAAAGGGAAACTTATACACCCAATGGCTTCACCCGTTTTCTCTGGTGGCTTTCCACCGCCGAAAAGGAATTACTGGCCGGTTGTGTGATCGACCGCAACCGCTACGCCATCGTAGGCATGACCGTTTTGGGTACCTGGGCATTCGCTTCCCTGGCCTGGACGTATTTCTTTAGTACCGTAACCAGTGGAATCCTTACAGTATTGCTCGGATTGTTTATGGGCGGTATCATCCTCACCATCGACAGGGCCCTGATCAAAGGCATCGGAAGGAAGAACAAAGCCAGATTGTGGCCATTGCTTTTCCGCGGAGTGTTGGCGATGACCATCGGTCTTTTTATGGCACAACCTGCGCTGTTGTACCTGTTCGACAAAGAGATCCATGTACAGGTATCCATCGATAATGAACAAAGAAAAAAACAGAAACTCCAGCAACAGGATACTGTGCACTATGCAGCACGCGCAATGCTGTTAAAAAGAAAAAATGACCTGCAGCAACAGCTGAAAAGCCGCTACAACCAGGTTTCAGTTGCCCGTGATGCATTTATCGCCGAAACTGATGGCACCGGTGGAAGTAAAAAGATCGGCTTGAAAGACATCGCACAAGCCAAGCAAAGAGAATACCAGCAACTTGATGCAGACTATCGTTTAATGGAATCCGATCTGCGGCCACAGATGAGGAGCAACGACAGTGCACTGGCTGCGATAGACATATCCATCGCCCAGGAACAAAAGAACTTTGAAGCATTATTGAATGATGGATTTATTACCCGCATCGAGGCGTTGAATAATCTTGTCAGGAGCAATGGTTCCGTGGCTTTCCGCTATTACCTGCTGGTGGCCATTTTCCTGTTGATTGAACTGATGCCCGTCATCGCCAAATCATTGTTGCCAGAAGGCAGTTACGAGGAAAAAGCACAGTTAAAAGAACAGGCAGAAAAAGAACTTTCCCGCAACAACCAGAAACGTGAACTCGACCTGAAAGAACTGTACAACCAGACCGCCTACGAACAGGATGCCGGTTTTATCAAAGAATTCTTCCAGTCAGCAGAACAGGAGCGACGTGAAAAAATGATGGAAAGACTGCAAACATGGAAACAGGAGAAAGACGCCAGTTTTGACAGTATGTGGGATGATCTGAAGAAAGACATGTTGACAAAGCAAGAGAATTGAATATCGAACAAGGAATATCGAATGGAATTAGGAATTGAGAATTAGGAATTTGTCATGATCATCCAAATTCCCAATTCCTAATTCCATTCGACATTCGAAATTCCTTGTTCCTTGTTCGATATTCTCATCGCCCTCCGGGAGGACAATACATTCTCAAATAATCCGTATACAACTGATTTAAATGCGCTGTTGTTCCTTTTCCTTCTGAAATACTGTGAGTACGGTTGGGATAACTCATCAACTGGAACTGCTTGCCGTTGGCGATCAGTTCGTTGATCAGTTTTTCGGCATTGTTATAGTGCACGTTGTCGTCACCCGTGCCATGCACATACAGCAAATGTCCTTTCAGGTTTTTCGCATAAGTAATAGGAGAACCTTTTACAAAATCTTCCATGTTTTCCTGCGGCAGTCCCATATAGCGTTCCTGGTAGATATTATCGTAAGTGAGTTGGTTGGCCACAGCTGCTATCGAAATACCGGTTTTGTAAATCTCGGGATACTGGAACATCAATCCCAGCGTGGCAGAACCGCCACCACTCCATCCCCATACTGCGATCCTTGATGTATCAACAAACGGCCATTTCATTACTTCTTTTGCCGCCATTGCCTGGTCGCTGATATTGATCTGGCCGATCTTGCGGTAAATACATTTACGCCATTCTCGTCCTTTCGGCGCCGGCGTACCGCGGTTATCGATGGTAATGTAGATATAGCCGTCTTTGGCCATACTGCCCACATACATCCGGTTGGCGCCGGCACCCCATTGGTCTTTGGCGTTTTGCCCCGCCGGTTCGGTATACACAAAGAATACGACAGGATATTTTTTGGCAGGATCAAAATTATCAGGCTTAACCATCCAGCCATCCATTTCCACGCCATCAACTGTTTTTACTTTGAAGAAGTCTGTGTTCGATTTTGATTTATCCGCTTTTGCAACTGCTGCATTTACATTATCTCCATTAAAGGTTTTATGATCCGGCAATGTGAGCCATTCGCGGGAAGGATTGGTATAATAGTTCGAGAAAGTATGCTGTGCATATTTCGCGTTTGGCGAAATAGTATACGTATGTGTTCCATTTTGACTGGCTGGAGATACGCGTTCTGGTGCAGCACTTCCATCCAGTTTTGTTTTATATAAGTAACGCTGTGTGGCATTTTCCGGCGTTGCATAGAAATACACCGTATTGCCGGGTTCATCGATGGCTGCTACGCCCATGATGTCGAAGTCTCCCCGCGTGATCAGCTTCTCTGTTTTTCCATCACGACCGATGCGGTACAAATGACGCCAGCCATCTTTATCACTTGTCCATAAAAATTCCTTACCACCATTCAGCCAGAGATTTCCTTCTACATAACCACCAACATCTATCCATGCCTTGTCTGTTTCGCGATAGATCGATACAGACTTTCCTGTTGCCACATCACAAAGCATAATGTTGCTTTCATTCTGTTTACGGTTCAGGTGCTGGATAATGAGTTGTGTATTATTTCCGGCCCAGGTCATTCTTGGCACATACGATTGCAAAACCGGATCGTTAGGTATCTGCATCCAGTTTGTTTTACCGTTAGCGATATCCACTACACCAATTTTATAAGGAGAAGGCGCTTCACCGGCACTGGGATATTCAACGGGAACATTAAAAGGATAGATCGAGTCGGTGGTATTGAGCATCAGGTAAGTTTTCACCGTGCTGGCATCCATATGCCAGAAAGCGATCCTGTTACCATCAGGACTCCAGCGGAAACCATCCCTGCAGCCAAACTCTTCTTCATATGCCCAATCGAAAGTACCGTTGATGATCTTAGCAGTACCATCTTTGGTGAGTTGCGTGATTTTATTGTTGGCAAGATCTTCCACATACAGGTTATTACCACTCACATAAGCCACCCTGCCTGCATCCGGTGAAAACTTCGCAAACATTAATGAAGAAGCAGGCAAACTTTTGCCAATCTGTTTTAAACTACCGGCGGCAATATCCAATACCCAATAATCGCCCCTTGTATCCTGGCGCCATACACGTTTCGAATTGGTATAGATCAGTAATTTTTTTTCATCAGCAGAAAACCCCCAGCTGCGAACGCGCAAAGGATTCGCACTGTCTTTGGGTGTGAGCTGCGCTTTACTGATCACCACCGATTTGGTCAATGCGGGTAATGAATAGCGCAGGATCTCGTTCCCTTCAGTCTCATAATAGCCGTTACCATCGGACGTCCATTTGAAGCCAGCCTGCGAATAGGCAGCAACAGTACAAAGCAGGCACAGAACCAGTAAGCATGGGGTAAATTTTCTCATGATGTAAGTTGAATTTTGAATTTTAAATGTACTCAATACTGAATAACAATTTAAAATTCAAAATTCAACATACAAAATAAACTAGATAAGCGCGTCTTGTAGTGGCGCTGTTTTGAAGGAACTTTTTTTATCGTTGTAGTTCTTCGCCGCATCGATAAAATGTACAAATAGCGGGGCAGGATGTTCCACCGTGCTTTTTAACTCAGGGTGATATTGTACACCGATAAAGAATGGATGGGAAGGGATCTCCATGATCTCCACCAATCCTGTTTCAGGATTGCGGCCACTGGCGATCATACCATTCTTCTCGAACTGCTCAAGATAATCATCATTGAATTCGTAGCGATGGCGATGTCGTTCGCTGATCATCGTTTCACCATATATCTTATGCGCCAGGCTACCGTCTTTGACCTCGCAGGGATAAGCACCCAACCGCATGGTACCTCCCATCGCCTTGATCTTTTTCTGTTCTTCCATCATATTGATCACGGCATTGGAAGTAGAATCGTCCATCTCAGTAGAATGCGCGTCTTTCAGTCCTAAAATATTCCTCGCATATTCAATCACCGCCATTTGCATACCCAGACAAATACCAAAGAATGGCAGGCCTTTTTCACGCGCATACTGCACCGCTACGATCTTTCCTTCGATACCACGATGGCCGAAACCAGGCGCCACCAGCAAACCGTCGAGCCCATCCAGTTTTTCCGCAACGTTTTCTTGTGTGATAAACTCACTGTGTACATTCACCACCTGCACTTTCACTTCATTGATCGCGCCGGCGTGCACAAAACTTTCGAGAATGGATTTGTACGCATCCTGCAGTTCGATGTATTTACCGATCAGCCCTACAGTTACTTTGCTGCGTGGGTATTTCAGCTTATCGAGGAAACCGATCCATTTATCGAGATTGGGTTCTGAGAATTGTTTGATCTCCAGTTTACGCAAACAGATCAGATCCAGTTTCTCGCGCAACATCAGCAAAGGCACTTCGTAAATGGTGGAAGCATCCATTGCTTCGATCACCGCCTCTGGTTTTACATTACAGAACAGCCCGATCTTTCTT
>Ga0247757_10002266_pt1 | contig 10215 bp, 11 predicted proteins | sample UWRJL126311R4_FD_180929 | JGI IMG/M metagenome (GOLD analysis project Ga0247757, IMG submission 180929) | Plant litter microbial communities from Arlington Agricultural Research Station in Wisconsin, United States - UWRJ-L126-311R-4 | ecosystem: Environmental > Terrestrial > Plant litter >...
GACGGGCAGACATCCTCTGCCGGAAGTCACCGCGAGTGGGTGCCAGTTCGATGTCGGTCCACGCCATGATCGCCGTCACTGCTTCGCCCCATTGCTCGTCCGGTCGTCCCACCACGTCCACGGACGCGGCGTCGGGAAACTCAGCGCTGATGGCGGCGGCCACCTCGGCTGGGTAGACGTGAAAGGCCCCGGTGTTGATCATTCCATCGAGCCGGCCATGCAGGAACAGGTGACCTTCCTCGTCTGTCGTCGCCAGATCCCCGAGAGCGCACCAACCATCGGCATCGGTGAACAGTGGTGCGGTGCAATCGCTCCGGACGCGCAGCTCGGCCCGCGGGTCATCAGCGACATGACGAACCAGGTCGACCTCGATCCCGGGGACGATCCGACCGCAGCTTCCAGCCAGCTGGTGTTCGCCCTCGGTGATCCTCTGGCGATCAGCGCCGTCGAGAACCGTGATCGGCCACCCTCCCTCGAATCGTCCGTACAGTTGGCTGAGCCGTTGCGGACCGAGGACGGCCGCCGCGCGCTGAATGGCTTCCAGCGGGAACGGGGCCCCGCCGTAGAGCACATTGAGTGTCCACCGCGACATGTCGTGTCCGTCAAGCGCGTCGCAGAGCCGCGCCACCATTCCCGGGACCATGAAGGTCGTCGTCGCACCATGCCGTTCAACGGCGTCGATCACCTTCGCGGCGTCGAACTTGCTCAAGATGACTTGCGGCAGCCCCATGCGCAGGAATGGAAAGGTGCCGAGCAACCCGGTTCCGTACTGAACTTGTTGCACGGTCAGGTACACCGAATCGGGTCCAACGGTGTGCCCGTAGAGACCGCCTCGAAGGAAGGACATGGATTGCCTCATGTGGGCATCCCAGTTGTCGTGTGTCAGTGGGATGTTGAGAACACCGCCACCATCGAGTCCCCTGACGATGCGAACCGCGATGTGCGTCCCATCGCGTTCTGGCGGTACGAAGGCCATTCCTGAGGCGGTCCACACATCGCGAGTCAGCGGATGGGAGGGACGCCCCACGTCGACGGCATGCTCCTCGTCGACGAACACGAAGTCGGCACCGACCGCGTCCAGAATGGCGCGTGCCTCTGCTGGTGGCGCCTCAGGGTCGATCGGCACTCGAGTGAGGCCGGCGCGATCGGCGGCCAGGTGCGCCACGATGACCTCCGGTGAGTTCCAGGCCCAGATGCCGACCACGCCATCGTGATCGACCACCGTGCTCAGCCGCCTGGCGAGTACGTCGACCGCTGCGTCGATCTCATCTCCTGAAAAGGATCCTTCCTGGTGGTGCAAGAGGGGGCGGTCACCCGCCGCGTGCAGCGCTTGCCGTGTTGATGTTCCGTACGTCATCGCTGCGCCTGCAGCGACTCACGGAGCACGTTGCGTTGAACCTTCGCGCCTCCGAGGACTGTCGGCAACACGTCGACGAAGACGACGTCCACCCCGCAGTCAAGGCCGTCGAGGGCTGATGCCGAGATGGCCTGCAATGCGTCGCGCATAGCCGGATCGGGCTCCAGGCCGGCCTTGAGCAGCACCGCGGCAACGACCAGGGCTTGGTTGCCTTCCTCGACCTTCACCACGCCGCAATTGGACACCGAATCATGAGCCAGCAGCGAGGCTTCGACCACGTGAGGGTAGATCACGCTGTCGGCAATTTCGATGGTGTCGACGGCCCGGTCGCCGTAATACAGGAAGCCGTCCTCGTCGAGCCGGCCGACGTCGCCGCTACGAAACCAGTCGTTGTCGAAGAAGGCGTCCGCGGTGGTCTTGGGAAAACCCCAGTAGTAGCCGTCCGACATCGCTGAGCGAACGACGATTTCGCCGACCTGGCCGCTGGCCAGCGGGCGTCCGGTGCCATCGACGATGGCAACCTCGAAGTTGAATGACGCTGGCCTGCCGACGCTGTCGAGCCGCGCTGGGTGATCCGGAGTGACGTCACTGGGCAGCAGCCGGGTGGCCGCAGCGCCTTGTTCGGTCGATCCGAACGCATGCGCCCAGACGTTGCCGACCAGCCTGGTGGTTCGTTTCAGCAACTCCGGGGTCCCGAAGAAGACGACGAGCCGCTTGATCGACAGGTCGACTGACGCGCGGCGTTCGATGGCATCGAGGATGGGTGCCAACAGCGGGCCGGGGGCGAACGTGCCCGTGACGCGCTCGTTCACCATGGTGTCGACGACCACGTCGGCGTCGAACTCCGCATCGGATAGCAGCACGGTGCGGGCGCCGCGGATGAAGTACGGATAGAAGGTCTGGAATCCGGTCGCCCATTGCAGCGGGTGAAAGTGCAGATTGACGTCGGTCTCGTCGATGGCCGCCTGGTCGTCGAAGGTGTCCAGGTGGATGGCGTTGTGGTTGATGACGGCGAGCCACGAACGGTACGACTTGACCCAGGGCTTCGACATGCCGGTGGTGCCCGACGTCAATTGCATGAAGCACGGATCATTCTCATCGACGTCGATCCGAGGATCGTCGGAGCCACCACTAGCGAGCACTTCGGTGAATGGAATTGCCCAAGAGGGACATTCATCGCCGAGGGCGATGAATGTGGAGGATTCCGGGAGCTGCTCCCTGATATCGGAAACAGCGCCTTCGAAGGCCGTGTCGAAGACTAGCGCCTTCGCTCCGACGTGTAGCAGCAGGTCGGCGTGATGCTGCACGGGGTTGTGCGTGTGCATGCCGACGCGGACCAGACCGAACTTCTCACAGCCCAGCCATGCATAGACGACTTCGGGCCTGTTCCAGGACAGCACCGCGACGCGATCACCCTTCGCGAGTCCGAGCACCGTGAGGCCGGAGCCAAACCGGTTGGCGGTCGTATTGACCTCACGGAAAGTGATGTGACCACCGTCGTATGTCAGAGCGATGCCGTCGCCGTAACTCTGCGCGGCTCGGCGTGCAAGGAGGCCAGCTTCGTACTTCATTTGTGTGCTCTCCCTTGGGTTCACGGATGGACGATGATCTTGATGTGCTGATCCTTGTTGCGGATCAGCTCGTCGAAGCCTGCCTCGACGATGTCTTCGAGCGCGATTCTCGCAGTGATCATGTCGGCCGGCTTGATGCGACCGTCGTCCAATGCAGATATCACGCTGGGATGCACGCCTGCGAAGCCCAAGGTCGACGCGAGCTTCTTGCCGCCGGTGACGAGCGAGTTCATGTCGATGGTGGTCGGTCCCTCCCAGATGGCGACGTTGAAGGCGGTGCCCTTTGGTCGCACGCTCGCAATCGCCGTCCGCAGCGTGCTTTCCAGGCCGGAACAATCGAAGGACACGTGCGCACCGAGTCCCTGGGTGCGTTCGCGGACACGTTCGGGAACGTCGTCGGTCATCGGATCGAACACCTCATCTGCGCCGAAGGCCGCGGCCTGGGCCTTCCTCGCCGCGGATACCTCACTCACGCCGATCCACCGCGCACCGCTGGCCTTGAGGACCAACACCAACGCCAGGCCGATGGGGCCGGCGCCGATGACGATCGCCGTCTGTCCTGGTGCGTATCCGGAGTCCAGCATGGCCTGCCATGCCACGACGAGCGGGTCGATGAGAACACCGACGTCGGTCGGGACGGTTGGTGGCAGTACGTACGCGTTGCGCGCGTCGATGACGGCATATTCGGCCAGCCCGCCGCCCCATCCGGACAGTCCGTAGAAGCCGCCCTGAGGGCACAGGTTGTAGGACCCGGTGGTGCATTGGTGGCAGGTGTTGTCGCGGATGTTCGGCTCGACGATGACGGGGTCACCCACGGCGAATCCTGCTACGTCCGGGGCAATCTCGACGATGCGTCCGGTGAACTCGTGGCCCATCGTGACGGGAAGTGATTCACCGGTGAGGGGATGTGGGTGCCCGTCCTCGGGGATCAGGATCGGACCGCCGAGGTATTCATGCAGGTCTGTTCCGCAGATGCCGCACCACTCGACGCGAATCTTGACATGGCCGGGCTTGATCTCGGGCTCGGGGATGTCCTCGAGCCGCAAGTCCTTCTTCCCGTGGAAACGCAGTGCCTTCATGGTGTCGACCCAACTCTCAGTAAGTTTACGAGATCGGTAAGTTACCGGTTACGTAAACCTACTGCCGAGACCGTCGATGTGCGACCCCCGACAGAAAAGGGCGGGGTGTGATCTACATCACATGATTTTCGATGGAGTGAGCGCACCCTGTCCCATGGAGGCGTGGCGACTGACGCTGACGAGCAGGAGATGAGCGTGACGGATTCACTCGGCAGGTCCGGTCGCACCCTCTTCGAGGGGACGGCCTGGCATTACGCGCGATACCGGCCCAACTATCCGGAGGCGTTCCTTGCCGACCTCGTCGCTCGCTTCCACCTCGACGGCAGCGGGCGACTCCTCGACCTCGGCTGCGGCACCGGCCAGCTGACCGTCCCACTCGCGGGGCACGTCGCCACAGCAGTCGGCATGGACCCCGAACCCGAGATGCTCGCCGAAGCTGCCAGCCGCGCACGGATGACCGATGTCACCAATGTGACCTGGGTACAAGGAGGTTCGGGTGATTTGCCGGGCGAGCTTGGCTGCTTCCGATTGGTCACCATGGGGCGCTCATTCCACTGGATGGACCGCGAAGAAGTCCTTGCCGTCCTCGATGGAATGGTCGACGCCCAAGGCGGCGTCGTGATCGCCAACGACAGCTGCCTCGTCCGGCCGACCACGGCATGGCAACAAGCGATCGAGAATATGCAGGATCGCTTCCTGCCGCCTAACTGGCAGGCCGGCAGCCCGAACCCGGCCGACGCCGGCGAGCCCCACGAGGCGATCCTGGCTCGCTCGCCGTTTCGATCCGTGCATCGGCGGGTCTACGAGTTCACTCGGGCTTGGACCAGCGAACGAATCATCGGCTATCTCTACTCGACCTCACTGCCCCTTCACCGGCTACTGGGCGACCGGCGGGCGGCTTTCGAGCAGGAAGTCACTGACGCATTGCTCGCGATCGACGCGGGTGGATCGTTCGTCGAACCCGTTGTGTTGGAAGTGCTGACGGCAACCAAGGGCCGCTGACGACACCAGGTTCGGCAGGCGGTCGAACCGTGGCGATTAGGCGTGTCGTCTCGCAGCTGAGCGGGGTGGTCGGTGACGCATGTGGTCGCGGATGCGAGTCATGAGATCGCCGAGGGTCTGCACGTCCTGATCGGAGAGTGAGCCGTACAGCAGGTCCCGTACCACCTGAATGTGGCCGGGTAGGACCTTCTCGACGCGGGCGCGGCCCGCGGCGGTGATGGCGACGACTGTGGCGCGCTGGTCATCGGAACTGGCCTCGCGGGTGATCAGGCCGGCCTTCTCCAAGAGACCCGCCTGGTGGGTGAGACCGCTGCGGCTGTAGACCACACCGTCGGCCAGGTCGGTCATGGTGAGTGGCCGTCCCTCGGCGGTGGCAAGTGTGGCCAAGACCTCGAATTGCACGTAGCTCAGGTCACCCTCGGCCTGCAGTTGTCGTCGCACCGCGTACTGCAACAAGCTGACCGCCTCCGTCAAGGCGAAGTAGGTCCGCATCTGTGTGGGCTGGAGGGAATCGGCCATGCAAACCACTGTAATGCTTCGATGTGGAAGCAATGCGATTTGGCGCGTCGTCGATCGAGACGGTGATCCCGTGGTGGCGACGATTGGAGCCTCCTACGCCCGACTCAGCAGAGGCTGCACGACGTGGTTGCGGAGGTGATCGAAGACCACCTCGGTGCGGACACCGGCGACTTCGCGGCGCTTGGTCAGTGAGTCGAGCACGAAGTCGCGTAGCGCCTCGGTCGAGGCCACGGCGACGTGAACGAGGAGGTCCTCGGTGCCCGTCGTGACGAATACCTGCAGCGTCTCGGGCAATTCGAGGACGAAGTCGCGAAAGCCTTGGACTACTTGGCGCGATTGGGGTCGCAGTCGCACGGTGATCATGGCCTGCACGGGGCGCCCGACCTCGGCGAGATCGACGTCGTAGTGAACGCCGCCCAGGACGCCTCGCTGCCGCAACGCGCGGACCCTCTCCAAGGTGGTCGATGGCGACACGCCCAGTTTTGTTGCGAGGTCACGGTTGCTGCGCCGACCATCTGCCTGCAGTGCGGCGACGATCGCCGAATCCAATTCGTCCATCGCTCCAGTATGGCCCGTCGAAGCGAATTAAATTCGGCAGAGCCGCAGCATCGTGCGTTGGATTGCTAGTTTCGATCGACATGAGCGAACTCATGGCACCCGCTGCGGGCATAAACCGACCATTGCACCACACCAAGATCGCCGTGGTCCTGTTCGAGGAGTTGGAAACGTGGCAGAAGCTCAACGTGACCGCCTTCTTGGCCAGTGGCATCGCGGCGACCGCCGGAGAGTCGATCGGACTCGCCTACGCGGATGCCGACGGAACCGAGTACGCGCCGATGTTCGGCCAACCAGTGATGGTGTTCGCCGCCAGCCAATCGCGGCTGAACCGAACCTTTGATCGGGCGCTGAGCCGCGGTGTCGCTCCGGCCATCTTCACCTCGGAGCTGTTCGGTACGGGCGACGACGACGCTAACCGGGCCGAGGTGGCGGCGAGAAGTCGCGCCGAGCTGGACCTCATCGGCATGGCGGTACGTGCCGAGCGCAAGGTCGTCGACAAGATCGTCGACGGGCTCAAACTTCACCGCTGACAACCCCGTTGGTGCCGACTGAATTTCGGGTCCAAGGCATGTCGGTCCTCCGCTCGCACGTCGGATGGGTCATGATCGACGTGTGGTCAAGGTCGATGTCTCCGTTCCGTTCCGATCAGTACTACCCTGAGCTCGCTGGCGCCCCAGATCGCTCAACCTCGACCGGACACGACTAGTGGAACGTGACCAACTAGCCCAGATCTGGCCGCAGTTCGCTCTTCACGTCGCCCTTGAGGGCGCTTGTCTTCAAAGTCCAACGGACACCGAACTTTCAGTGCTCACACGGCGCGCTGCCGAGCCGGGCGCCGTACTCCCAACGACGGACTCCCACTTCGTGACATGGATTCACGATCGAACGCGCGAGGAAATCGCAGAGCAGTTGACCAGTCGTGCCCGGTCGAATCGCGATCTCACGAAGCGCTCCGGATGGACACTCGATCTCGCGGTGATCGTCTCGGGCCAACCAGTGGGGATGCAGAGCTTGTCCGGATTCGATCGATGGCCACACCGCCGCATCGTGGGGACGACCTCTTGGCTACTCGCCCCGTTCCAACGCAGTGGCCTCGGAACCCGTTCTCGCGCAGCCGTCCTCGAATTGGCCTTCGCCCATCTCGGCGCGGAATCGGCGAAGTCGTGGGTGCTCGAGGACAATCATGCCAGCGTTTCGGTGTCCACCAAGCTGGGCTACCACCTCATCGACCGCCACGCCATCACCGAACACGGCCGCCACTACACCGAACACGTCTATCAGCTGGACCGAGACACCTGGCTACGCTCACCGATCCGCCGTCAATGCCTTCCCGTCATCACCGGCGCTCGGCCGTTCGTCGAACTCGTGACCCCATGACGGGTAGTCGTTGGCCAGCTGCTTGGACAGTTTGTCGGAGCAGGACGGCGATGGTCGTGGGGCCGACTCCGCCGGGGACTGGGGTGATGAGCCTGGCTCTTTCGGCCGCAGGAGCGTACTCGACGTCGCCGATGTTGCCGGGGTTGTAGCCGGCGTCGACGACGACGGCTGTGGGCTTGATCCATGCACCCTTGATCAATTCCGGTTGGCCGACGGCAGCGACGACGATGTCCGCATCGGCGACAAGCCCCGGCAGGTCGGAAGTTCTCGAGTGGCAGTAGGTGACGGTGGCGTTGCGGGCGAGTAGCAGCATGCCGACGGGCTTTCCCAGGATGGGGCTGCGACCGATCACGACCGCGTGCAGCCCGGTGGGATCGACGTCATAGGCATCAAGGAGATGCATGATCCCAGCTGGCGTGCAGGACTGAAATCCGTTTCCTCCCAGGGACATCGTGGCGAAGGACGCCATGGTCACGCCGTCGACGTCCTTGCTGGGGGTGATTGCTTCGAAGACCGCGCGCTCGTCGATGTGAAGAGGCATCGGGTGCTGGACCAGGATGCCGTCCACGCCGTCGTCGTCGGACAGTTGCTCGACCTGGGCGACGACGTCGCTCGTCGTCGCCGTCGCCGCAATGCGATGGCTCCGCGACTCCAAGCCGACATTGCGGCAGCGGTTTGTCTTCATGCGTACGTAGGTGTGCGATGCAGGGTCGTCGCCGACCAGAACCGTTGCGAGACAGGGCCTTCGACCTAGCATCTTCTCGATGTTGGCTGCCTGTCGGCGCGTTTCTGCGAGTATGGCGTTGGCGACACGCACCCCATCGATGATGATTGCGGGCAAGGTTCACTCCTCACGGTGGAGGAGCACCCAGGCGGTCGATGCGTCCAAGTCTGTGCTTCCCGGTGGTATCCCACCTGCGCCAGTCGCCGGCCCCTACCTTACCGGGGTGGGTGCTGGACGATGGGTCGAGAATGCCGGGTCGAGCAGTGCCGGGTCGAGCAGTGCCGGGTCGCACCTCGAACGATCGCCAGTGGCTGGGTCTACCCGCCTGCGTTGAGAGGTGGTTCGAGGTGTGCCTCGGCCCGCGGTGTCCGTCGGACCATGGGTATCCGGCGGAATCGCTTGTAGGCAGCGCCCCGACACATCCCGAGCATCTCTCCGATCTCCTGCCAGGAGACCCCACTGTCGGTTGCGGCGAGCACATTGGCGCGTAAGCGCTTTCGGGCGCCATTGAGACCGCGATGGTTGGGTTGCCGCTTAGCGGTATCGACCGCGATTGCCGCCTCGACGATACGGCGACGAGTGTTCTCGCTCACTGCGGGCACGAGTCCCCCTATGTGTTGAAGGTGCCACAACACGTGGGCGGGGACTAGGCCTGCGAATCGCTTCGATCGGAGGTACCGATCTCAGTCTTGTGATAGCACACTATCAACCGTGCTTGGGGCTTTATCGGCAAGTGCGACAATAAGCTTGAAGGTGGCCGCCGCAGGCGGATACGCTGTTGGTTGGTGGCAAACAATCGCGCTAGCGCAATGCGGTTTGCTGTGCGCGTAGCGCCCTCATCTGCGGGATCTGGGTTGGGCAGCGTCGACCACCGCCGTGACGGTCTACTCGACGAGCGGATCCGCGCCACGCTCTGGCCCATGTGGCCCCAACGGTAGTTTAGCTCTTTCGTTGCGGCAGTGCCGATGCAACTGGACTGCCGCAATCACCCTCCTCGGTTTTGTTGCGCGCTGAGGGCGGCGTTGGCGTCTTCGAGGTCGAGGATGCGGGTAATACCGGCAATGTTGACCCCGGCCTCGACGAGCGTGGTGATGCGGGCGATGCGGTCGAGGTCGTTGGTGCTGTAGCGGCGGGTTCCGCCGGGCGTGCGTTGTGGGGTGAGCAGGCCGCGCTGTTCCCACAGGCGGATGGATTGAATCGGCGCTCCCGACAGCTCGGAAGCGACCGATATCGCGTAGACCGCCCGCTGCGGTGACGGGCCGGAGTCGCGTGCGTCATCAGTCATGGGTTGCTTGGTTCTCCACCAGTAGGTCCAAAAAATCTGTGCTGAGTGCTTGCGCGAACAGCGTAGCTGAGATATATAAAAACTGTGCCATTTGGCATAGATGTAAACCAGACCGATCACATGATGGGAGTGTTGGAGGTGTCGACCATGTTGGTGCGTAGCGACCCGTTTCGGGATCTGGACCGCTTCACCCAGCAGGTTTTGGGGACGGCGGCCCGGCCGGCGGTGATGCCGATGGATGCCTGGCGCGAAGGCGAGGAATTCGTGGTGGAATTCGATCTGCCCGGCATCGACGAGGAATCCTTGGATCTCGACATTGAGCGCAATGTGGTGACCGTGCGCGCTCAACGCGCAGATGTCGATCCAGGTCGGGAGATGCTGGCCACCGAACGGCCTCGCGGGGTGTTCTCCCGGCAACTCGTGCTCGGCGACAACCTTGATACCGAACGTATCCAGGCCGTCTATCGGGCAGGGGTGTTGCGGCTCCGGATCCCGGTGGCCGAGAAGGCCAAGCCCCGCAAGATCACCATTGATCACGGTGGTGGCGATCAAGCCACGGCGCTGAATTCGCAGCAGGTCATCAACGCCTGATTGGCCGGTCCGATGCCGACGATGATCGGGTCAGTCGGGACGCCGCGCGGCGCGGTGGCGACGCCGGTGCGCCAGGGTCATCCCGCCGAGCATGCCCCGGATCAGCTGCTCGCGCCTGAGGTGACCGCGTTGTTCGCCGAAGTCGACGCCAT
>Ga0247757_10002267_pt1 | contig 10213 bp, 10 predicted proteins | sample UWRJL126311R4_FD_180929 | JGI IMG/M metagenome (GOLD analysis project Ga0247757, IMG submission 180929) | Plant litter microbial communities from Arlington Agricultural Research Station in Wisconsin, United States - UWRJ-L126-311R-4 | ecosystem: Environmental > Terrestrial > Plant litter >...
CGAGAGGCGGCTGACGGCGGCGCTCAACGCGCTGCTGCCCGCGCCGGCTCAGCCCGGTGGCGTCAGCCGGTAGATCGCGCCGGCGTTGTCGTCGGTGATGTAGACGGCCCCGTCGGGTCCGACGACGCCGGCCACCGGCCTGCCCCAGCGGGTGCCGTTCTCACCCTGGAAGCCGCCGACCAGGGTCTGCTGATCACCCAGGGTGCCCGCCCGCCACGGGTAGAACGACAACTCGGGTTCCCGCGGTGGCTGCCGGTTCCACGAACCGTGCACGCCGATCAGCGCTCCCTGCGCGAAGGGCGCGGGCAGCGTGCCGTCGACGAAACTCATGCCCAGCGGTGCCGAGTGTGCGCCCATGCTCTGCTCGACCGGTGGCAGGGCCGCGCAGTCGAGCCGCGCGCCGTCGGGGTTGGTCTGCAGATCGCGCACGAACGGCAGATTCGCCGGGCCCCCGTCGACATTGCAGTAGGGCCAACCCAATTCGCGGCCCGGCGTCAGACGGGCGATCTGCTCGCGGGGGTGTTCGCCGACGTAGGCGAGGTCGACCCGCGCGGTGGCCGGGTCGGCGATGTTGTCGCGGCCGTTGACCGCGGTCCACAGCGAACCGTCGGGGGCGACGGCCAGCCCGGTGCCGTTGCGCACGCCGGTCGCGAACGGGGCGGCGGGGCCACCGCCGGGCGGCACCCGCATGATCGTCGCCCGGGGCGGATCGGCGCTGCGATCCGCGGCCGAGATGTTGCCGGTGGAGCCGATCGAGAAGTACACCGACCCGTCGGGCCCGACGGCGACGCTCTTGAGCGCGTGGGCGTAGGCGCCGCGGAGGTCCGGGCTCTTCGCGTCGGGCAGCCCCGCGGCGACGGTGCGCGGATTGCGTGCCGCACCGTCGGCGTAGTCGTAGGCGTCGACCTGGTCGCTCTGCGCCACGTACAGGGTCGAACCCGCCAGAGCCAGGCCGTGCGGCTGGTCGAGGCCGTCGAGCAGCACCGACTGCTCGGCTCCTGCGCCCTGGGGCCGGAACCTCAGCACGGTGCCCGCGCTGGGCACCGACACCAGCAGGCTGCCGTCGGGAGCCCAGACCGCCAGCCGTGGCCGCGGCGTGCGGGCCCACACCGACAACCGCCACCCGGCGGGAACGGTGACCTGCCGGGGCTGGTCGAACGGCGCCTGCGCCAGCCCCGCAGGCACCTCGACGGTGACCCGCTCGGTCGCGGTCGCCGGAGGCGCCGGATCCACGGACGACGACGACGGATTCACCGATGCCGAGGCGCCCGCGGCCGTCGACGAACTCGACGCCGCGTCCTGCCCCGATCCGGTGGTGCACCCGGCCAGCACCGTCACGGCGAGCAGTGACGCTCCGATTCGCTTATGCCGCAGCAAGTCCCGCATGCATCTCCCAGACGAGTATCTCGGCGGCGTCGGTGGCGGTGACACGCTGGCCGCCGGATGCGGTGAACCGGACGGCGTCACCTTCGTGCAGCGGACCCGCGCCCTCGAGCACCACTTCTCCGCGCGGGACGAACAGGTGCAGGTACGGCGCCTCTGGCAGTTCGACCGTCTGTCCGGGTTGCAAGCGCGCACCGTGCAGCGCCGCATAGCGGTTGGCGATGGTGGTGGCCGCCTCGCCGCGGTGCTCGGGCATGCCCGACGCGATGGTCACCAGACCGCCGCGCAGCAGTTCGTCGTCGATCTCGAGCTGTTGGTAACCCGGCGTGATCCCCGACTCGTCGGGAACCACCCACATCTGGACGAAATGCACTGGCTCGCTGTGGGATTGCTGCCCGGTCAGCGTCCAGGAGTCGTTCTTCTCCGAGTGCAGGATGCCGCGGCCCGCCGACATCCGCTGCGCCAGCCCCGGGTAGATCACCCCCGAGTGGCCGGTGGAGTCCTGGTGCACCAGCGACCCCCGCAGCACCCATGTCACGATCTCCATGTCGCGGTGCGGGTGGGTGTCGAACCCCTGACCCGGCGTCACGATGTCGTCGTTGTTGACCAGCAGCAGGCCGTGGTGGGTGTTGTCGGGCTCGTAGTGGCCGCCGAACGAGAACGAGTGTTTGGAGTCCAGCCAGGCGATCTCGGTGGCGGCGCGGTCACCGGCGCGCCGGATGTCCACGATGCCGGCGGTGTCAGGTGTGCTGCTCATGCGATCACTCCTCTGGAGTCTTGGCCAGCCTAGGTGGCGGCTCCGACAGCGACAACATGTATGACACATCATGTATTCCGTAGAGTAGGGAGATGGAATGGCTTACCGCCGAGCAGCAGCGCGTCTGGCGTGACTACCTGGCGATGACCAGCAGGCTCCACACCGCGATGCATCGGCAGCTACAGCAGGACTGCGAGCTCTCGCTGTCGGACTACGACGTCCTGGTCGCCCTGTCCGAGCGCGGGCCGCTGCGCATCACCGAGCTCGGCGAGTTGATCGGGTGGGAGCAGAGCCGGGTGTCCCATCAGCTCCGCCGGATGCGCGGGCGCGGCCTGATCGAGCGGGCGGACGACGACGACGACCGGCGCGCCGCGACCGTCGCCATCACCTCGGAGGGCCGAGGGGCACTGGAGACGGCGGCGCCAGGTCACGTCGAACTGGTGCGCAGCGCGGTGTTCGACGGTCTGTCGGTGACCCAGCTGCGCGCGTTCGGCAGCGCCGTCCAGACCGTGCTCGAGCGCCTCGAGGCGACCCGGCCGCGCTAGAGGGTGGCGGGCAGGCCGAACCGCTCGAACAGCGAGCCGTCCATGAACGCCACGACGTGCGCGATACGGCCACCCCGGACGTCCATTGCCTGCAATTGGAACGCCTGGTGCACACCGGTGGCCGGATCGCGCATGTACATCGCGGCCACGGGTTGACCGTTGGCGGTGGTGCGCAGGAACCGCATGTCACCGGGGCCCTCTGCGGGGCAGTGGTTCTTCGACAGCGACACGATGGCGGCCGGCCCGTGGTACCAGCCGTCGTAGGGCGGCATCTCCCAGATCGCGTCGGCGGTGAACAGCTCGACCAGCCGATCCAGGTCGTAGGTCTCGAAGGCGCTGATGTAGCTGTCGAGCAGCGCCGCGGCCTGCGGCGAATCGGGTGCTGTGGGCTCGTCGTCGCGGGTGGGCGCCACCTCGTCGAGCTGTGCCCGCGCGCGCTGCAACAGGCTGTTGACCGCGGCGGTCGACGCGCCGATCGCCGCGCCCACCTCGGCGGCCCGCCACTGCAGCACCTCGCGCAGCACCAGCACCGCGCGCTGCCGCGGCGGCAGATGCTGCAGCGCGGCGATGAACGCCAGCCGCACCGCTTCCCGCGATTCGGCGATCACCGAAGGGTCGGCCGGATCCTCGCGCGGCGCATCCGGCAGCGGCTCGAGCCAGGTGATCTCGTGGCGCTCGTTGAGCTCGGCCAGTGGATCGGCAGGCGGTTGCCCCAGCCCGCTGGGCAGGGGCCTTCGGTTGCGACCCTCCAGCGCCGTCAGGCAGGTGTTCGTCGCGATCCGGTAGAGCCAGGTGCGTACCGAGGACTTGCCCTCGAAGCCACCGTAGGACTTCCACGCCCGCAGGTACGTCTCCTGCACCAGGTCTTCGGCGTCGTGCAGCGACCCCGTCATCCGGTAGCAGTGCGCCAGCAGTTCGCGCCGATACCGCTGGGCGTCGGCGAGGAAGGCATCCTCTGCGCTGCTGCCGTCGACAGCCAAGACCGTCACGGTTCTGGAGCTTACGCAGCAGCACCGACGAAGTCAGCTGTCCAGCTATGACCGCTAGTCTGCCGTGCATGCCCGTGACGAGAACCGAGCGCAGCTTCGACGGTGTGGGCGGCGTGCGCATCGTCTACGACACCTGGACGCCGGCGCAGCCGCCGCGCGCGGTCGTCGTCCTCGCCCACGGATACGCCGAGCACGCCCGCAGATACGACCACGTGGCCGCCCGGTTCGGTGAGGCCGGACTGCTGACCTACGCGCTGGACCACCGCGGCCACGGCCGCTCGGGCGGCAAGCGGGTCTACCTGCGCGAGATGTCCGAGTACACCACCGACTTCCACACCCTGGTGGGAATCGCCGCCGCCGAGCACCCCGACCTGCCCCGCATCGTGGTGGGCCACAGCATGGGCGGGGCCATCGTGTTCGGCTACGGAGCCGACCATCCCGGCGACTACGCCGCGATGGTGCTGTCCGGGCCCGCGGTCGCCGCACAGGACGGACAGCCGGCGGTCAAGATCCTGGCGGCCAAGCTGCTCGGCCGTATCGCCCCGGGACTGCCCGTGGAGAACCTGCCCGCCGACGCGGTGTCGCGGGACCCGCAGGTGGTCGCCGCCTACGAGGCCGACCCGCTGGTGCACCACGGCAGGCTGCCCACCGGGATCGGACGGGCGCTGATCGAACTCGGCGAGTCCATGCCCCGGCGGGCCGGGGCCATCACCGCGCCGCTGCTGGTCGTGCACGGCGAGGCCGACCGGCTGGTCCCCGTCGCGGGCAGCCGCCGCCTCGTGGAATGCATCGGCTCGCCCGACGTACACCTCAAGGTGTATCCCGGGCTGTACCACGAGGTGTTCAACGAACCGGAGAAGGCAGAGGTGCTCGACGACGTGACGTCCTGGATCGAGGCCACCCTGTGAGCCGGCTGCTCGCGGGCCTGCTGTGCCTGGCCGTGCTGCTCGCGGCGGGGTGCTCGTCGAAGCCATCGCAACCCGCGCAGGAGTGGGTCGACGAGGACGTGTCGTTCTCCGCTGACGGGCTGACCATCTACGGCACCTACCGGCACCGCTCCGGTGACGAGCGCGGCCCGGCCGCGCTGCTCATCTCCGAGAGCGGAAACACCAACCGCAACGGCGACAACCAGGTGGCCGGGCCCATCGGCAACATGCGCCAGCTCGCCGAGGCGCTCTCCGGCCGAGGGGTGGCAACGCTGCGCTACGACAAGGTCGGCACCGGCAAGACGGGCATCGGCCCGTTCAAGAGCCACCCCGCAGACGTCGTCAGCGCCGTCTACACCTCCGGCGCCAAGGCCGCGCTGCGCTTCCTCGCCGGCCGGCCCGGCACCGACCCGGCCCGGTTGTCGGTGTACGCGCTGGGGGAGGGCACCATCCACGCGCTGACGCTGGCCGGTGACACCGCCCCGGATGCACCGAAGGTGCACTCGCTCGGCCTGTTCCAGCCGCTGCCTGGCCGTTATCTGGACATCATCAGCGACCGGGTCAGGGCCGACGGCAAGCCGGAGACGGTCGCCGCGTGGACGGCCGCCGTCGCGCAGATCCGCACCCAGGGCACGGTGCCCGCCTCGCTGCCCGACGGGCTGACCGCGATCGTCAACCAGGGCAACCTGAAGGCCGTCATCGACGCCGACAAGATCGACCCGCTGGCACTCGCCGCGAAGGTGCCTGCAGGCACGCCGGTCCTGCTCACCTGCTCGGACTCCGACAACCAGGCGCGCTGCGAGAACGTCAAACCGCTGATCGACGCGCTGAGCCGCACGGCGTTGACCGTCGTCCAGCTCAAGGGCGTCAACCACGTGCTGCGCGACGACCCGACCGACAGCATCGCCAACTACGTCAAGAAGGACCCGCTGTCCCCGCAGCTGGTGTCCGCGCTGGACGCGTTCGTGACCAAGTGACCGCTGCGACGTGTCGGGCACCCGGCCTAGATTTCCGGACATGAGTACCGACGAGAAGATGCTCGCCCGGATCGCCGCGCTGCTGCGCCAGGCCGAGGGCACCGACAACACCCACGAAGCCGACGCCTTCATGGCGGCGGCCCAGCGTCTGGCCACCGCGACGTCGATCGACCTCGCGGTGGCCCGTTCGCACAGCGATGCGCGGACCGCCGCGCAGATTCCGGTGCAGCGCACCATCACCATCGGCGAGCCCGGGGCACGCGGGCTGCGCACCTATGTCCAGCTGTTCGTCGTGATCGCCGCGGCCAACGACGTGAAATGCGATGTCGCGTCGAATTCCACGTTCGTCTACGCCTACGGTTTCGCCGAGGACATCGACGCCACCCATGCGCTCTACACCAGCCTGGTGCTGCAGATGGTCCGCGCGTCGAAGGATTACATCGCCTCGGGTGCGCATCGGCCCACGCCGACCATCACCGCGCGCCTCAACTTCCAGCTCGCGTTCGGGGCGCGCGTCGGCCAGCGGCTCGCCGAGGCGCGCGAACAGGCCCGCCAGGAGGCGACCAGGGGCCCGGCGGCGCAGACGGGCACCGCGATCGCGTTGCGCGACAAGGATATCGAGCTGAAGGACTACTACCGGCAGGCATCGCGGGCGCGGGGCACCTGGCGGGCGACGACCGCGACGGCGGGTTACTCGTCGGCGGCGCGCCGCGCCGGTGACCGCGCGGGCCGCCGGGCCCGCCTCGGCGGGGAGACCGAACTGGCCGGGGCCCGCCCCGCGCTGGAGCGATGACCCGTGATGCCCAGCGCGCCAAGGTCTGGCCCTCGATCTCACAGGGCCTCGTGACTCAGAATCCGACGTGGGCGGGAGCCGCCCGCCGGAGTGGGGCGGAAACACCCTAGGAACGGGGATATCTGCGCTCATAGGGTCGACAGCATGGCTCCGACGGTGCAGCGCACAGCCCTGGTGACAGGAGCGGCCGGGGGAGTGGGACGAGCGATCGTGGCCGAATTACGTGTCAACGGCTACCGCGTCGTCGCCGAGGACATCGACCCGAGCGTCGAAGAGCTGGCGCAGCCCGATCTCGTGGTGCCTTTTGTCGCGGATGTCACCCGAGAGACCTCGGCTCGCGACGCCGTGCAGCTGGCGTGTGAGCGGTTCGGCAGGCTCGATCTGCTGGTGAACAACGCAGGCCTCTACCTCAGCCGCCCACTGATCGAGACCACGGTCGCCGACTTCGACCGGCTCGTCTCGGTGAATGTCAAGGGCAGCTTCCTGCATGCCCGCGAATCGGTTCTCGCGCTACGTGAAACCTGCGGCGCCATCGTCAACGTGTCATCGATGTCGGGCCTGATCGGCATGGTCGGACAAGCGGTCTACGCGATCACGAAGGGCGCGCTGGTGCAGTTCACCCGCCAGCTGGCGATCGAACATGCGCCGGCGGGCATCCGCGTCAACGCGGTGGCGCCGGGAGCGATCGACACCGATTTCGTGGCGAAGTCACGCACCGAGAACCCGGATCCCGACCCCGAAGCCACGCGCGCGGCCCAGATCGCCAACCACCCGCTGGGCCGCATCTCGACGCCAGAAGAGGTCGCGCAGGCAATCGTCTGGTTGGCCCAGGCCCAGGCCATCACCGGCGCGATCCTCTCGGTCGACGGCGGGTTCACGGCCCGCTGATGACCGACCACGGCGCAACACCGACCACGCAGGCGGTGTCACAACCTCCGAACCTCGCCGACGCCCTGCCCAGAGGGTTCAGCGATCTGATCGCCGGTGCGATCGATCTGCACGTGCACGGGCAGCCGGACCTCTCACGGGCCGCCGTCAATCGCGGGTCCGACGCCTCGGTCGCGGCGCTCGCCCGGCAGTACGACATCCGCGGCTGGGTGCTCAAGTCGCACCTCTGGCCGACCATGGATCGGGCTGCCGCGCTTCAAGAGCTGTTCGATCCGGAAGAATTCCGCGTCTTCGGCAGCATCACGCTCAACCCGCAGAACGGCGGCGTCTCACCGGCGGTCGTCGAGTTCGCAGCGGCACACGGGGCCACGGTGATCTTCTTCCCGACCTGGGGATCGGCCGCAGACGTCGACCGTGGTGGGTACATCTCGACAGTGCTCGCGCGCGGATCCGCCCACTTCGACGACTACGCCACAGCCAACGCGATCAGTGTCGTCGACTCGACCGGACGCCTGACGTCTGCAGCCGCCGACGTGGTTGACGTCGCGGCCACCCTCGGGTTGGTGGTCGGCACCGGTCACCTGAGCTTCGCCGAATCGACGGCGCTCGCCGAAGAGTGCGTGGACAAGGACGTCTCCGTGTTCGTCAACCATCCGCTGCACTACGCGACCGATCCGGTTGAGCTGAAACAGTTCACCGAGCTCGGCGCCTATGTGGAGTTCGCCGCGGCGCCGCTGTTGCATCCCGACAACCATCACACGATCAGGCAGGTGTCCGCAGCAATCGAAGAAGTGGGGGTGGAGCACACCGTGCTGTCGACCGATGTGTTCTCGCGCTGGGTTCCGCCGGAGCCCGAGATGCTTCGCATGTTCGCCGAGCAGCTCACCTATGTCGGCGTGAGTGCAGGCGAACTCGACACGATGCTCGTGCGCAATCCGCGCCGCGTCCTGGGCATCGAGGGGGCGGGATGAACCGTCGCCTGGCGCCGCAGCCGCCGGACACTCTCACGGCCGAGCAGCTCGAGTTCTACAACCTCTTCGCGACCGGACCTCGGGCCGCTCCCGACGCGGCCTTCTCGCTGCTGGACGCCGACAGGGCGCTCACCGGTCCGCCATCGGCGTGGCTGCTCGCACCGCCGATCGGGTATGCGCTCGAAAAGCTCGGTGCGGCGATCCGTTTCGGCCTCACACTCACTCCGCGCGAGAGCGAAGCAGCGATCCTCACCGTCGCGTACAACGAGGCCCAACCCTTCGAGTTGCACGCCCACCTTCCCGCCGCGCGCAAAGCCGGGTGGACGGACGACGACCTCGCGGACATCCGCGCGGGCCGTGACCCCGAGGGGGCCAGCGCCGGGGAGCGAGCGGCACTCACCGTTGCCCGCCGGCTCGTCGACGCGGGAACCCTCGACGACACCGAGTACGCGATCGCTCGCGAGGAGCTGGGTGAGCGCCGTCTCTTCGAGCTCGTCACCCTTGTCGGCTACTACCGCATGATGGCTCTGCAGCTCAACGTCTTCGCCATCGATCCTCCCTCCGAATAGCGGGGAAATACCTGAAATCGATTCGTCCAGTAGTGGTCCGACGAGAGCCCGTACATAGTTTGTGAGTGTGTTCACGGCGAGCTGCGGTCCTGTCCAGGCCCGGCAGATCGCCGCAGAATCGCTCGCCGATCCACTGTCGGATCCCCCCAAGGAAGAGACCAAATGTCGCAGCCAACTTCTGCAGCGGAATCGACGACCGACCCCGTCGTCCGTCGCCGCAGAGCCATCAGGGGAGCCTTCTGGGGTTTCCTGGTGGACTCGTTCGACATCTATCTGCCCTCCGTCGCGCTGCTACCGGCGATGGTCTACTTCACCAAGGGGCTCTCGGTCGAAGCGACCTCGCTGGTCACCGGGCTCACCTTCGCGTCCACGCTCATCGGACGGCCGGTCGGCGCCATCCTGTTCGGCCGGTTCGCCGACAGGCTGGGCCGCAAGCGCGTCGGAGCCATCGCGATCTACGGATTCTCCAGTGTCACACTGATCATCGGGCTCCTCCCCGGCGCCGAGCAGATCGGCGGTGGGCTCGCCATCAGCATCCTGCTCGCCCTCCGCTTCATCGACGGGATCTTCCTCGGCGGCGAGTACACAGCGGCCACCCCGATGGCGATCGAGTACGCCAAGACCAACCGTCGCGGCCTGGTCGGCGGTTTCGTGCAGAGCGCGTCGACGATCGGATACTTCGCGATCTCCCTGGTGACGTTCGTATCGCTCACCATCTCACCTGCCGGTGACATCGACTCCCCCTACATCCAATGGGGTTGGCGCATACCGTTCTTCGTCGGCGCGATCTTCGCGTTCGTGGTGGCCCGCTTCCTGCGCAACAACGTGGAGGAAAGCGTCATCTGGGAGACCGCCGAGAAGTCGAAGAACCCTCTGCGCGACATGCTCACCGGTGAGAATCGCACGGCGTTCATCCAGGTGTTCCTGCTGATGACCGGTGTCTTCTTCATGGTCAACATGGTCGGCTCGGTGCTTCCGCAGCTGGTGCTCGCGCAAGACGGCTTCACCGGAACGACACTCACGGTCAGCCTCATCATCGGAAACATCTTCATCCCGGCGGCGTACTGGGGATCCGGACTCCTGAGCGACAGGGTCGGCAGACGTCCCGTGCTGATCGGCTGCGGGGTCCTCGTGGTTCTGGTCATGACGACGCTGTTCGCGGTGCTCGGCACGAAGACGAACCTCGGACTGCCATGGGTGATCACGATCGTGTTCTTCCTCAATGCGGTGAACGCCGCGACCATCGGAACCCTGCCCTCGTACATCAACGAGCGCTTCCCGACCTCGGTTCGTTCGTCGGGCTGGGGTATCGGTTACAGCCTCGCCGTGATCGTCCCCGGCTTCTTCGCCTTCTATCAGCTCGGTTTGGCGCAGATCATTCCGAGCGGACTGACCGCGGCGGTACTGGTCGCGGT
>Ga0247757_10002268_pt1 | contig 10199 bp, 10 predicted proteins | sample UWRJL126311R4_FD_180929 | JGI IMG/M metagenome (GOLD analysis project Ga0247757, IMG submission 180929) | Plant litter microbial communities from Arlington Agricultural Research Station in Wisconsin, United States - UWRJ-L126-311R-4 | ecosystem: Environmental > Terrestrial > Plant litter >...
CACGGTCTCGGCTGTGGTGTCGGGGGCGCGCAGCCAGCCGACCCAGCTGACGATCTGGTCCTTGTGGTCGGCGACGACCTGGTTCAGCTCGTCGGTGACCTTCTTCTGCCAGGCCTTGTCGGTCACCTTCTCGCCGTCGGGCGGCGTGAGGATCGCCACCACGTGGCTGGTGCGGTCGCGGCCGTACACCTCGTCGGAAATGACCGACGCGTGCACGGACTGACTGCCCTCGTCGTAGAACCCACTCTGGGTGACGTGCTGTCCCAGGCTGATGCCGTAGACGCCGCCGCCCAGGCACAGTGCGACCATGACACCGATAACGATGTATCGGTACTGGTACACCGTTCGACCCCACCAGGCGAACACGATCAGCTCCTCATCATCTGCAGAAATTCGTGGTCATCGGCGTGCGCCCGTCACGACCAGGCTCTCCATTGTTCTAGACACGCGACGCCAGCAGCGAGGACAGCGGCCGGAATGGCTGCAGCCACGCGCCCTGCTCCGGTAGCGAATCGAGCCCGATTCGCGGTAGCGGCTCCCGAAAGACTCCAGGGATGTCTTCCAGGTCGACGAACTCCAAGGTATCCGACGCTAGCGCCCAACTGGCATGTTCGCGAAATCCGAGAACCTGGACGGTGACGCCGTCACCGGCGATGTCCTCCAGCGGCAACCGGAAGGCCTGGCCGTCCGCCGAAGCGACGATCAGCCCGGCCAGCCCCTCACTGCGCCGCAGCTCGATGTGGGCCAGCATGTCGGCGTCGACATCACTGTCCTCCTCGATCTTGGGTTTGGCGAACACCGCGAAGCCGACGTTGCGCAGCGCCTCCACCCACGGCCGGACGACGTCGGCGCTGCCCGGTGCGATGTTGGTGAACACCGTGGCCTCCGGTTCGAGCGACGCCGGGTGCCCCTCGGCGGCGGCCTGCGTCGACAGGTCCGCGGTGCGGGTGAGCAGCCAGCGTCCCAGCGCGTCGAACCGGGGTCGGTGCGCCGCGGTCGGCCGCCCGCCCAGGATGGCCCCGAGGCCCATGTCCAGGTTGGGGGCGTCCCACACCAGCAGCACCCGCGTGACGGCCGGTCCCTGGTCAGCGGTGCCGGCGGGCGCGAGGTCGGGGGTGTCGGAGGCGAGGCTCATGTCCGCACCCACACCAGTTCGGCCACATCGGTGCCCGCCAGCGCCTTGCGCTCGTACTTGGTGACCGGGCGGGCGGTGAGGATCGGCAGGCCGGCCCTGTCGGTGTCGCCGGTGTCCCAGGCGACGCGGCGCAACCGCGGTTCGGCGTCGCCGACCTCGGCGATGTGCCCGGCGTAACCCTGGTGGTCGGTTGCGGCGTGCAGCACTCCGCCCGGACGCAGCCGGTCGGCGATCAGGGCGACGGTGTCGGGCTGCAGCAGCCTGCGCTTGGGGTTGCGGGACTTGGGCCACGGGTCGGGGAAGAACACCCGCACCCCGGTCAGGCTGGCCGGCGGCAGCATCCGGGTGAGCACGTCGACACCGTCGCCGCGGACGAGCCGGATGTTCGTCACGTGCTCGCGATCGATCGCGGCGAGCAGCTGGGCCAGGCCGCGCCGGTAGACCTCAACGGCGATGACGTCGATGCCGGGTTCTTCCTGCGCCATTGCCAGCGTGGAAGTCCCTGTGCCGCAGCCGATCTCGAGTACCAGGGGCGCGCGCCTGCCGAACCAGGCGTCGGTGTCGAGCAGGCCGTCGGCGGCGTCCTCTGGCAGAGCCTGCCTGCCCAGTTCGGGCCAGCGTGCATCCCAGATGGCCTGCTGCCGGTCGGAGATGGTGGAGCGGCGGGCGCGGAAGCTGGTGACCCGGCGCGCGAAACGCTGGTCGTCGGGCGACCCGGCCGGGGCATCCCCGGCGATATCGACGTCGCTGGGACCCGGCACCTGCATCGGTCCATCGTCGCTCATCGCGCTGTCACTCCCCGCATCGTGTTACAGATTGATACCCAACAGTCACCTGATACACGCAGTTGACGGGTACGGGAGATCGTGCGGCGGCTCTGCGATGACCCCGGTCAGACGAGGGTCATGCGGTGACGGCGATGTACTTCTCCTCGAGGAACTCCAGGATGCCTTCGCCGGCCCCTTCGCGGCCGAGACCGCTCTGTTTGACGCCGCCGAACGGTGCGGCCGGGTCGCTCACCACACCGCGGTTGACGGCGACCATGCCCGACTCGAGCCGGCGGGCGACCGCCATCGCTTCCCGCTCCTCGCCGAACACGTACGCCATCAGGCCGAAGACGGTGTCGTTCGCCATCCGGACGGCGTCGTCGACGTCGTCGTAGGTGGTGACGGCCGTGACGGGTCCGAAGATCTCGGTCTCGGTGATCTCGGAACCGTGCCGCACGCCCGTGAGCAGCGTCGCGTCGTAGAACGCCCCGGCATCGGATGCGGTGCCGCCCGTCACCACCGTGGCGCCGTCGGTGACGGCGCGGTCGACCAGCGTCGCGACCTTGTCGCGCTCACCCACCGAGACGAGGGCGCCGAGCTGGTTCGAGCGGTCGAGGCCGCAGCCGACGGGCATGGCGGCGAGCGCATCCGCCATCCGCCGCACGAACTCGTCGTGCAGGCTGGAGTGCACGTAGAAGCGGTTCGCGGCGGTGCAGGCCGAGCCGCCGTTGCGCATCTTGGCCAGCAGCGCCTCCGGCACGGTGAGGTCGAGGTCGGCGCCGGGGAGCACGATCACCGGCGCGTTCCCGCCGAGCTCCATCGACGCGCTGACGATGGTGTCGGCGCACGCGTGCAGCAGCTCGCGCCCGACCTCGGTCGATCCGGTGAACGACAGTTTCCGCACGGCCGGGTGCGCCACCATCTCGGCGACCAGCGGCCCGGTCGGCACCGGGGTAACGAGGTTGACGACGCCGCGCGGCACGCCGACCCGCTGCAGCACCTCGACCATGTAGGCGGCGGTCAGCGGGGTCTCGCGGGCGGGCTTGAGGATGACGGTGCACCCCGCGGCGAGGGCGGGCGCCAGCTTGCGGGTCGCCATCGCGGCCGGGAAGTTCCACGGGGTGATGAGCAGCGACACCCCGATCGGCTGCCGGTCGACGACGATTCGCTTGTCGCCGGCGGGGGAGAGCCGGTAGTCACCGGGGATGCGCACCGCCTCCTCGGCGAACCAGCGGAAGAACTCCTTGGCGTAACCGGCCTCGCCCATTGCGTCCGCCCACGACTTGCCGTTCTCGCGCACCATGATCTCGGCGAAGAGCTCGACCTCCTCGGTGAGCAGGTCGTACGCCGCCCGCAGCAGCTCGCTGCGTTCGCGCGGCGGGGTCGCCGCCCAGCTCTCCTGCGCGGCCGCGGCCGCCTCGACGGCGGCGAGGCAGTCGGCGCGCGTCGCCGCGGGGAAGTCGGCGATGGTGGAGCCGTCGGCGGGGTCGGTGACGGGGAAGGTGCCGCCGTCGCCGCCGTCGCGCCACTGGCCGTCGATGAACAGTGCTGCCCGCAGAGTGGTGGTCGTCATGTCGTCTTTCAGGTCAGGGGCCGGGTGTCAGGAGCCGATGAGCGAGCGGCGCCCCGCGTGGGCCGCTCGGAGGATGGAGAGCAGGGTCGCCCGATCGGAGCCGACGGGCGAGATGCCCACCAGCCGCTTCGAGCGCAGCGCGAGCTCGGCGATGTGCTCCAGTTGATCCTCGGTGACGCCGATCTCGGCGAGGCTCGACGGGATGCCGATCTCACGGCACAGATCGGCGACGCGGTCGACGGCGTTCTGCGCGGCGACGGCGTCGTCGGGTTCGGTGCCGCCGAGCGCGCGGTCGATGGCGGCCAGCCGCTCGGGCACCACCGCCGCCGCGGCCTGCAGCACGAAGGGCACCATCAGTCCGGTGCCGAGGCCGTGCGGTGTCTTGGTGATCGCGCCGATCGGATACTGCAGCGCGTGGGAGAGGTGCGTCCCGGTCGGTCCGAAAGCCATGCCCGCCAGCAGGCTCCCGAGGGCGACCTCGGCGCGCGCCTCCCGATCACCGCCGTCGCGGACGGCGCGGGCGAGGTTCGGGGCGATCCGCCGGATCGCTTCCAGCGCAAGCGGATCCGCGAGCACGTTCTGTCCGGTGAACAGCGGAAGCTGCCCGGTCCAGTCGAGCGACACCACGGCGGCGGTGTACGACTCGAGGGCGTGCACCAGCGCGTCGATGCCGGCGTGGGCGGTCACCGTCGGGGGTGCGCCCAGCGTCAACTCCGGATCGACGATCGCGGCGACCGGCACGAGGTGCGGGCTGGAGATGCCGATCTTCATCTCGATCTCGGGGTCGGACACGACGGCGACCGGGGTCACCTCCGAGCCGGTGCCGGCGGTGGTGGGCACGGCGACGATCGGCAGGACCGGCCCCGGCACCGCGTTCTCGCCGTAGAAGCGGCTCAGCGGGCCGCCGTGCGCGAGCAGGGTCGCGATCAGCTTGGCGGCGTCGATGGCACTGCCGCCGCCGTAGGCGAGCACCACCTGCGGGTCGGCGTCGGCCACGGCGGCCGCCACCGCGGTCAGGGAGTCCACCGGCAGTTCGGGCAGCACGCCCGTGTTGGTGGTGACCTCGAGGCCGGCCTCGCCGAGCGAGGCGACGAGTTGCGTGAACTCCGGAGAGTTCGCGAGGAAGGGGTCGACGACCGCCAGCACGCGGCGGCCGTGTTCGGCCAGGGCGGCCGGGATCTGCGCCCGCACGCCGTAGCCGACGTGGATGCGGGCAGGCAGGCGGAGGGTGCCGAGCGTGCCGGGCAGCGTGTCACGCACTGAAGCCTCCGTCCACGGGCAGCACGACGCCGCTGATGTGGCTGGCGAGGTCGCTGAGCAGCCAGGCGGCGGCCTCGCCCACCTCGCTGCCCGTACCGGCCTTGCGCAGGGGGGTGGCCGCGATGCGCGCCTCCACCCCGCCGGGGATCGCCTCGCGGGTCTGCTGCAGCATCGGGGTTTCGGTGGGCCCGGGGGCCAGGACGTTCACGCGCACCCCGGCCGGGCCGTTGTCGTGCGCCGCGGTGCGGGTCAAGCCGATGACGGCGTGCTTGGTGGCCTGGTAGGCGCCCATCCCGGAGCTGCCGCGCAGCCCGCCGATGCTGCTGACGTTGACGATCGAGCCCGTCCCGGCGGCGCGCATCACCCGTAACTCCTCGCGCAGGCACAGCCAGGTGCCCTTGACGTTGACCGCCATGATGCGGTCGAAGTCGTCCTCGGAGACCTCGTCGAGGCGACCGGACTGGGTCATCGCCGCGTTGTTGAACGCGCCGTCGAGCCTGCCGAACCGTGCCACGGTGGCGTCGACGAGGCGCGCCACGTCGGCCGCGACGGCGATGTCACCGGTCACGACCTCGACCTCGGTGCCGACCCCCGTGCCGATCTCGGCCACTTCGTCGGCGATCTTCTCGAGCGGTTCGCGGGTGCGCGCGGCGAGCATCAGCCGCGCTCCGTGCCGGGCCAGCACCCGTGCGGAGTCGGCGCCGATGCCTGCGCTCGCACCCACGATGAGCACGACTTTGCCCTCGAGTAGTCGGGTGGTCCGTGCGTCGTCTGTCATGTCTGTGCTCCCGTCATGAGGCGGCCCCGCACGGATCGGCCCGCGGTCACGGCGGCGGCGGCCGCCGCGCCGAGCATGCTGGCGTCGTTGCTCAACAGCGTGAAGGCGTACCCGGCGTCGATGGACGCCTGCACGGCCCCCGCCGACGCGCCGCCTGCGTTGCCGACGGGCAGGCCTGCGGCGATGGTGTCGTGCACCGCGCCGGCGATGAGGGCCACCACATCCGGGTGCGATTCGGTCTTGCCTTCACTGGTGGACAGGTCGGCCGCGCCGATCAGCAGCGCGTCCACACCGTCGACCGCGGCGATGGCCGAGGCGTTCCTGGCGGCTTCGGCGCTCTCGATCTGCGCGATGAACACCACCTCCTCCTGCCCGTAGCGCAGGTAGTCCTCGCGGGACACGGCGCCCCAGGCGCCCGCCCTGCTGGTGCTGCCCACCCCTCGGGTGCCCAGCGGCGGGAAGCGCATGGCCCGCGCGGCGGCGCGCGCCTGTTCGGGGGTGTCGACGTGGGGCACCATGATGCCCTCGGCGCCGGCGTCGAGCAGGCGCTGCATGATCCCGCCGTCGACGGCGGGAATGCGCACGATCGGCGAGACGCCGCTGAGCAGCGCCACCCCGATGTGGTGGAACGCCGTCTCGATGCTGAGCGCGGAGTGTTCGAGGTCGATGACGACGAAGTCGAATCCGGCGAGCGCCATGAGCTCGACGCTCTCGACAGCGGGCAGCTTGATCCAGGTGCCGAGCGCGGGTCCGTCGGTGCGGGCCAGCGCCTGCCGGAAGAGGCTCGTGGCGCGTGGGAGCGTGGTCTTCGGTGTGGAGGTCACGGCGCCGGGTAGTCCTGCGTGTTGAGCACCCATCCGGCGGCGGAGAAGTCGTCGCGCGGCGGCGAGAAGATGTCGATGAGCTGCTGGTGGTCGCCGATGCCCTGCGTGGTGTGCACGGTGGGCGGCGGGATGACGCAGATCGACGGGCTGCCGACCTCGTGGCTCTCGTCCGGGCGCCACCGGGTCGAGTCGGGTCCCCACGGGTAGCGGATGTGGTGGGTAAAGGTGCCCTTCACGGCGAGCGAGATCTGCTCGAAGTCGTCGTGGTGGTGGGGGGAGAGCTTCTGCGGGTTGCGCGGTGTCGGCTCCTCGGCCAGGAAGTTCACCATGACCGTGGTGGTGCGGAAGATCCGTCCGAAGCGGCCTTCGGCGATGGGGGTCTCGGCGAGCCGGTAGACGCGCAGCGTGAAGCCGCCGACCGGATCGGGCCAGGGGGTGACGGGCGTCGCGCGCAGGTCGGGCTCGGCGTAGGCGGCGGCGTTGAGCGACGCGGCCACGAGGTCGCTCGCTTCGGTGGAGAACAACCGGATGACCGGGCCGTCGGTGAGCACCTCGACCACGCTGTCTCCAGGCGGCACCACGACGAACGCCTCCTCGTCGACCTCGGCCGACCGCTCGCCGGCGACGACCCGGACCGCAGCGCTCTCGGAGGTGAGCAGCAGCGTGTACTCGTCCGGCTGCCCCGTGCGGGGGAACGTCTCACCCGCCTTCGCTTCCGAGTAGGCGATCACCAGGTTCGCCGCGCGGGCGATCCAGGTGCGCCCGCCCGAGGCGCCCCGCTCGGTGGGTTCGTGGTCGTGGAACACGATCGGTTGGGCGGGTTTGATCGGGGTGTTCGGATCCACCGTCCTGGCCGGTTCGGCGGGCGACGCGAGCCGCGAGCGGATGTCGTCTTTCGCATACATCGTCATGGTCTGCTCCTTCAGGGGGTGGCGCCGTCGCGGCCCTTGAGGGCGAGCATCCGGCGGGCGTCGTCGGGTGTGGCGATGGGACGGCCGAGGTCTTCGACGACCTTGCGGATCGCCCGGACTTGTTCGGCGTTGCTGGTGGCCAGCCGGCCCTTGCCGATCCAGAGGCTGTCCTCGAGCCCGACGCGCACGTTGCCGCCGAGCCAGGCGCTGTGCGTGGCGAACTGCATCTGGTGCCGGCCTGCGGCGAAGGCGGAGAAGTAGTAGTCGTCGCCGAACAGCTTGTCGGCGATGGCGACCATGTGGGTGAGGTTCTCGTGGTCGGCGCCGATCCCGCCGAGGATGCCGAAGACGCCCTGGATCAGGAACGGCGGCTGCGCGAGACCGCGGTCGACGAAGTAGGCCAGGGAGTAGAGGTGCCCGATGTCGTAGCACTCGAACTCGAACCGGGTGCCCAGCCCCTGGCCGAGCTCGCGCAGCGTGTGCTCGATGCGATCGAAGGAGTTGATGAAGGGGTGCGAGTACGTGTTGAGCACGTACTGCTCTTCCCAGTCGTACTTCCAGTCGTCGATCTTGTCGGCGATGCCGGAGTACACGAAGTTCATCGAGCCCATGTTGAGCGAGGCGAGCTCGGGGGCGAACTTCAGAGCCCCGGCCAACCGCTGGTCCATGGTCATCGCGGACGAGCCGCCGGTCGTGATGTTGATGACCGCATCGGTCTGCTCGACGATGCGCGGCACGATCTGCTCGTAGACCTCGGCCTCCCAGGCGGGACGGCCGTCGGGGTGCCGCGCGTGGAGGTGGACGATCGCCGACCCCGCCTCGATCGCCTCGAGCGCGGAGTCCACGATCTGGTCGGGACTCAGGGGGAGGTGTTCGCTCTGCGACGGCACGTTCACGGACCCGGTGATCGCGGTGCTGATCACCACCTGCTCCGCGGTGCGCATCAGTTGGTCTCCTCGAGCCCGAGGAGGAAAGCGGTGTTGCGGCAGATCATCTGGCGGATGTCCGCCTCGGCGACGCCGTGGTCGAGCAGCTGCTCGATCACGTAGATGTAGCCGTCGACGGGCAGCGGGTTCACCTTCTGGCCGAGGTCGGAGTCGATGACGGTGTGCTCGGGCCCGATCCGCTCGATCCAGTCGACGAGCTGCTGGATCGGGAAGCCGGGGGCCTCGACGGCCGGGTGGTACATCGACAGCTCGTGTTCGACGAACGCGCCGTAACCGACCATCTCGTCCACATCGCTGTGGCTGGCATTGACGATGAAGTCGGGGTGGTGCAGGAGCAGCCTGCGCACGCCGTTCTCCTGCGCAGTGGCAAACAGCGCCTTCATCGACTCGGCGTCGAGGTGGCCGCCGGAGAGCATGATGTCGGCCTCGGCGACCAGTTGTGTCACGCGCACGGTCTGCTCCGAGACGTTGCCGTCGGCGTCCCAGATCGACTCCTCTTTCTCCTCGAGGTTCGCGCCGATGGTGGGGAAGCCGTCGTCGTGGCTGTGCGCACGGATGTGCTGGCCGGCCGACACCGTCGGCCCCCAGACGGCACGTCCGCCCATCTGGATGGCGACGGCGACGGCGGAGGGGTTGATGCCGCCGACCTCGGAGTTGAGGGCGACACCGCCGTAGGCCGGCGTGGGGGCGTCCTTCAGCTGGTCCTGCATCGCGAGGAGGTCCATCACGGTGTTGTGGTGGTGGCTCTTGATCAGGATCGCCCGCATGTTGATACGCGCCGCGTCGTGGGACGCCTCGACGTGGTTGAGGCGTCGCGGGAAGGGGCTGGGTCCGGAGTGGACGTGCAGGTCGACTGCTCCGTCGAGCACCTTGAGCAGCGCGGGTGATGGTGTGGTCATGTCGTCGGCGACGAGCATCCGAGGACCCTCCTTGTGTTCGGAATGCGGGCGTGAAGTTCAGCATATGGACGAGCCGAAGGGCTGTCCAGCACTGATTCGCGCTAATTCGTGCACTGACCGTCTTAGGACGTTCGTAATGTGAAATCAATCCATTGCATTATGAACACTCGATTGCTTTACTGAACGGGTCCTGACGGGATGCGGTGAGGGCCGATGAGGGCCGACGAGGAGGTGAGACCGACGTCCGATCCGAGCGAACAACCAGACGACGGCTCCACCGTCGTCGCGTTCCAGGAGGCCGAGCGCGGCGGCATCCAGTCGATCGAGCGCGCCGCCGCGGTGTTGGCGCTTTTCGACCAGAAGACGCGCACCCTCACCCCCGCCCTGGTCTCCGAGCGTCTGGGTCTCAACCGCACCACGGCCCACCGGTATCTGCTCTCCCTGCAGGCGTCGGGCTTCCTCGGCCCCGGCTACGGCCCCGGGCCCCTCATCGACCAGCTGTCGGGACTGGTGTCGGGGCGCCAGCAGATCCTCTCGCTCGCACCGGCGGTGCTCCGTCGGCTCTCCGACCAGACCGGCCTGACGGCGGTGCTGAGCTTTCTCGGCCGCTCCGGCGCGGTGGTCGCGCTCGTCGAGGAGGCGAACGCAGGCACCATCGTGCTCACCGTGCGGGTGGGCACGGTGCTCGAACGCAAGGCGGCGCAATCGCGGGTGCTGCTCGCATTCCAGTCCGACCCCACCGTGCTGGTCCGCCTGCAAGCGGGGATGGACCAGGAGGACATGCGCCGCGAGAACGTCGAACTGGCCCTCGTACGGCGCACCCGGGTGGCGTGGGCCGACCTCGGGCGGGTGGGGCTGGCCTCGGTCGCCGCCCCGGTGTTCGGGGAGAACGACGTGCAGGCGGCGATGGCCGTGCTCGGGACGACGACGATGCTCCCACCCGACGAGTCGGACCACCTCGTCCTGCTACTCCAGGAGTCGGCAGACCAACTCAGCACGATCGTGAACGGATGACGAGACGATGACTCCCACCTCACCGGCCGGCCGGCTCACGCCGAGACCCTCCTGGTTGCTGCTGGTGCCCGCGCTGGCCCTCCTGGCGGTG
>Ga0247757_10002269_pt1 | contig 10198 bp, 5 predicted proteins | sample UWRJL126311R4_FD_180929 | JGI IMG/M metagenome (GOLD analysis project Ga0247757, IMG submission 180929) | Plant litter microbial communities from Arlington Agricultural Research Station in Wisconsin, United States - UWRJ-L126-311R-4 | ecosystem: Environmental > Terrestrial > Plant litter >...
CAAACTTTCCAAAATGTTTAGGTCAGACGACTGTGAATCTATATGCTTTGACATCTTGGAGAGAGATGCATCTGGAGTAGTCCCTGAAATTAATATTGATGATTGCTTCCAAGACGGACGTTACCAAATTCTTAACAAGCTCGGCCAGGGGGATTACGCGAACGTCTGGCTTGCTCGGGATAATCAGAATGATTGTAATGTTTCAATCAAGACTATTGCTGCATCTGGTTCGAGTGATCGCCAACTTGATATATTGCAGCGCCTCAATAATGGCGATACCCAACACCCAGGGTATAAGCATACCTCGCGGCTTTTAGATTTTTTCTATTATGATAGTCCGAGCGGGCGTTCTTTGTTTCTTGTAATGGAATGCTTAGGGCCTTCGCTATATACTATGATTGATAATGAACTTACTCCGGACGTCAGGCGCTTTAGTCTATCTCTTTCTCGTCAAGTGTCCCGGCAACTCCTTTTAGCCGTAGATTACCTTCAAGCCTGCGGGATTGTACATGGGGATATCAATGCATCTAATGTCTTGTTTTGTATCCCTACTACATTACAATCAAAATCAGATTCTTGGAAACCGCAGGCTTACGAGGCTTCTAAAAAGGATGGAGAACCTGTAGACTCGATGTGGTATAGCGAAGAGGATTGCGACAAATTTACTGAGGTAAAGCTCGTAGGCTTCTCTAACTCTTTCCTTATCTCAGATCCTTCGGCAACTATAACAACCGCTACGAACCAGTGCCCCCCAGAACTCTTATTTAAGAAACCTCTAAGCGAAGCAATAGATATATGGGGTCTTGCATGCACAACCTATTGGCTCGTTACTAGCAAGAACCTCTTCGACTCAGGCCTATCGGATAAACGCTGTCTCGTGCCCAGGTACTACGAGGTGGCTGGGGAGGCTTCAGCTAGCTGGCTTTTAACTCACCTTGTTAATTCGGTACGAGATGGCGCGTGGAAAGGCTGGCCATATTCTCCCTTTTTCAAAATAAACCAAGACTACCCTAGCCTTGAAAAGAGATTGTTGAGTGATTTCTCTAGGGTAGGTGACGACAACGCCCCTAGTGCAATTGAAGTCGCCAAAGAGAAGCTTGGGATTCTAGCACGCTATCTTCGAAAGATGCTCGTTGTCGATGCTAAAGAGCGAGCAGATACAAAAGAGTTACTTGGGGATGAATGGGTTCAGGAGCAGCAGCAGGACGAGTAGATCTGCCGAGAAATGTCCCTAGTGCGTGCCGGAAAAAATAATGGACGCATTTAAAAACGCCTAAAAAGCTTAAAGGTATACAGTTCATCCTTGGGTCGCGAGAAGCACCCCATCAAAAGACAGAACATAAGTTACTTTTCAGTTAGGCGATTGTAATTCCCTTAGCGCCTTGAGAATTTTTTAGCCTTGTAATAGATATCTTTTATAGCCTTGTAAAGTATACCTGTAAAGTTTGTTTTAAAAATTACGATCGTTCTATTGCGCTTATATGTGGTTACGAAGGGGTTAAGGGGAGGTATGAAACGCATTTTCAAAGAAGAGACGGGGCAGACATTGCCGGAAACGTTTGGCGTGGTGGCGAAGGGTTTGAAATGGGCCTTGCATGAACATCTAGGGATTATGTACAATTGGTTTAAGACCAACGGGTTTGGAGCTGACGTCGGGACGGTGAAGAAAGTATATCCATTTGTCAAGGACTTTCGAACTTGGCTGAGAACCGAGAGCGCGTGGCGGCAGCACGCATGATTTAGGTGCGTTGTCTGCTTCCGTTATATTCAATATGATTTTTACTGTAGAGGGAAGTTAAGTATCAGCACGTATCGATAGTAATTGGCATGTAAATGTTTAAGAGTCTTCTCGGCAAGAATAACTTCATATCAACTTATAATATCCTAACTTCTGTTTCCTTTCTTCTAAGATATCGCACCGAAACTTCCAGGTAAGAAAAAAAAAAGAAAAAAGAAAAAAGTACGCTAATTCTCAAATCGCACCTCTGCTGCTCCTACCTCCGGTAGCGATCCAGGAGGCGTTACCTAGGGTCGGATCCACAGAGGAGACGTCTCTACAGTCATGTGGGTGTCCATTTGCAGCCCTCTTACGAAGCTCCCCAGCGGATATGCGGGGTTTCGCTATTGCCCTAGCCCTAAGTCGCTTCGTGCTATGCAACTTCCCGAGGTAGATTTGTTTGATAATATTTTTACTAATTAAAAAAGATTTATACGCCCTTTTGAAAACTGCTGGTAGCTAAAAGGCGCTAAAATAGGCGTACGGTGGCCGCTGGAGGAGTAAATAAACGGCTAGCTGTACGGCTAGAGCCTAACCTTCACTCCAGGCTGCTTACAACCCTCCTCTGGTACCTACGAGGCTTATACCTTTGACATCCTATCGACGTCTCTTCGCCGTCGCTCGTCGCCTCGCTTCAGAGAAGCCCTCTCTGTATCCTTATCCTAAGGGTAGGGTAGGTCGTGTGGTCGAGTGGGTCGGCGGTGCACTTCACCTACCCAGTGATACAGCGTTCGAACCCGGGTGCGGCGACAAAAATGGGATAAAAAAGGACTAAGAGGCTATACCTGTAAAGTTTGATATAACAAAACTCGTTTATCCATAGGCAAGGTCCACCCTACTCCGCCAGATGCCCTCTATTACCGGACAAGCCCATCATTCGTGCATATAAATTCATTCCCTTGTAAGTCCATTAGGTTATAGTCGGAATGCAAAGTATTTCTCCTTAGGTAACTAGTCTGCCATAGTTTGAAAAACAAACGTGCGCTGACAACAATTGTCCAGTTGTTTTCGTCTTAGCACCTTATACACCTTCCCCGCAAAGCCCGCCTAGCGGTGCTAGAAGGCGCTTTAATAAATAGATATTAGCTCTTTCAGAGGCAGTACATGTGGCTTTGAAAGTAGCGATATCATAAGTTGTGGCATATACATCTACCTATATATTATCTCTACATTTCGAAACATCTATAAAGGGTGTGGCCGGTGCGAGCAACACTCGACAAGGGAGGATAGCAGAGACAAGATGATATTGTTACATACGGTCCTCCCGCTCAGTAAGACTGAAAGCTAGCGAGTTGGTTAGGTTGGGCTCTTGGTTTTGTGTAGTCAAGGGCTTGGCGCTGAGTCTGCGCCAGCGGGTCGACATGTACCCGTCGTCCTAGTCTTTCACTTCGTTACACTTTAACGATAGCCTACAGAAATACTAATATCGCAGGCTGAATAAGCAACGCTCGTGCCAAATGCATGGGCGGAAAAGGTAAGTTAATTAGGACAAATACAAATCCATTCAATATCAGCTCGGCAACGAAACAAGCTTCCAAGAGTTCAGGACGCTCTCAGATACGAGTCGGGATGGTCTTCTGCGAGCACTTCTGTACGTATCGCGACAACGCGTTCTAGGAGCCCGACTGCCTTCTTGACCTGTCCGTTGGCGTGGTATGCCATGGCGAGTGCGTGCTGCGACGCTAGTCGATCGGGATGGTCTTCTGTGAGCACTTCTGTATGTATCGCGACAACGCGTTCCAGCAGCCTGACTGCCTTCTTTATCTGTCCGCCTTCCCGGTATGCTCCCGCGAGCTCCTGTTGCGACATTAGTCGATCGGGATGGTCCTCTGCGAGCATTTCTGCTTGTATCGCGACAACGCGTTCTAGTAGCCCGACTGCTTCTTTGACCTGTCCGTTGGCCTGGTATGCCATGGCGAGTGCGTGCTGCGACGCTAGTCGATCGGGATGGTCTTCTGTGAGCACTTCTGTATGTATCGCGACAACGCGTTCTAGGAGCCCGACTGCCTCCTTGACCTGTCCGTTAGCCTGGTATGCCATGGCGAGTACGTGCTGCGACGCTAGTCGATAGGGATGGTCTTCTGCGAGCACTTCTGTACGTATCGCGACAACGCGTTCCAGCAGCCCGACTACCTTCTTGACCTGTCCGTTGGCGTGGTATGCTATAGCGAGTACGTGCTCCGACAGCAGCCGCTTCGAATCACTCTTGCTGAGTGTCTTCCTCAGTTCACACGACTCCTCAAGCCATCTTACTGCTTCCCGGATCCTCCCGTCGACCCGCAGACATCGTCCCACCAAGAGACACAGCTCCGACCTCTCTTCTGCCGAAGAGCCTTGCTTGTCCTCGAGCAGCCGCAGCGCGTGTGGCAGATATGCCCTCCATTTGGTTTGGTTTGCATAGTCATCTGAGGGGAAAATGCCGGCTACATGCTGGATGCCCTTTTCCGCCACCCCTCTTGTGTCGCCATACTGCCTGACCCAGATCCGTGTCGCTAGATGCACCAGTCGATGGATGTCATACTCCTCTTCATCCCCTCGTCTTGTTAGAAAAGAGTATGCACAGAGCGTGCCAATAGCGTCCGTCATCCGCACTTCGGACTGCACGCTCGGCAGAATAGACCGCGGTATCGCTTTCCACTCGATGCATGACATAAAAGACAGGAGGTTCACAGCTACCTTATCGCGTGCGCGGATCTGACTGAACGACACCATCCACGTCGTGGCTACTGCGTTCGCCGTGCCTTTGTACCGTGTGTCGTCGCGGAACTCTCTGCTCATAAGCTCGACAAGGTCTAGCTCCGTGTTCTGCAGCAGCCGCAAGTACTCTCGGATAGATATCCTGTTCTTGTTGAGGTAAGCAGCCGCCTGCGCAATCGCCAGAGGCAGGCACACCAGCTCGTCCAACAGGTCTGTTGTGGCGCCGCTGTCGCTGAGGAGCTCCTTGTTGATTAGCGATTTAGCCAAAAACACAGTTGCGTCTTGTAGGTCCATCGCCCCAAGCTCTAGCACATGGCTGCCCGTCAACTCCCCTGCTACTTCTAGCGTGCGTGTGGTGAACAAGGTCATACCTTCTTCGCTCCATGGCAAGTAGTCGACAATGCCCTTCGATTGAGCACTGCCGAAAACAATGTCTGCATCGTCGGCGTTGTCCACGATCAACAGCCACTTCCCCGCTCGCGCCGTGTCCAGGTGCCGCTTGAGCTGCTCTTTCGCATCATCCTCGCCATCGGCCGCCTTAGGCACACCAAGCAGTCGCAACACTTCAACGCACGCCTGCTCGAAGCTCTCTATGCTCAGCGCAGCCACCCAAAAGATGGAGATCTGGGGCCAGTGCTCTTTCAACATATACGCGAACTGCAGCGCCACCTGCGTCTTGCCCGTCCCGCCGAGCCCGACAATCGATATCTTGTAGCACGCCCTGTCGACCATGAGCCTCTGCGTCAGCACGTCGAGCTCAGCCTTCCGCCCGACAAAGGACTGGTTGGGGAGGAACGGAATGGAGTAGATTGCTTTCTCTATCGCACTATCAGCCATGCTGCAACATAGAAAACAGAATAGCTACACTAACTCGGTGTGCTCTGAATCGCCTCTTCCGCTGTCCGAGTCTTCGCTACGTCGGCTGGCGGGATCACTGACAGCATTTCCTTTGCATACGCCGCCGCGATCCCCGCCGCGTACGGCTGCCATCTCTTGTTCTTGTGCGAGTCCGCGTAGTCGCAGATGCCGCGGACGACGAGGCAGGGGAAGCTATTCATCAGGCCCGCCGCCTCCATTTCGAAGCAGAGCACCCCGCTGAGCTCAGCGCTGACCCTGTCTCGCTCCACCGCGTTCTTTATTACCTGGTTTCCCGATGCGATTGTTCCGTAATGAATTGTTGCCGTTTGGTTATTGCGCGGCTGTCGACTTTCTTGTTCGTCCGTGCCGCACTCATTGCAGGTTTGCCCTCCTTTATGGTCGTAGCCTGCCTTGAAAAGAACATCAGGCCCAGCCGCCTCGCGCTGAAAGTCAGGTATATGATGAAGCCTTTCAAAGTATTCGGATAGCTTGCTTCTGTTCCGGAGTTTGTTCGCTTGAACCTTCACGACTGCGCTGAGCAGCACCTGCGGCGGCGCGTCGAGCGACCCCGTCCGCGCGAATCCGCTCGCTGTCGCCTTGCCAGCGTCATACTGCACCACCCCGCCGAACGTCTTGTCTGGCTGGCTGACTACCACGTCCCCGAGCCGGATGTCCGCCGCGGCGCTGGGCACTCCTCCGCCGATGCCGACCATCAGCCCGAATCGAATCCCCCTGAATGTAGCCTTCATCTGCGTCGCCACGACTGCCGCGGGGTTGTTGCCGATGCGTCCCGCCGGCAGGCACACGATCGCGACATTGTGCCCAGCAATCGACCCCAGGGAGTACAGGTTCTCGTCGTTGTCGTCGCCCTCGCGCTCAAGCTCGTCGTGCTCCTCGTCCAGCATCTCCTGCGCCGCGGCCAGCTCGACCGGGAGCGCGCACACCCATCCCACCTTGTATGCCTCGCGGGGAAGCCGGGTCATCCGGGTCTCCACAGCGGGAGGTGACAGGAGGGAGAGTGGGGAAGTATGAAGTGAGGGCGATAGGTGAGGAGGCCTGGCGCTGCAGCACAGGCAGAGATGCGCTGCCACTCAGCCTCATGGCGACTTCCGGCAGGCTGGTCAGGCTGAGGTTTCGAGCGCCGTGTATTCAGGATAACCGAAGTGCAGGAAACCGGAAGTCGATACCGGTCACCACTATATACGGTTATTTTTGTCGCTATTCTGTCTGCTTGCAATGTAGGAAACGCGAAAACAGAAGAGATTTGATACTCTCCATCCCCCGTTATCACACGTGATCATCTCACGTGATAGCGCTCGGGCCATTAGCGCATCCCCAGACCTTATGCATCTTCCCCGCAAAGCCCGCCTAGCGGTAACTGTCCAATGACCTGCGTGCCTGATCCGCAGAGAGCCTCATTTCAGAGCATAATGATGTCCCCTCTCTAGAGCATTTCCGTTAAGCTCTTACTACTCTACCATACTCATGGACAATCTTATCTATGCTTCAAAAACATACTGTAAGGCTGACAAGTTATTCTCAGCCCTGTATCTGCTGTGGCGCGCAAATTCATGCTCGATCACCTCCCCCGGTTGGTACTTCCGACGAAACTGCCTTCCAATCCTGGCTAGTGCGAGACAACCCCGCATGGTGTAATTTATATAGGTCATCTCACAAGCCAAGCTTGTGGCTGTGATACCTGTGGCTACAGTCGTTTCTGAAGTGAGCGTCCTTGTGATCGAAATGATTAACCCTCCTCAAAATGCAAACAGTCCCAGTCCGGGCTGGCTTGGGCATTGCAACCTACGGACGTTTTTATCGCTGCCTGTCAGCCTTGTGCACATAGCAAGGCTGCGTGCTCAGCCGCACCTGCTCGGTCGCGGAGTATGTCTAGCCACCTCACCCAGGCCTTAGGATATGGCACAGAATAGCAGAGACAGCCCGTTGCGGTCTTGCGATGTGCCGCCGTACTCTAGTAAATTCTTACATCTTGTCCTCTATGCGTTCGCTGATATCGTACTCAGGTAGGCATACTCTAGTACCGACTGCTCCTATCCTTTGGGTTGCCGCCTTTGAACCTCTTCCCGCCGTACGCGCTTCACATAGCTTCCACGCATAACGATGCGGCTCTTGCAATGCAGCGTCGAAGGCGAAATTAGCCTCACTGATGACTTGGCTGTCGAGGACACGCTCCCTCCCTACGCGATACTCTCTCACACCTGGGGAGCAGATACGGAGGAGGTCACCTTCGAGGACATGGCAAGTGGCACGGGCAAAGGCAAGCTCGGCTACAAGAAGATCCAGTTCTGTGGAGAGCAGGCAAGGCAAGACCGCCTGCAGTATTTCTGGATCGATACTTGCTGCATAAACAAAACGAACAAGGCTGAACTGTCGCATGCTATTAAGTCTATGTTCCGCTGGTACCGCAACGCAAGTCGCTGCTATGTCCTCCTATCCGATGTCTCAGCAACTAAGAGGAAAACGGGCAGCGAGCACTTTCAGTTCACTTGGGAGACAGCTTTTCGGGCAAGCAGATGGTTCACTCGGGGCTGGACGCTCCAAGAGCTTCTTGCCCCGAGGTCGGTAGAGTTCTTCTCTCGAGAACAGAGGAGACTTGGCGACAAGAGCTCACTCCAGCAACAGATCCATGAAATCACAGGCATCCCGAACTCAGCGCTTTGTGGGGCACCGCTGTCTCAGTTCAGCGTCAACGTCAACGAGCGATTGTCTTGGATCGAACACCGACAGACTAAACTTGAGGAAGATAGATCATACTGTCTTACTGGCATTTTCAGTGTCAACGTGTCTCCATTCTATGGCGAAGGGGCGGGTGGAGCGTTCAAGCGGCTCATGGACGAGGTCGACAAGCTGAGCAAGTGTCTCCAAGACTTGCACTTTACCAACCCTCATGATGATAAGAAGCGCATTGAGGAGACCAAGGGCGGTCTGATGAAAGACTCGTATCGATGGGTCCTAGACAACGCCAGCTTCCAGCAGTGGTATAACGACCCACAGAGCCGACTACTATGGATTAAAGGCGACCCCGGCAAGGGCAAGACAATGCTGCTCTGCGGTATCGTCGACGAGCTGCAGAAGTCGATAGCTAAGACGGATCTCCTATCTTATTTCTTTTGCCAGGCCTCCGACGCGCGCATCAACAGTGCTACAACCGTACTACGGGGGCTATTGTACTTGCTCGTCAGTCAGCAGCCGTCGCTCATCACGCACGTTCGCAAGAGGTACGATCACGGGAATAAGACTATATTCGAGGATGCGAATGCGTGGATCACCCTAACGGAGATCTTTGCGGACGTCCTGCAAGACCTTGGCATGAATATGACATACCTGATCATCGATGCGCTAGACGAGTGCATTGCTGACTTACCGAAATTGCTTGAATTTATTATAAAGCAGTCGCCTGCATCTTCTCGCGTCAAGTGGATCGTGTCGAGCCGCAACTGGCCAGACATCGAAGAGCAGCTAGAGCGGGCAGGCCATAAAGTTAGGCTAAGTCTTGAGCTAAATGCAGAGTCTGTTTCGACAGCCGTCAGCATCTTCATCAAACAGAAGGTGTCGCGGCTGGCGCAGGAGAAGAAGTACGACGAGCAAACTCAATGCGCAGTACTCAAGCATCTAGTGTCGAATGCGAACGATACCTTCCTCTGGGTAGCGTTAGTGTGTCAAAACCTTGGAGTGACAGCAAAACGGAACGTGCTTAAGAAGCTCAGCTCGTTTCCACCTGGACTGGACTCCTTGTACCAGCGGATGATGCAGCAGATCGGTACGTCGGACGATGCTGAAACGTGCAAACACGTTCTTGCTTCGATCGCGCTTGTTTACCGGCCAATCACGCTAGACGAACTCGGGGCCCTTGTCGAACAGGTGCAAGAGCTTGCTGACGACCCAGAGTCAATACGGGAGATCATTAGTCTTTGTGGCTCATTCCTTAGCTTGCGGGAAGATACCGTTTACTTTGTGCACCAATCGGCCAAGGACTTTCTCCTCGCCAAGGCAGCCAAAAAGGTGTTTCCATCAGGAGTAGAGGTTGTCCATCATGCCATCTTCGTTAGGTCACTCAAAACTATGTCTAGAACCCTGCAGCGGGATATATACGGCTTAAAAGAGATGGGATATGCTATCGACGACGTCAAACAGCCACACCCTGACCCGCTGGCAGCGATGCGCTACTCTTGTGTCTACTGGATAGATCATCTATGTGACTGGAGTAGACTACCTTCAGCGAGCCGGGCAGAAGATCTGCAGGACGGAGGCGTTGTTGATGAGTTCTTAAGAAAGAAGTACTTGTACTGGCTAGAGGCGCTTAGTCTGTGCAAGAGTATGCCGCAAGGCGTAGTATCGATGGCGAAATTGCAATCGCTAGTCCAGGTATGTTTGAATGAGGTAAGCTAGATTAAATTCTTCTTATACTAACAGGCACTAGAAAAGAGAGGAGGTATACTCGTTCATGGAGCTCGTTTATGATGCGTATCGTTTCATCATGTATTATAAAGGAGCTCTTGAGTGTAGCCCTCTTCAAGCATATGCATCTGCGTTGTTGTTCAGCCCAGTAAAAAGTCTAGTAAGAAATCTGTTCCAGCACGAAGAGCCAGAAGGGATTGCTATCAAACCGGCTATGGCAGAAAGCTGGAGCGCGTGCCTGCAGACGCTCGAGGGCCATAGTAGCTCGGTCTACTTAGTCGCCTTCTCGCCCGACTCGACCCGGCTGGCATCGGCGTCGTACGACTGCACAGTCAAGGTATGGGATGCAAGCAGCGGGGCGTGCCTGCAGACGCTCGAGGGCCATAGCGGCGTGGTCTCCTCAGTCGCCTTCTCGCCCGACTCGACCCAGCTGGCGTCGGCATCGTG
>Ga0247757_10002270_pt1 | contig 10195 bp, 4 predicted proteins | sample UWRJL126311R4_FD_180929 | JGI IMG/M metagenome (GOLD analysis project Ga0247757, IMG submission 180929) | Plant litter microbial communities from Arlington Agricultural Research Station in Wisconsin, United States - UWRJ-L126-311R-4 | ecosystem: Environmental > Terrestrial > Plant litter >...
TCATCAGTGAGCCGGGATGAACGTGAGAATTGTTGTGACGATATCGCCATCTCGGTAACGAATAACAAAACCAATTTTATCAACGCATTGATCTCTTTTCAGGAGTATCATTTTGCAAAACCCCAGTATGGTATGGCATTCCCAGGAAAAAAACAGCAGCTGCTGAACCGCGTTAAACGCATCGTTAACAACAGCAATAAAACATTAAACGCCGCTGAAAAAAGCGTGCTTGGCTTTGGTATGGCATTGTTATTACTGTTGTCATTTGTTACCGCGCAACAAACGCAGGTCAAGCCTATTCAGCAAGCGAAAGCTTTGAATAAACCTTTACCTGCACTCCGCCCGGTCAGCGCAGAAAAAACAGTAAGTGCAGAAGTATCCGGCAATGTGCGCCTGGAGCAGATGCAGCCATTAAATTCCCTGGAACCATTGGCATCAATGGTAATAGATACTGTGCCGGCTGATCCTGCAACCAAACCGGCAGCAGGGGCAACACCACCGACCCCACCTGTAGCAGCGGCTTATGCGGAAACGGCCCGTCTCGAAGGCAAAATGCAGATCAAAAGCGATACCAACCAGTATAAATCCATTTCTGTTTCCAGCAATACAACTGATGGCGAGAGAACTGTTGTAATGACTGTGGTGCTTAAATCGGGCCATGAATACCGTGTGAAGAAGTTCAACGATGTAGTGAAGGAGTTTGCCGTAGATGGCAAAGCGGTACCTGAATCCGAACTCGGGAACTATCAGCAGGAAATTGAAATGGTTGAAATCGCCTGCAAGCAAAAAAGAGTGAGTGATAAGGTACGTAGTGAGAAAGCATGGCATATGAAATATGATGCCGTTGCACGGCAGAATGAGGCAATCGACAAACATAAACAGCAGTCCGCATTGCGTTTGCAAAAAATAAAGGAAGAACACGTGGAAAGAGACCTGGAGAAACAAATCCACCTCAATGAAAAGAAAAAAAACGAAGTGGATAAGCAATTGCATCTGCAAAAGGAACGTATCCAGCATCAATACGATTCCAGCCGGAAGCAAGGGGTTGATCATTCGATAGCGATGGAACAAAAGAGGAAGGAATTTGAGCGCGTAGCTGTTGAACACAAAAAAGACCTGCAAAAGCATATCGATATCAGGAAGCTGAATCAACTGGATCTTAAGAAACAAAAACTGGCACTTCAACAAACAGATTCACTGAGAAAATTATCACTCCATAAGCCTAAGAAGCTTTTTGAAGTGAAGAAAGATGACTGGATGCGCGCAAGAAAAGAAGAAGATGATGCACGTATGAAGGCCTCCGCCGCAGTTATGCGCAATATCATCGACGATCTCGAAAAAGAGAATGTAAAAGTAGACTTACAGAAAGGCTGGTTTGCACTTGATGGGGATAGACTGGTGGTTGATGGCAAAGACCTGACTAAGGAGCAGCACGAAAAATTTAAGTCGAAGTATCTTAATAAAAGCGGATGGGGATACTACTATGGCAATGTACAGGTATCGGGGAAAGGGATATTCCTGAGTAACCGAGATGTGCCGGCTAAGTAGTTTATCGGTCAGATGGCTGGTACTGAGTTGACTTAGCCCGGTCAGGCTGCCAGAGCCGCCCGACCGATAACCGTCGTTGAACCGCTCATCCTGTTTATACAGCAAAAGCTGTAACAAAAACAAAAATCCTGAGTTTAAGAAGTGGGAAAATGATTCACCCTGGTGAATAAGGCGGAGCTATGTGATAAAAATGGCAGGATAATTTTTTCTGACCCGGCTTACAACCTTTCACGCATTATCGACTCATATACCCAACTAAATCGTACATACCAAAGCTATATTCATGAAACAGGCAGGTTTTATTTCCCTTCTTTTATTGTTTTCATTGGGCGCTTTTGCGCAATCCGGCGCCATCTCAGGCCGTATCGCCGATTCGGCTTCTCATAAACTATTGGCATTTGCTACAGTTACCGTATTTAAAGCAAAGGATACAGCGATCGTTACTTATCGCCTGAGTAGCCCTGAAGGGGAGTTCAAAGTGGGTGGTCTGCCCCTGGATATTCCCTTGCGTGTATTGATTACCTATTCCGGTTACAAACCCATGCGCAGAGAATTCACATTAACGGCTGCCAGCAGCAGTCTTTCCCTGGATACCGTTAAACTGGGGTCCAGCTCCCAGCAGTTGGATGAAGTGGTGGTTATATCAGAGCGGCCGCCCGTAAGCATGAAACATGATACGATCGAATTCAACGCCAACTCATTCAAAACCCTGCCCAACGCTTTGGTAGAAGATCTTTTGAAAAAATTACCCGGTGTTTCAGTAGATGCAGACGGGAACATCACCGTAAATGGAAAACCCGTGAACAGGATCCTGGTAGATGGTAAAACATTTTTTGGCAACGATCCTAAAATGGCCACACGAAACCTGCCGGCCAATATCATTGATAAAGTACAGGTAACAGATGATAAGGAAGAACAGCAACGCAACGGCGATGATAACCTGACCAATGTGGGCAAAGTGGTAAATATTACATTGAAGAAAGGCGTTAAGAAAGGATGGTTTGGTAAAGTATATGCCGGAGGAGGTGGAGATCAGCGCTATGAAGCAGGTGCTATTGCCAATGTTTTCCGTGATACATTACAGGTAAGCTTCCTTGGTTATGCAAACAATCTCAACAGGCCAGGCTTTAGTTATTCCGACCTGATGCAGACAGCAGGTCTTGACCGCACCAACAGCAATCTTAACAGCCGGAGTACCAGTATCTGGAACAACGGGTCGGGCAGCGGTATTTCTATCAATGGCGTCAATTTTGGCGGTGCGCAGAGTTATGGGGGGATATCAACCAGTAAAGGTCTCGGTGTTAATATCAACCATGCTCCCAATGCAAAACAATCCTTGTTTGCTCAATATTTCTATGGGAATATCATGATCGACCGGACGAACCGCAACAGTACCGAGCAATATAATTTAGACAGCATTGTGACCAATAACAGTGTACTCACAGGAGATGTGATGACCCAGGCGCACAATATTGGCATCGGTGGTAAATTCAAACCTGATTCAATCAATACCATCCAGTTCAGTGCCAACTATATGATCGGCAAACAGGATGAGTACCGTTTCAGCGATGTAGCCAGCAAACACAACATACTTGGTGATCTGAGTTATGGTGATATCGACCAGAACAACAAAGCCAATACCTACTGGTACCGCCAGAGTTTCACCTACTCGCATCTATCGCCAACCAAAAAAGGAAGACGTTTTAATTTTGTCAACAACATAGATATCAATAACAGGTTTAATGATTATTATACCAATTCAACGGTACATTATGTTCGTCCTACTGCCTATGATAGCATGTTGAACCAATTGCGGGATGAAAATGTTCCGCGTACAGACATTGTCACAGCAATTAACTATAGTGAACCTTTGGGCAAGATCACCACCATGCGGGTTGGCGCACGATATGAATATGGTAAGCTGACCAATGATGTAGCCACCTATAATCCCGATAGCTCGGGGCTGAAATACGACAAGATAAATCCCAGTCTCAGCAATACATTTTTCAGGGAGAGCCATCGTTTTCACCTGACCGGCGGCTTTGAATTCAAACTGACAAAAGATTTGACGGTTACGCCAGGCGTGCGGGTACTGGTGCAGAGAGTGAACAATGCTTTATCTACCGTAAAAGAATCTATCCAGCAAAAAGAAACCAATGTATTGCCGCAGTTTGCGCTGAACTATAAACAACTGAGTGTTAACTATGCGGAGGATATTGCGCTACCTAACTATAATTTCCTGCTGCCGGTGGCAGACAATACCAATCCATACCTGATCAGCCGCGGTAACCCGGCCCTGCGTTCTGCTGAAAGACATAATTTCTGGATAAACTATTATATCAACGATCCCAAGAAGAGCCTGAATATCGGGTTGAATGCGAATGGCGGTTTTGCTTATGATGAGGTGATACAGAATATTGTTGTGGATCAGAAAGGTGTTCAGACCAATACACCGGTTAACTCCGATGGCTCGAGCAATTTTGGGATCAATTACAATATCAACAAGCAATACAAAACCAATCCGAAATTCATCGTGTCATGGAATTTCGGTGCATGGTATGGATACAACCGGAGCAGGCTGTTGTACAATCTCGAAAGCAGTTTCCAGAGTACCTATAATATCAACCAATGGGCCGGCCTGAATTTCAATTTCAATGATAAAGTTGAATGGAACAACAACTATAGCTTCGGATACAATTTCACGCACTACACAACAAATCAATTTCAGAAACTGGAGGTATTTACACAATACGGCAGTTCAGAAGTGATCGTTCGTTATCCGAAACATGTGATCTGGGAAACCAATGCCAACGTGGTATACAATAGCAGTGTAGGAAATGGTCTTCCCAAAACCATTGTACGCTGGAACGCCGCCCTGAATTTTACGATGCTGAAAGATGAGAAAGGTGTATTGAAATTAGGGGTGTATGATATCCTGAACAGAAATGCGGGTATCAATATGTACGCATCACGGAACATGATCAATACCAGCCAGACGAATGTACTTGGGCAGTATGTGATGGCAACATTCACCTATAATATCCGTGCAATCGGCGGAGCCAAGAAGAAGGTAGGAGGAGAGAAACTATTCCTGTTCTAAGATTTTTTTCATACAGTTGAAGTATCAGGGGGCAAGATGTTTTTGCTCCCTGATCGTTTCTACCCCTTACGTATTTAAACAACAACCTGAGCATTGAACATTGAACATTGAATATTGAAAATTCAATGCTCAATGTTCAATACACAATGCTCAATGCTCATTTATTTCTAACTAAAAAGCGAAAGCTGCGAGCGGCTATCCTTTGTTTTCTTTAGCCTCATGACCGGTCTTAGCATAGGCTCGTTAACAATGCCCTGGTGGCTGATATGGTACACATCACTCTCTTTGTATCTTGATGCCACAACGATTTTCGTGTTGCCTGCGTGCCCGTTGAACAACGATTCTACCAGTTGCGGATCGTTGTTATTGCGGGAAAGATGCGACAGGATCAGGTGGCTCATAAAAGGAGCCCTGTTTGTATTGAAAAGCGCCAGCGCCTCTGCATTTGATAAATGCCCTGAACCGCCACGTATGCGTTTTTTCAGGTGATAGGGATATCCGCCTTTCTCCAGCATGTCTTCATCATAATTTGCTTCCAGAAATGCGGCATGGCATTGCCGGAAGTAATTGGTCACATGCTCGCATGCCTTGCCGATATCGGTAAAAATGCCCACTGTTACTTCGCCGCAACGCACTACAAAACTATAGGGGTCACAGGCATCATGTTGTTTGGGAAACGCGGTGATGTGCAGGTTGCCGATCGTTACCGGTATATGCGAAGAGAACGGCATAACCAGTTGCGTATCCAGCAATAATTTTCCTTCGGCTAAAGTAGGCTGGGTAATATATACCGGTAAACGGTGTTTGCCGGCCAGTACCCGTACGCCGGTAATATGGTCCGCATGTTCGTGCGAGATAAAAACCGCTTTTACTTTTTCGATCGCCAATCCCAGCCGTTTCATTCTTTTTTCAGTTTCGCGGCAGGAAATACCAGCGTCAACCAGTATCGCTTCCTCCTCATTGCCAATATAATAGCAATTGCCGTTACTGCCGGAATTAAGAGAGGAGATGAACAGGGACATTTACAGGAATTATCCCCAAAAATACTTCCGGCGGCTTAAAAAAAGGATAAACGAGGGGAATGTTTTTGAAGCTTACCCTATCTTAGGGAGTCAGCTTTGATTTTTTGGCTGACCACATTTTTCACCAAAATACCTATCATGACCCGGATTGCCCGAATTACCGCCTGTTGCTGCGCATTATTTGTAGTGGCCTGTTCTTCCAATAAAGACCAGTCAACAGAGGACTTTCTTGCTAAAAACCTTGATACAACAGTGAATCCTGCGGATGACTTTTTCCAGTACGCCAATGGTGGCTGGATCAAAAAAAATGCAATACCTGCCTCTGAAAGCAGTTGGGGTGTGGGGCAATTGGTACAGAACGATATTTATGACCGGCTGAAAAGTATCAACGAAAAAGCGGCAGGTGAGAATGCCAGCAATGGTTCTATCACCCAAAAAGTAGGTGACTTCTGGTACAGTGGAATGGATTCTGCCGGCGCGGAAAAGAATGGTCTGCAACCTTTGCAGCCTTTTCTCCAGAACATTGCGGACATTCAGAACACTTCCCAGCTGATTGATGTGGTAGCTGATATGCATCGCAAAGGAGCTGGTGTGATGTTTGCCGATGGGGTGGGGCAGGATGATAAGAACAGTGAAGCCAATGCCTATTTCATCAGCCAGGGCGGATTGGGTATGGGAAACCGGGACTATTATTTTGATACGGATGAGAAGTCTGCAAGTGTTCGCAAAGCGTATCAAACATATGTAGATGCTACCTTCAAACAATTAGGTGATGATGCCCCCACTGCTTCGCAGAATACGGCCAAACTGATACAGCTCGAAACACGGTTAGCCAAAGCATCCCGGAAACTGGCCGACCTGCGTGATCCTTATAAGAACTATAACAAGATGCATGTGTCTGCGCTGCAGGCTACCAGTCCTTCGTTTACCTGGTCGGTGTACCTTGATAAGATTGGCGTTCACAAACTGGATTCGGTGATCGTTGGTCAGCCGGAATTCCTGACCGCATTCAACAAAGAGTTAACAGCTACACCGATCGCCGATTGGAAAAACTACCTGCGATTCCATCTTGTTCGTCGCAACGCTGCTTATTTAGACAGCACAACGTTCATGAACAGTTTCAGGTACCAGCAAGCGGTGCGCGGAACCAAAGAACCCAAACCTCGTTGGAAAAGAGTGCTGGACGCGCAGGAATCTGTAATGGGTGAAGCATTGGGCCAGTTATTTGTAAAAGAGTATTTCAACGAGAAAGCAAAAGAACGATACACCAAACTGGTAGAGAATATCCGCGATGCATACAGGGAAAGGATCGCCAATCTTACCTGGATGTCTGACAGTACCAAACAAAGAGCCTATAGCAAACTTGCGAAGATCACCAAGAAAGTAGGTTATCCCGATAAATGGCGTGATTTCAGTTCACTGGAAATTGATCGTGGTCCTTTTGCATTGAACATGATCCGCGCAAGAGAGTGGTGGTTCCAGATCAGCATCGATAAACTGGGTAAACCGGTTGACAGAACCGAATGGCAGATGTCTCCCCAAACTTATAATGCATATTACAATCCCAGCAACAACGAGATCGTATTGCCCGCAGGTATTTTCGCTGTGCCAGGTATGAAAGACGAGCAACTGGATGATGCATTCGTGTATGGTTATGCAGGCGCTTCAACCATCGGCCACGAGATCACCCACGGATTCGATGACCAGGGTCGCCAATACGATGAAGCCGGTAACCTGAAAAACTGGTGGACAGAAGCCGACGGTAAACAATTCACCGACAGAGCGAAAAAGATCATCCAGCAATACAATGAATTTATTCCTGTTGATACATTGCACGTGAACGGTGATGCAACACAGGGTGAGAACATCGCTGATCTTGGCGGGTTGCTGATTGGTCTTGATGCATTCAAGAAAACCGATACCTACAAAAAAGGAGAAAAGATCGGCGGACTTACTCCCTTGCAGCGTTATTTCCTGGGCTATGCCTATGGCTGGATGTACCAGACAAGAAAAGAATCCATCGCCAGCCAGTTAAAAACTGACGTACACTCCCCCGAAAGAGAAAGAGTCAACGGCCCGATGGTGAACATTCCGGATTTCTATGATGCCTTTGGTATTAAACCGGGTAATAAGATGTATAGGGTGGATAGTTTGAGGGTGAATATTTGGTAGGATAAGTCAGGAGTGAGGAGTCTGGAGTCTGGAGTGGAGGTGGATTCTTCATTCCAGACTCCAGACTCCTCACTCCTGACTTATTTCCGTATCTTGACTTACCAACCTGCCCTTATGCAAAAAAAACTGCTTGCTGTACTGCCTGTGGCCATCTGCTGCCTGTCTGCGCAACCACCGAAAAATCCTTTAGCCGGTAAAACGGTGAAGATGTACACGACCGCCGATAAGACCAGTTTGAAATTATCGGAGAACGGAACATTGAGCTTCCGTCCTTACCCGCAGCCATTTGAATCGGAGCCATGTGTTTTTATTGATCCGGCAAATAAGTTCCAGTCGTTTATGGGTATTGGCGGCGCGTTAACGGATGCTTCTGCTGAAACATTTGCCAAATTACCTGCTGCACAACAACAGGAGTTTTTGACTGCTTTATACGATCCGCAAAAAGGCATCGGCTATTCATTGGCGCGTACCAATATTCATAGCTGTGATTTTTCGAGTGATACCTATACTTATGTAAAGGACAACGATGCAACCCTGGCAAGTTTTGATGTATCACATGATAAACAATACCGCATTCCCTTTATCAAACGATCCATTGCAGCAGCAGGCGGTAAGCTGCGGATGTTTGTAAGCCCATGGAGTCCGCCGGCCTGGATGAAAGACAATAACAATATTCTGCAGGGTGGTAAACTCAAACCGGAGTTTCGCCAGGCCTGGGCAAATTATTATGTGAAGTTCATCAAGACATACGAAGCGCTTGGCATTCCTGTATGGGGGCTGAGTGTTCAGAATGAGCCCATGGCCAAACAGCGTTGGGAATCCTGTATTTTTTCTGCGGAGGATGAGCGTGATTTTATTAAATCCTACCTCGGGCCAACGTTAAAGAACCAGGGGCTTGGCGACAGGAAACTGATTGCCTGGGATCATAACCGCGACCTGATCTACCAGCGTGCAAGTGTGATCCTGAATGATAAAGAGGCGGCGAAATATGTTTGGGGTATCGGTTTTCACTGGTATGAAACATGGACTGGCGGGCCGATGCAGTTTGATAACCTCCGCCTGGTGGCGAATGCATTCCCTGATAAGCACCTGATCTTTACCGAAGGTTGCCAGGAGAAATTTAACCTGGATAGTGTGTACAATTGGTCATTGGGAGAGAAGTATGGCTACTCGATGATCAATGATTTTAACAGCGGTACTGTTGCATGGACCGATTGGAATGTATTGCTGGATGAAAAAGGGGGACCTAACCATGTAGGCAATTTCTGTTTCGCGCCGGTACATGCAGATACGCGTTCAGGTAAACTGATTTATACCAATGCTTATTATTATATCGGACATTTTTCAAAGTTCATCAAGCCAGGCGCGAAACGCATCGGCGCTTCATCGAGCCGTACCGCTTTGCAGACAACGGCTTTTGAAAATCCGGATGGCAGCATTGCAGTGGTGGTAATGAATCAATCGGATAAAAAACTGCCTTATTTTCTTTGGCTGAAAGGGCAAGTGGCTTCGGCTGAAAGTTTACCGCATTCTATCTCAACCTTAGTGATCAGGTAATGAACAGGAAAAAAATCATCGGTTTATTGTTGGCGTTTACAGGCGCGGGCATCCTGAATGCCCAGCCTCATACAACGGTAACCCGTTGGTTGACGGACCCGGGCAGCCTTATTTTTTTCGGAAAAGAAACAGTAAAGCAAAACTTCCGGTATGGAGGAGTAACTCACCAGGCTCCTGGTATTTACGTTAATGAAAAGCAGCGTTACCAGTCAATAGATGGTTTTGGTTTTGCCCTTACCGGAGGAAGCGCGATGCTGATGATGCAAATGAGCCAGCCTGCGCGTACTGCATTGATCAGGGAAATGTTTGCAACGGATGGAGATAATATCGGTACGAGCTACCTGCGCGTCAGCATCGGAGCTTCGGATCTGAATGCGTATGTTTTTTCTTATGATGATCTGCCTTTGGGGCAAACGGACACGGCCTTGAAGCATTTTGATCTTGGTCCGGATAAAAAGGATGTGATCCCTGTGCTAAAAGAAATATTGCGGTTTAATCCAGCCATAAAGATCATGGGTTCTCCCTGGAGTCCGCCAGCCTGGATGAAAACCAATGGCGATACAAAGGGTGGAAGTCTCAGACCGGAGTATTTTGGTGTATATGCGCGATACCTGGTGAAATACATACAGGAGATGAAGAAAGCGGGTATACGTATCGATGCCATCACTATTCAAAATGAACCATTACATCCCGGCAATAACCCGAGTTTGTATATGCCTGCTGATGAACAGGCTTTGTTTATCAAAAAATACCTGGGACCTGCATTCAGGAAAGCAGGGGTTGATACAAGGTTAAT
>Ga0247757_10002271_pt1 | contig 10194 bp, 13 predicted proteins | sample UWRJL126311R4_FD_180929 | JGI IMG/M metagenome (GOLD analysis project Ga0247757, IMG submission 180929) | Plant litter microbial communities from Arlington Agricultural Research Station in Wisconsin, United States - UWRJ-L126-311R-4 | ecosystem: Environmental > Terrestrial > Plant litter >...
ACCGCTGAGGTCTCGGTGCCCGTCATCGGGATCGGGGCGTCGAACCAGTGCGATGGCCAGGTTCTCGTCACCGAGGACATGCTGGGCATGTTCGAGCGGACCGCGCGATTCGTGAAGCGTTATGACGACCTGGCTGGCCGCATTTCCGCCGCGGTTGAAACCTATGCCGCCGACGTCAGATCGCGCGCTTTTCCGGGCCCAGAACAAGTCTATCCGGCGCGCGACTGATCCACTATCGCATGCCCGAAGCCGCGGCTAAGGTCCGCGCCCTGATCACCCATGGAGCAGTTTCTTGGCCCTCCCTCCTTCGACCGATACGACCAACGATGCCTTTGTCCGTGAAGTGGATGAGGAGTACCGGCGCGACCAGCTGGTCACCCTCTGGCAAAAATACGGAAAGATCGCGGCTGGCGTGGTGATCGGTGGGCTGGCGCTGTTCGCCGCCTATCTCCTCTGGCAGAATTTCAACGACGGCAAGGCGGGCAAGCAGGGCGAGCAGTTCGATGCCGCGATGAAGGCCGACAATCTCGACGATCTGCGCAAGCTCGCCACCGACGGCGGGCCCGGCTATCGCGCGCTTTCCAAATTCGCGCAGGCCGATGTGCTGCTCGCGCGCAACGACACCAAGGGCGCCATCGCGCTCTATGCGGAGATTGCAGGCGATACGAAGCTGGCGCAGCCGTTCCGCGACCGCGCGATCGTGCAGCAGACCGCGACCGAATATGATTCGCTGAAGCCGCAGACGGTGATCGATCGCCTCGGCGCGCTCGCCAAGCCCGATTCGGCCTGGTTCGGCACGGCGGGCGAGATGGTCGCCATCGCCTATCTCAACATGGGCAAGCGCAAGGAAGCCGGCGCGCTGTTCAATCAGATCGCCCAGGCCCCCGACGGCACGGTTCCCGATAGCATTCGTCAACGCGCGGTTCAGCAGGCCGGTGTTCTGGGTGTATACGCCAACGATCAGTCGACTGAGGACAAGAAGCCAAAATGAACAATTGGGTGAGGCTGGCGATCGCCACTGCGGCGGTTGCGTCGTTGGGCGGGTGCAGTGTTTTCAAGGGTGCCACCAAGCGCACCCCGGTGGTGGGTCAGCGCATGCCGATCCTGGCGTCGGAGAATGACATCATTCCCGATCGCGCGCTCCAGTCGGTCGAAGTGACCGTGCCCGAAGCCGCAACGAACGATAGCTGGACTCAGCCGGGCGGCAGCGCCTCCAAGTCGATGGGGCATCTGGCCCTTGGCGGCTCGCTGACTCAGGCATGGAGCGTGCAGATCGCGGGCGGATCGAAGCGCGAGCGGCTCGCCGCCTCGCCGGTCGTCGCCGACAACCGGCTGTTCGTGATGGACGTCGAAGGCACGATCAGCGCCTTCGCCGCCGATACCGGCGCCAAGCTGTGGGCGGTCCAGACCGTCAAGGACAAGGAAAACGCCAATGCCCGTTTCGGCGGCGGCGTCAGCACCGAGGGCGGCCGCGTCTATAGCACGAACGGCCTGGGCGATGTCGTCGTCGTCGATGCCGCGAGCGGCGCCGAGGTGTGGCGCGCGCATCCGGGCGGGCCCCTTCGCGGCGCTCCGACGATCGCCAATGGCCAGGTCTATGTGGTGACGCAGGACAATCAGCTATTCGCGCTCAATCAGGACGACGGCAAGGTCGTGTGGACTGCCTCGGCCAGTCTCGAGACGCAGGGCGTGTTCGGCGCGGCGGCGCCTGCCGCGGCGCAGGGCACCGTGGTCGCGGGTTTCTCCTCGGGCGAGCTCAACGCCTATCGCTATGAGAATGGCCTGACCGTATGGGGCGACGTGCTGTCGCGCAGCTCGATCACGGTCTCGGTCTCGTCGCTGTCGGATATCGATGCCGAGCCGGTGATCGATTCGGGCCGCGTCTATGCTGTCGGCCAGGGCGGGCGCATGGTGGCGATGGATATCACCACCGGCACGCGCCTGTGGGAACAGAATATCGCCGGCATCTCGACTCCGTGGGTCGCGGGCGAATGGATCTTCGTGGTCACCGACGACGCCCGCTTGCTCTGCATTTCGCGCGGCAGCGGCAAGGTGCGCTGGATCTCGCAGCTGGCGCATTTCAAGAACGAGAAGAAGCGCGCCGGACCGATTTCGTGGGTCGGCCCGGTTCTCGCCGGCGGCCGGCTGCTGCTGCTCAACAGCGAGGGTGAGATTGTCTCGGCCTCGATCACCGACGGCAAGGTCAGCTCGACCGTGCGCCACGGCGAGAGCATGTCGCTCGCGCCGATCGTCGCGAACAACACGCTCTATATCCTCGACGACAAGGGACGCATCACCGCGTACCGTTGAGGTCACCGCCCGCGAACCAGGCGGGACATCATCGCTGGATACGGCACAGCCGGGGACGTTGCGCCCCGGCTGTCGCTTTTTCGGCCCATTGCTCCTAGGTAATTCGAATGCGCCTACCCACCGTCGCCATTATCGGCCGCCCCAATGTCGGCAAGTCGACATTGTTCAACCGGCTCGTCGGCAAGCGCCTCGCGCTCGTCGATGACCGCCCCGGCGTGACCCGCGACCGGCGCGAGGGCGATGCGACGCTGCTCGGGCTCGAATTCCGCATCATCGATACCGCCGGTTTCGAGGATGAGGATCCGCAGACACTGCCCGGCCGGATGCGCGTGCAGACCGAGGCCGCGGTGCGCGAGGCCGATGTCGCTTTGTTCGTGATCGACGCCCGCGCGGGCATCACCCCGCTGGACGAGGAAATCGGCCGCTGGCTGCGCAGCGCCGATTCGCCGGTCGTGCTGATGGGCAACAAGGCCGAGGGCAAGGCAGGCGAGACCGGGATCATCGAGGCGATGGCGCTGGGCTTTGGCGATCCGATCCCCTTCTCGGCCGAACATGGCGAGGGGCTGGTCGATCTGTTCGAGGCGCTGCGCCCGTTCATCGAGCACGACGAGGATGAGCCGTTCGAAGCGGAAGCGGAGGATGACGAATCCCCCGATGCGCCGCTCAAGCTGGCGATCGTTGGCCGCCCCAATGCGGGCAAATCGACGCTGATCAACCGGCTGCTCGGGCAGGATCGCCTGATCACTGGGCCCGAAGCCGGGATCACACGCGATTCGATCTCGATCGATTGGGAATGGACCGATTTCGAAGAGCGGCCCCGCAAGGTCAAGCTGATCGATACTGCGGGGATGCGCAAAAAGGCGCGCGTGCAGGACAAGCTGGAAAAGCTGTCGGTCATGGATGCGCTCCATTCGATCGATTTCGCCGAAGTCGTGGTGCTGGTGCTCGATTCGACGCTGGGGCTCGAGCTTCAGGACATCAAGATCGCCGACCGCGTGCTGCAGGAAGGCCGTGCGCTCGTCATCGTCCTCAATAAATGGGACGTGGCCGAGGGGCAGAGCGCCCTGTTCAATGGCGTAAAGGGCGCGCTGGAGGAAGGGCTGGCGCAGGCGCGTGGCGTTCCGCTGCTCACCACCTCCGGCGTAACGGGCAAGGGGCTCGACATGCTGATGAAGGTCGCGTTCGAGACGCGTGAGGCGTGGAATCGCCGCGTTTCGACCGGGCAGCTCAATCGCTGGTTCGAAAAGGCGATCGAGGCCAATCCGCCCCCCGCGCCGGGCGGCAAGCGGATCAAGCCGCGCTACGTCACGCAGGTCAAGGCGCGTCCGCCCAGCTTCGTGCTGTTCGGCACCCGCGTCGATCTGTTGCCGGTCAGCTACCAGCGCTATCTGGTCAACAGCCTGCGCCGCGAATTCGATTTCGGCGCGGTGCCGGTGCGCTTCACGATGCGCGCGCCGAAGAACCCGTTCGACGTGGAAAAGCACGGGAAGCCGTGATCGCAATCGACGCTCGCGGGATGCGCTGTCCCTGGCCGGCGATCCGGCTGGCGCGGGCACTGCGCGAGCATCCGGGGCAGGCGATCGAGATCCTCGCCGACGATCCCGCGGCAGAGCGCGAATTGACTCTATTGGCGAACGCCGCGGGGGCGAACATCGGCCCATTGGAATCGGGCGCGCCGCGCGGCTTCCGCGTCGTCCCTTAGCGCGAAATCAACTAGCTGTTTACTTACCGGCGTTAAGTACGGTCCTGCCTTCTATGTGCGGAGTTGGGTATGGACGGGACGGCCGCGAGTGGTTCGCTGGTAAATTGGGACGCGTTTGCGCAGTCCCGGGCAGAGCTTGGCGCCAGCTTTGTGCGCATTCTCGGCTATTTCCGCGAGGACGGCGTCAAATCGGTCGCGCAGATCGAAGAGGCGATGCGTTCGCATAGCGCGACCGCGATGGTGATCCCCGCGCACACGCTCAAAGGCGAGTCGCGCCAGTTCGGCGCCGATCCGCTGGCGGAGCTCGCCGAGATGATCGAGCAGATCGCACGCAATTGCATCGAGAGCCGCGACACGCCCGAAAAGGCGCTGGAACATGTCGTGCAGCTGCGTCCGCTGTTCGAGGCGACGCTGACGCTGCTGGAGCGCGAGGCCAATCCGCTGGTCGAGCGGCGGCCGGCGTTCGGGCGGCGTACGGCTTGAGCTAGCTCATTCTCCTGTGAAGGCAGGAGGTGGGTTGCCACTTCCCCAAATACTCCGTCACCCTGAACTAGTTTCAGGAGTCCATCCCTCCGCAAGCGATGCCCCCGCCGGTTGCACCATGGATGCTGAAACGAGTTCAGTATGACGGAAATGGAACGGCGGGAACCGCCCTACTCCCCCTCGCCGGTCGGCTTGCTGTTAAGCTGGATGAAGTTCTCGATCCCCATCCGTTCGATCATTTCGAACTGAGTCTCCAACGTATCGACATGCCCTTCCTCGCTATCGAGGATGCGCCGGAACAAGTCGCGGCTGACATAGTCGCGAACGCGTTCGCTATGTTCGATCGCGTCCTTGAGCGTGGCGACCGCCTCGATCTCCAGCGCCAGATCGGCCTTGAGGGCTTCCTCGACTGTCTCGCCGATGCGCAGCCGCCCGAGCAGCTGGAAGTTCGGCAGCCCGTCGAGGAACAGGATGCGCTCCGCGACCATGTCGGCGTGCTTCATCTCGTCGATCGATTCGTGGCGCTCGAACTCGGCGAGCTTCTTGACGCCCCAATGGTCGAACAGCCGGTAGTGCAGCCAGTATTGGTTGATCGCGGTCAGCTCGTTGCGGAGCACCTCGTTGAGATATTCGAGGACTTTTGCGTCGCCCTTCATGATCAGCACCCCTGTGAGATTCCAGGGGCAGCTTTAGACGCTATCGGGGGTCGGGGACAGCAGAAAACGGCGGAAATCTGCGGTTTTTCAATTGCGAGTGCGCGTCAATTGCGGCGCGCGGACAAGCCGCGCTTAGGCAGCCGCACGCTCGGAATTGATAATCTCTCGCGCGAACGGGACGCACTGGCCGCATTTCGGCTGAAGGCCAAGCGCGCGATAGGCCTGGCATGCGCTCACCGCGCCATCACGCGCCGCGGCGCGGACATCACGTTCCCGGATAGCATTGCACACGCAAACGACCATTCGACCCTCACTCGCTTACCCTTTATCGGGCTAATGCGACTGATTCGCAAGGGCTATTGCGTGTCGTTCGCAAATTGAGCGAAGATTCAGTCGCTGGCGGCCGCGCCCTTCATCGGCTGGAAGCTCCCCCGGGCGAGCGAGCGCCATGCCCATTCGAACGGCCCGTAGCGGAAGCGCGCGAGCCACGGCTTGGACCAGAGGAGAATCAGCGCCCACACCGCGATCACGACGAGGTAGAGCTCCGCCCGGCTTAAATAGCCGAACCAGCCAAAGCCATAGCCGTAGAAGAAGGTGGTGCAGATCAGGCTGGTGCCCAGGTAATTGGTGAAGGCCATCCGCCCTGCCGCCGCGATGCGCGCGGTCAGCGCGCCGCCGGGGCGGGCGAGGAGCAGGATCAGCGCAGCCCAGCCGAGGAAGAGGATCGGCCGCACCGGCGCGGTCAGCACAAACACCGCGAGCATCACCGGGAACATCGCGAAATCCTGGTTGATCATCCAGGCGGCGATCGCGGCATAGAGCGGCACACCGATCCCGAAGCCGATCCACGCCATCCGCTTCAGCCGCGCGCGAGGCCATTCGCCCCGCAGCATGCCGCTGCGCAGCGCCGCCATGCCGAACAGCATATAGGCCGTCGTCTCGCACAGATAGAGCAACGCCATCGGCAACGGTCCGAGCTGGTTGTGCGCGAACCGGTCCGCGACGATCCCGGCATAGCCGCCGCGCATGATGTCGAGCGCGCCGGCCGTCTCGGCGGCGGTGGGCACGCCGAAATTGCGGTTGAAATCGGCGATCTGCTTGACCGCATCGGCATAGCCGGGCGCGCCCTCGGGGATCGACTGGAGATAATGGACCCCGAACGGCAGCACGCAGAACAACAGGGTCTGGAGCAGGACGAGCATCACTCCCATCACCACCATCCCGCGCACCGGCAGCTTGCGTAGCCAGAAGGCGGCCATCCCGATCAGCGCATAGCCGCCGAGGATGTCGCCGAACCAGACCAGCCAGAGATGCGCCAGGCCGAAGATCAGCAGCCACGCCATGCGCTGATAATGCACGGTCACCGGGTTCTCGCCCTTCGCCTCCGCGCCCTCGACCACCAGCAGCATCGACGCGCCGAACAGGAAGGAGAAGAGCCCGCGCATCTTGCCGTCGAACAGGATGAAATTGACCAGCCAGACGCCCAGATCCGCCCCCTCCGATCCGCCATAAGCACGCGGATTGAAGTAGGCTGCCTCGGGCATGCCGAATCCGACGATGTTGAGCAGCAGGATGCCCATCACCGCGACTCCGCGGACGATATCGAGCGATTGCAGGCGGGCGGGGGCGCCCAGGTCGATTGCCGCGTCGCTCATCCCTTGCGCGCCACCAGCGCGATGGGGATGCCGACCAGCACGATGTGGCAGAAGAGCTGCGTGACGATGGCCAGCGCCGAAGGCGGGACCGGCGTGTGGAAGCGCAGCGGCACCACGATGAGGTTCATCACGACATAGGTGGCGAGGCCATAGAGCAGGCCCCACAGCAGCGGCTGGCGCTTGAGCGCGGGCAACGGGTTCGACGCGAGGATGAACACCGTCGCCATGATCGCCATCAGCACATAATGCGTCAGCAGCCCGATCGCGGCGCCGGCGGTTCCCATCGTTGCGGCGTCGGGGAAGGGCCCCGAGCCAACGCCGGCGAGCATCTGTTCGACGGTGCGCTTGCCGAAATAGAGCGTCAGGCCGATCGCCGCGAGGATATCGAGCGTGCCCGCAATCGCGGTCGCAACGCCGATGCGCTTCCCTATGCTCCAGCCCATGTCGCCATTCCCCCGTTTGAGGGAGATGTTACAGCCAGGACGCGATCTGCTCCAGAGGCTTCTTCCGGAGCGCGAAGGCCGGGATCGTGGCGTCGGCGGCGGGATGGCCGGCGACGATGATCATCAGTGGCTTTTCCTCGGACGGACGGCCGCACAGCCGGTTGAGGAAACGCATCGGGTTCGGCGTGTGCGTCAGCGTCGCGATGCCCGCCTGGTGCAGTGCCGCGAGGAGCAGGCCGCAGGCGATGCCGACGCTTTCGGTTACATAGTAATTCTGCACGCGCGTGGCGGCATCGAGCCCGCCCTTGCGCTGAGCGAAGGCGACGATCAGCCAGGGGGCGATTTCGAGGAAGGGTTTGTCCGGCCCGGTGCCGAGCGGCGAGATCGCCTTGAGCCATTCATCCCCGGCAACGCCGGCGTAGAAATTGCGCTCCTCCTCCTCGGCGGCGACGCGGATCGCGGCCTTGGCCTCGGGCGAGGAGATGGCGGCGAAGTGCCAGGGCTGGTGGTTGGCGCCGCTGGGCGCGGTTCCCGCCGCAAGGATCGCTGCTTCGATGATCTCGCGCGGAACCGGGCCGTCGGAGAAATGACGGCAACTGCGCCGGGTACGCATCGATTCGAAAAACGCCCCTGCGCGGGCGGTTCGTTCAGCGTCCGAAAGCGCCGGATAGGGCTGCCATGGCAGAATATCGTGCTCCGTCATCGCGCCAGCTTATGCCGCGAAGACGTCGAAGCCTAGCGGTGCTCTTTACGTATGACGAGTTTCAGCCCCGACCAGACCGGATCGACTGCGCAGACCTTCACGTCGACCAGCCCCATCGGGAGGATGACCTCGCGGATCACGTCCTCGGTGATGTCGGTTCGCATCTTCGAGGCCTTTTTGGGCCAGGAAACCCAGATCATGCCACCGGGCGCGATTAGCTGGCGCAGCGCTGCGGTTTCGCGCTCCAGATCGGCGCGTTCGGTGACGAAGATATGGGCGTAGTGCAGCCCCGCTGACGCCGCGCCCTGCTCGTCGAAGCCGGCATCGCCGATTTCGAGCCGGACGCTGTCAGGCATGTTCTGGAACCAGGCGCGCATGCCGGCCTTGAGGCCGAGCTTCTTGGCGAGCGGGGTACCGGAATAGCCAGCGGGCATGGGTGGTCCTCCTGAGCGGAGTTTAGGGCTGACCGGGAGCTTCGAAAAGGTCCTGAAAACGCAGCCATTCGTGACCTTTGCCTGAGGGAAATTGCACGTTTTGGCGATGGGGCGGAGCGCCGTTCCCGGCCGGGTTGCAGCGATATCAAAGAGCGATCCGGGGGTGCCGGCAGCGCCAAGGAGAGCAGGCGAAATCCAACATTGCAAGCCGGGCCGACTCCCTCCCTTGAAGGGCGAGCCCATCGATTGCGAACACGGTCGCTAAAGAGACGGCTTTTGGGTGAAAGCGGTCATTCGCCTGACCCTAAAGGTTTGGCGTATGCGTAGATCACAAACCCGCGCCTAAAAACGGAAGTAGGCGATTATCACCACAATGACGACACCTGCGATTGCTCTCGACACGACCGCATACCAGAACCGCCAAGGGTATTCGGCTCTTGTGACGTGGTCCTCCAAGAAGAGCAGCCTGCCCCGCGCAATGCAAATCCAAGTTAAGACCACCGCCAAGGCCGCAGCAAACCCTGCAAAAAGGACGTCTGGGGGCACTATTTTGGCCCCGGCTTAACCGGCTCATGCTTCACCAGTTTCTTCACCAGCTCGTCAAAGCGCGCTTCGTCGTCGTCGATCATCGTAGGATCTTCGCACTCCCGGCCAACGGCTGCAATTGGGTCGCTAGCTGCCCGACCGCTTTCGGTGGGCGCTATGGTGACGGCGAACGTCCCGTCATGGGTGGTTTCCCGCCTGACCGCTTCGAGCGGACCCGATCAGGGCGGGAACGGCGGCTTTTGGGTAGACTGCCGATAGGCGGGTTTCGGGCGCCCGGATGGCGATAGCTGCCATCGCCTCTCAAGCGCATGGCGGAAGGTCGGCGCTCCGATCGCGAACGCCAGGGATAGAAAGCGGGCGCGCCGGGGACGAGGTCTATGTGTCCTGTTTCCCGTCGTCGAATACCTGTTCGATAGGTAATTCGAAAAGCCGACCGATACGAAACGCCAATGGAAGCGAGGGATCGTACTTGCCCGTCTCTATCGCGTTGATCGCCTGCCGAGACACGTCGAGGCGACCGGCAAGTTCGGCCTGGCTCCAGTCGCGTTCCGCCCGCAACACCTTCAAGCGATTCCTCATGTCTACGGTCGCCTCAATCGCGCGCGATACGTGATCGCTCCGAATGCGAAAGCGGCTGCCCATAAGCAGAGCACCGCGTCGGTGTGGTGGGAGCCAAAAAGCCCGCCCAAGAAGAAGAATGGCGGCAGCAGCAGGAGCAATACGCCACCTGCCAATGCCGCACCTTCCATCAACGCGCGCCGTTGATACTCATCGCTGCCTCGAAATATCAAAGCGAAACCGCCAATCGCAACGGTCACCTCAGCGATCCAAAAGCTGAGCGGAAGCCAGATCGGGAATTGGCCACCCGGCATCGTGCCGCCCATGTTCAGGTAAGACCGGCTCCCGGCGTCCAGCAGAAATGGAAGCGCGAGCATGATGACTGCGGCCGACGCCACCTGGATGCGACGCCAACGGGTTCTCGCGTTAGTTCGGGCTTGGCCCCACTGGTCTCCCTGCTCCATATCCTCCTCCATGACATGTTCCACTGACAAAATGTCAGGTTAGCATTACATAAACGCGCTCAGTGTTACTGTCAAGAAGACCTGACACGCCGGGAGCCGTCCGCTGAGCGGCACAAGGGTCGCGGACCTAAACGGCATTCCGCGTGGCATTTGCTATCCGTCTGCTTCGGACGGGCTGCTGCTGATAGCGATGTTCAACGCCGTGCCGCGTCTGCTTTCAGTCGTCGCAGATAGGCCGCT
>Ga0247757_10002272_pt1 | contig 10188 bp, 8 predicted proteins | sample UWRJL126311R4_FD_180929 | JGI IMG/M metagenome (GOLD analysis project Ga0247757, IMG submission 180929) | Plant litter microbial communities from Arlington Agricultural Research Station in Wisconsin, United States - UWRJ-L126-311R-4 | ecosystem: Environmental > Terrestrial > Plant litter >...
GACCCCGAGCGTCACGGTCTGGTTCTGCTCGCCGGGCGCCAGGATCAGCGGGAACCACAGGTCGTTCCACACCGGGAGCATGGTGACCGATGCCACCGCCGCGATGCCGGGTCGCACGATCGGGATCGCGATGCCGAGGACGCGGAGCTCGCCGGCGCCGTCCATCCGGGCCGCCTCCTTGAGCTCTCCCGGCACCGATCGGAAGTAGGTCGTCATGAGGGCGATCGCCAAGGGCAGCTGCATCGCCGTGTACACGAGGATGAGCGCGAGCAGGCTGTCCACCAGATGCCAGGCGATCATCGTCTTGAGGAGCGGGACCGTTCCCAGCCGGATCGGCAGCATGATCCCGATGAAGAAGAACCCGGCGAGGATCGGGCTGATCCGCACCTGGTACTCGACGAGGGCCCAGGCGGCGAGGGTGCCTAGCGCGACCGTCAGCACGATGGTCGCGACCGTGACGATGACGCTGTTGCGGTAGTTGAGGGCGAAGTCGCCCTCCGTGAGCACGTCGCTCCACCCCTGCAGGCTGAACGTCGCCCCCGCCGGCGGTGCGAACGGGGCGCCGAAGATGCCCATCGTCGACTTGAAGGAGTTCATGACCACCACGAGGATCGGCGCGATGGCGACGACGGCGAACACGATGAGCAGGGCGTGCACCAGGAGCGCCGACGCGCGCTCACCGCGTTGCGGGACCGGACGCCGGCGGGCGTGGGGCGACGTGGCGGCGCTCACAGCTGGTAGCTCCGGATGCGGCGCTGCAGCACCGCGAAGTACGCGGCGGTCGTGATGAGGATGATGAGGAAGATCACCGATGCGATGGTCGCCCCGAGGTCGAGGTCCGCGACCTGCCCGCTCGACCCGAAGAAGGTGCGGTAGAACAGCGTCCCCAGGATGTCGGTCGAGTAGTTGGGACCGGGGGCCGAACCGTTGAGTGCGTAGACGATGTCGAACCCGTTGAAGGTCCAGATGTAGGTCAGGATCACGATGAGGGCGAACTGCGGCGCGATGAGCGGGAACTTGATGCGCCAGAAGAGGCTCCAGGCCCGCGCGCCGTCGATGCGCGCCGCTTCGAGCACGTCGTTCGGGACCGCGATCAGGGCGGTGTAGAGGAAGATCATCGGGATCCCGACGTACTCCCAGACCGACATGAGCGAGATCGTCGGCAGCGCCGTGTGCGCGTCGCCCAGCAACGGGAACTTCACGAATCCCCACAGCGGGTTGATGATGAGCCGCCACAGGAATCCGACGATGACGACCGACAGCGTGGCCGGGATGAAGAGCAGGGTGCGGTAGACGCCGCGCGCGCGACGCAGCGATCCGGACGTCAGCAGGGCCGCCATGAGCAGGCCGATCGGCAACTCGACGACGAGGTGGATGCCGAAGAACTCGACGTTGTTGAGCAGCGCGTTCCAGAATCGCTCGCTGGTGTAGCGATCGGTGAAGAGGTGCACGTAGTTGCCGAGGCCGACGAACCCCTCGGCGCCGGCCTTCGAGCTGAACAGGCTCAGCACGACGGAACTCACCAGCGGGTACACCGAGAACAGGACGTAGACGGCGAGGGCCGGCAACACGAAGAGCAGCAGCAGGCGATAGCGGGTGGCGGTACGGATCATCGTCGCTCCGGGGAGGGCAGGGGGCGGCCCGCGTTCGCGGCGGGCCGCCCCGGGGCGTTAACTGGCGGGGTTGTACCAGGAGTCCAGGTCGGTCTGCAGCTTGGTGGTCGCGTCCTCCGCGCTCACCCCGTCGTTCAGCACCGTCTGGAGCGCCGCCCAGGTGTCGTCGTCGAGGGGCGGCGTGCCCGCGCTCAGACGGTCGAGCTGGAGGCGCGGGGTGAGCTTCGCGCCCTTCTTCAGGTCGGCGAACGCCTGGGCCAGCTTGTTGTCGTAGCTGACCGACGCCTGCCCCATCGAGAAGAAGCCCGGCACCTTGTTGACGTAGACGCTCTGGAAGTCCGTGGTCGTCAGCCATTGCAGGAAGACCTTGGCGGCGGCCGCGTGCTTGCTCTTCGCGTTGAGCCCGACCCCTTGGTCGGGCATCTCCTGCAGGTAGCGCTGGTCGCCGGACTTCACCACCGGCGGAGCGAACACTCCCACGTCGAGCCCGGTCTGCGTCGCGGCCGTGATGTCCCACGACCCGTCGGGCAGGATCGCCGCCTTGCCGAGCGTGAACAGCTGCATCATGTCCTCGTACTTGAGCGACGAGTAGCCGTCCGGCAGATATGGCTTGAGATCGGCGACCGCCTGGACGGCGTCGACGAACTCCGGGTCGGTGAGCTTCTTACTGCCGTCGATCAGCCCGAGCCGCCCGTCCTCGCCGTTCCAGTAGTTCGGCCCGATGCTGTCGAGCACGTTGTACGAGAGCTGCCAGCCGTCGGCCGAGCCAAGCGCGAGGGGCGTGTACTTGCCGCTCGACTTGATCTTCTTGAGCACGGCCGTGAAGTCGTCCATGGTCTTGGGTACCTGGAGGCCCAGCTCCTGGAAGATCGCCTTGTTGTAGTAGAACCCGGCGAGGACGGAGGCGATCGGGACGCAGTACGGATCGCCGTCGGATCCGGTCCAGGCGGCGAGGGCGGTGTCGCTGAAGCCGTCGATACCCTTCAACCCCTTGAGGTCGGAAAAGTAGCCCTTCTGGATCCATGATCGGTTCACGTCGAACGGGCGGCACATCATGACGTCCGGCCCGGTTCCGCTCTCGACCTGGGATTGGATGGTCGCGTTGTAGTCGTTGGTGTCCGTGGCCTGGTACTTGACGACGATGCCGGGGTGGGCCTTCTCGAACGCCGGGATGACGTCCTTCTCCCAGAGCTTGGCGTCCTCGGTCCTCCAGTTGCCGAAGGTGATGGTGGTGGTTTTCTCGCCGGAGCCGGTCCCGGTGGATGAGCAGCCGGCCAGCGCCGCGCCGGCGACGGCGAGGGCGACGGCGAGGGCGAGCGGTGCGGTCGTGGATCGCATCGAAGTAGGACCTCCGATTTCGGTCGAGCGCGGGGCTCGAGGGGTCACGGGCGGTCGCCCGTTTCGCCGGAGCCTATACAGGCACACAAGAGGTAGCAAGAGGTATGCGAATTAAGACCCTGTTCCCGGATGCCGGCGGTACCTGGTAGACATGTGCACCACCAGAGGTATTATCTGGTTCATTGTTTCCTAGGAGGTCCTGTGATCGGCGTCGGCATCCTCGGCTCCGGCTTCATCGCCGACTCGTACGCCGACGCGCTCCTGGACGTGCGCACCGCACGCCTGACGGCGAACTTCTCGCGCGACGCCGCGCGCGCAGCGGAGTTCGCCGAGCGGTGGAGCTCGCCGGCCCACTACGGGTCCGTGGCGGAGCTGTGCGCGGACCCTGCCGTCGACCTCGTCATCATCGCGTTGCCGAACGAGGCGCACGTCGAGGCGGTCCGCGCGATCGCCGCGGCCGGCAAGGCGGTGGTCTGCACCAAGCCGTTGGCGCGCACCGCCGCCGAAGCGCAGGAGATGCTCGACATCGTCACCGGAGCGGGGATCTGGCACGGTTACGCGGAGAGCTCCGTGTTCTCCCCGAACATCCAGAAGGCCCACGAGATGGTGCGGGCGGGCGGCATCGGCGAGGTGCTCACGATGCGCGCGCGCGAGGGGCACTCCGGACCGCACGCGGCGCACTTCTGGGACGCGGAGACGGCGGGCGGCGGCGCCCTCCTCGACATGGGCTGCCACACGGTCGAGAGCGCCCGGCACTTCTTCGGCAAGGACAATCACGTCACCGAGGTGTTCGCATGGGGCGCGACGCTCGCGCACGCCGACAAGACCACCGGTGAGGACACCGCGATCGCCCTGCTCAAGTTCGCGGGCGGCCAGCTCGCGACGATCGAGTCCTCCTGGATCGAGAAGGGCGGGATGCAGCTGCGGCACGAGTTCGTCGGCAGCGAGGGACGGCTCGTGACCGACACCTCCGTCTCGCCGGTCTGGGGCTTCATCGGACAGCCGGTCGGCTACCTCGTGGAGAAGGCGGACTCCGAGACGGGCTGGGTGCACCCGGTCCCGGAGGAGACGCGCGCCTACGGGTTCTCGCAGCAGATGCGGCACTTCGCCGACCGTTTCGCGGCGGGCACCGAGCCGTCCGAGACCTTCCACGACGGTCTCGTCGTCAACACGATCCTGGATGCCTGCTACCGCGCCATGCGGAGCGGGCACTGGGAGCCGGTGCGGTACCCGGCGTGACCGCCACGCGTCCCGCGCCGGTCATCCGGCCGGACACCGCGCAGCCCCTGTGGATGCAGGCGGCCTCCGCCATCGCGGCGATGATCGCCGACGGGAGCCTCCCGGACGGCGCCCGACTGCCCGCCGAACGGGAGCTCTGCCAGCGTCTCGAGATCAGCCGGGTCACGCTGCGCAAGGCCCTCCAGAAGCTCGTGGCCGACGGCCGTCTGACCCCGAGCCACGGCCGGGGATGGTACGTCGGATCGGGCGACGCGGTCGCGCCTGCGCGCAGCGAGTGGCCGACGACCCTCGAGTCGTTCAGCGAGACAGCCCTCCGGATGGGGCTCAGCTCGTCGTCGCGCGTGCTCCGCGCCGACGTCGGTCCGGCGACGATCGACGAGGCGGAGGAGCTGTCCATCGCCCCCGGCTCCCCGGTCCTGCGGCTCGACCGCGTGCGCATGCTCGGCGGGATGCCCATCGCCGTCGACGCGTCGTGCCTGCCCGCGGCGCTGCTGCCTCCGCCCGCGGAGGTCGCCTTCGAGCGGGCGAGCCTGTACGAGCTCCTCGCGGCCGCCGGGCACGACCCCGCCTTCGCCGAGACGACCATCGAGGCGCGTGGCGCCGATGAGGAATTCGCCGATCAGGTCGGCGTCGAGGTGGGGAGTCCCGTCCTCGTGCTGCGCCAGCTGGTGTGCACCGCGGAGGAACGGCCCGTGCTGTCGAGCAGCGTCCGCTACGCGGGCGACCGGTACCGCCTTCGAACCGTCTTCACCCGTCCGCAGCGCCCCAAGGCCTGATCCGACCACCGTCGAGGAGACCCCGTGCCCGATCCGATCGCCCCCGTTCTCGCCGCGGGGATCGCTCCCGCCCTCGCGACCCTGTCCGCAGCGGACATCGATGCCAACCGGACCGCGCTCGAATCCGCGGGGTTGGCGGGCGCTGACACCCACTACTCCTACGTCGGACTCCTCGAGCCCGACAAGCGTGCTCTCCTGGCGGACGGCACGGCCCCGCGTCGGATCCGCTCGTTCCTCATCGACATGCGCACCGGGGTCTCGCATGACGCGGTGGTCGACGCGGCCACGGCGACGGTCGTGTCGTCGCGGGAGCTCGACGTCGACGTCGACGGGGCCGTGCCGGTCGTCCTCCGCGAGTTCGGTGACGTGCAGGAGGTCGTGCAGGCCGATGAGCGCTGGCTCGCCGCGATGGCGAAGCGCGGGCTGACCGATGTCACGCGGCTGCGGGTCAACCCGCTGTCCGCGGGGGTCCTCACGGACGACGAGCGCGGGCACCGGATCCAGCGCTGCTTCACCTTCGTCGACGACGGGGCCGGCGATCTGGGCTGGGCCCATCCGGTGGACGGCGTCGTCGCGATGGTGGACGTCGTCTCCGGTGAGGTGCTCGACGTCGTCGACTACGTGGCCCTCCCGGTGCCGACCGAGCAGGCGAGTTTCCACGTGCCGGCCTGGCGCGGTCCCGATCTCGCGGGCCTGAAGCCGATTGAGATCACCCAGCCGGAGGGGCCGAGCTTCGCGATCGACGACGACGGCGTGCTCGACTGGGCCGGCTGGCGGATGCAGGTGGGCTTCGACCAGCGCGAGGGCCTGGTCTTCCACAACATCTCGATCGCGGACCGCACGGCCGGCGATGGCACCTCCGTGCAGCGACCCGTGCTCTACCGCGCCTCGATCGCCGAGATGGTGGTGCCGTACGGCGATCCGAGCCGGCAGCGCTGGTTCCAGAACTTCTTCGACTGCGGCGAGTACCTGCTGGGCGGCTTCGCGAATTCGCTCGAGCTCGGCTGCGACTGCGTGGGCGAGATCACCTACCTCGACGCCGTCACCGGCGGCAACGACGGGCGGGTGCACGTGATCCCGCAGGCGATCTGCATCCACGAGGAGGACGCCGGGATCCTCTGGAAGCATTTCGACAACTGGAACGGCTCGAGCGAGTCGCGGCGCAACCGTCGTCTCGTCGTGAGCTTCTTCGTCACGGTGGGCAACTACGACTACGGCTTCTATTGGTACTTCGGGCTCGACGGGACCATCGAGTTCGAGGTGAAGGCGACCGGGGCCGTGTTCACCTCGGGCTACCCGGGCGACGGTTACCGGTGGGCCTCGGAACTCGCGCCCGGTCTCGGCGCGCCCTACCATCAGCACCTGTTCAGCGCGCGGCTCGACACCATGATCGACGGGCTGGACAACGCGGTCGACGAGCTCGAGGCCGTGCCGTCGACCCGCAGCCCCGACAACCCCAGCGGCAGCGGGTTCACGCAGTCCGTGACCCGCCTGCATCGCGAGTCGGACGCGCAGCGCCTGGCCGACAACGCTCGCAACCGCGTGTGGCATGTGACGAACCCCGGCGTCGCGAACCGGCTCGGCAACCCGGTGGGATGGGTGCTGTACCCGGAGGGCAAGCCGACGCTGCTCGCCGAGCCCGATTCCGACATCGCCCGCCGCGCGACCTTCACGACCAAGCATCTGTGGGTGACGCCCTACGAGCCGGCGGAGCAGTACCCGGCCGGCGACTTCGTCAACATGCATCCCGGCGGCGCCGGGCTGCCCGCCTGGACGGCCGCGGACCGGGACGTCGACGGCACCGACATCGTGCTGTGGCACACCTTCGGGCTGACGCACTTCCCCCGCGTGGAGGACTGGCCGGTCATGCCGGTCGACACGTGCGGGTTCGTCCTGAAGCCCCACGGCTTCTTCGGCCGGAACCCTGCGCTCGACATCCCCGCGGCGGATCACTGCGCGCCGGGCGAGCACGGGCACCACCACCCGGAGCCCGAGCACGGCACGACCCACGACCACCACGAGGGCGGCGAGCACGCCCCCGCCTGAGGCCGGCCGAGCGGCCCGCTCAGAGCGCGGGCATCATCACCGATTTCACGAAGGACGCGTCGCGGGCGTCCATGAGCTCGTAGGCCGCGTCGATCCCGTCGAGGCCGACGCGGTGCGTGATGAGGGGTTCGTAACTGACGCGGCGCTCGGCGATGAGCTGCAGGGCGTCGCGCATGGCCACCATGAGCCGGGGTCGCTCGGGGCAGAATCCGTTCACGATCGTGACCGCCTTGTACCAGAGGCGCATGTCGAGCATCGCGTCGCCGCTGTGGTGGTAGCCGACCACGCCGAGGGTGCCGAACGGGCGGGCGAGACCGCCCGCGGTCTCCAGCCCGGCGGTCGCGCCCGTGACTTCGAGGACGATCTCGGGCCGCGGGTCGCCTGCGGGCGTCACCGCGAACGCGGCCTCCAGCTCGTCGGGGGCGTAGACGAGGTCGGCGCCGAGCGCGAGGGCGCGCTTGCGGGCGGCCGGGCTGGGGTCGACGCCGATTAGCCGGGAGGGCGCGCGCGTCTTCGCGAGCTGCAGGATGCCGAGCCCCATGAAGCCGAGTCCGACCACCGCGATGGTGGAGCCGAGTCGCGGGTACGTGCGCGCGAGGGCCTCCTCGAGGTCGGCGACCGGCTCGCCGATCGCGAGGACGGGGTCGATGCCGGATGGCACGGGCAGGATCGAGTCCGCGTCGAGCAGGACGAGCTCGGCGAAGCCGCCGCCGCCGAGGCCCGTCACGAGATCGCCGGGCCGCCACGGTGTGGCCCCCTCGCCCATGCTGCGCACGCGGCCCACCACCTCGTGACCGAGCAGCACCGGCTCGCCACTCGCGTCGCCGCCGGAGCGCCACACCCCGAGATCGGAGGTGCAGACGCCGCACGCCGTCACCTCGACCAGTACCTGGCCGGAGCCCGGGACGGGGTCCGGCTCCTCGATGATGCGGGACGTGCGGGGACCGACGACCTTGCTGACGCGCATGCTGGTGCTCCGATCGGGGATGGCGGGATGCGGCCAGTGTATGTGCGATGGTGCATGAGTGGTACAGCGTGGCATCTGCCGATTTTCCCCGCAGATGCCCGATTTCGTCGACGATCGCGTGTTACAGCTCGATTTCGGCGCTTGCTTCCCCCGGACTGGGCACCTAATCTGGCCCAAGTGGTAAACGTGTGGCATGCGAATGGCAATGACGACGTGAACCGGAAAGGACCCCGTCGAGCGTGACCGATCGCAGGGCGGCCGTCATCGGAGCCGGTTCGCAGGGGCGCGTACACGCCACGGCCTGGGGAGCCGTCGACGGCGTCCGCGTCGTCGCCGTCGCCGACGTCGCGACGAGCGCGGCCACCCAGCTGGCCGCGGAGTTCGGTGCCGTCGCGTACGGCGATCATCGCGCGATGCTCGCCGCCGAGCGGCCCGAGCTGGTGAGCGTCTGCACCCCGCCGGGAGTGCGGCTCGACGTCGTCCACGACGCGATCGCCGCCGGGGTGCGCGCCATCCACATCGAGAAGCCGATCGCGCTCTCCTACGGCGACGTGCTCGAGATGGGCCGCCTCGCCGAGGACGCAGGGGTGCAGCTGACCGTGAACCTGCAGCGCCGCTTCGAAGCGGTCCAGCGTCATGCGGCCGAGCGGATCGCCGAGGGCGCCATCGGCCGGATCGTCACGATCGAGGGGTACTGCCCCAACCTGCCCGACTGGGGCACCCACATCATCGACCTGATCTTCTTCCATCTCGGCGACATGCCCGCCGCCTGGGTGTTCGGGCAGGTCGACGTGACCGTCAACCGCTGGGTCTACGGGCAGGTGACCGAGACCTCGTCGCTCACCCAGATCGGGTGGGAGGACGGCGTACGCGCGATCATCGCCACGGGTCGCGAACCGCAGACCCCGGTGCGCAACCTCGCCAACGACACGGGGATCATCATTCAGGGCACGGAGGGACGGGTGCTCGTCCGTGGCGCCGACTGCCGCATCCAGCGCTTCGGGGCGTCGGAAGAGGTTGTCCCGGCCCCCAATGATCGCGATCCGGAGACGTGGGAGCGCGGCGTCGACCCGTCGATCGTCGCGGCGACCGTTGAAGCGGTGTCCGACCTCGTCGCAGCGCTCGACGCTGGCCGGGAGCCGGCCCTCGCCTTCCGCCGCGGCCGCGCCGGCGCCGAGATCGTCTTCGCGACGTACGAGAGCAGCCGCTCGCGGCGCCGGGTCGAGCTGCCGCTCGACCGTCTCGACAACGCTCTGCTCGACGGGCTGGAAGAGGGTTACTGGTCACCGGTCGGCGAGCTGAGGTCGACATGGTGACCGGACGTCGGGCCCTCGTCGTCCTCGACGGCGACGACGTGTGGGAGGACATGACGACGGCGGCCGACGCCCTGTGCGCTCTGCTCGCCGCGGACGGCTGGGTGGTCCGCGTGGTGACCGGGACCGGCCGCTTCGCCGCGGAGTCCGTGCCCGCGGAACTCGTGGTCCTCTACCGAGCCGACGCTGGGATGTCAGCGGCGTCGGCGGCCGGCCTGACCGCTGCGGTCCGCGGCGGCCTGGGGCTCCTCGGCGTCCACAGCACGGCGTACCGAGCGCCGTCGGTGCTCGGCGTCGACTTCGTCGGCCACGGGCCCGACCCGCAGGAGAGCGTGGTTGCGGTCGAACTCGACTCCGACCATCCCGTCACCCGCGGGATCGCGCCGTTCGCCGTACCGCACGAGCACTACGAGCTGGCGATCGCCGACGACGCGCGGATCCTCGCCTGGCGCGACGCGGGAGGTCGCCGCAAGCCGCTGCTCACCGTCCGGACCGAGGGGGAGGGCCGCGTCGCCTATCTGCAGCTCGGCCACGACATGCGCACCTGGGACGAGCCCGGGGTGCGCGCGCTCATCGCCCGTGCTGCCGTGTGGGCCATCGGATCGGAGGTCGCGGCGTGAAGATCCTGCTGCGTCGGGGAATCTTCTACCTGATCACGGCCTGGGCCGCGATCAGCCTCAACTTCCTGCTGCCGCGCATCATGCCGGGCAGCCCGATCGACGCGCTCATCGCCAAGTTCCGCGGCCGGCTCAGCCCCCAGGCGATCGAGGCCTTCCGGGTGCTCTTCGGCCAGAAGGACACCTCGCTCTGGCAGCAGTACGTCGACTACTGGCACAGCATCCTCACCGGGCAGTTCGGCATCTCCTACGCCTATTACCCCTCGCCCGTGACCGAGG
>Ga0247757_10002274_pt1 | contig 10184 bp, 10 predicted proteins | sample UWRJL126311R4_FD_180929 | JGI IMG/M metagenome (GOLD analysis project Ga0247757, IMG submission 180929) | Plant litter microbial communities from Arlington Agricultural Research Station in Wisconsin, United States - UWRJ-L126-311R-4 | ecosystem: Environmental > Terrestrial > Plant litter >...
GTAACTTGTTTTTGCTATCGAACAAGAAGCCGATGCAGGGGGCATTCTTGTACAGCTGCTGGATGGACGCACAAAGATCATGTACCTCTTTCAAAGGAAGACCTGCGCCCCCTGCTGGATCGGTCACCGAGTAGGGTGGTGGGGGCTTCTCCCCGAAGCTGACCGATTTCGTCAATCTGTTTCTTCGGTCAGCGGGATATGCTTTCTATACAGAAACATACACGGTGACTGCATACTTCAGTTTGCTAGCTGGCTGTAAATCTTCATAGCCTTCATCCTCATCAACTACTATCTCTGCTGCTTGCCAGCTCCATTGGTGGGAGCCGTCTCCTGTGTCACTTGAAAACGACACGGAAAAGTATGTCTTTGACAACTGGGCTGAGCTTTTCATCATGCCAGATGAAAAGAGATTAGTGCGCTGTTCGAGTTGCAGATTAGTCTTGTGTGAAGATTGACATGAGCACGACCAGCAAGTAGAGAGGGTGTCGTGTAGAGCCGATGCGTATTTCTGTATACGCTGCAACCGGTTTGCGAATGACGGTTTGACCGTTTTTCGAATCGTCTCGATTCTTTCACTCTTGTCGGTAAAACGCTCCAGCTCCTGGAAGAATGGTCAGTGCATCAGAATCGGCGCGTAGGTGCGAGAACCCGTACTTTATTACAGTCGTCGAGTTCCTCTAGTAATGCTTTGATACTTTTCTTCGACATGCCAAACCGCACCCTCTTACGAAATTCGAATTTTTCGTTGCCCTTTTTTGGGTTTGCTGCGAGCATGGCTTCGAGGTCGTTGCGGGTAAGCTAGCTGTGTCAGTTCCAGATCATCTACATTTATGATGAATATCCATACCTCAGTTGCACGATCTAGATCCAGTTTACTTGCAATCTTCTTGGTAATCCGTTCAATGTCTCCAATTGTATGTTGGTACGCGTGATAGGAATCCCCCAGTCTCTGGCCCATCTTCTTTGCGAACGCGTTGTTCTTCCATAATTGTCCGTTTGGCTCCTGGAGTAGCTCGGCGAGCTCAAATTCGGTCGTTATTGGCTCGAGAAGAATTCGGATCGTTTGAGCATAATGAACATGTTGGTTTCTAAGTTTCCGGATGAGCTGAGGGAGCTCTCGCTCCCATCTAACGAAGCTCTTTACCGGATCAAGACCATCATTGTATGATTCAATGCCTGCAGCCTAGTCAGCGCGTAGGTTCTTTGGAATAGCGTACGTTTCTAGATATACCGGATATGATGAGTGGCAGGCACCCTAGGACCTACACAGCACAGTTATCAGCCAAGCTCGGTTAAGATGTTGACGGCGGATGCTTAAGTCCAATTCCCTAAAGATGGCCTCCTGATAGGATTGAAACTTACTGCTCAAAAATCAGTAAAGTTTCCAAGTTCATTATTGTCGACTTACCTAAACCCGCTGCTTCAATTCCAGACATGCTGGCTCTCAAGAGCTCTCCAGTATGTTGTGGAAACGAAGATGTTAGAAATCAGACACAAAGCACCACCATCAAAAGGACCTTGTGCCCCTTCGTTTTACTCCTCCACCTTGTTTGAACCCTTTTTCGAGATCCTTCACTCGAAGATCTTGTATCGACTTCTCAGTTCCCACAAGAGCTCGATGCAATCATGAGACACCCGTTTGAAGCTTTAAAAAAGGCGCCACGGAATGGTCAAGAATAATCTCAGCGTGATGCTCAGACCCAGCTCTGATTTGGACTGGTTATTCTCGTAAGTCTTAGCAACTCGTTTACAAAGCAACAAGAAAGGGTTGCCTAGGAGCTGGAAAAGTCGCGGGGTTATGATTCGGAGAAGGAGCTGCTCCTCCGGGGCTTAGCCTCTGTCGTGCACAGCCCCGCAGTTTGAGCCTTCTTCAAGTAGTTAGCGGGCATGGACACTCACGCTCGATTACGAGAAGCTCCAGCGGCATTGATGCTCTGTAGGCATCAGTTTTACGCTTCCGAGCGTGCGCTATAATCTTCCTCCACCCCACTTACTAGCACCATGTGCCATAGAAGATATCAACATGTCTGCAATTCGACTAGGCGCGGCGGCCAATGTACGAGACTTTCGCAGTCTCCTCGATGCGCTGTCCTCCAGTGAGAATCACAAGATTGATATCGAAGCCTTACAGGATGAATTCGGAAGGTTCAGAGTCTGGAGTGGTAATCTTGGCGTACTCCAAAAAGGACACAGCTCTCTAGACTATCGTTTGCGCGACTCCCCTTTGCTCTCGAGCAATGTATTGAAGCTGCTGAAAGAGTTAGAAGAGAATCTCCATGCTGGTACAGTAGAACGTTCTAAAATTGATTCTGGGTTATATTTTGCTGATGGCCTCAGCCTGCGATATTGTCCAAGGCAATCGGCTACCCTACGAACAGCAATTAAAATCCGAGGACGCCGACCAAGATGGCGACGATGACTTCTTCAGTGAGGACGAGGATGAAGATGAAAACAGTGAAAGCGACGCTCCTAAAACTGAAATCAGCATGCGTTTCAGAGAGATTGTCGATATTATAGACAATCTTTACAAAATTTCCGTCAGAATCAGGGCACCTACGGCGCGTATTCGATCCCTGAAAGCAGCATCTTATCAGCCAAAGGACTCCGAAACAGGAGTTAATATCTTTGACCAATATGCAGTTTTTGACCTTCAACATGCACAAGAGCTTGTCAGACATCTCAGGCTTCCACACCTTTCTACCGGGGAAGCTGTCCAGGATAACGAAGTTCTTATTCAGCGCCTTGCTCGAGCTATCACACTCCGCCGACGACAGTTCCAATATTGGCGTCGTCATCGAGATAAACTAGGTGTATCTACACTGTCAGAGGAACCACAAGCTTTGCCTTCCGTCGAGCGACCCGGAACTCTACGACACGACACGCTCGAAGTAAACCCTGATATTGGTCCTTTTGCTGTGGTTTTTAAAGAAGCCCCTAGTCAGAGGACAGGGAGGACAATTCTTTCAGGCACTGAAGCTACTCACCATCACCAATCACTAGATGATATTGTAGATTCAAAATCTGTGACAAGCTATGCCGTCACCGTTAAAGATCTCACTGGAAAGGGAATTGACCTCCCCCCGCCCCCTCAAGCAGCCGATGGCGAGAGGGATTTCGAATGTCCATATTGTAAGCCACATCTTCTGTATACGACATCCCCCTAACATTAGCAGGCTTCATTATATGTCCTGCTAGGTACGGAAAAGGGCGCCCTTGGAGGTAAGTGCCTTTGTGTTCGATCCAACCATAAGTGCTAAGAGACTGTGACAGGACGCATGTGCTCCAGGATTTGCAGCCATACATGTGCACCTATCCAGAGTGCCAATCACCTGACCAGCTTTTCCGAAGCCGTCGTGATTGGATAGAGCACGAGAGTAGTCATCGTAAGGCTTGGAGATGTCCTGAACACCCAAATGCAGTCTTTAAATACCCTTCTGGTCTTGAAGATCATCTCAAGGCGAGCCATCAAGACAGCATACCAGAGAACCAGCTGGCTAGTGTAGTTAAGGTTGGAGAAACATCGACTGTTGATATGCGCCAGGCTTGTCCGATATGCTATGCTCCAGCGAATACGGAGGGTATGGGTAGTCTCCAAAATCATATAGCTAACCATCTGGAAAGAATAGCGGCTTTCGCTCTGCCAATGGCTACTGGTGATGATTCGGATGGTGCAAGCCTTCAAGCATCCCGTGGTCGTACCGAAACTACTGATATGGGTTCTGAATCACATACCAGTGGGTACAGCCAAAGCTGGGAACATGATCGGAATTCAATATCTGTGGAAGGACCTCACGATGATGAATGGGTAAAGTCGCCAACCGAGAACATTCAACCTCTTTCAGTCAATTCTCCCCAAGGTCTTTCTGAGCTGCTTGTTAACAAGGTCCCGGACGATAGCGGACAGAGGCTTGATCTATTATTCTCTCAAGTCAGCCCTGATAGTGATGACTCCTCTGAATCCGATATTGGTGATGGTGGATCTGAGCTTGAAGAGCATACTGCTGAAAGGGAAGCTTTCCGATCCTATCTTTTGACGCTGCCCGGAGCCCAATCTGTTCGATTTTACAGACGATACGGATCATGGAGTGGCAATATAAATTTCAAAGATGGTGATTTCGCCGTAACAGCAATGGAGGTTTTCGATAAAGAACGGTACCCTAGAGTCAGACTTCGTCAAAAGGTAGTGAAGAAGGAGACCGTAAAATTCAGTGTGCTTCAGCAGCAACAAACAAAAGAAGCACCTGTTCGTAAAGAATCTGGCCATACACAGCCTACAAATTCGGACATCCCTCCCATTGGCCAGTCAACGGAGAAGCAGTCCGAACAGGAAGCCTTTCCTTCTCTCGAATCAACAAATAAGGAGCCTAGTGGACATATGTTACCAGTACTGACAGTGGCTGAAATTCCAAATCTTCGCTCGCTATACAGATTAGGTGAATTACTACAAGGGGGCCAGAGCTATGTTCCGAGTGATGCCTACAATCAACTCATATCTTTCTGTCGATATGACATCACCCGTTTAAAGACCGATGCCATTGGTAGGTGTCCCGTAAATCAAGCTCTGTATGTGCTAACCTATTTTGCTTGAAGTGAATAGTGCAAATCATAGGCTTGGTGCATCAAAAAACCAGTCTAATTTGAACAACATGATTCACAAAGCTGCCGGGCCTGAACTTGACACGGAATGCGCGCGTATGGGCAGACTCAGAGTACGTATTCTAACTCCTTGAAGTGGCTGGCTTTGAAGATTTACAGTGGCTAACGAATATAGACTTCTCAATGTGTTCTAACTTCAGGCTATTCGCTTCCAAGTACTCACATCATTCATGTCGCAAGACCCACTTACTCGACTGACAAAGGAATGGGACAATACAACGCTTTAACCGAGGCCTATCGGAGCGCGCTTAGACTGGCATTCACATCCGAACTAAAGACAGTCGCCTTTTGCTGCCTAGGCACTGGCGGAGTCGGCTTTCCGCCTCGATTGGCCTGTAGGATTGCTCTCCAAGAAGTACGAGAGTTTCTCGATGCTCATCCGAAGCATCCTTTTGATCGGATCATCTTCTGCGTATATACTGCCCTCGACCATAAAGCATATTCAGATCACCTTCCGCTTTTCTTTCCACCAACAAATGAAGACCTGGAAAATGTGGCAACTGATTCGTCTACTCAAAGACTCTCAGACTGGACGGCACAGTTGCATGAAGCCTTTAACCAGGTTGAGGAGGTTGAAAAACAGCATTACCATTTCAGAAGAAAAGCTCTCGGCATCCCTCAAGAAGATATCCCTGATGATTTATCTCGTGCTTGGTATGCCCTATTCAGCCTGTGGAAATTTTCTCGTAGATTTCATGAACAGCCAAAGAAGATAGAGGCCCGCTCACTGGAGGATGTGAACCTTTTATGCTCTGTCATCCTTGCAATGTGTGGTAGTGTTACAGAAATCTTTGAATTGGCGAAAGGAAAAGAAAGCCTGGGCCAGCCCAGCCATCAGGTCATATGGGACGACTACAATGATCATATGCAAAATTACCATGGACTAAACGTTGTGGAATTAATCTCAATATGTCGAGAATTTGCAGAGGCTGTGGAAGGTCATATTACTAGGTATGTATTGTTATTTGCTTTGTTCACATCACAATCAATCCGTCGGCAGACACGGCCATATCTTCCAAAATATTCCTTGAAATGGGGATGTTTTACCAACACATGCTTAGGGATGAAACACAACCAGCAGGAATAAGGACGTTGAGAATTCGCCTAGGAAGCTGGCTTGTGAAACAAACAGGGAAAGGCGAGAAAAGTGTGCACGATCACTTCGAGGAAGTCATGTTATTACGTGCTTTTCAACGTGACGCCATGGTCCCCGGTAAATCTGGAACTGTGAAGTTGCACCAAATTCCGACTCTCGCGGGTTTATATCAGTCTGGTGAATTAGAAAGAAAGCCCTCACAGGTGATTCCCTCTGTCCGATTTAACGATATAGTTGGTCTTGCCCGGGAAGACATCACCAGAATGGAAGTCGATGTTCTTGGTAAGTCCAAATTATATATCCATGCGTCTTTCGATTTTCTTACCCAGAAACCAGTAAACAGTACGAATCCGCAATTTTCGGGTAATGGACTGCTAGACAGCACTGTCTTTCGACGCGGTGGTCCTCGCATGGAAGAACAATGTATGAGCTTTGGAACCTGCCAAATTGGCGATGTCAAGATAACTGGAGGCCACGCATTGCCAGCGAAATACGTCCTTCATGCCATACCACCTCAAATATATCGTGGGGATACGAAAATGATATTGCGTCAGATTTACAGAAACGTTCTTGCCAAGGCCAGCGCTTTGAAGGCAACATCAATCGCCTTTCCCGCTATTGGAACCGGTGAGTACCACAATCTAGACGCTGCCTAGCGTTTCGTAAAACCGTCTGAGCAAAGCCTTGCTGATATTTACGCCCAAAGGAGTGCTAAATTATCCACCTAAGGAGTCAGCAGAGGTCGCTATCGAAGAGGTGAAACGGTATCTTGAGTTCAGAGACCCGTCCGACACGATTGAAAGAATTATATTCGTAGTACGTACCATGAATTTCGTATGAGCCTATCTTAGACATTGCTTCTCACTTCCTCTTCAAAACACTTAGGTTGCCTATATTGTATGCATGCTAACAACACACTCTTTCTAGGCCTATTCATCGACAGATAACATCGTCTACCGTTCACTCATACCAATCTACTTCCCGCCTGCTGATATACCACACTCATCCCAGTCGGAAGCTATCCCAATACCTGCCAAATCTTTCACACGACCACCACGCACTCTTTTCGGTACTCTCAACGATGCATTCCGTAACATTGGGCTGAGAAATCAATCCGTTTCGCCCAAGAAGCGGCCACTAGAGGCCGTTGAGAAAAAGGCTCTTATAAGCTTCGAAGTACATGCAGAGTCATGCCAAATCTGCAGTCGGATTCCTGAAGTGTATGCGGAGGGTGGAAATCTTTGTTCTGAAGGTCTTCAGCATGCGATGATGTTGTTGGATTGCTTCTGCATGATGCCCGACCAGTCCATCTTTTCGACTAGTTCGTCGGGTCAGCCTTCAGTAGAGATTGACGTAACATCTCGGTATCCATTGTCCTTGGAGCTTTTGAGCACCGTCGAGAAGAGCCTCCGCGACCCGAGTCGAATCAAGCCATTTATCACTCCCAATCAATCATGGCCGGTACAATTGCGGCCCGAGAATGAAATTGAAACAATACCACCTGGAGTCACAATATACAATGCTGAAATCGAAATTCCATCGAGAAAAGAGCAGCCAGTAGAACTAGCATTTGCGTCTGCCTACAAGTGGTCTGGCCCCGCAGATGGATGGGCCGCCATACATACCGAAGAAGCAGCAATTCGCATTTATCCCGGAAGATTCCAGATACTTACTCAAGGTCCGCAGCAGAGAGAACTTCTTTCGCTGGATATCAACCTCCTTACCATCATCCGACGTTATACAGCCACAGATATTATTATAGAAAATGTTCGAATGGACGATGAAGAGCACGAGCATCATGCAACTCGGTATATGCTCAGAGGCCGTTCTCCAGTTGATGGTGAAATGTTACTCGAACGGTTGAGGCATGCCGCCAAGAGTGGTACTAGTGGTCAAGAGGAGAAAAAATATCCGTATGCTGAAGAAGAACCTCTGTATTACGAGCAGCCTTCACTGGCTCAGCAGTCTGCATCCGGACAACCAGAAGAGTTTTCCCTCCCTTCAGTACCAACTCACAACCCCGGGGACATTCCTCTTGCCGTAGATCCCGCTTCCCAAGCAGCAGAATTCCGTCAGAACACTACACAATCCGATAACACCGATCGCTTGGCTCATCATGTTCTTACGCATGTCGAAGCGCGCCCTCCGAATTCAATGATTTATGAGCAAGCCCTCATGAACACCATGAATCAAGCAGCTGATAATGTTACTAAAGCTTTTGAGCGTCTCGCATCGCTTGATCTTGTCGAGAGAGTTCCAGGACTCGATCGTACTTGGGCTGCTACCAATTTGCGGGATACACGTGATGCGAGAGAGCTTCTAAGATCATATAAGGGGTTACTTCAAGCTGGAAGTGTGCACGAGGATAAGGGGAAGGGGAAAGCACCAGTTAGGGAGGAAGATGTAGAACGCTAGATGGAAGACATGCTGCAAAGATGAAGCGTGTTTTGTCACATTGTAATCGCGAATATGAGTGAAGCAACCGTACATGTATATTTTTTAAGAATTGTATTAGCACATGATGAGCCTAGATAATCAGCGATTTCAATCTTTGATATCGACTTCCAGTCCTGCCCCTGTTTCGTAAAATGCGTACGTCTTCTCTGCAATGCTCTTGGGGTTCAAATTCTTAGCTTCGGGTGAGACAATACCTCCAACCGTAATCAAGCCAACATGCACCCCATGCTCACTGAACACGCTATTGAGGTTCTGTGCCATGTTGCGCTGCGAGGCTTTGACAAGTGACAGAGAGAGAAGCTGGGGTATGGGGTTTTGGGGAAGAAAGCTATTGGTGACGAGTAGGGCGGGCTTAGAGGTTGGGGTTGATTTCTTGAGAGATTGAAGAAAGGGGAGACACCACTGGGCGACTATGTACAGAGCGAGATTCGTAGTCTAGGACAAGAAATGATTAGCGGTGACAAATTACTTTTCCATGAGTAGTCACCTTGAAATCTTCTTCAATCTCCTCAACGGATGTGGTCAGGATATCTGAAGGTCGGATCCTCGCAGCATTGAAGAAGACAACTTCAATTTGTTCGCCGTGGGTAAGGTCATCAATCTTCTTGAGTGCAGACCCGATTGAAGAAAGGTCAGAGAGGTCGAGGCGGATGGTGTCGACCTTGACATCAGGATTGGCTTTGGAGACAAAGGTGGCATCTTCGGTAGTCAGGCGCTCATTATTACGGGCGAGCAGGACCACATGGTTGAATCCATGAGAGGCAAATTCAGATGCAACGTAATTGCCTATGCCTGGACCTGAGCCAAAAGCTATGATTGCCCGAGTTGGAGACATGATGAGGCGTTGTGCTAAGTAAAGAGGAATTGAGAATATGTGAAGAAGCTGTTCTGAATGTCTGTGGTCTGCTCGATGGGATTCAAGACATTATATATGCGTTCAGCAGTGCAAGGCTGCGCCGAGAATGACCGCAGTGGTATAGTTCTTTATGGATTTAGGCTACAAATTAAGTCGCCGGCGCAAGCTCAGCTTTTTACAGCTGGCACACATCAACTACATACTGTCTGTTGCACAACATGCACTCGTTGATAGGTAATGTCCTAAAAGAGTATTACGATATGTCCGTATTTGTGAAGGTGGGCTGACACCCCCTCTGGTATTGCTGCTGGCTTAGGAATTTAGCCGCGCTAGTGGCTCCTGCTTACATTGCTCCCCAACCAAACGACCAACGCCCTACTATCGATTGACCACACCAATTGTCAGCCATGGAGAGTATGGGTTTTTCCGCGGAGGATGACGAAGCTCTCCGCCAGTATATGCCATCTTCGTTCGGGAAGAAAGAGTCGGGCGTGAATGTGGAGGCGCAGATCGAGCGGTGTCGGCGGAAGATCGTGGACGAGCGCAAGCAGACTGCAGCCAAAGCCCCAGCTTCAGACGACTCAGATGACGACAGTGATGACGATGACGAAGATGAAGATGAAGACGAATTCCCTATCTCCCACGAGTTGATCCTCAAGACGCATGACCGCCCTGTTACATCAATTACTCTTGATCCATCAGGGACGCGCCTCGCAACTGGCTCGACGGATTGCACAATCAAGCTACACGATTTGGGTTCGATGACACCCACGACTATTCGCGCATTTAAAACGGTAGACCCGTTTGCTTCGAAACCATCCGCGTCCGCGGAGGCGCATACCATACACCAGGTTCTGTTCAGCCCACATTCAGGCAGCCAGTTTCTCGTAATTACGGCGAACCCGCAGGCGCGACTATTCAGCAGAGACGGAGAGATGATAACTGAGTATGTCAAGGGCGACATGTATTTGCGGGACAGACTCAACACAAAAGGACACACATCAGAGATTACGAGTGCGGCATGGCATCCATGGAATAGAGATCGGTTCGTGACGGCGGGGACTGACAGCACGGTACGCATATGGAATGTCAATAAGAAGATGAAGCAGGAACAAGTCA
>Ga0247757_10002275_pt1 | contig 10176 bp, 8 predicted proteins | sample UWRJL126311R4_FD_180929 | JGI IMG/M metagenome (GOLD analysis project Ga0247757, IMG submission 180929) | Plant litter microbial communities from Arlington Agricultural Research Station in Wisconsin, United States - UWRJ-L126-311R-4 | ecosystem: Environmental > Terrestrial > Plant litter >...
TTGATGGTCGCCCGAGGCGAAGGGATACGGGATGAGTACGCTCGGTCGGCCGACAGCACAGATCTCGCTCACCGCGCCCGCCCCCGAACGACCAATCACGAGATCGGCCGCGGCCAACGCGGCCGGCATGTCGGCGATGAATGGCACGACCTCGACGCGTTCGGCAAGACCAAGTTCAGCATACAGCGCGCGCGCGGCGGCTTCGTGCGCGGCGCCGCACTGATGAGTCACGACCACGTTCGGCTCGGCTTGCGCGAGCGCGTGCGGCACGGCCTCGTTCAATGATTTGGCACCTTGGCTCCCCCCAAGCACGAGGATGCGCAGCGCGCTGAGCCGCGGCTCGTACCCATGCGGCTCGAAGCCCGCACGAATGGGCACCCCCGAACGCAGGACGACGCTGCGCTTGAAGTGCTTTTCGCTCTCCGGAAAGGCCGTGTAAGCGCGCTGCACGAGCGGCGCGATCAGGCGATTCGCCAGGCCGATCACGCTGTTCGGCTCCATCAACGCGACCGGAATGCCGAGCGAACGCGCGGCCAGCGACACGGGGCCGGCCGCGTAGCCACCGATTGAAAACACCGCGCTCGGCGCGAGCCGTTTGATCAGGGCGCGGGCGTCCGGCACGGAGCGCGCCGCCCGCGCGATGCCGCGCACCGCGCCAGTCAGCCCCGCGCCGCGAATCGGCAGTACTCTGAGCAGCTCGAGCTCGTAACCGCGCTCGGGCACGATGCGCGTTTCCATGCCGCGTTCGGTGCCCACGAATACCAGCCGCAGCTCGGGCGCAATTTCGCGCACCGCATCCGCGACGGCGATCATCGGGTACACGTGGCCGCCCGTGCCGCCACCGGCGAAGAGTAGCGTTTGAACGAGCGGCCGATTCATCGCATCGCTCCACGCGGGGTCGCGCTCGAGCTCGGGCCGCACGCCGCTTCACGCACAGGGCAATGGGATTCCGGAGCGAAATGATACTGTGTGTACACAGTACAATTTCCGCGCGACGATGGGCGAGGTGACGATGGGCGATGTGACGATGGGCGATGTGACGATGGGCGATGTGACGATGGGCGATGTGACGATGGGCGAGGTGCTGAACGCCCAGCCCCAACGCGCGTTGAGCGGGTACGCGGCGGTTTGCGCGCCGAAGGTCTGGTCTCAGAAACGAAATGATACTGTGTAAACACAGTATCATTTCGGCGCGACGAGGCGCGCTTTGGCGAAGGTTGAAGCCGAGTTCGCGCGTCTGAACGACCCGACCGCGGGCGCTTTGGCGAAGATTGAATTCGACTTCGCGCGTCTGAACGACCCGACCGCGCGCGCCAAAGCTCTTTGCCGTAGGTCATGTCACCTCCTCGGGCACGACCGGCATGCGAGGTCGGCGGGGCTTGGGCGCGCGCGTGCTGGGAGCGTGCGTGCGGGGAGCGTGCGTGCGGGGAGCGTCAGGCGCGAAGTTCGCTTCGGTCACGAGCATGGCGCTGGCTTCGGGATCGGGACCCGCGCCGCCGCCCGTGAACACCACGCGCGCGTTGCCGGAGCCGGTTTTGCGCGAAATGCTGAGCAAAATGCCCATCGCGGCGGCGCACACCAAAAGCGACGAACCGCCGTAGCTGACGAACGGCAAGGTCAGGCCTTTGGTGGGCAGCACGGACATGGCGACCGACAGGTTGATCAGCGCTTGCACGCCGAACAGCACCGAGATACCGAACGCGATGTACTGGCCAAATTCGTCTTCGGCCGCCAGGGCCGTGCGCACGCCGCGCGCCACGATCACCAAGTACACGGTGCACAGCGCGAGGATGCCGACGAAGCCGAGCTCTTCGCCGATGATGGCGGAGATGAAGTCGGTGTGCGCTTCGGGCAGGTAGAGCACTTGGAGGCCCTTGCCCAAGCCCAAACCCCAAATTTTACCGGAGCCGAAGCTCATCACGGATTGGAACGGCTGGTACGCGAGATCTTGGCGATGCTCGCTCATGTTGAACCAGGCGACCATGCGCTCCCAGCGATAGGACGTGAAGCGCACCGCCCAGACCGCGAAGATCCCGCCCAAGATGGCCAAGCCAACGAGAAACTCGAGCCGCGCGCCCGCGACGAACAAGAGCATGAAGGTCAGGAGTAGCAGCACGGATGCGCCGCCGAAATCCGACTGCTTGAGGCACAACACCATCAAGACGCCGGACATCAACAAGTGCGGCAACATGCCGATGGAGAAGGATTTGACCCGTTCGCGCTTCTTTTCTAGTGAATACGCGAGCCACAGGATCATGCCGAGCTTGGCCGTTTCGGACGGCTGAATGTGCACCGGGCCCACCGCGAGCCAACGCGCAGCGCCACCGCCGCTATGCCCGAATCCAATCACGCACAAGACCATCATCACCGTGACCACGCCCAGGATCGGGTACGTGAACGGGCGCAGCTTGCGGTAGTCGATGCGCGAGATGCCGAAGATGAGCAATAGCGCGGCCAGCGCGTAGAAGCCTTGGCGCTTCAAGAAGTACTGCGAGTCACGGAACACGACCGTGGCCTCGATCACGCTCGCGCTGTAAACCATGACTACGCCAAAGCCGAGCAATGCCACTGCCAACGCGGCCAACACCACATCGACCGGACCGCGATCCGGGCCGCGGCTGAGCAATTGCTTGAGGGTAATCATGGGCTTTCGGTTTCCTTGCGCGAATTCTCAGCGAAGCTTGAGTGAAGACAGCGCGACCAATGCGAGCAGTACCGAGATGATCCAGAAGCGGACGATGATGCGCGGCTCGGGCCAGCCCTTCTTTTCGAAGTGATGGTGAATGGGCGCCATCAAGAACACGCGCTTACCGAAGAGCTTGTATGAGGTGACTTGCGTGACCACGCTGGCCGCCTCGACCACGAACACGCCGCCGAGGACCAAGCTCAAGAGTTCGGTCTTGGTCAGCACCGCGAGCATGCCCAAGCCGCCGCCGAGCGCGAGCGAGCCGACATCGCCCATGAACACTTGCGCGGGGTACGTGTTGTACCAAAGGAAGCCGATGCCCGCCCCGATCATCGCGGCTGCGTACACCGCCAATTCTGACATCTCGGGGATACCCGCGATGTCCAAGTACTGAGCGATCGGGCGACCGAACAGCACCGCGCCGGCCACATACGCCCAGACCATGTACGCGCCCGCGTTGATCATCACCGGGCCGATGGCGAGGCCGTCGAGGCCGTCGGTCAAGTTGACCGCGTTGCTCATCGCCACGACGACGAACAGCGCGAAAAACAGGTAAACCGGCAGCGGCAGAGAAATCGGATACTTGTGGAAGGCGAGGAACGGGATGGCCAGGCGCGTGCGCAGCGCGAGCCAACCCGCGGGCAGCTCGGGCGTGTTCAGGAACACGTACGAGAGCGCGAACCCACCGATCACGATTTGCGCCATCAGCTTGTAGCGTCCGGGCAAGCCGCGCGTATTGCTACCCTGGATCTTCATGCGGTCGTCGAGGAACCCGACCGCGCCGTAGCCGGCGGTGACAGCGGTGGTCGCGACCACGAAGATGTTGCGCACGTCGGCCCAGAGCACGGTGGGCACGAGCACCGAGAGCAAGATCAGCGCGCCACCCATGGTCGGCGTACCGCGCTTGGCGTAGTGCGAAGCCGGGCCCTCTTCACGGATGATCTGGCTGATCTGCTTGCCGCGCAGTTTCTGGATGAACCAGGGCGCGACGAAGAACGACATCAGCATGGCCGTGATCGTGGCCATGATCGCGCGGAAGGGCGTGTAACGCAGCACGTTGAACGCGCTGGCCCACTCGTACTTGTGGCTCCAAGGATAGAAGAACTCGTAAATCATGCCGCACGCCCTTTGGCATCACACAGGCCGCGCACCAAGCGCTCTGCGCGCACGCCGCGCGAGGCCTTCACCAGCACGACATCTTTCGGCTGCAGGCGTGGCAGCAGCGCGCTCAACGCTTGCTCGGCATCTTCGGCAAAATGCGCTTCTATTCCGGCATTTTTAACGGGTTCGACGAAGCGGCGCGCCTCGCCCATGACGGCCATCAGCACGGCCGCGCCGCTGTGCGCCAACCAGCCGCCGACTTCGGCGTGTTGTTCGGCCGCGAGTGCGCCGAGCTCGCGCATTTCACCGATCACGAGCACCAGCCGGGCCGAACGCGCGCGCGCCACTTCACGCGCGGTGGCCAGCGAGCTCTTCACGCTCGCGGGGTTCGAGTTGTACGAGTCGTCGAGCACGACCGTGCCATCGGCGAGTTCGATCGGGGTCAAACGTCCTGGTTCGCCGGCGCCGGACAGCGCGCGCGAGACCAACTCGGGCGCCTGCGCCGACTGGGTGAGCCACTCTCCCACCGCCAATGCCGCCAGCGTCGCGTACGCGCCAGCGTCGCCGAGAAGCGAGGTCTCGAGCGTGATCGTGTCTTGGGCCAGCGCGGTGCGGCGTTCGACTTCGAGTTTCGAGCCACCCAGGGCGCTCGAGCTACGCGAGCGCAAGCGGTAGTTCGCGTCGGCGGCATAGCCGTAGCTCAGGCTGCGCACCGGTTGAATCGTTTGCAGCGTGCGCTGCACGCGCTCGTCATCGGCGTTGGCGATCGCGACGCCTTCGGCGGCAAGCCCGCTCCAGATTTCACCCTCCTCGCGCTCGATGCCGTCGAGATCGCCCAGGCCTTCGCTGTGTTCGATGCCGATCAGCGTCAGTACCGCCAAATCGGGCGCCGCCATGGTCGAGAGCGCGCGCACTTCACCGGGCGCGTTGGTGCCGATTTCGACTACACCCACCGTGTGCTCCGGTTTCAAACCGAGCAGCACCATCGGCACGCCGATCAGATTGTTCAGGTTGCCCGAGGCGAAGTGCAGCGCGCCGGGCGTGAGCTCACTGAGCAGCGCCGTGATCGCGCTGCGCGTCGTGGTCTTACCCGCCGACCCGGCGATGCCCACGATGCGCTTGGCCCAACGTTGACGATGCGCCGCGGCGAGAGCGCCGAGGGCGCGGAGCGTGGACTCGACTTTCACCGCCGCGCGCACGCCGGGTACGTCGCGTTCGACCAGCACGCCGGCCGCGCCTCGTTCGAGCGCTTGCAAGGCGAAGTCGTGACCGTCGAAGCGTTCGCCGCGCAGGGCGACGAACAATTGCCCCCGCAGATCCGCGCGCGTGTCGGTCGTCACGCCGACGCACTCGCTGCCCGTGCCGAGGAGCTCACCGGCGCAGATCGTGGCGACTTGGGCCAGCGAGAACGCGGCCTGATTCTGCGGGATCAGACTAGCCATGGGCCCCCGCGTTGGCGGCGCGCCGTGAGCGCGCGGCGGGCCTCGACGCGATCGTCGAAGGGCAAAGTTTGGCCGCCGATCAATTGGTACGGCTCGTGGCCCTTGCCCGCGATCAGCACCACGTCGCCGGCTTCGGCTTTCTCGACCGCGCGTTCGATGGCGCGAGCGCGGTCGAGTTCGACCTCGTACTTGGCGTCCATCTCGCGCAGCCCAACCTCTACCGCGCGCGCGATAGCGCTCGGCTCTTCCGAACGTGGGTTGTCGTTGGTCAGGTAGGCGTAGTCGGCCAAGCGCCCCACCGCGGCACCCATACGCGGTCGCTTTTGCGGATCGCGATCGCCGCCGCAACCGAACACGCACAGCACACGCTTCGTCGTCAGCGAACGCGTGGCGATCAACACGCGCTCGAGCGCATCGGGCGTGTGCGCGTAGTCGACCAAGACCAACACGTCGTCGCCCGGTTCGTCGCAGCGTTCGAGCCGACCCGGGACCTGCGGGGCTTCACCCAAGGCGTGGGCCGCGCGCTGCAAATCTGCGCCGCACGCGAACAGAATGCCCAGTGCGAGCAGCAAATTCTCCAAGTTGTGCTCGCCGACCAAGCGCGACTCGAGCGTCACTTCACCCGCAGGGGTATGGACCACGCCGCGAATGCCTTGCGCATCGACGCTGATCTGCTTGGGAAACACCTCGGCCCCCGGGCGCTTGCTCACACGCGTGACCTGGCCCGCGGCGCGCGCGGCGAGCTTTGCGCCGAACGGATCGTCGACGTTGATCACCGAAGCTTCGGGCGCGAGCTGGGTGAACAGCCGGGCTTTGGCTTCGCCGTACTCGGCGAGTGAGCCGTGAAAATCCAAGTGGTCTTGGGTCAGGTTGCTGAACGCCGCGACCCTGAAGTGCAGCCCACGCACGCGCTCGAGCGTGAGCGCAATGCTGGATACTTCCATCACGAAGTGCGTGCCGCCCGCGTCACGTGCCTGCGCGGCGAGGCGCGAAATATCGTCGGCTTCGGGCGTGGTCAGGGCCGAATCCACACTCTTGCCGTCGAAGGCAAAGCCGACCGTGCCCAAGCGGGCGGGCTTTGCGCCCGCGCCGCTGAGCGCGCGCTCGACCAGCCACGAAGTCGTGGTCTTGCCGTTGGTGCCGGTGATGCCAATCACGGCCAAATGTCGGCTCGGATTGCCATACACGGCCTCTGCAGCGAGGGCGAGGGCGCGCCGCGCATCCGCCACTTCGATCACGGGCACGCTGGCGGTCGGCAATGCCGCGCCGCGTTCGACCAGGAGCGCCGCCGCGCCGCGTTCCAGCGCGGACTCCGCGAACTGCGCGCCGCTCAGCTTGCCGCCGCTGCGAGCGACGAACAGATCGCCTGCTTGCACTCGGCGCGAATCTTGACGCACGCCCGTGACCCAGACGTCGCCGGCGCCGATCAGGCGCGGGGCTTCGCTGGCGAGCACGCTCAGCAAGCCGGAGACCGGAAGACCGGCGACGGGCTGCGAAGCGAGATCGGGCGTGGAGGGAGACATCATCAGGATGCGGGTTCGAGCACGAGCAATACTTCAGCCGCGTTGTCGACCAGGCTGCCCGGGGGCGGCTGTTGGTTGACGATCAGACCGCTGCCCTTGAGCCGCGGAGTCAGGCCGAGCGAGATCATTTGCTTGAATGCTTGACGCGCCGGCACCCCGGTCAAATTCGGGATGCGCACCTTGCCCGCCGGCACGACGCCCGTGGGCAGCACTTCTTGCACGGGGGGCTTCTTGCCCTGCGCTTCGCGAAGCGCTTCATAAGCGATGTTCGCGGGGTCGGGCGTGCGCGCGAGCACCGCCACGTCCGTCTTGTCCGTGGTGCGCGGGGTCAAACCGGCCAATTTCAAGCTCATTTGCGCGACACGCCGGAAGATCGGCGCCGCCACCACGCCGCCCGCGTGCTCCAGCATCGGCTCGTCGAGCGTGACCGCGATCGCGACCACCGGTTTCTCGGCGGGCACGAAGCCCACGAACGAGCCGATGTATTTGTCGATCGAGTAGCGGCCGGTTTTGGGATCGCTCTTCTGCGCGGTAGCCGTCTTACCGGCCACGCGGTAGCCGTCGATCGCGGCCTCCGTCCCCGTGCCCTCACCCTCGGTCACCGCGACCAACATCTCGGCCATGGTGCGCGCGACCTCTTTGGAGACCACGCGGCGGCGCACGTGCGGCGCGACCTCGCGCACGACTTCACCGGTGGACGTCGTGACTTTGCGCACGAGCAGCGGCTCCATCAGCTCACCGCCGTTGGCCAGCGCCGCGGCCGCCATCGCCATCTGCATGTTGGTCACGCCGATGCCCTGACCGAACGCGGCCGACGCGGTCTCGACCTGCACCCAGGGGCGCGAACGCGGGCGCAACGTGCCCGGCGCTTCACCCGGAAACGGCAAGCCCGACTCTTGCCCGAAGCCGAAGCGACGAAGCGCGTCGTATAGCTTGGCTTCGCCCATCCCGAGGCCGATCTTGGCCGCGCAAATATTGGAAGAAACTGCGAGAATTTGCGTGATCGAGAGCCACTCGGCGGGGTGCGTGTCGCGGATCGTCACGTTGTCGATCTGCATCACGCCCTTCTCGCAGTACATTTTCTGCGTGGGGGTGATCACGCTGTCGGCCAAGCCGGCGGCCACCGTGAACATCTTCATCGTCGAGCCCGGCTCGAACACGTCGCTCATGGCGCGGTCACGGCGTTGCTCGGGTTGGCTATTGGTGTAGTCGTTCGGATTGAAGAATGGCCAACTCGCGAGCGCCAAGATCTCGCCCGTGTACGGGTTCACCACCACCACCGAACCGCCCGCGGCTTCGAAGGTGCGCGCCGCCGCTTGCAGCTCGTGCTCGGCGACGTACTGAATGCCCTGGTCGATCGTGAGGTAAATGTTGTGCCCCGCGAACGCGCGGTCGTCTTCGATGCCGTCCGAGAACAACAGCCGACCCGAGCGGTCGCGCAAGCCCTTGAGCTGCTCGGCGCTGCCTTTCAGATCGTCGTTCAGCGCGTACTCGAGGCCGTCTTTGCCCTCGCCATCTGGCGCCACGAAGCCGAGCAGCGGGCCCGCGAGCTCGCGGCGCGGGTAGTAGCGCCGCCCCTCGCCTTCCACGACCAAGCCGCGGATGCGGCGTTCGTCCGTGGAGTTTTCGGACAAGGCGCGCACTTTGTCGGCTTCTTCCGCCGAAATTTGGCGTTTCAACCAGGCGAAGCGGCGCTTGGCCAAAATCCGGCGCTCGACCTGGGCGGCGTCGATGCCCAGCACCGCGGCAATGCGATTGGCCGCGTCCCGCGCCACGACCGGAACTTGTTGCGAGGGCACGCCGCGCAGGAGCTCCACCGCGTCCATGCTCACGCTCGGCACTTCCACGCTCACGGCCAGTGCGCTGCCGTTGCGATCGTACACACCGCCGCGCTTGGGAGCGACGTGCAGGCGACGCTGACGTTGGCCTTCGGCCAGTTCCCGCCATGCCGCGCCATCACCAATCATCAAATCATAACCCGACGAAACCACCAGGCCGAGACCGAGCGCGAGCAAGCCGCACAGCATGCCCATGCGCAGCCGCACCCAGCGCTTGCGCTTCTCTTCGTTCGGCGGAGCGGAAAGCGGCGCGGGGGCTTTCGACGTGCGCGCGTTCACGGCTCCTCCTGAATGCGCAGCTTGGCTTGCGGATCCTCGGGCTTGCGCCCCGCCGATAAAATACGATCCGGCGTGGGCTCACTCATGCCGAGCAAGGTGCGCGCCACGAAGTCGACGCGCTCCGGCGTCTTGTGACTCGCGAGCTCGAGTTCGAGCACGTGCTTGACCTCGCGCAGACGCTCCACGCGGGCGTGCGCGCGACCCAGCTCGTAGCCGAGCTCGACCGACTTCACGCGCAGCCCGAGCCGCAAAATGAAGGCGGAAGTGGCCGCCAACACGGCCAAAGTCCACAAGATCAAGAACACGCGCTCGCTGCGCATCAGGCTTCTTCCCCCCAGCTCGGGTCACTCGGGGCCTCGGCGTCGACCCGCATGGCCGCGCGCAACTTCGCGCTGCGCGCACGGGGATTCTCGGCCAGCTCGGTTTCACCGGCCAAGACCGGCTTCTTGTTCAAGCGATGCCACGAAGAGCGATCGAGGAAGGCGCGCTTGACCAAGCGGTCTTCCAACGAATGAAAGCTGATGATTGCGGCGATTCCACCCGGCGCGAGCAAGCGCTTGGCGGCGGCCAGCAAGTTCTCCAACTGCTCGAGCTCACCGTTCACGGCGATGCGCAGCGCTTGAAACGTGCGCGTCGCCGGATCGACCCCGCCCAAACGTCGCGGCCCCACCGCTCGCACCACCGCCCGCCGCAGCTCGAGTGTATCCTTGAGCTCACCGGCTTCGAACGCTTGCTTGATGCAACGAGCCACACGCCGCGAACGACGCTCTTCACCCAGCTCGTAGATCACGTTCGCCAGCTCGTCTTGGCTCAGCCGCTCGATCAGCTCGAGCGCGGTCTCGCCGCGCGTCGGATCCATGCGCATGTCGAGCGGGCCGCTGGAGCGGAAGCTCATGCCGCGCTCGGCGTCCGCGAGCTGCTGCGAACTCAGCCCTAAATCCGCCAAAATCCCGTCGATTTGCGTGATGCCCGCGGCCGCCAGCTGGTCCGGGATCTGCTCGAACGACGCGTGCACGCACAGCGCGCGCTCCCCGAACTGCGCCAGCCGCGCCTGCGCCGTACGCACCGCGAGCGGATCGCGATCACACGCGATCAGCCGCAAGTTCGGCGAAGCCGCGAGCAACGCCGCGGAGTGTCCCGCGCCACCCGCGGTGGCATCGACGAACACGCCACCGCGGGCTGGGTCCAAGGCCTCCACGACCTCGCCCAGCATCACCGAGACGTGTGCGAAAACTGGCTCTGGTTCGAATTCGATTGCGGCCATGGTCATACTTTGAACTGCTCCACGGCCAGCCTGAAGCTGTCCA
>Ga0247757_10002276_pt1 | contig 10173 bp, 10 predicted proteins | sample UWRJL126311R4_FD_180929 | JGI IMG/M metagenome (GOLD analysis project Ga0247757, IMG submission 180929) | Plant litter microbial communities from Arlington Agricultural Research Station in Wisconsin, United States - UWRJ-L126-311R-4 | ecosystem: Environmental > Terrestrial > Plant litter >...
GGGCCGACGGTCAGCGAGTGCTCGAAGCTGGGGACGGGCGCCCCGGCATCGGTCGTCGCGAACTTGTCAGACATCTGCTGTTCTCCTCCGGACAGGGGCGGCTGCTGGGCTGCGCCGCCGCAGGGGCGGATACCCCAAACATGATCAAACCACCCGTGCCACTTCCCCGCTCACGGTCGAGCGGGTGCGGGAGAATCCGATCCGGGGGCGCCACCGGCGGGCGGGCGCGGGATCTCGATGACGGGTCCACCGGGACCGAACGGACCCGGGAAAGCCGGCCCGCGTTGGAAGCCGCCGGGCGGACCCATCGGGATCATCCCTCCGCCGGGGCGCATCATCATGTCGTGGCCGCCCCCGTGACCGCCGTGGTGACCGCCGCCGACGGCTCTGCCGGTGAGGAACCCGGCGCCGAAGATCACCACGACGACGAACAGCGACCCGGCGACGATGCCGACCCAGGCCGCGACCTTGTTCAGTCGGCCGGTGCGTTCGACGTACACGACGGGTGGAGCAGCAACCGGCGGCGCCTGGTCGGATCGGGGTTCCTGATACGTCGGCGACGGAGTGTGCACCGGTCCGGTCACGGGCTCGGTCTGGTCCTGCTGGGGAGTCGGCTCGCTCATGGCACGATCCTGCCTCGGTGCATCCCGGTGCCGTGTGAGTGTCCGCTGTGAATCACTTATGAGCACTTCGTCGGACCGTTACGCTGCACGCAGCGGTGGGGAGTCGCCATGATCGAATTTGATTGCTCTCGTCCTCCCCGGAGCCGGAGGCTGGGACGATGGCGGTGGCGGCGGCGCCTGATGTTGGCCGGCACGTGGCGTGGTTGACCGCGCTCCTGGCCGGCGTGCTCGGTGGCTGCGATCCTGGCAAGGATGTGGTGACCACCATCGATTTCGACGGTGAGCACCGCACCATCTCCACCTCCGACGTCACCTGCACCCGGTATCCCGACGGCACCCTCGTCGTGCTGGTGGACGACGGGCGCCGGCGCATGGTCCGGCTGTACATCCGCGACCAGAACCGCATCACCGCCCTCAAGGTCGGTCTGCGACACGAGGACCTCACCGGTTTCGTCGCCGATCCGGACGAGATGGTCGGCACCAAGGTCGACGACACCTACGCGGTGCGGGGCCGGATGCCGCCGAACGAGGGTGAAACGGATGCGCACACCTTCAACGTCGAGACGACCTGTCCGGGTTATCGCACCGCGAGGCCGAAGGACACCGTGCCCGCGCTCGGCGCGCCCTGACTCAGGGCTGGTAGGGGTTGACGGCGAACTGCAGGACCCGATAAGGGCTTCCGCCGCGCGGAGTGGTGTTCCACTGACTGACGAACACCCGGACCGCATCCAGCGTCGACGCCGGGGAGAGGTAGCCCCCGTACGGTTGCGCGAGCCGATTGTCCTGCGGCGGCGGAAGATCCTCGGCGCGCTCGGGCCAGGGTGCCGCCACGACGACCGTGGTGACCGGCGCGGTGCCCAAACGCGTCGGATCGTCGGCCACCCGGATCTCCATGTTGCCGGTGCTGGCGTTGAAATACGACAGCACCGTGCGGCCGTCGATCTGGCGCACGCTCATCTCGCCGACCTTGTCACCCCACAGCGGGGCCGCGACCCCGCCCCACCCCTGTGGCGACCAGGCTTGCCAGCTCGCGCGGTCGGTGAACGTCTGCGGCGCGGACCGGTACAGCGTCACCGGCCCGCTGCGGTCGAAGTCGTTCGCCACGATGTACACCCACCCCCGTGGCGAGTCGGGGGTGGGGATCGGGTCGTAGTAGCCGCTGATCTGGCTCTGGCCGCCCCCAGCGTAGGACGCGTCGCGGCGCGAACCGGGGACGGTGGCCCAATCACCATGGCCCGCTTCGGCTTTCACCAGACGGGAAGACTGCGGACGGAGATCACTCGTCGTTGTCACCAACAGGTAGTTCTCGCGGTTGATCTCGACGACACCCGCGGGCAGCTGGGACGATCCCGCGGGCGTGGGATCGGCCAGCAGCGGGGTGCCGACGCCGGTGACGCCGTCGTAGCGCACGCCCGCGGCGTCCTCCAGCGAGCCGTCGACGACGTGCAGCGCGATCGGTGAATACCACCCGCCGAATCCCACCCCCTGACCGGCGAAGCTGTCCCCACACACCTGCAGGATCCCGCTCGGGAATTCCATGAACTCGCAGAGGTCGGTGGCGCCGATTCCGTAATCGGCTGTGGGCGTCCCGGTTCCGGCAACCGGGCCGACGCGCAGCACCTGGCCGGGCAGCAGCACGGGTAGATCGACCGGGTTCGCCGACGCCACGGGCGTCACCACCGTTGCCGAGAGCGCATGCCACGCGCACAACAGCGCGACAACGCCGCGCGGAGTGCAGTGGCGGAGCAAACTAGCCCTGGGCCAGCAACTCGGCGATCTGAATGGTGTTCAGCGCAGCCCCTTTTCGGAGATTGTCTCCGGAGACGAACAGCGCGAGTCCGCGACCGCCGGGCACGCCCGGATCCTGGCGGATCCGGCCGACCAGCGAGTCGTCGACCCCGGCGGCGGCCAGCGGCGTCGGGACGTCGACCAACCGCACACCGGGCGCACCGGACAGGAGCTCGGTTGCCCGCGCCGGCGAAAGCGGCTGGGAGAATTCGACATTCAGCGACAACGAGTGGCCGGTGTAGACCGGCACGCGTACGCAGGTGCCGGACACCGCGAGGTCGGGGATGCCCAGGATCTTGCGGCTCTCGTTGCGCAGCTTCTGATCCTCGTCGGTCTCTCCGGACCCGTCGTCGACGAGGGAGCCGGCCAGCGGGATGACGTTGAACGCGATCGGCGCCACGTACTTGTTCGGCGCCGGGAAGGTCAGCGCGCCGCCGTCGTGCACCAGCGCCTCACTGCCTGCCACCACCGCGCTGGCCTGACCGAACAGTTCCTCGACACCGGCGAGACCGCTGCCGGACACCGCCTGGTAGGTGGAGGCGATCATCCGCACCAGGCCTGCCTCGTCGTGTAGCGGCTTGAGCACGGGCATCGCGGCCATCGTCGTGCAGTTGGGGTTGGCGATGATGCCCTTCGGCAGCGACCGGGCCCGGTCTCCGACGTCACGCGCGAAGTTGACCTCGGACACCACCAGCGGCACGTCGGGGTCCTTGCGCCAGGCCGAGGAGTTGTCGACCACCACCGCACCGGCGGCGGCGAACCGCGGGGCCTGCACACGCGACATGGTGGCGCCTGCGGAGAACAGCGCGATGTCCAGGCCGGACGGGTCAGCCGTCTCCGCGTCCTCGACCTCGATCTCCTGACCGCGGAACTCCAGCTTCTTGCCCGCCGACCGGGCAGAGGCGAAGAACCTCACCTCGGTGGCGGGAAAATCGCGCTCCACCAACAGCGTTCGCATCACCTGACCGACCTGGCCGGTCGCTCCGATCACTCCGATGCGCACCATTTATTCATCCCGTCGCTTCGCTCGCCCCACCATTTATCTCCCCGTTCCCGCATAAACCACAGCCTCTTCGTCGCCGCCGAGCCCGAACGCCGCGTGCAGCGCCTCGACCGCCCGGTCGAGTTCGGTGTCCTTGATCAGCACCGAGATCCGGATCTCGGAGGTGGAGATCAGGTCGATGTTGATGCCCGCGTTGGCCAGCGCCTCACAGAACGTCGCCGTCACACCGGGGTGCGACCGCATGCCCGCGCCGATCAGCGACACCTTGCCGATGTGGTCGTCATACAGCACCCGGGTGAACCCGATCTCGTCCTGCAACGAGGTCAGCTTCTCCACCGCGCCCGGACCGCTGTCGCGCGAGCAGGTGAACGTGATGTCGGTCTTGCCGTCCTCCACCTTGGAGATGTTCTGCAGCACCATGTCGATGTTGACGTCGGTGTCGGCGATCGCGCGGAACACCTGCGCGGCGTACCCCGGCACATCGGGCAGGCCGACGACGGTCACCTTCGCCTCGCCACGGTCGTGGGCTACTCCGGTCAGGATGGCGTCTTCCATGGGGATGTCCTCGATCGATCCGGTGACGATGGTGCCCGGCCTGTCGGTGTACGACGAGCGGACGTGGATGGGCAGGTCGTAGCGGCGCGCGTACTCGACGCAGCGCAGCATCAGCACCTTGGCGCCTGCGGCGGCCATCTCCAGCATCTCCTCGAAGGAGACGGTGTCGAGGCGGCGCGCGTTGGGCACGATGCGCGGGTCGGCGGTGAAGATGCCGTCGACGTCGGTGTAGATCTCGCACACGTCGGCCTTCAGGGCGGCCGCGACCGCGACGGCGGTGGTGTCCGACCCGCCCCGGCCCAACGTGGTGACGTCCTTGGTGTCCTGGCTGACGCCCTGGAACCCGGCCACGAGCACGATCTGCCCCTCGTCGAGGGCCGCCCGCAACCGGGTGGGCGTGACGTCGATGATCTTGGCGTTGCCGTGTGTCCCGGTGGTGACGACGCCGGCCTGCGAGCCGGTGAACGACCGGGCTTGCGCGCCGAGGGACTCGATCGCCATCGCGACCAGCGCGTTGGAGATGCGCTCGCCGGCGGTCAGCAGCATGTCCAGTTCCCGCGCGGGCGGCGCCGGGCTCACCTGCTTGGCGAGGTCCAGCAGCTCATCGGTGGTGTCGCCCATCGCCGAGACGACCACGACGACGTCGTTGCCCGCCTTCTTGGTCTCGACGATGCGCTCGGCCACCCGACGGATCCGCTCGGCGTCGGACACCGAGGATCCGCCGTACTTCTGTACGACGAGCGCCACTTGCAGGAACCTTTCCTCACCTGGGGGGAATCCCGATCAAGGATAGAGGTAGCGCGCACGTGATTTTTCGCGCCGGTAGCGTCTGCGGGGTGTCTCACACCTCGACCGATCGCCTGGCCGACTCGTCGGTGGAGCTCCATCCGCCGATCGCGGCCCGGTGGAGCCCGCGGGCGTTCGACCCCGCGGCCGAACTCGCGCCCGACGATCTGACGGGTCTGCTGGAGGCCGCGCGCTGGGCCCCGACGTGGGGACGCCGCCAGCCGGTGCGTTTCGTGGTGGGCCGCCGGGGCGAGCCGACCTTCACCACGCTGGCCGACCTGCTCAAGCGCGGCAACCAGTACGCACGGGCGGCCAGCGCGCTGATCCTGCTGTGCACCGACCAGGGACCCGATGAGAACACCAGCCTGTACTCCGGCGTCGACGCCGGGGCCGCCCTGGCCACCCTGTCGATCGAAGCGGTCGCCCGCGGCCTGATCGTGCACGCGATGGCGGGCTTCGACCGCGACGGAGCCGTGCCGGCCTTCGACCTGCCCGAAGGCCTGCGACCGCTGGTGGTGATCGCGGTCGGGCGGCTCGGTGACTACGCGAACGTGGACCCCGAGATCGCCGAGCGGGACCGGCTGCCCCGCGAGCGACTGCCCCTGAGTGAGATCGTGCTGAACTGGTCGCAGCCCTGACGAGTGTGCGTCCGCATCCGCCCGCCGCGGCGCGTCGCGGATGAAACCGCACATCGGGGGCCGTTTTGACCGCCGGGCTGCCGGGAGTACAGTCACTGACGTGCAGCGGGTGCTCCTTCTCGGACGCCGCGGCGGGGTCTGATCCAGACTGGCCTCCCGTCGCGGGTTCTCGCGATGCGCCGGTCTGAAATCCCAAGACCCCCTCCGGAGCCACTGACATGACCGAGAACTTCATCCCCAGCGCCGACGCCTTCAGCTCGGTACGCACCATCACCACTCCCGCCGGTGAGCCTCATCCCGGCCAGCCCGCCTGGAACACCCAGCGCGGCTCCGCCATGCCGGTCAGCCGGTACCGCAGTTTCGCCGACGAGGTGCCCGGCGGCAGCCCGGCGTCGGGCTCGGTACCGAAACCCTTCGACCGCACCTGGCCCGACAAGGTCATCGACACCGCGCCGATGTGGTGCGCGGTCGACCTGCGCGACGGCAACCAGGCCCTGATCGACCCGATGAGCCCGACCCGCAAGCGCCGCATGTTCGACCTGCTGGTGCGCATGGGTTACAAGGAGATCGAGGTCGGTTTCCCGTCGGCGTCGCAGACCGACTACGACTTCGTCCGCGAGATCATCGAGCAGGGCGCCATTCCCGACGACGTCACCATCCAGGTACTGACCCAGTGCAGGCCCGAACTGATCGAGCGCACGTTCCAGGCGTGCCTGGGCGCCCCGCGGGCGATCGTGCACTTCTACAACTCGACGTCGATCCTGCAGCGCCGCGTGGTGTTCCGCGCCGACCGCGACGCCGTCAAGAAGATCGCCACCGACGGTGCGCGCATGTGCGTCGAGGAAGCCCGCAAGTACCCCGACACCCAGTGGCGCTTCGAGTACTCCCCGGAGTCCTACACCGGCACCGAGCTGGAGTACGCGGTCGAGGTGTGCAACGCGGTGTCCGACATCGTGGAGCCAACGCCGGAGCGCCCGCTGATCGTGAACCTGCCTGCCACCGTCGAGATGGCCACGCCCAACGTCTATGCCGACTCGATCGAGTGGATGAGCCGCAACCTGGCTCGCCGCGAGTCGGTCATCCTGAGCCTGCATCCCCACAACGATCGTGGAACCGCGGTCGCCGCAGCCGAATTGGGCTACGCCGCGGGCGCGGACCGCATCGAGGGCTGCCTGTTCGGCAACGGTGAGCGCACCGGCAACGTCTGCCTGGTCACGTTGGGGCTCAACCTGTTCAGCCGCGGCGTCGACCCCCAGATCGACTTCTCCAACATCGACGAGATCCGCCGCACCGTCGAGTACTGCAACCAGCTGCCGGTGCACGAACGGCATCCCTACGGCGGCGACCTGGTGTACACCGCGTTCTCCGGCAGCCACCAGGACGCCATCAACAAGGGCCTGGACGCCATGAAGTTCGACGCCGACGCGGCCGACACCGACGTCGACGAATTGCTGTGGCAGGTCCCGTACCTGCCGATCGATCCCAAGGACGTCGGCCGCACCTACGAGGCCGTCATCCGGGTCAACTCGCAGTCCGGCAAGGGCGGCGTCGCCTACATCATGAAGGCCGACCACGGGCTGGCCCTGCCGCGGCGGCTGCAGATCGAGTTCTCCCAGGCCATCCAGGCGATCACCGACGGCGAAGGCGGCGAGGTGTCGCCCAAGGAGATGTGGGACGCGTTCCACGACGAGTACCTGGCGCCGGTCACGCCGCTGGAGCGGATCCGGCAGCGGGTCGACGCGGCCGAGGTCGACGGCGGCACCGACTCCATCACCGCGGTGGTCAAGGTGGACGGACAGGAACGGGAGATCGTCGGCGCCGGAAACGGTCCGCTGGCGGCGTTCTGCGACGCACTCGGTGCGATCGGCTATCACGTCAACGTCCTCGACTACTCCGAGCACGCCATGTCCGCCGGCGAGGAGGCGCAGGCCGCGGCCTACGTCGAGGCCTCGATCGGGAATCGCACCGTGTGGGGCGTCGGGATCGCCACCTCGATCACGACGGCTTCGCTGCGCGCGGTGGTCTCCGCGGTGAACCGAGCCGCCCGGCCATGACTCGGCACACACGTCGATCTTGAAAAGTATTGTCGTCATTGGCGTTTCGCGCCTGCGGCCAAGGGAAGTCAACACAGCATGACCAAGAAGTACGTGTTTGCTTTCCTTCTGTCCCTCCCCGCCGCTGCGCTGATGTCCTTCGCCCCCGTGGCGGCGGCGCAACCCGAATGTGCGGCTCCGAACGGCTCCGCCTCCGGCACACCGTGCGAGAACTCCACCCCCGGTGGCGGGACGACCGGCGTGGGGCCGGGCGGTGGCGGCGAGAGCCCCTACAACGGTGGCGCCGGTTGCATTCCCGACCGGGTCTGCAACAACGGCGGTAACTAGCCTGTTTCGATCAACCATCCACAGGCAATGCACAGGGCATGAAACTCTTCACTTTTGGGACGGCTTTGATGACGGGGGCCGCGGCAGCGGTCATAGCCATGGCGCCGGTGGCGGGTGCGCAGCCGAACGTGCCCTGTGACGATCCGGGCGGTGCCGCGCGCGGGGCGGCGTGTGATGCCAGCGTGTCCGACGGCACACCGCCCCCCATCGTCGGGGAGATCCCGCCCGGTCAGGACGGCATGCAGGACGTCGCCGGTTGCACGCCGGGGCGTATCTGCGAAGCCCCGTAGGTCAGTCGTCTCGGACCGCCGGCTTCAGAAGAGCGTGAACTGCTCGTCCACCGGCGCGTCCACGAACATCTCGACCTCCGGCCCGCCGACGACCGCGCCGATGTCGCGCATGAAATCGGCGCCGGAGGTCAATGGAACTCCGAGCTCCGCAGCCTGAAAACCCTTGCCCTGCACAGGCTTGCGCTCGTCACACACGACCACCGAGGTGTGGACGTCGACGGTGTCGACGTATGCGAGCCCGGCGTGCAGGATCCGTTCGATCAGCTCCTCGTGCGTGCGGGCCACCTCGGCGGCCAGCGCGACACGCATGCCCTGCACCAGGGGACGTCCGGGCACGAACCGACCGGGGTTGGAGTACGTGCACGGCAACCGCGCGGCCACGGCACGCAGCGGGCGGAGCTCGTCGTGGGTGACGCGGCCGTTGGGCCACACGCGCCGCGAGACCGGGTGAACCGGTAGCCAGGTGCGCCGCTCGTGCGCGCGAGCGAGCACGGGCTTGAGGATCTGCGCCAGCACCATCGCGTCGTCCAGGGCGTCGTGGGGTCGCATCTGGCTGACGCCCCAGTGGCCGGCCAGCGTCTCCAGCCGCAGGTTCTCCAGCCCCAGGTCGAGGCGACGCGCCAGTTCGACGGTGCACATGACGGTGTCGACCGGCAGGGCCGCGCCGACCATCTCCGCCTCGGCGGCCAGGAAGGCGTAGTCGAACCCCACGTTGTGGGCGACCAGCGTGCGCCCGCGCAGCACCTCCGCCAGATCGGCCACCACGTCGCCGAACGTGGGCTGGCCCGCCAGCATGTCGGTGGTGAGGCCGTGCACGTGCGTGGGGCCGGGGTCGACGCCCGGGTCGAGCAGGCTGTACAGACTCTTCTCGACATTGCCGTCGTCGCTGAGCGCCAGGGCCGCGACACTGAGGACGCGCGCCTGCCCCGGCCGGAAACCCGACGTCTCCACGTCGACCACGGCCCAACCCGCGCCGGCCTGGTCGGCGGGTCTGCCCCAGGTCCTGACGTCGGCTGAACTCACGATTCGAGGATGGCACGCGGCTCCGACAAGACCTGCTCCCCACGCCGCGTGTCGGGGGCGCTTCTCTAGACTGCCGGGAATGGTTTCGGTGCGCGGGCGTGCGGCGCTCGCGGCCGGTGCGGGCGCGCGGTGGGCGTCGAGGGTCACCGGCCGCGGCGCAGGCGCGATGATCGGTGGCCTGGTCGCGATGACCATCGACCGTTCGATCCTCGGGCAGCTCGGCCGTGGCCGCCGCTCCGTCGTCGTGACCGGCACCAACGGTAAATCGACCACCACCCGGATGACCGCGTCGGCACTGGCCACCATCGGGCCGGTCGCCACCAACGCCGAGGGCGCCAACATGGACGCGGGCCTGGTCGCGGCGCTGGCCGGCGCGCCGAGGGCGGCGCTGGCCGCCCTCGAGGTCGACGAGATGCACGTGCCGCATGTCAGCGACGCCATCGAGCCCGCGGTCATCGTGCTGCTCAACCTGTCCCGCGACCAGCTCGACCGTGTCGGTGAGATCAACCACATCGAGCGGACCCTGCGGTCGGGGCTGGCCCGCCACCCCGGCGCCGTGGTGGTCGCCAACTGCGACGACGTGCTGATGACCTCGGCCGCCTACGACAGCCCGCATGTGGTGTGGGTGGCCGCCGGCGGCGGCTGGGCCAGCGATTCGGTGAGCTGTCCCCGCTCGGGCGAGGTCATCGTCCGCGACCAGGAACGCTGGTACTCCGACGGCTGCGATTTCCGGCGACCCGACCCCGACTGGTGGTACGACGACACCCACCTGCACGGCCCGGACGGCCTGTCACTACCGATGACGCTGACGCTGCCCGGAACGGTGAATCGCGGCAACGCGGCCCAGGCGGTGGCCGCGGCGGTGACGCTGGGTGCCGACCCGGCGGCGGCGGTGGCCGCGGTGTCGGCCGTCGACGAGGTCGCCGGCCGCTACCGCACCGTCCCGGTCGGCCCAGCGCACACCGCGCGCATCCTGCTGGCCAAGAACCCGGCCGGTTGGCAGGAGGCGCTGGCGATGGTGGACCGCGACGCCGCGGGCGTGGTGATCTCGGTCAACGGTCAGGTCCCCGACGGTGAGGACCTCTC
>Ga0247757_10002277_pt1 | contig 10172 bp, 5 predicted proteins | sample UWRJL126311R4_FD_180929 | JGI IMG/M metagenome (GOLD analysis project Ga0247757, IMG submission 180929) | Plant litter microbial communities from Arlington Agricultural Research Station in Wisconsin, United States - UWRJ-L126-311R-4 | ecosystem: Environmental > Terrestrial > Plant litter >...
GGGTGGCTCGATCGCCGGCTCGGGTGGCACTGGTGGTGCTACGGCGGGCTCGGGCGGTACGGGCGGCGCGGCGGCGGGTGCCGGTGGGTCTGGTGGTGCGTGCACCGCGAGCTACACGACCACCGTTTCAGGAGCTACCGCGACGGTGCTGTACAACTTCGATAGTGGCACCACCGTTCCGTCTGGCTGGAGCGCGGGCCCGGGTTACGGCACGACAGATCTAATGAACACGGCGACTCCGCCCACGACAACCGCCACGCTAGCCTACAGCAGCACAGAGAAACACTTTTGCGCGGGAGCTTTGCAAGCTACGCTCCCGTTCACCAGCTACACCAAGCTCAGCAATGGGGTCACAAACGAGTCTGGCGTACTCCAATACACCGCACCGGGTGTACTCGATTGGACGGGTAAGACCAAACTGCATGCTTGGACGCGGATCGACACCGCCAGCGGAGTTAACCACGTCGCTTACGTCCAATTCTTCGTGAACACGGCGGACGGTGCCCACTACATTTCAGGCCTACCTACGGGCACGTGGTATGACGGAAGCTGGCAGGAGATTGTCGTCGACCTCAACACCAGCGGCTTCGTCAAAACGAACGTCAAGGTTTATGGCTTTCAGGTCAACCTCAAGGCGACAGCGCCCTCTGGCCTACCCACGCCCCCCACGACGCTCATCTCCGTCGATGATGTGTGGCTCGAGTAAGGACATCTGATCGCCGGCAACGAGGCTTCGGAATCGAGAGATCCAAAGGCAGACCCACCGACCGCGCGGCGAGCAACCAAGCTCGTCGCGTGTTTTATGCCTTCGGTACGGTCTGTAAGGTAATCTCGTTGGTTCCGACGCCTCCTGATCGCGCTCAGCACGTTAGTCTATCGCGCGCGTCCAATCGCCCGCACGCAATTTGAGTTGAGATGAGTGTCCGACTCGCGGAGGGTGGTCGCCACGCGCCATGCGCGGCGGCGTACACTGCATCGCCATGCGCGGCGGCGTACACTGCATCGACCCATAGAATAGAACACACTGAATCCTCTCGAGCAGCACTTGGTTACTGGTACCGAAGCGCGCGTACGACCAAGCCTCGTCAGCCTGGGTCCAAAGCTCGACTAGCTGAGATCGTGAGTCGACCAGGACGATCCCGTTCAAGCTCGGACCTGCTTGTAGTGGTCCAGCTTCTCGTTGCGGTCGCAATCCTCGGTACCGGGGCTGAGTACTTCGACCAAGAGCTTCGGGTTGTCACGTGAGTCGCGCTCTCTGGATTTCGCACGGACGGTCCATTAATCACCGTCAAGTCTGGATAGGTCGCGATCGAGCTTCAAGTAGTCCGCGAACGAGTGACTATGGCGCCGTGCCAGCTGCGTCATGCCATGACCTTAGCCTGAGCCGTCTGCCGCGACCCATCGCAGGCGGATTGACCGCACGTCAGCGAGTTTCCCGCGTAAGGCTAGACATCTTCAATCCGCAGAATGCGCGGCGTACCCTTGAGGAACGCTTTGCCCTCGATCGCCTTCACGGCGCGGCGCACCGCGCCTTCGTTGCAGCTGTGAGTGATGATGCATACCGGCACCGCGCCGTCCGCCTCGAGCGCTCGGCCCTCTTGCACCATTTGCTCGATGCTGACGCTTTCGGCGCCTAGGGCCGACGCGATGTGCCCGAGCACGCCGGGGTGATCGCCGACGGCGAAGCGCAGGTAATAGCGCGTTTCGACTTCTTCGATCGGCATCACGGCGCGCTCTTTGAGCTGAATGCCGCGCGTGGTCAGGCCGGGTTGGCCCTCGAGGCGTGAGCGCGCGACATCGACGATGTCGGCCACGACGCTCACGGCGGTGGGCATGTCGCCTGCGCCGCGGCCCACGAGGAGGCAAGGACCGAGCGCGCGGCCTTCGACGAATACGCCGTTGAGCACGCCGTCGACATTGGCGAGCACGCTGTTCTTGCGCACCAAGGCCGGGTGCACGCGTAGCTCGACGCGATCGCCGCGGTCGTAACCGATGCCCAAATGCTTGATGCGGTAGCCGAAGCGGTTGGCGAACTCGAGGTCGACTTCTTCGATCTCGCTGATGCCTTCGACCATGATGTCGGCCGCGTTCACGCTCGCGCCGAACGCGAGCATCGCCATGACCACCAGTTTTTGCGCGGCGTCGTGCCCGCCCACGTCGAGCGTCGGGTCGGCTTCGGCGTAGCCGAGTTCTTGCGCTTGCTTGAGCGCGACGGCAAAGCTCATTCCTTCGCGCATGCGCGTGAGGATGTAATTGCAGGTGCCGTTCAAGATGCCGTGCACGCTCGCGACCGAGTCGCTCGCGAGCGCTTCGCGCAGCGTGCGAATGATCGGGATGCCGCCGCCGACCGAGGCTTCGAACGCCAAATCAACGCGGCTGCCGATGGCTTTGGCGACCAGTTCCGGCCCATGCTTAGCGATCAGCAGCTTGTTCGCCGAAACCACGCTCTTGCCCGCGGCGATCGCGCGCTCGATGTAGTCGTACGCGGGGTGCTCACCGCCCATCACTTCGACCACGACGTCGACACGGGGGTCGTTGAAGATCACGTCCGGGTCCGTCGTGATCCATTCTTTCTTGCACTCGGGGACGCGCGGCTTGTTCGGGCTCTTCACCAGCACGTGCGTGACTTCGATGTCTGCACCCGCGCGCAAGGCCAACGAGCTCTTGTTCTCTTCGAGCAGCCGCAGCACCCCGCCGCCAACGGTTCCGCAACCGAGCAAGCTGATACGAACAGGGGATTTTTCGCGTTCCAAAGTCACCAGGCCTCCGTTTTCAGGGCGGACAGTCGCGCGACTCCCCTGGCCCGGTCAAGCGCTTAGCGTCGGTTCGGTGAGCCTAGCCCGCGGAGCCGGTTTCGGCCGGCGGACTCTGCGTGCTGAGGCTACGGTCGGGCGCGATGTTCGCCTCGAGCCACGGCAATTTGGGTCGAATATGGGTCAAAATCCCGCGCTGAGGGGCATTCTGCAGCTCGTTTTCCCAGCTCCGAATCCGCGGACGGCCCGCGTTGGCGACGACCGCGATCGGCATGCCCGTGAGCGGATCGCGATCGGCCACGAAGAACGAGTGGTGGTGCAGCTTTCCGTCGCTGCGCAGACCGAACACGGTCACGATGTCGAACGGGCGATATTCGTCCCGGTGCTGGTAAATGTCGCGAAAAAACGCGGCTCGCTCGCGGAACGGCACGCGCTCCTCGGTCCGAGTTTCGCTGAATTCGAACCACTCCGGGTGCGCCCGCGCGAAGCCGATGAAGGTCTCGACGCTGCGCTTGTTGTCCAAGCCGAAGGCGTCGAAATCGAGTGCCCCGCGCACGAATTCGCGAGGTTCCCCCCGCGGGCGGAAGCGCGCTCCACTCGCCCGCTCCAACGTATCCGTCACGAAATCGATACACACTTGCGGCACGTGCGGTCGCCCGCGCGCATCGAACACCCAGTAAGTGTCCTCGTTGAACGTGTAACGATCGAGGCCGTCTAGGTACGCGCGCCGCCAGGCCGGGCGCAGCTGACCGTCTTGCTGCCCCTCTTCGGTTTTCGGCTCGTCGAAGGGTAACCCCTCTTCGACCTGATTTTTCACGACCCGCGCCAGCACCTCGGTGACGTGCGCACGCCGCTTGGCGAACTCTCGCGCACGCGACGTGGCCTCACGCAGATCCGGCGGCACGCTTTGGCAAACCAAATGCAGCGCATCACCCGCGCGCTCCAGCACCGCCGGCAACCAATCTTTTCCGAAGCGCAGCGAAGCGACCACGCCCTGCTCGGTGATGCGATCCAACCGGATCTCGTCGCTCAAAGTTTGCGCCGCCGCCGCCCTCAGATCGACATGGAACGACGGACCCGGCTCTTTTCCAGGCACAAACACGCGATCGAAGAGGAGGAGTCGCGCGCGCTGGCCACGCTGCGGACCATCCACGTACTCGTAGTCGGAAGCCCGCCGCTTCAAAGACCAAACGTCGGCGCCGCGCGCGAGGCGCAATTCCGGCTCGCGAAACAGCACTCCGAGCGCCAAATAATTCACGTACAGCACCGCAAGCTCCGGGCGCTCGCTATACAAATAGCCCTCGGTCAAAAACACTTCGCGGGCCAACTCGGGATGCTTCTTCACGCGGCCCAACACCCGCTCGAAGGCAAACGCCGGGTGCTCCTCGGCCGCCAACTCCTCACGCAACGTGCGCGCCGGTGGCGACCCGCGTCGCTCGTCGAAGGTCGGCGTACGTAGAAATGCGATCGGCTCGCCACGCGCGCGACCGAGCAAATAGCCCCGCTCGAAACCCGCGTTGATCGGCGCTCCCGGTAGCGCGGGCTCGCCCGCCAGCCGCGCCAGGCTCTCCCCGCACTCGCGATCTTCAGCCGATTCGGGCTCGCTGCCGGCTTCCTTCATGCGCGTTGGCGCGGCCTTTCGGGGCTGCGCGGGCGGATCACCCATCGGCGCGTCCTGGCGCGAGCAGGCCCCGAACACCCCCGTGCAAGCGAGCGCCAATACCGAGCAGCCCCACGGCTGCCAGCGAATCCATCGAGAAGCCAAGCTGAAAACGCTAACTCGGAGGCCACCGCGCCGCAACTTGCTCGCATCCGCAGGGTTCTCGCCTCCGGCCCGCGTTCAACGTTGGTCGTACCCTCTCGCGGCGCGCAGCTTGCGCGGGGCGCATCTTGCCGCTGTTTTTCTTCAACTAATGGTAATAGTCCCCGCATGCCGCCAGAGACGAGCCCCTCGCCCGATCCCGCCAATGACAGCTCCACCGTACGCACCCTCGCGATCGACATCGGCGGGACGGGCATCAAAATGATCGTGCTCGACGCCGACGCCAAGCCGGTGAACGAGCGCGCCCGCACGCTCACTCCCAAGCCCGCCACTCCCGAAGCCGTCCTGGCCGTGATCAAAGCGATGGCCGCCGAGCAACCCTCATTCGACCGCGTGGCCGTCGGCTTCCCCGGCATCGTCAAGCGCGGCGTGACCTTCAGCGCCGCCAACCTCGGCAACGACCCGTGGCTCAAGTTCCCGCTGCAAGAGCACGTCGAAGGGATCGTCGGCCGCCCCGTGCGCGTGATGAACGACGCGGACCTGCAAGGCTACGGAGTGATCGTCGGCCAAGGCGTGGAGCTCGCGATCACGCTCGGCACCGGCCTCGGCGCAGGCCTGTACGTGGACGGCCGCCTAGTCCCCAACCTAGAGCTCGGCCACCACCCCTGGAAAAAAGAAAAGACCTACGAAGAGCGCCTGTGCGATGCCGAGCTTCAAGAGATCGGCAAGAAACGCTGGTCCGGGCGCGTGTTTGAAATGATCGCGCAGCTCGAGCCCATTTTCAATTACGACGTGCTGTACATCGGCGGCGGAAACGCGGAGCACATCAAAGGCGAGCTGCCCGCGAACGTGAAACTGTTCAGCAACATCGAGGGCATGGCCGGCGGCGTGAAACTCTGGACCACGGCCAAGCTCGTCTAAGTCCTGCCGAGAGGGGGAGAGATTTTTGGGGGGCGCACTGATCGCCGGTTCGCGTCGCGGAGAGCACGTTGACTCGTCAGACGTCTCACCAGTCGGGGACCGGCCGTGATTCGTAACTGATTGCCAGGGGGCGGATTGGGAGGTAGGTCGGAAAAAGAGGGTGGCGCGTGGATATCCAGCAACTGCCAGCGGGATACAGCCGAAAGAGCGTGAACTGCGGTGGCACCCGCTCACCGCACGGCCTGCAGTTGCCCACGAGGAGATCGGATCATGTCCTGTAAGTATTGGCTTTTGTTCGGCTCGCTGACGCTGAGCGCGACACAATCCGTCGCGTGCTCGTCCAAGTTCAGCTCCTGCGAAGCCAGGCGCACCTGCCCCAGTGGCGGCGCCTCGGGGACGGCTGGCACCGCTGGCACCAGCACCGACGGCGGTGAGGCCGGCGCCGCCGAAGGCGGAGCGGCTGGATCCGACGCGCGAGGCGGCACCGCCGGCACAGCCGACGACGGCGGCAGCAGTGGCACCGCGGGCGACTCGAACGTCGACACCGAACTCGCGATTGCACCACCAACCCTCACCCCCGCCAAAACCTACGTCGCGTTCAGCGCGAAGATCCATGCGAGCGGAGCCTCGCAATACACCTGGAGCATCACGAGTGGCACGCTGCCAGCGGGGCTCGCATTACAAGGCGAACAGTCAGCCACGCTCACCATCGCCGGTACCGCCACTGAGGCCGGCCAATTCCCAATCACCATCAGCGTGACCGACGGCTCGATCACGAAGTCCGTCGACGTGACCCTGGTCGTCACTCATTCGGCTCTGTTCCTCTCGGATCGCAGTGCCGCCGGAGTGAACGAGTTATTCCTCACGGAGATCGGCGGAGAGTCCGCCGCTGCGCCTGTTCGGTTGAGCGGGAGCCTGCCCACGGGGGGCAATGTCTCGAGTTACGCGTGGTCGCCGGATGGCAGCAAAGTGCTGTACCTCGCAACGCCGGTTGTGGGTGGAGCAGCGGAGCTTTGGGTTGCTTCGTTGGCATCACCGGGTACCGCTCAACGCGTGAGTGCGGTGGGAGTCAGCGTGAGTCAGATGGTTTGGCTACGCGCGGGCAATGTTGCAGCGTACACAACAAGTGCTGGTGACACCTACCTCGCGGAATTGTCCGGCGCGATCCCGGGTGGGAGTAAGCTAGCCGTCACGGGACCGGGAACACCCAGCGCACTCGCGCCCTCGCCAAATGGGAGCTCACTGACTGTCGGAACTTCCGAGTTCGAGAGCAGTATCGGAATGGACCTTCAAACCGTAACTTACGTAACTTGGTCACCAACCGTGCCGAAAGCAGTGAAAATTTACTCACGTGCCCTAGCAGACTCATCGCTTACCTTCAGTTACGATGGGCGTTTCGGATTCAATGTAAACGGATGGTGGGATTTGTCATTGGCGGCACCCTCGTATTCCAACTTGGGCAGTACTGCAGGCTATTACACCTCTTTGAGCCCCGGCGCCCAGGCGTTGCTCATTTCTGAATCGGGTTCAACGCGCACGCTGTCCGTGGGAGTCTTCGAGGGCGGAAGCCTGAAAACCACTGTGCTCGCGCAGGGCACCGCGTGCCAATTCTTTCCGGGGCCATGGTCCCCTGATGGAAACGACGCTGTCTTTCGGTGCGCTAACGACGTCCGCGGTATCGATCAAGTCGCGACAGCCACTGTGGGCACGGACTTCTCGCTACTTCCAAGCGGCTTCTTGTCCAACGCCTTCACGGACTCCACCACGGTAAGTTGGTCGCCCGATTCTAAGTGGATCGCCCTGCGCGCCGACCGCGACATCGACTCCCAGTACGACCTGTACGTGGTCCGCTGGTCCGCACCCGGCGTCGCTTACAATGCTCACGCAAATAGCATCGGGGCGGGCGTGACTGCGTGGGTCTTCGCTCCGAATTCGCGCTCCGTCGCATTCGTCGGTGGTATCGCCCCTCAGAGTAACGCTGGGCTCTACCTGACCACGCTGCCAACTACAGGCGCGCCTCCAACCGCAGCCCTCGTCTCTTCACCCCTCAACGCCGTCGTCCAAGCCGATATTAATTGGCTCCCCGGATCGCGCGTGATCACTTATCGGGCCACGGTATCCGACGCCGCTCAACTGTTCGCAGTTCCCGTCGCTGCCGACGGCACCGCCGGCACGCCAGTCCCAGTCAGCGGCGCGAGCGGCAGCGGCGTAACCTCCTACCAACTCGCGCCAATTCGCTAAATCGCTAAATCGCTTCGGAGGATGGGGCCGCGCGGAAACTCAGCAACTGCCCACCAGGCCACGCCGAAAGCGCGTGAGTGCGGTGGCACCTGGTCACCGCAGATCAGCCGAATCACGAGGGAACCCAAGATCATGTCGTATAAGTATTGGCTCTTGTTTAGCTCGCTCGCGCTCGGCGCGACCCACAATCTGGCCTGCTCGTCCAAGTTCAGCTCGTGCGAAGCAAGGCGCACTTGCCCAAGCGGCGGCGCTGCCGGCACGACCGGTACGGCAGGCGCCCGTACCGCCGGCGGTGATGCCGGGGGGAATGAGGGCGGCAGTGGAGGAGTCAACGCTCAAGCCGGCGAAGCGGGCGATACTAGCGACGCCGGCCGCGGCGGCATGGCCGGCGATTCGAGCGTCAACACGGAACTCGAGATTGCCTCACCCGGACTGGAACTGGGTAAGACCTACGTGCCGTTCAGGGGAAAGATCAGCGCAAGCGGCGCCGCACACTACACATGGAGCATCACGAGCGGCACCCTGCCAGCCGGCCTCGCTCTACAAGGCACGCGAACGGCCACGGTCACGATTGCCGGCACGCCGAGTGAGGCGGGACAGTTCCCGATCAGCCTCAGCGTGACCGACGGCTCTACGACGAAAACCGTAGCCGTCACTTTGACCGTCACTCATTCGGCGCTCTTTCTCTCGGATCGTAGCGCGGCGGGTGCAAACGATCTCTTCCTCTCCGAAATCGGCGCAGACTCGGCGACTGAATCCGTGCGCCTGAACGCGAGTCTTCCTTCGGGCGGCAGTGTCACGAACTACGCTTGGTCGCCGGACGGTAGCAAAGTCCTGTATCTCGCGACGCAGGCAGCGGGCGGGTCTGCAGGCCTTTGGGTCGCTTCGTTGGCAGCGCCGGGCACGGCTCAGCGAGTAAGTACTGTCGGTGTGAATGTGAGCCAGATGGTCTGGCTGCTGGCCGGGAACATCGCCGCGTACATGGACGAAGCAGGGAACGCCTACCTTGTTGACTTGTCGAGCTCGACTCCGGGACTTAGCAAGCTCGTCGTCCCGGCGGCTGCCTTGCCAGGCGCGCTGACACCTTCACCGAACGGGACGTCGCTGACAGTTGGAACCTTCAAGCGCGACGCCAACTCCATCTTCGCCCTTGCAACCGTTAGCTATGTAACCTGGGCAGATCCCGCACCGACATCGATCACAATCTTTCAGAGTGCGATTGCAGAGCAGAGTCTTCACTTCAGCTATGACGGGCGCTATGGCGCCACGACCAACCTCGGCGGCACCGCGTGGTGGGACCTGTCATCCGTGTCGCCGACGGCTGCACCGTTTACCAATGAGAATGGCGGGCAGTTCTCGTTCAGTCCGAACGCACGAGCGCTAGTTTACGTCAACCTGGTTGCGTCTCCGACACCGCCTGCTCGCTTGTCACTCGGCAGGTTCGATAGCGGATCCATGGTTTCGAGTCCGCTCATTCCGGAGGGAACTTGCATCGAGAGTACGCTGGTATTCCGGTGGTCAATGGACGGAAGGCATTTCGTCTTCAGGTGCAACAATGACATCCGAGGCATCAGCGGTGTCATGGCTGCGACCGTCGGCGCGGACTTTTCTTTGGTGCCTGCTGGCTTCCTAGCCAACACATTCACAGACACACCGTCCGTCGCGTGGTCCCCGGACTCCAAATGGATCGCCCTACGCGCCGATCGCGACACAGACACGCGATACGACCTCCACCTGATCCGCTGGTCCGCCCCGGGCACCACCTACAAGCCGCACTCGAACACCATCGGCGCCGGCGTGAGCACGTGGGCCTTCGCCCAAAACTCCCAATCCGTCGCGTTCGTCGGCTCGATCGCACCCCAGAGCAACGCGGGGCTCTACCTCACCACGCTGCCCACCACCGGCGCGCCCCCCAGCGCGACGCTCGTCTCCTCACCCGCCAACGCCGTCGTGCAAACCGACATCAACTGGCTCCCCGGCTCGCGCGTGATCGCCTACCGCGCCACGGTCGCCGGCGCTGCGCAACTCTTCGCCGTGCCCGTTGCCGCGGACGGCACGGCGGGCACTCCCATTCCGATCAGTGGCCCAAGCGGCAGCGGCGTCACCTCCTACCAACTGGCCCCCACGCGCTAGGTCGCTGCAAAGCGTCGCACCCCGAGAGTGCGCTCATGTTTTATGCACCCGGCGCGGCGCTCGTCCGCGTCGTTCCGCGGGATTCAGCCCGCAGCTCGCCGCAAAGCGCAGGAACCCCAGCCCCTCTCCCTCTTCTGGCGATCTTGGTGACCTTGGCGCTCTTCGCGGCCTCTCGGTCCGTGGGCGCACCGCGCCGCCGAAGGCTGCGACGGCATGCGCCGCTTTGAGCGACCATCAATCGGCATAGGGCCCGAGGTAATCCCTCGGGTCCCCTGCCACACCACCCGGCATGCGGGTCCGCACCGGGCGGTTCGAAGAGTTGAGGTTACGAGGCCAGCCGGGGGACACCTAGCTGGTCGAAG
>Ga0247757_10002278_pt1 | contig 10165 bp, 1 predicted proteins | sample UWRJL126311R4_FD_180929 | JGI IMG/M metagenome (GOLD analysis project Ga0247757, IMG submission 180929) | Plant litter microbial communities from Arlington Agricultural Research Station in Wisconsin, United States - UWRJ-L126-311R-4 | ecosystem: Environmental > Terrestrial > Plant litter >...
CAATAAAATTACCGGCACCCGCATCACCCGTTCCCTGGGTTACAGCCGAGTTGGTATTACCCGTGATGGAATTGCTATGTGCCTGCAGGTTCAGTGTTTTGCCTGCCTGTGATTCAAGGTAGAAACCATCGGCATTATTGCGGATAAAGTTATTCTGGAACACAACCGATACATCCGATGTACCAAATCCAAACAGGTCTGTTGTTACATACACACCTGTACTGTTAGGTTTGTTTTGACCATCCACCGTATTGCGCTGGAATACGGGTGTTACTGCAGCCTGTTGTCCCGCCGCCGCCAATCCAACATCAACATTCGAAACGGTATTGCCCTGTACCAGCGATGGTACGTACGGTGCAAATACCCAGATACCGTAACCATTGGCTTTACTGTTTGAAACATTATTGCCCTGGATGATATCCGCAGTACCACCCGATCCGCCGTTATTGTCTGTATGGATACCACTTCCGGAATTGGTAACGGTATTGCCAACATACACACTTCCTTTTGACCAGTTGGATGCGATCGCGTCGCTCGTATTGCTCACCTTATTGTTTACAAACTGACCTGCACCGCCATAGTTGAACAGACCGATGGACGAACTGTTACCCTGCACATTGCTGACAGTATTATCACTGAAAATAAAACTACCACCTGAAGACGCATAGATCGCCCTGAGGAATATGTTTTTCACAGTAACATTACTCACCGTGAAATTATTGAATACACCAGCGGTATGATCGGTGATGATACCGTTACGGGCATCGATGTCCACACCATCCACTATTGTTGCACTGCTGATCGCAGGGTTGTTTCCATCGATGGTCAACCGCCTGATGCGTACATTATCTGCTTTCACCAGGAATACATTGCTGCCACCTGCGCAAATCGAACCGCCTCCTGCGCCACCGCAATCAGGGTTGGAAACAGCCGGGATCACTGTTGTAGCGGCTTCACCTGCACCTTCGATCGCTACCGATTTATTAACGGTTACATTATCGGTAAATACACCAGGCCCTACATTCACAGTAAACCCATTCGATGCGGCATCAACACCACGCTGGATAGAAGCGCTGGTGGTAAGAGGCGCCAACGAACTATTGGTCGTAACAAAATCGTGACCCACTTTCACCAGTACAAAGCCCAGTGGCGATGCATCAATTTTATGCTGGATCTTATCTTCCACAGCAAACAACTCCGCATTGCTCATCGCCCCAGGCAATTTTAACCCGGAACCGGCATCAAACCGGTTATTCTCCATGAACAGCGAAGCCGACCATGGCGCCATTGTTGTTACGGCATTGGCGCCTGTTCCAATCACGGAAGGATAATTAGGGAATGTAGCAGTGCCACTGGCTCCCGATTGTGCATCCAATGCCACGAATGTTTTGATATCAGCGCCAAAACTATTCTCATTACCTGCGCTGCCTATCACAAAACTGCCATATGCTGCCGCATCATTGTCGTGGTTGAAGAAACCCAGCGCGGTACCGCCATTGACACCGGAACCGTTGAATGTGTTTCCCAAAAGTGTAGCACCAACCGGTTTCTGTACAATCGTTGCAGAATTGGTATTGATTGTTTTGGTATTGATTGTAATATGGTGATAACCTGTAGAACCCGCCAACGGCGTGAAACTGTTGTTCTGAACAGTTACATTATTATAGTTCTCGATACTGATACCCCATTCAGCATCCGTCAATGTATTGCCGTTTACGATTGTGGGTCTTACATTAAAATTGTTTTTCAGTCTCAATACGGCGGTATTGGCCGCAGCAGTATTGGCGAATGCTGCGTTGAATTGATTTGCCTGTATGGTGAGCGGGTTGGGACCGGCAACAAAATCAGTCAGCTCTACCCCACCGCCGTTAAAGATATTGTTGTTGATATTGAGTGCACCGGTATTACCGAACCGCACGATCACATCATGGTTGATGGATTGTATCGTATTGTTATTGAAATTACCACTTGCATCATCAGCAGATACACCTGAACGGAAATAACGCGCTATGCCAAACCCATCATTCGGAACACCACTTACCGTATTATTCAGGAACGATACATTACTCACCCCACCTGCTCCGGCAAACCGGAAATTGGTGGGGCCGCTGTAATTGATGCTGACCGCATTCCTGTCGCCATAGGCCCCGATAAATGCGGCGCCACTTGATGCATAAGCGTCGATCTTGTTATTCCGCACAGTAACATTGTTAATGGAGGTTCCGCTTACAATGACTGCACTGTTGACTTTGGTCTGGTCGACTTTGAAATTCAAGTTATCGATCGTCACATTCGCTACAGATACATCAAACAATGTTTTCTTGCCGGTAGCTGTGCCGGTAAAGTTCACCACCGGTTTTGTAGCGCCCACGCCTTTAATGGTCACACCTTTGTTCACCAATACCTGTTCATTGTAATTACCTGGCTGAACTTCGAGGGTATGGCCTGCCAGGGTTGTTGCGTCGCTCACGGCAGACTGTATGGTACAGAAGTTTTTGAGTGTCGTTGTATTGGTCACATAAGTGGTACCCACAACCGTTACCGTTGCGAGTTGGAAATCGCTGTTGCCGTTTACATCGGTCACAGTTAACTTAACCGTATTGGCGCCGATATTGGCACAATTGAAACTGGTCTTATCCAATACCATTGTGGCAATACCACAATTATCGGTAGATCCATTGTTGACCTGGGATGGCAGAATGGTAACAGTTCCACCAACACCAAGCATTACGGTGATATTTTGTGTAACCACGATTGGTTTCAGGTTATCAACAACAGTAATGGTTGCCGTACCTGATGTCATATTACCTGCGGCATCTTTCACGGTAAGCGTAACCGTTTGCGTACCGATAGTGGCACAATCGAAACTGGTTTTGCTGAGTGTCCTGGTGTCGATACCGCAATTGTCTGTCGAACCATTATCCACCTGCGCGGCAGTAACAAATGCATTACCGGAAGCATCCAGGAACACCGTGAGGTTTTGGGTTTGTACAACCGGCGGGATATTGTCAGCCACGGTTACCGTAAGCGGACCAGCCGTTATCGCACAACCACCGGCGTTGATGGCTTTTAATATATAGCTGCCCGATTGCAATGCGGTAAGATTGATCGTGTTCGCCCCAACGATCGTATTGCCATCCAGCGACCATTCATAACTGCTGATCGCTCCATTGCCACCATCATTTACGCTACCTGTTATGGCAACGCCTGTTCCAGGGCAACCGGTAAGACCCGCGGGTGCTGTAATAACAGCCGATGCAGGATTATGATTGATGGTCAGGTGCATGGTAACCGTAGAATCGCAGCCACCGGTAGTGGTAAATACTTTGGTATCTGTAACGGATGTTGTGTAGATAGTTCCGTTCCAGTTATAACTTTCGCAGGCACTGATGGTAAATTCAGTGCTGATGGCACATTTACGCGTGTACCATACAGGCGAAGTAACGGTGCGCGTGCTGCCATTGGTGATATCGATATAGTAATAACCGGTTGCATTATTGGCCAGGTTGTTATCGATAAAGTTCAATGAGCTGCCAAAAACAGAATCAATCACTATGGGCAATGCATTACTGCCAGGCACTCCATATAACACCCTGATCAGTGCATTGGAATAATCCGTGGTTGCATCGGTTACTTTTACAGAAATCGCCGGTGCATTCAGGTCTTCGAATATGGTTCCCATGATACGGTTGTTGACCGTGAAATCAACTTTGGTATCATAATCTTCTGTTGCATAAAAATGCATTTCCCTTACAGCTTTCAATATTTCCGTTTGCGTAAGCGCAGGGGCAATCACTGCTGTTCTCGATTTGGTGGTCCTGCCAAATGTTGTATTATGGTTATCATGATCGATGGTTGGTCCGAGATGGTATCCTTTTGACAACATTTTCTGGTAATACAACAGATAATACATCGGAGATGCAGGATGCGAATAGGTGGTATTGGTAGAAGTAGCCGGACCACTTTCCACCGCTGTCCCGCTGATCGCAGCATCCGCCTGTGCATCGTAGGGAAGATTAGACAGGTTGTTATAATCCGAACTGTTCGGATGCGCCAGGGAAGCAAATGCATTTTTATTTGCATAATCATTGATGGTCTTGAACAATCCATCCGGACCTGTGTATACGCTCTTCGGCACGTATACATCATAGTTAGGTCCTACATTGCCATTCACGTTTGATTCCCATCCAAACAATTCACTCATCGCATCACCATACACTACTACGTGACCGCCGCCGGAGATCACACCCCATTCCATACCATATAAGGCAAGGAATCCGGGATTGTTTGCGGTGAAATTGGCGGCTTCCGTAATACCGGAATGGTACTTGGCAAGTTCATTACCAGGATTATCGAGTGACGAAAAATGATTGTGTTCAGAAATACCCAGGAAGTCCATGTGATCAGAACCTAATGCATAGGCATAGTCGTTTGTTGGTGTATACCCAGGATGATCCTTGTTACCATCTGAATAATCTGAATGCGAATGCAGTGTTCCGAAATAAATATTGTTCGGAGGTGTATTGGTGGTGGTAATCGTTCCTGTAAGTGGTGATGCTGCCAGGTATTTTGTACCGCCACTGCAGTTCTTGTCCATTGAGAAGACAAAGAAATAATAGGTAGTTGTTGCAGAAAGTCCGGCTGCGTTAAAGCTGGTACCAGGGCCATTTGCCACAACAACTCCTCCACCCAGCGCTGCGCCAACTGCATAGTCATTGTTGTCGACCGGTGTTGCAGACAATGTTGGGGAACTGCTTCTTACTACCAGGTACTGATAGCCGCTTCCTGATACACCGTTGAAGCTTCCATTAACGCTGCTGTTGGATGCATTCAATACCAGGTTGATCGGTTGCGCCGTTGGTGTAGCGCAAACAGGCAATGGTTGTGTGGTTACAGAAACAGTAAGCGGAGATACCGTATTATATACCGGCCCGCCCACACAGCCCTGCGAATTGAGGCTGATCACATAGAAATAATAAGTGGTAGCAGGAATTAACCCGGATGCTGTAAATGAAGTGCTGCTGCTACGCTGCACCACTGTTGCATTACCGATGACAGTGCCAGCATTGTATGATTGTCCGGTTACCGGTGCCCCACTCAAAGAGGAACTGGTACTTTGTAAAACGAGGTATTCATTACCAGTGCCTGCAGTAAAAGAAGCCTGTATTGAATTGATACCGGTATTGCTCACTACGAAATTCGTTGCCTGGTCTACAGGTGCGGTACAGGATGGCAACCCGGCAGCTGTGGTTGCTGTTCCCGTCAATACATTGGCAACGGAATACAATGGTCCGCCAGTACAAACACTGTTCAGCGGGAAGATGAAGAAATAATAGGGAGTCGCGGCATCAAGTCCTGATGCGGTAAAGTTCAGTGTATTGCCTTTAGCCACAACATCTCCATCGCCCACATTATCGCCGACATTATATACCTGTCCATCGATCGGGTTGGATGTAAGACTGCTGTTGGTGCTCACGATCACCAGGTATTCATTCGCGGCCGGACTTGCGGCAGTAAAGCTTGCCTGGATGGATGTTTCCCCGATCGTTCCAAAACTCAAACCGGTAGGTCCTGCTGATGGTGTAACACAAGGTGTGGATGCGACACCGGTAACAGTAAGATTATCGATACTGATCTTTGGTCTTGACCCACCAGATCCGCCAGTGCCATTATGATAATAGAAACGCAGTCTTGCCGTAGCGCTGTTGTTGAAGATGGCCGGTAATGCAATGCTGTTCACAGTACCTGTTGCCGGAACACCATTGGTAAAATTGAGTACATCAGCGGCGGTCAACTCCACAAAATTTACACCATCCACACTGGCATACACCCTGAAAGAACCTTTCCTGCTATCGCCGGCATGGAAGTCGTTATCAATAGTAGCCCAGTCAAAGCTGAGTGAACCTGCATTCATCCCGGTAAAGTCCATGTAAAAATCAATGGCTGTAGAAGTGGTGTTATCGCTTGTACCTGTAGACAGCAATACGATACTACCGGACCCTTTTTGTACACCCCCCGATGACCCGGATTTGAATTGGTCTGTGGCTGTCACGATCCTTGTGGCGCTCGGTATGCTTCCTGTTGTATTAACAGCTACGGAAGAAAAATGGTTTGCCCCTGTACCTGATACAAAATTATCAGTCCAGCTGCCGATAGCGCTGAAGTTTTCAGTGTAACGGAACAGCGGCTGGGCCGACATCACTACAGGAACTACCGCAGAGGTAGTGAAGCTGTTTTCAGTTCCATAGGCAGTGCCGCCGCTGTTAACCGCAAATGCTTTGTAATAGTAGGTAATGCCCGCTGCAAGACCGGAAACAGTTTTACTGAAATTACCGCCGCTCAAATTGGCAGCGGTTACCTGCGTTCCGGAACCATTGACAAAACCGGGCGTTGTGCTGTATTCAAATCCATAACTTGTAACGGCACTGCAACCATTGGCTGAGATAGCGCCATTCAGGCTTGCTGATGTTCCGGTAACAATATTGCTTCCCGTGACAGCCGTTGCTGTTGTGTTAATACCGTTGCCGTTTACGGCAATGGATACGGAGGCTGCTCCCCCACCACTCACGATAATATTACCATTATACGATTGAACAGCAGCAGGATTGAATTGCACATAAATGGTCTTGCCACCCAGGGAACTGCCCGCAGCAAAACTGAGCGAGGCGGAATAAGGCCCTCCCGGAGCCTCTGCATAACTATACCCGGCTAAGGCAGCGATATTGATATTGCTGCCGTTCAGATCGCTTCCGTTTAATGTAAATGAGTTTGGACCTGCGGATGTTCCTGTACAGATATTACCGAAAGCCGTTATTGGGGTGGCTGAGATAAGCGGTACGGCTACTCCAAGGCGGGTGACACCGATGGTATATTCCTTCTGGGTTACGAGGTCCTGAGCAGTTACCCGCACGTAAATGGTATTCGGTCCTTCATTCAAAGCAAACGAAGAGAAAGAGCTGCTATATGGATCGCTGTTCACACGTGCTTCCACCGAAGCATTTGCATTTGCTTTCGTAAAACTGATAAAGACAGGTGTGGTTGCATTGCTTACAGGCGATGCTGTATTGTAACCTGTAGTGTTAGGATCAAAAGAACCAGAAAAAGGAATGACCACCGATCCTGCATCTTTTAACGATAAGGCAGAAAGATTTGCATTGTTTGATGGCGGAACGGTCCAGTTGATCGTTACATCATCAATCGCCAGGCCGTGATCATTACCTGCATGATTAGGGTCTTCCCATTTGAGAAAAATGTATTCGTCATTGGCCAGTGAAAGTCCTGGTAAAACAATATTGCTGACAGATGATTTATTGCTGTTCCCATCCAGCGCAGCCGCAGATCCTGTATTAACCGTGCTTGTACGATCCAGCGCCGTAACCGGAGTCCATGCCCCGTTTACTCCGGGTTGCAGATTGGTGATAGGGGTAGCACTTTTCTGGAAATAAAAACCAACAGTTTGTGCTGCACCACCGCCGCCGTTTCGCCATTGTTCCAGGGTATAGCTAACAGTAATGTTGGTGATCGTTGAACCGGAAGTGTTCTTCAGCAAAATGCCGTAAGCGAAGTCGCCCGAAGCATTTGATCCGATAGTACCCAATGCCCTATCAGCCGCAACCGTACCATAACTGTACAATGCACCCGCCGTGCCGCTACCGGTGCCTGCTGTATAGGTGAGGATCGCACCACCCAGGCTTTTCTGGGCATACCAGTTGGCAATGGTGCCGTTATCCGACCAGGCAGGCGTGCCACTGCCGGCAAGGCCGTTGAAATCCTGCACATAGCTTCCTGTTGAACTCATGATCACCTGGGCAGACAGATGGACCTGTGAGATCAAAGCAAGACACAACAACAATGCATACTTAAGGGTAAAAAATTTTCTCATACAATTTGTTTGATTGTAAAAAGTTTATCTACAATAAATAAGGTAGTAGACCTGGTGATGGTATTGGTCCGGTAAAGACGGGAACGCCGCGGAACAGCATGAACAGTCAATGCGTTTTTTGTTTTGGTTGAGGGCCTGTTCATCGGATAAAGGGTTCGAATTCTTTCCTGATAGGGTTACAAGTATAAGGTAGGGCGTTTTTGATAATTTTAACAGCACCCCGTAGTGATCGCCCGACGCAGAATATTCAATCACACCTCACATAAAATTGGTTTATAGCCACTTAAACGGAAATACGGATTGAGGCAATAATGATAATTTAACCCAAATTCGGTGTTTTCACCGTGCGCAGCAGCAGGCTTTTTTCTAATAAATGGATGCGCCATCCTTACTTTGCCGTATGCTACGCAAACTGCTGCATCCCTTAACCCGTTTTTTTCACAACAGCCGCGCGATCGGGATCACACTTACCGCATGTACTGTGATATCACTGGTGCTTGCAAATACCCATAATTGGGCCGGTACATATATGCAGTTCTGGGTAGCTGGTTTTGATGGCACTGACTCACATCATGCACATATCGGCCAGCTCATACTCCCCAATTCTCCTGTTTTGCTGATCAATGATGCGTTGATGGCCGTTTTCTTTTTCCTTGTGGGTATGGAGATCAAAAGAGAGATGGTGAAAGGACAACTGGCTTCCTTGAAAAACGCGCTATTGCCTATTGCCGCTGCTATCGGTGGTATGCTCGTGCCGGCAATCATTTTTGCTTTATTCAACAAAGGCACACTGGCTATTTCGGGATGGGCTATTCCTACTGCAACAGATATCGCCTTTACATTGGGCGTCGCCTCTCTATTGGGTTCAAGGATCCCGGTCGGGCTGAAAGTATTCATCACTGCGCTGGCCATCATTGACGACCTGTTGGCCATTATTGTGATCGCGTTGTTTTATGGCGGGGAGATACAGGTCTTGTGGCTGCTGTTATGTGCGTTGATCATGTTAGCCATCTGGCTGTTGAATAAAAAATTCCGCTTCGGCCCACTGCAATGGATCCTTGGAATGCTTTTGTGGTATTGCATGTTTTGTTCAGGCATCCATGCAACCATTGCCGGTGTATTGTTTGCGTTGATGGTTCCTGTTGCAAAACTGGAACGATACGAAGAGAAACTGCATATCCCCGTTTACTTTTTCATCATGCCGGTTTTCGCACTGGCCAATACAGCTATTGTATTGCCTGAAAACAGTTGGGCTGCACTAAACCATACGCTTAGCTGGGGAATCATCGGCGGCCTGGTATTCGGCAAACCGATCGGTATTTGTGTTGCATCCTGGTTATTGGTACGAAGGAAATTCGCCATCCTGCCCCATGGCGTCAACTGGCGCACCATGATCGGCGCCGGACTGCTATGCGGCATCGGCTTCACCATGAGCATCTTTATTTCCATACTCGCCTTCACAGATCCGGCGCAGCAGGATATTGCCAAGGTTTCTGTATTGGTAGCATCGGCAATTGCTACTATCGGAGGAATTGTGTGGTTGAAGATGTCGAAAAGCTAGGGAATATTGAATGTCGAAGGGAATTGGGAATTAGGAATTTGGAATTTGGAGTGATGGTATCAAACGCTACTTCCCAATTCCCAATTCCTAATTCCCCTCGAGATTCCTTGTTCAATATTCGATATTCTAATACCCCAATCCCCAATCTCTTCCCTTCATCGTGGCTGGTACGCCATCCGTGATCCATTTAGCGGGTTTTTCGCCTTTGAGCATATAGTCAAAGAATTGCTGTTCCCTGATCTGTATGTCTTTGCGGTTCTTGCGTTCTACGAGGTTATGCGCTTCTCCATTGTAGGTGAGCATCCATACTTTTTTACCGAGCCTGCGCATACCGGTGTACATTTCGATACCCTGGTACCAGGGCACTGCATCATCTGCATCATTGGCCATGATCACCAGCGGCGTTTTGATTTTTGGCAATGAGAATAAGGCTGAGTTCTCGATATAAAGATTTGGTTTCTCCCATAGGGTTGCACCAATACGGCTCTGTGTTTTTTCATACTGGAACTGCCTGTTCAAACCAGTTCCCCAACGGATACCGCCATAAGCACTGGTCATATTGGCAACCGGTGCTCCGGCCCATGCTGCTGCATACAGGTTTGTTTTGGTGATCAGGTAAACAATCTGGTAACCACCCCAGCTTTGTCCCTGTAAACCGATCTTCGTGCTATCCACATAGCCTTGCTTTACCACGGCTCTTGTACCGCTTAAGATATAATCAT
>Ga0247757_10002279_pt1 | contig 10163 bp, 9 predicted proteins | sample UWRJL126311R4_FD_180929 | JGI IMG/M metagenome (GOLD analysis project Ga0247757, IMG submission 180929) | Plant litter microbial communities from Arlington Agricultural Research Station in Wisconsin, United States - UWRJ-L126-311R-4 | ecosystem: Environmental > Terrestrial > Plant litter >...
GGCTGTTCTGCACGACCACCATGGACGAACCCGGCACCTGCGTGCGCGCCAGTTCCGAGGGCGCGGCGTGCAGCGGCGTGCTCGGTGACGCGTCGTGCGGCTTCGGCAATTATTGCGATCCAGTCGACAAAGTGTGCCGAGAGACGCTCAATTTGGGTGGGCCGAGCTGCCGGCAGGGCCTCGAGTGCGTCTCCTTCGACTGCGACCGCGTGACGGAAATCTGCGCGCCCGCGCCCGCGATCGTCTCTGAGCACGAGTGTTTTGGGGCGCCCTAGCGACGCGCCCGCACTTTCGCTACAACACCGCGGCCATGTTTCCCGCAGGTCCGCTCCGCATCCCCAAGCTCACGCGCCCACCCGAGCTGATTTGGCGTGTCCCCGGCTCGAAGAGCATCACCAACCGCGCGCTGGTCTTGGCCGCGCTAGCCGACGGCGAAAGCACGCTGGAAGGCGTGCTGCACAGCGATGACACGCGCCACATGCGCGGCGCACTCTCCGCGCTGGGTATCACCATCGAAGATCTGGGGCCCACGACCCTGCTCGTGCGTGGTGGGCGGGGCAGACTACGAGCGCCCACGGAACCGCTGTTCGTCGGCAACAGCGGCACCACCGTGCGCTTTCTAGCCGCGCTTTGTTGCTTGGTGCCGGGCCCTGTCACCCTCGTGGGTGATGAAGCGATGGCGCGCCGCCCGATTCAAGATCTGGTCGATGGGCTGCGCCAATTGGGCGTGCAAATCGACTGCGAAACGGGCTGCCCGCCGCTCACCATCCACGGCGGCAAGCTGCCCGGCGGCGCGCTCAGCATGCGCGGCGACCGCTCGAGTCAGTACTTTTCCGCCTTGTTGATGGCGGCGGTTCTGGCAGACGGCCCGGTGACGGTCGACATCACGGGCAACTTGGTCAGCCGCCCGTACATCGACATCACTCGGCGCATGATCGAAGACTTCGGCGGTGCGGTCGACGTTACGCCGCTCGGCTACCGCGTGCTGCCGCGCTCGTCGTACCGAGCGCGCCCTTACACCATCGAGCCCGATGCATCGTCGGCTAGCTATCCGTTCGCGCTCGCGGCGGCCACCGGCGGCACGATCACCGTGCCCGGCCTCGGCCTGTCCGCGCTGCAGGGCGATTACGGCTTTTTGGACGTGCTCGCGCGGGTCGGCGCGCGGGTCGACAAGGGCGAGACGAGCAGCACCGTTACCGGCACCGGCAGCTTGCACGGCATCGCCGTCGACATGCATGACATCTCCGATACCGTGATGACCTTGGCCGCCATTGCGCCCGTGCTCCAAGGTGAGACCGGTATCAGTAACGTGGCCAACATCCGGATCAAGGAGACGGACCGGCTCTTGGCTACCGTTCAGGAGCTCGAGCGCTTGGGGCAGGCAGTGCGTCACGGCGACGACTGGCTGAGTGTCGATCCCCGCCCGCTCAGCGCGGCCACGGTGCATTGCTACGCCGATCACCGAATCGCCATGAGCTTTGCGGTGCTGGGCGCCGCAGCGGGCGGAGTGAGCATCGAAGATCCGGCCTGCGTGGCCAAGACCTATCCCGGGTTTTGGGCGGATTTAGCGGCCTGTTACCCGGGCGCGAAGCCCTGGTAGGGCGCGCTGTCGGAAGCGCGGCTTGTGCCGCTGCTGGAAGCGGTTATGGCGCGCCGCGCCATACTTTGGTCACGATCGCGCAATTTCTCGCGCCGCGTGACGGAGCACGGTAAACGGTCTAGAGCTGCCAGCCCGCCAGTCGGGTGGGGGCCAAAAGCACATGTCGGGTCTCAGCATCATCGGCACCGGTCACTACGTTCCCGGCCGCCCCTATTCGAACCACGATCTGTCACGCGTTCTGGACACGAACGACGAATGGATTCGGCAGCGCACCGGTATCGCGCAGCGCCATTTCTGTCCGGAGGGGCAGGGCGTTTCGGATTTGGCGTTGCACGCGGCGCAACGCGCGCTCGAGGCTGCCGGCAAGCGTCCGGAGGACATCGACTACATCCTGTTTTCGACGATGACGCCGGATCACATTTTTCCCGGCTCTGGCTCGCTGCTCGCCGCCAAGCTCGGCTGTCCGACGATCCCCGCGCCCGATCTGCGTACGCAGTGCGCCGCATCGCTCTACGGTTTCCAATTCGCCGATGCGCTGCTGAAGGCCGACGCCGCGGGCTGTATCTTGATTGTCGGCGCGGAAGCGCACGCCGGCCTGATGCCCTGGCGTGATTGGGACATCCTCGAGGGCACGAGTGATCGCCGCCCCTCGCCAGAAGATTGGGAGCGCGCGACACGCCATCGTGGTTGGGCCATCATTTTTGGTGATGGCGCAGGCGCCGTGGTCGCCGAGCGCCACAAGACCCCGGGCAAGGGCGTGATTGCCGTCGATCTGCACTCCGACGGCCGTTTTGCTTCCCAGCTGTGCATTCCCGCCGGCTTCCGCACGCGCCCGTACCTGTCCGCCGCCACCCTCGACGGCGACGCCTCGCTCTTGCACATGGACGGCCGCGAGGTCTTCAAGCACGCGGTGACCAAACTGCCAAAGTCGATCCTCGCGGTCTGTCAGAAGGCAGAGGTCAGCGTGGATCAGGTGGATTGGTTCGTCGCCCACCAAGCCAACGCGCGCATCAACGAGGCGATCGCCTCGCGGCTCAACGTGCCGATGGAAAAGATGCCGAGCAACATCGAGCGCTTCGGCAACACCTCGGCCGCCACTATCCCGATTTTGATGGATGAAATGCGCCGGGATGGCCGCATCCAACCCAACCAGTTGATCTGCGTCGCCGCACTCGGCGCCGGTTTTCACTGGGGCAGCCTGCTCCTCCGAACGTGAAGCCGAGCGAGCACTACACGTTCGGCGACACCGATATCGCCGCCGAACGGCTGCGCTTGCTGGCGCGCGTATTCGAACCGAGCTCGAGCCGGCTGCTCGGCGCACTGGGTAAACCGGCGGGCGCGCTGGCCGTCGATCTCGGCTGCGGCCCGGGCGCCACCACGCGGCTGGTCGCGGAGCACGTGACGAGCGAGCGCGTCGTGGGCCTCGATCAGTCGGCGCGGCTTTTGGAGCAAGCGACGCGCGAGCAAGCCGATACGCGCGTGTCGTTCCTGCAAGCTGACGTCTCTCTGCCGCCCTTTACGTTGCCCGCGGCCAGCGTTTTGTATTCGCGCTTCTTGCTCACGCACCTCCGTGATCCGGCACAGGTCGTTCGAGCTTGGGCGCGCGCCGCCGAGCCGAACGCGCTCTTGGTGCTGGAAGAGACCGCGTTCATGACCGGCGAACACCCGGCGTTCCCGCGCTACTACGCGCTGGTCGATCGCATGCAGGCGCACTACGGCCAGCGCATGTACATCGGTCGCGAGCTCGCTGCGCTGACGGCGTGCGCCGAGTGGTCGCAGGAAAGCAGCGAAATCACCGTCGCTCCGCTGCCCGCAGCGGACATGGCGCGCTTGCATTCGCTCAACCTGAGCACCTGGTCGAGCGATGCCTTTGCGCAGGCCAACTACGACCGCGCCGAGCTCGACGCCTTGGGCGCCGAGCTTTCGCAAATCGCCGCCGGTGAGCTGAGCGCTCCCCCAGTCTCGTGCGGCATCGGCCAAGTCGTACTGCGTCGCCGCTGAGCGCGCCCGCGCCCGCGGACTACGCGATGGTCTCGATCGTGACCAAGTTCATGGCCAAGCGGCGCAGCGCTTCCAAGCTGCGCCGTTGCCAAGGCAGCGCCGGATTCGTGAGAAACGTGATTTGATAGCGGGTCTCCGAATTTTTCACGGTGTCGATCCAAACCACGAACGATTTGAAGCAGCTCGAGTTCATGAACGTGAGCAGCTTGAAATCGCAGCTGACCTGCGCCAAGCCGATGCGCAGCGCTTCTTCGTGCACGAGCTTGAGGTACTCGTTGACCAAGCCGGTCGCGTTCATGTCGCCGCTGCCGCTGAAGACCAGCTTCAGGTTGAATTCGACCAGGGTGGGCGTGACCTGAAAATTTTCGCCGCCGACCGTGGTGAGTTGCAGCGCGCTCATGCGTGCACCCGCTCGCTGGCATTGCCTTCGGCGGTCAAAATCAGCCAATCGTGTTCGGTCGCGTAGCGCAGCTCCATCTCGCTTTCAGCCGGGATACGCGCCAAGCCCAAGCCGGAGACGTCGCGCCGGCCCGCGCTTTCGCGGATCAGATCGTCGTAGTGAGCGATCGGATCATGCGCCGCCGCCAAGGCATCGAGTCGCCAACGCGCGTCCGCCATGCGCTCCGGCGCGGCGCGGTTCTTGGTGCGCAGGCGAACCAAGAGCCCAGTCGCTTTCGCTTCCAAACGCAGGTGAAACTCTGCCACCTCGCCGACCGAATACTTCACGATGTTCTCGAGCAGCTCGTGTGCGGCGAGCAGCAGACGCGACAAGCCGTCCGCGTCCGCCACGTGTGGTTTGCACAGGTCCGACAACAACGTGCGCAGCGGCCCGATTTGATTCGCTAGCGGTCGAAACGACAGCGTGAGCGAAACGAGCGCCGGTGCATCGTCGAGGTCGGTCATTGAATGCTGATGATCTTGCTCGCCGTGCCGGGTAAGCCGGTGAATGCTGGCACTGTGGCGCGTTTCATGGCCGCCGCAATGCATGCGCCACTCGAAGTGCCGGCAAACGGCGGATCGCTGACGGTTGCGCTAGCGACTTTGCCGCTCGGGTCGAAAGTAACCATCACAGTGGCCAAGCCGGTCGGTCCGCCCGTCTCGCGGCACTTGGCGGTTTCGACTGCAGCAGCGGCGAGCGCCGCTTTGGCCGCGTTCGGATCGAAGCGTTGCCCCGCGCCGCCCTTCTTGTCGTCTGCGTTGCGGGCGCCGTTGGCGAACAGCTCGGCGAAGCCGGCGTTCGGCGTCGCGCTGAGCGAACCGCTCGGCGGATCGAGTGCGGAGCGCGATGTCGCGGCGGCTTGGCCCGTGTTGCTCGGCGCAGCCGCGGCGATAGGCGCGGGCTCCGCGCTGCTCGGTTCTGCGGGGTGAGTCGCAGGTGGGGTCGCGGCCGGCAATGCGCTGATCGGCGCGGGCGGCGGCAATTTGTCGTCGGATGCACTCTTGAGCGCGTACAGACCGCCACCGATCGCGAGCAGCACGATGATGATGCCGAGGATCAAAGGCGCGCGGTTCTTGCGCTCTTGCGGCCAATCGGGCACGCCCGCAGCGGGCGAGATCGCGCCCACTACCGGCGCGTGCGAGCCCGCGCTCGATTGTAGCGGAGCCGCGAAGGGTGCTGCGATTGCCGGCGCGGGCACCATCACCGGCGCTGCCGGAGCCGACGCGATTGGGAACGATGGCGCCGCTCCGAAGGGCGGAGCTGCTCCGAAGGACGGCGCGGTGGGGAACGTAGGCGCCGCGGGAAAAGTGGGCGCCGCCGGCTCCGGCGTTTCGAAGGGCAGCGTTGCGGGCGGTGACGGCGGGCGACCAATGCCCGACATCGTGGGCGCGGGCGGGCGCGGCTTGGGCAGATCCTTCGGCAGATCGATGGCCGGAGCCGAAGCCACCTTGGCCCGAGCCGGAGCCGCGGGTGGCGTGAGCGCCGCAGGTGGAGTCGGCGCCACAGGCGCGCTGCCCGCCGCCGGGATCAGCCCTGCAGGCGGTGCGAGCACGATTCGGGTGGGCCCTTCGATGCCTTGCAGCTCTGGCACTTGCCCGAGCTCCAGCCACTCATCCATCCCTTCGCGCCAAACCAGCGTGCTGAAACCGATCTTGCCGGCGATGACCTCGCTCTCGATCTCCGCCAGAGTCAGTTCACGGTCTTGGCCGTCGGGATAGTCGACCGCCCATAGAGCTTCTGTAACTGGCGCTGGAGCGGGAGCGGGAGCGGGCGCGGGTGCTGGGGCGGGCGCGGGTGCTGGAGCCGGCGCGGGCAGCGGAGCGGCGGCGGGCGCGGAAACGATCGGCGTAGCGGTCGCCGGCGCTTTCGCAGCGGTCGTCGTGGGAGCGGCGGCTTTGCCCGCCGCCAGTGGCGCTTTCGCAGTCGCCAGGCCGGCGAGGGTCTTCGGTGCGCTTGTTGCGGGAACTCCCACTTTGCCGACTGCGCTCGTGATCGGCGTCTTGGGTTGCGCCGGATCGACGCTCGCTTTGGGCGCTGAGCCAGCCGCTTTGGGCGTGGCCGCCGCCGCAGTCGTCGCGGGCACAACCGCCGTCGCTTTGGGTTGCGCGGTGGCGATCGCCGCCTTGGGTACGACAGGATCCGCGTTCAATTTGGGGGCTGAACCGAACGCGGCACGCGCCGCAGTCGGAGCCACTGCGGCCTTCGCTGTCGCCGCTGCGGGCGCCGCTTTCGTCTCGATTGCTTTCGGAGTCGCCGCTGCAGGCGCCGCTTTCGGTTCAGCCGCTTTGGGCGCCGCCGCTTTTAGTTCAACCGCGGGCCCCGTCGTCTTCGGGGAAGGCGCCGGTTTCGCAGCTGCTTGCGCTGGCGCGGGTTCGACAGCTGTCGGCGCAGGCGCAGCAACCGGCGTAGGAGCAGGAGCAGCAACTGGAGCAGGAGCAGCAACTGGAGCAGGCGCAGACGCAGCAACCGGAGCAGGCGCAGCAACCAGAGCAGGCGCAGGCGCAGCAACTGGCGCAGGCGCAGCAACCGGAGCAGGCGCAGCAACCGGAGCAGGCGCAGCTTCCACGACTGGCGGTGGCACCACGTCAGCGATCGCTTGAGCAGGCGCTTCCGCTACGGGCGGTGGTCGCGCGGAGTCAGACGGCGAAGCGACAGGCGCATCGGCGGTGCCGTCGACACGAATGCCGGCTTGGCACTGTTTACACTTGATGGTGACAACGCGCCCCTTGACCTTGCGCTCATACACGTCGTCCGCGATGGAGAACGTCTTCTGGCAAGCCGTGCACGTGATGGGAAACGGCATCCGAACATCAGGGTACACGGATCAGCCTCCCGCGCCCCAAATTTGGGCGTTCCGCGGTGCTCGTGAGTGAGCTTCGGTAAGCGGGGGTACAAACTTTCAGCGCTTCGAGCGCGGGCTAGCGTGCGCCCCGCCCGTTTCAGCTACGGTACGCGGCGTCATGAACGGATTCGAACAAGGCCGGGTGGCCGCGCGTCGCGACTGGGCGCCTGGCCTAATTACGCTCACCGTCGACGCGGCCATCGAGCCCTTCAACGCCGGGCAATTCGTGAATCTAGGCCTCGAGCTCGACGGCCAACTCGTGCGCCGCTCCTACTCGATCGCGTCCGCCCCTGGCGCGCCGCTCGAATTCTATCTCAAGGAAGTCCCGGGGGGCGCTCTCACACCTCAGCTTACACGCCTCGAACCCGGCGCCAGCGTGTGGGTAGAGCGCAAGCCGCAAGGCTTCTTCACGCTTGCCTACGTCCCCCCGTGTCGCGAACTGTGGCTGGTCGCTACCGGCACCGGCCTCGGCCCGTTCCTCGCCATGCTCCGCGGCGCCGAAATTTGGCAACGCTTCGAGCGCGTCAGCGTCGTGCACGGCGCGCGCAGCGCCACGCACCTCTCCTACGCGGAAGAGCTCGCCGCACTGGGCGCGAAACACACCGGTCGGCTCTCCTACACGCAGCTCGTCAGCCAAGGGCCACCCGGCAGCGCCCTGCCCGGCCGCGTCACCACCGCGTTCGCCGACGGTAGCCTCGAAGCCCGCGCTGGCCTCGCCCTCGACCCGGAGCGCTCGCACCTCCTGCTCTGCGGCAACCCCGACATGATCCTCGAAGTCACCGCCGTCCTCGCCCTGCGCGGCCTACGCAAACACCGCGTCCGCACCCCCGGTCACATCACCGCCGAAAAGTATTGGTGAGCTTGCCGAGGCCGGAACTGGAAACCCGCGACCGTGCCTGAGATTGGGCGATCCCGATCCCGCGTCGCACCTCGTTGGGCGCCAAGTTTCCTTCGGATTTCGATTTTGGCGGTGGGACCGCGCTCCGCGGGTTGCGATGCGGGAACGCGATCGCCCCCCCTTCAGACCCCGTCCTTGCCGAACACGGGGATCGCCGCGCCCGAGATGTCGCGCGCGGCATCCGAAAGCAAAAACGCGATCACGCCGCTCAGTGATTCGACGCTCACCCAGGTAGAGGGATCGTGTTTCGGCATCGCGGCGCGGTTGGCGGCGGTGTCGATCGTGCTGGGCAAGACGGCATTGACGCGCACGCCGTCGGCCAGCACTTCCGCGGCGCAGGCTTGCACGAGCGCGATCACGGCCGCCTTGGAAGTGGCGTAGGCCGCGGCTTTTGCGCCCTCCCAAGGCCGCGGTGCGGTACGCGAGCCGATCGCCACGATGCTGCCGGCTTTGGCCGCGACCATGCGCGGCAGCAGCGCTTGCAGGCTGATGCGCGCGGTCTCCAAGTTGGCGCTCATCACGCTGCTCCAAATCGCGTCGCTACCCGCTTCGAAAAAGCGCGCGCCGCCCTTCCATGCGCCGGCCACGAGCACCGCGCCCGAAATTTCCGAATCAGCGAGCGCGCTTTGCCAAGCCGCGTGCGAGCTGACATCGAAGCCGAGCACACGGCAATTGGCGACGCCCGCGAACGTCGACTGCGCCCGCGCCGCGTCGCGCTCGACGGCGATCACGCGCTGGCCACTTTCGGCTAGCGCGCGCACAACTCCCGAGCCCAGCGCGCCGCCCGCGCCCGTCACTACGATCTCGCCTTTTTTCATGTTCAAAACACCACACCTAGTGAAAACCGGACCAAGAAGTCGAAGGGATACAAATAGCTGTGCAGGTCGGCAACCGATGAACCGGTGGCGTTCAGCTTGATCAACTGCTGATCTTTGGGGCAATCCGAAGTGGGGTTGCCCAAGACATCGAAGCAGCGATTCTCCTGGTTCAGCTCGTAACCGAGCCCGAAGCCGTAGGCGAGCGTGAAGATCCCCCACCGGCTGTGGCTACCGAACAGCGCGAACAGCTGGCGATCGGTGTGACTGACCGAATCGTTCGCGGGCGCGGTGGTTTTGTAGGTGTAGGCGTAGTTGGTCAGGCCCGCGCGCAGCACGTAGCCGTTGAAAGGCTTGCCTCCGAACCAGATCCCGACGTCGAGCGCGGCGCCCGACATCGGTCCCCAGCCATTCGATTCCTGATGCAGGGACGACCGCTCGTAGGTGTTGTAGTTCAACATCGGCGGCGACTGCGTGGTCACGAATACCGGCACGAGCTCCAAGCTGATGTACTTGGACAGCTGCAGCTCGAGCTCTAGGCCGAGCCTGCCCTCGAGCAACAAGTTGAACGGATCGATGCGCGCAGAGAACTCACGCGGCTTCGAGGCGTGATCGGGCGGCTCCTGCGGCGGTGGAGGGGGCGGTTGCGGCTCCGCGATGGGGTAGGCCTGAGGTGCCGGAGGATTGGAGGCCGCGGGGTAGGTTTGTCCGTACGGCTGAGGTGCAGGGTACGAAGGCGCAGGGGGCGGCGCGCTCGCTGGCGGCGGAGTCGGACGTGCTGCGGGCATCGGAGCGGGGGCAGGCGCTGGAGCGGGGGCACGCGCTGGAGCGGGGGCAGGCGCTGGAGCGGGGGCAGGCGCTGGAGCGGACGGCGCGGCAGGCACTGGTGGGAACGACGCGGTTGCGGACGGCGGGGCGCCTTGCGCGAGCGCTCGATGCGGAAGAACGACGAGGGGAGACAAGAGCCCGAGTATCAGCGCCGTCGAACGCGCAAGCGTTGCCATGTCGTGAGCATAGGGCAGCGAAGCGCGCGGGGCGAGCCGCATGAAGTCGCACAAACCGCCGAATTTCAGCCGGATCCGCGCGGTGCGCGGCGTTGCGAGGGCTGCCAAGACACGCTAGGGTCAGACCGGTTCGCCGGGCGAATTTGCCAAAACTTCCGGCATTCTGTCCGCCCCAACCCCTTTGGAGACTCGCTCAGCATGGCACTACAGATTCAATTGGCATCGTCTGACGCAAGCAGCGCGCTGTGCGATGCGTTAATCGTCAGCGTGTGCCAGGGCACGGTGTCCAGCCACCCAACCGTGGTCGCGTTGGACAAGGCCCTCGGCGGCTCTCTGCTCGAGCATCTCAAAGCCGTCGAATTCGAAGCCAAGCTGGATCAAGTCGTCGATCTGCCCACGCTGGGTCGCCTCAAAGCGAAGAAGCTGGTGTTGCTCGGCCTGGGTAAGCCCGCCGAGCTCGACGCAATGCGCCTGCGCGCGTCGCTCGCCGCGTGCGTGCGCGGCAACTCCGGGGCCACCATCCGCACCTTGCATCTCGTGCTTCCCGAAGCCGAGCTGGATTAC
>Ga0247757_10002282_pt1 | contig 10160 bp, 10 predicted proteins | sample UWRJL126311R4_FD_180929 | JGI IMG/M metagenome (GOLD analysis project Ga0247757, IMG submission 180929) | Plant litter microbial communities from Arlington Agricultural Research Station in Wisconsin, United States - UWRJ-L126-311R-4 | ecosystem: Environmental > Terrestrial > Plant litter >...
CGGGAACGGCGGAGCTCGTCGTCGAGGGGCACCGGCTGGACGCGAGCGCGGCCCGCGCGCCGCTCGCCGCCCTCGGCGCCCGCGCCCTGAGGACCACCGGCGGGCGAGGCCGCGTCAGCGTCGACGTCTCCCGGGACGGGCGCACCGCCCTGATCGGCGTGCCGATGCCCGAGCGGGGCACGCAGGCCGGCAGCCGCACCGTCGCGGACCTGCGTGACGACGTCGCGCCGATCGCCACCCAGGTCCCGGGCGCGACGGGCGCCGCGCTCGTCACCGGCGAGGCGGCGGCCAGCGCCGACTTCTCCGACCGCCTCGCGACGGCCACGCCGCTCGTCATCGCGTTCGTGCTGGGGCTCGGCTTCCTGCTGCTGCTCCTCACGTTCCGCTCCGCGCTGCTGGCCGCCGCGATGATGGGGCTGAACCTGCTGTCGATCGGCGCGGCCTACGGCATCCTCGTCGCGGTCTTCCAGCACACGTGGGCCGAGGGGCTGCTCGACTTCACCTCGACCGGCACCGTCATCTCGTGGCTGCCGCTGTTCACGTTCGTGATCCTGTTCGGGCTGTCGATGGACTACACGGTGCTCGTGCTGGAGCGCATCCGGGAGGCGCGCCTGCACGGCGCCCGTCCGCGCGACGCGGCGGCCGAGGGCGTGGCGGCCACGGCCGGGACGGTGACGAGCGCCGCGATCGTGATGATCGCCGTGTTCGCGGTCTTCGCCACGCTGTCGCTGATCAACTTCAAGCAGCTGGGCATCGGCCTCGCGGCCGCGGTCGCGATCGACGCGACCATCGTCCGCGGGATCGCCCTGCCGGCCGTGGTCGCGCTGATCGGCGACCGGTGGCGCGTGCGCCCTCCGCGGCCGGCGGGGGCCCGGCCCCGTCGGGGGGACAACCCCCGCACGGCCGACCGGGAAGCCCGATTGGCAGCGACCGCGCGATGAGGCAGGCTGTGACGACGATGTCCGTCCCCGCCCCCACCCTCCCCGCCGCGTCCGCGGGCCCCACGGCGCCCGCGGACGTGTCCCGCGCCCCCTGGGCCGGGCGGTGGCGCCGGCGCATTCAGGCCTGGTCGGCGCGGACGCTGATCCTCAACGGCGCGGTGGCCGCAGTCGCCGTCGCGGTCTGCCTCTTCCTGTGGGCGGTGACCGGGGCGGGGACGTTCTGGCCCGGCTGGGTCGGCTTCGGCTTCGCGCTCGCGCTCGGCCTGCAGCTCGCCCTGGCCCGGATCCTCCTCGTCCAGGACGGCCGGGTCCGGTGGCTGCTGCTCGCCGCCGCGTTCCTGGCCGCCGACTGCGTGCTGAACGTCGCCCTGTGGGCCGGGAGCGGGATGGGCACGTTCTGGCCGATCTGGATCGCGCTCGGCTCCCTCGTGTGGCTGACCGTGCAGGCGATCGTCGCCTACCACGACCGGCTGCTCCCCTCCGACGACCACCGCGGCCTGCTGCTGCGCATCGAGCAGCTCACGCGCACCCGCGCCGGCGCGGTCGACGCGGAGGCCAGCGAGCTGAACCGGATCGAGCGGGACCTGCACGACGGGGCCCAGGCCCGGCTCGTCTCGATGACGATGAGCCTCGGGCTGGCCCGCGAGCACCTCGACGACGACCCGGAGCGGGCCCGCGCGCTGATCGACGAGGCGCGCGACCAGGCCCGGCTGGCGATCGGCGAGCTGCGCGACCTGGCCCGCGGCATCGCGCCCCCGATCCTGCTGGACCGGGGGCTGGAGGCGGCCGTGCTGGCCCTGACCGGCCGGGGGCCGATCCCCGTCAACGTCCACACCAGCGGCGGCGGACGGGCGGCGGAGCCGGTGGAGCGCGCCGCGTACTTCGTCGTCGCCGAGGCGGTGGCGAACGCGACCAAGCACGGCGTGCCGACCGCGGTCGACGTGGAGGTGCGGCGCGAGCCTGAGCTGCTCGTGGTGCGGGTGCGCGACGACGGCCGCGGCGGCGCGAACCCGCTGGGCTCCGGCCTCGGCGGCCTGCGCCAGCGCACCGAGGCGCTCGACGGCGAGCTGGTCGTCGCCAGCCCGGTGGGCGGCCCGACCGTGGTGGAGGCGAGGTTCCCGTGCGCGTCGTGATCGCCGAGGACCTCGCGCTGCTGCGCGAGGGCCTGCAACGGCTGCTCGAGGACCGCGGCTTCGAGGTCGTCGCGGCGGTCGGGGACGGCGACGCGCTCGTCCGCGCCGTCGTCGGCCACAAGCCGGACATCGCGGTGGTCGACGTGCGGATGCCGCCGACGTTCCGCGACGAGGGGCTGCGCGCGGCGCTCGTGGCCCGTGAGCGGCTGCCCGGCCTGGCCATCCTCGTGCTCTCCCAGTACGTCGAGCCGACGTACGCGGCGGAGCTGCTGGCCGACGGCCGCGGCGGCGCCGGTTACCTGCTCAAGGAGCGGGTCAGCGACGTCGGGGACTTCGTCGACGCGCTGCGCCGCGTGGCCGGCGGCGGCACCGCGCTGGACCCCGAGGTCGTCGCCCAGCTCGTCGCCCCCGGCCGCCGGCCCGACGGGCCGCTGAACGAGCTGACGCCGCGCGAGCTGGAGGTCATCGGCCTGATGGCCGAGGGCCGCTCCAACAAGGGCATCGCCGACGCGCTGGTCGTCACGCCGGGCGCGGTGGAGAAGCACATCGCCGCCATCTTCGGGAAGCTCGGCCTGGCCACCTCCCCCGCCGACCACCGCCGCGTGCTCGCCGTGCTGCAGTACCTCCAGGACGGCTGACCCCGGCGAGCCGGCCCGCCGCCGGTGCTAGAACATCCCCATGCGCGCGATGCTGCTGGACGGACCGGGGAAGCCACTGCGGGCCGCCGAGGTGCCCGACCCGGTGCCGGGCCCTGGCCAGCTCCTGCTCCGCGTGCGCGCCTGCGGCGTGTGCCGGACCGATCTGCACCTGGTCGACGGCGAGGTGCCGGCCGGGCACTTCCCGCTGATCCTCGGCCACCAGATCGTCGGCGAGGTGGTCGGCGAGGACCGCCGCGTCGGGGTGCCGTGGCTCGGCGAGACGTGCGGCGTCTGCCCGTACTGCCGTTCGGGGCGCGAGAACCTGTGCGACCGCCCGATCTTCACGGGCTGCGACCGGGACGGCGGCTACGCGGAGCTGGCCGTCGCCGACGAGCGCTTCTGCTTCGCCCTGCCCGACGGCTGGGGCGACCTGGAGGCCGCGCCCCTGCTCTGCGCCGGCCTCATCGGCCACCGCGCGCTGCGCATGGCCGGCGACGCCGAGCGGCTGGGCCTGTACGGCTTCGGCGCCTCCGCCCACATCGGCGCCCAGGTCGCGCTGCACCAGGGCCGCCGGGTCTACGCGTTCACCAAGCCGGGCGACGTCGAGAGTCAGGCCTTCGCCCGCTCGCTCGGCGTCACCTGGGCGGGCGGGACGGACGAGGCGCCGCCGGAGGAGCTGGACGCCGCGATCGTGTTCGCTCCCGCCGGCGAGCTGGTGACCATCGCCCTCGGGCACCTGGCCAAGGGCGGCGTCGTGGTCTGCGCCGGCATCCACATGAGCGACATCCCGTCGTTCCCGTACGCGCGGCTGTGGGGCGAGCGCGTGATCCGCTCCGTCGCCAACCTCACCCGGCGGGACGGCACCGAGTTCCTGACGCTCGCTCCGCGGGTGCCCGTCCGCACCACGGTGACCACCTACCCGCTGGACGACGCCCAGCGCGCGCTCGACGACCTGCGCGCCGGACGGCTGGAGGGTGCGGCGGTCGTCGTCCCGGGCTAGCGCCGCAGGGCGTCCAGCGCGAGGATCTGGTCGACGTCGGTCGGCATCGGGTACTGCGGGTCGTTGGCGTTCAGCACGTAGATCCGGCCGCCGGCGCGGGCCAGGTCGACCGGGTTGCGCAGCGGCGTGGCCGGCACGCTGCCGACCACGCGGCCCGCCGTCAGACCGCGGTCCAGCTTCACCGTCGCCACCGTGCCGCTGTTGAGCGCGACGCGCAGCGTGCGGCCCTCCAGCAGCAGCCCGTCGTTCTTGGGCAGCGTGGCGCCGCCCAGGTCGATCCTGCGCGCCACGCCGGTGCGCGGGTCGACGGTGAACAGCAGCCCGGTGCCGTACTGGCCGGTCAGCAGCCGGCCGTGCCCGGCGGGAACGATGCCGTCGAGGTCCAGGTCGGCCGGGACGAAGTCGCCGCCGAGCGCGATCGTGCGCGCGTCCCCGCGGCCATCGAGCGGCACCGCGTAGAGGACGTGCTTGAGCGTGTCGGTCGCGTACGCGGTGCGGCCGAGCACGGCGACGCCGTTGACGAAGCCGCCCTGCACGTCGTAGTCGCGGATCACGTCGCCGGTCCGCTTGTCGTAGAGCGAGATCTTCCCCGTGGTGCCGCCCGCGGCGACGATGGTGCGCCCGGCGATCCGGATGCCGTTGGTGTGGACGCCCTCGCGGCCCGGGACGACGAGGCGCTGGGCCCCCGTGCGCACGTTCACCCGCAGGATCCGCCCGTCGACCTGGGAGCCGACGTAGAGGCTGCCGCCGTGCGCGGTGAACGCCTCGGCCGAGAAGCCGGCGGGCAGGTCGATGGACGCTGGTCGCTGCGGCCCGTGGTGGCCGTGGCCATGGTGGCCGTCGTGCCGGTCTCCTCCGTGCGCGAGCGCGCCGGGCGCGCACGCCAGCAGGCCGCAGACGGCGATGGGCAGGGACCAGCGGGCGAAGCGCATACGCTGGGGACTGCCCGCCCCCGGGCGGCCGCAACCAGAGCTGGCGCGCCGCCCGTCCTGTCCCGCGTCGCCCGAACCGGTCGAGATCAGCCCCGCTGATCGACGCTCAGATGCACAGGTTCGGCGAAGACGGCATGGTGCTTATGGCCGAGGCAGCTGCTCTGAATCTCGAGGCCGCTCGGCCTCACTGAGGAAGGGAACCAGGATGGCCAAAATCGCAAGCAGGGTCGCGACGATCACGGGAGCGCTCCAGCCTGCTGCCTGCATCGAACGCCTGATGCCGGGCGCGGCCGCATCAACCTGAGACAGCAATGCCGCGTCGCTGAGCTTGCCCGCCTCCCGCTGAACGAGCGCGGCATGCAGAGGCAAACGTATTCTTCAACATGACGTTCCGCAGGCCGGATCCGCCGAAGATCTCGTCGGCCGTCGTAGGGAAGCCACAGTCCACGCACTGAACCGGAACGCGAGTCGTCGCCATGGTCAGATCCTCTGGCGAGCTCAGCCCAGGACGGAGTCCACGTCGTCGACTAGCGGCAGCGTGATGTCGAACGCGGTAATCCGGAAGATCTCCCGCACCGGCCCGACGGCGCCGGCGATCACGAACTCGTAGCGCTCCTCGCGGGCGCGACGGTGCTCCTCCAGCAGCGTCTTGAGCCCGGTGGAGTCGATGAACGTCAGCCCGGAGAAGTCCAGGACGACGATCATCGGGGGCTTGGGCAGGCGCGCCAACATGTCCGCGAGCCGATCCCGCGAATGGAGGTCCAGCTCGCCCTCCACCGTCACGACGTGGGCGGTGTCGTCGCTGGCGAGGGAGACGGTGAGGTCGGACGGCGGCTGCGAAGAGGGCACGGGGAGCTCCGGATCGGATCGGGCGCGAGGGGCACCATCATGGCACCGCGCGCAAGCACGACCAGCGGGTGGTCGGCGCCGGGGCGGCGCCGGACCGGCCGGGGATGCGTAGGCTCGCCACCCATGCGTCCGCCCCTCCACGCCCTGCCCACGCTCCTCGTCGCCCTCCTGGGCTTGGCCGTGCTGGCGCCGGGAGCGTCCGCGGCGCCCAAGACGGTGATCTTCAACATGTACCCGGAGCCGCTCGTCCAGCCCGAGCGCGTGTTCTTCCAGGCCAACTCCGGCCCGTTCATGGACAAGCTCGTGTGGTCGGGGTGGGGCTCCGCGCAGGCGACCGCGACCGGCACGTGGACGCTGGACTGCTCCAACGGCGGGGGCGGCTGCGCCCCGGGCGATCCGAGCCTCGCCTACCCCGCCCGCTACACCGTCGGCGACCTCGCACCCTGCCCCCGCTTCGGGGCCGGCGCCACGTCGTACCGGTCGGGCTCGATCGAGGTCGACCGTCCCGAGGGGACGCAGACGATCCCGTTCGGCTCCGACTACGACTTCTGCGCCAAGCGCCCGACCCGCAGGGCCGCGGTGGCCGCCGTCACGCGGTACGTCGAGAAGCGCCTGCACGGCCGTCAGGTGAAGGTCACCTGCTCCGTGGCCCGCGACGTGGACCGCGAGTGCAAGGCGACGTGGAAGCGCTCCGGGAAGACGAGGAAGCGCGCGTTCGACGTGAGCAACCGCATGACCGGCGGCCTCCTCGTCTTCCCGCTCGGCTCCTAGCGCCGAGGGTCAGCTTCTGCCGCGCATGGCGGCATCATGTGACCGTCGGCGCCGAGACGGACAGCCGGTGTCGTAGTCTCGCGCCATGATCACGCTGACCGTCGAGCGCACGATCCCCGCGGCCCCCGAGGCGGTCTTCGACTGGCTCGCGGACCCGCGGCACTACACGGCCGCGCCGCTCGTCCTGCGGGTCCGCCCCACCCGCGACGGCGCCGCCGAGCCGCTCGGCGTCGGCGCGCGGCGGGAGGTCACCGTCCTGGGCGCCTGGTTCCGGGAGGAGGTCACCGGCTTCGACCGGCCCCGCGAGCAGCGCTACCGGATCGTGAAGTCGTTCCCGGGCCTCGTGCACGACGGCGGCTCGATCGTCGTCGCCCCGGTCGACGGCGGGTCGCACGTCACCTGGACGACCCGGTTCGCCGTCGAGCCGCGGTGGGGCGGCGCGGTCGTCGCCCCGCTGTTCGGGCCGCCGCTGCGCTGGTCGTTCGCGGTCATCCTCGAGGCGGCCGAGCAGGCGCTCACCACCGGCGCGCCGACCGCCGCGGCCCATGCGCCGTTCGCGTTCCAGAACCGGGTGGTCAACCCGGGCGCGACCGCGATCCTGCGCTCGCCGCTGCACGGACTGCTCAGCGGCTCGCTGGCCCTGGTGACGGTCACCGGGCGGAAGACCGGACGCGCGTACACCTTCCCCGTGCTGTACAAGCGCGACGGCGACACCGTGACGATCGACGTCGCCTGGCCGCAGCGCAAGCGTTGGTGGCGCAACCTCCGCGGCGGCGCCCCGATCGGGCTCGTCCTGCGCGGCGCGGAGCACACCGGCCACGCCGAGGTCCACGAGGACGCGGACGGGAGCGTGCGCGTCGCGGTCCGGCTCGACCCCGCCGGCACCCCGTAGGCACCGCCGACCACCCGACGTTCTCCACATTCCTCCCACCCCTCGGGAGGAATGTGGAGAACGGCCGCGGGCGGGCTGTCGATTTCGCCCCTCCCCGTTTGTCGTAGGGGTACCAGGGCCGTTCGGGCCCGGACACTGCGACGCAAGGAGGACACGATGCATCGACCGTTCACGGTGGAGTGGGAGGGCGTGCTGGCCGGCACGCCGGAGCAGGTGTGGGAGGCGTTCACGGCGCGCGCGTCGGCCTGGATCTGGGACATCGACTACGAGCCGCGCGTCGGCGGCGCGGAGCGGGGCCTGACCGGCTCGGGCGGGACCGTCACCGCGTGGGATCCCCCACGCCATTTCCAGACCCGCGCCGAGCGGCCCGACGGGTGGCACAACCAGCTCGACTACCGCCTGGTGCCCCACGCCGAGGGGACGCTGCTGCGCTACGTGCATCAGACCGTCGCCGAGGCCGGGGACCATGACCGGATCCGCGAGGAGTGCGACGAGCACACCGCGTTCTACCTCCACTCGCTCGGCGAGTACGTCCGCCACTTCGCCGGCCGCGAAGCGACCTACGTGGGCGTCGACGCCGACGGCACGTCCGCCGGTGTCCGGGGCCGGCTCGGCCTGCCGGCCGGGGCGGCGGTCGGGGACACGGTGCGCCTGCAGCCCACGGGGCTGCCCGCCGTCGAGGGCACGATCGACTACCTCACGCCGATGTTCCTCGGCGTGCGCGGCGACGACCTCCTGTTCCGCGTGTACGGTCGTGACGTGTGGAACGACCCGCTCACGATCGCCCTGCACCTCTTCGGCGAGGAGGTCGACGGGCCCGGCGTCGAGCGAGCGTTGACGCAGTGGATGACCCCGACCGAGGCGGTGGCCTGATGCCCCAGTACGCAGTCCTGCTCTACGAGCGCGTCCCCCCGCAGGACCTTCCCCAGGAGGTGATGGACGGCCACCTGTCGATGCCCGACCGGGTCGCCGCGCAGGGCGGCCGGATCGTCGCCGGCCTGGGCCTGCACGACTCCGCCACGGCGACGTCGATCCGCGGGGACCTGCTCACCGACGGCCCGTTCATCGAGACCAAGGAGGAGCTCGGCGGCGTGTTCGTGCTCGAGGCTCGCGACCTCGACCACGCGATCGCCCTGGCCAAGCTGACGCCCATCGTGGACGGCGGCGTCGAGGTCCGGCCGCTGGCCGGCTTCCAGATCCTGCAGGAGGAGGGCTGACCGCCGCCGAGCGCGCGGTCGCGGACGCGCACCGGCGCGAGTGGGCCTTCGTGCTCGCCGCGACGGTGCGTGTCACGCGGGACCTGGACGTGGCGGAGGAGAGCGTCCAGGAGGCCTACGTGGCCGCGCTCGCGGCGTGGGCGCGCGACGGCGTGCCCGACCGGCCCGGCGCCTGGCTCACGACCGCCGCCCGGCGGATCGCGCTGAACGCGATGCAGCGCCGCCGCACGTTCCAGGCCAAGCTGCCGCTGCTGATCGAGCCGGACGCGGAGGAACCGCCGGAGGCGCGCTTCGGGGACGACGAGGACGATCCGATCCCCGACGACCGCCTGCGGCTCGTCTTCGTCTGCTGCCATCCCGCCCTGTCCCGCGAGGCGCAGGTCGCGCTCACGCTGCGGCTGGTGTGCGGCGTCGCGACGCCGGACGTCGCCCACGCGTTCCTGGTCTCCGAGCCGACGATGGCCGCCCGCATCACCCGGGCGAAGAAGAAGATCGCCGCCGCCGGGATCCCCTACGCCGTGCCGGGGCCGGACGAGCGGCCCGAGCGGCTGGACGCGGCCCTCACCGTGGTGCACCTCCTGGCCACCACCGGCCACGCGGCGCCGTCGGGCGGCGAGCTCGCGCGCGAGGACCTGGCCGATCGGGCCCTCGGCCTGGCCCGCACGCTGCACGCGCTGCTGCCGGACGAGCGGGAGGCGGCCGGCCTGCTGGCGCTGCTGCTCGTCCACCACGCCCGGCGGGCCACGCGCACCGACGATGACGGCCGGCTGCTGCGCCTGGAGGACCAGGACCGCTCCCGGTGGGACGGCGACCTGATCGCCGAAGCGGACCGGCTGATCGTCGCCGCGCTCCGCGACGGCCCGGCGGGCCGCTTCACGCTGCAGGCCGCGATCGCCGGGCTGCACGCCCAGGCGCCCAACCATGCGGAGACCGACTGGCCGCAGATCCTCGCGCTCTACGACGCGCTGCTGCGCGTGTGGCCGTCGCCCGTCGTCGCCCTCAACCGCGCGGTGGCCGTCGCCGCCGTCGACGGTCCGGAGGCCGGCCTGGTCGAAGTCGAGGCGCTGGAGCGGGACGGCCGGCTCGCCGGCTACCGCTACCTGCCGTCGACCAAGGCCGATCTGCTCGGCCGGCTGGGCCGCCACGCCGCGGCGGCCGAGGCCTACCGCGCGGCCCTGGCGTTGAGCGACAACGAGGCCGAGCGGGCGTTCCTCGCGGCGCGGGCCGAGAGCCTATCCGGCCGCTGAGGGTCACCTCATGCGCCGTATGGCGGCAGAAGGTGACCCTCGGCGGAAGCTTGATCAGAGGTAGCGCGCCTTCGGCTGCTTGGCGATCTTCTTCGGCGTGGACTCCCAGCCGGCCCAGTACGTCTGGGAGGTGCCGGCCGCGAACCGCCCGCCGGCCCTGCGCACGCTCTTCTCGACCCGCAGCGTCCACACCCGACCCCGGCCCGCGGAGCGCTTGGGCGCACGGGTCGCCCCGGACGGCACGTACTTCCCGCGGCGGAGCAGGGGGCGGCCGTTCCGCATCGCCACGAGCTGCTGGCGGACCTTGCAGCCCGCGGCCCGGATCCGCGTGCGGGCGGTCGAGGCGAGCAGGCCCTTGATCCCCACGATCGTGCAGCGCTTGGCCGCGGGCGGGCCGGAGCCGCCGCCGGGCACGTCGGGGGTGGTGCCCGGCCCGCCCGGCCCAGCCGGCCCGCCGGGGCCGGGCTCGCCCCGGGGCCGGGGCGGCAGCGTGATCGCGTGCAGCTGGCTCGAGGCGTTGGTCACGTAGTAGAGCGCGGT
>Ga0247757_10002284_pt1 | contig 10141 bp, 6 predicted proteins | sample UWRJL126311R4_FD_180929 | JGI IMG/M metagenome (GOLD analysis project Ga0247757, IMG submission 180929) | Plant litter microbial communities from Arlington Agricultural Research Station in Wisconsin, United States - UWRJ-L126-311R-4 | ecosystem: Environmental > Terrestrial > Plant litter >...
TTAGGCGTATAAATAATGCCTTACTATATAGAACGAGTTAAATAGTACCTAGGATATAGAATAACTTCTTACTAGAATTACTAAACTAGAGAGTAAATAGTTAAGTATATAGGATATATTTTCTTACGCTACTAAACTTATAATTATAGTAAGGAGTTAGTAGGAATCTTATATATAGAACTAAGTATTTAGAGTGCGAATCTATCTCCTAATAGCTTATTCTATATTATTCCTTTACTATAAGTAGTCTTTACTATTCTTATATAGTCTTATTACAAGTAGTTTCTACTATCCTAGTAATTTTATTACTATTATAGTCTTATCGCGAGTAGTTCTTATTATCCTAGCTATCCTATTATAAATTCTTTTCTTTATTATCCTAGGCTATCTTCTATAATATACTCTACCGTTTGAGTAGCTAATATAGCCTATAGTAACTTTTGGTATAATATACTCGCCTCTATTCTAATATTTTACCTACTATCTAGAAATAATAGTAGCTTACTACTCTCTATAGCTATATAGTAAGCCTTATATACTATTAGTCTATTAGCTATAGCTATAAGTTATAATCTTATATTAATCCTACCTTATATTAAATAGTATACCTCGAGAGGTATACGCGAACTACTAGGCCTATATCTCTCCCCTCTCACCTAGATTAATAAAGTACTAGAGGATAACGACTATACTCGCCACGTCTATATCCTAGCTATAGCTATATTATAAGGAGACGTATTATCCTATATTATAAACCCCTACTAATACGCTCTAGTAAGGTTAGGTAGGCTTTTAACCCTATTACTAAAGCTTCTACCGCCCTCGCTTATATAATAAAAGGCGTAGAAGTTACTTAAAAAAAGCTAGAGTATAGTATAAACCTCTTTAGCTAGAAAGAAGAGTAAGATTTAGAGAGTAGTCGATAGATTAGGTACTAGTTAGCTAGATATAATATTATATTATTATATAAATTTTCTACTATCTATAGCTATTAGGAAATAGTAGTAACTAGAGTTCTTTTATACCTCTAATAGTAGATTAAATACTATCCCCTCTTTCCTAAAAAGTAGTTACGCGAGGAGTAAACTTTTATAAGGTTTATTACTAATATAGCCTAACCCTAGGCTTAAGTTAGACTTAATAGAGAGCTAAGCCTACTTATAAAGACGCTTATAAAGAGGCCCTCGACCCCTTAAACTTTATACTTTATCTATTACTAGACCGCATTAATTACTCGCGCTATACCGCCTGATAGCTAATACCCTATATACCACTAGAATCTAGTTTAAATACAGCTATATATAGCTATAGTGACTTCGCGATCTAGATTTTATATATAATCCTAGATAGATCGTCCGACGCTTGGCATCGCTGACATGGACGCGGCGCGCAGTATCGTACAGGGCTGGAAAGGAGATGCGTTGCTGTCGTGGGGAACAAAAGGACAAAACGCACGACGCGTAACTGCTCAGAGACCGTAGGGGGCCTTGTTTGCGCCTCGCTGCTGGCGGGCTGCCATCGCCACCTGTGTGCGACCCTTGTGCGTGGCTGGGTCGAGCGAAGTGAAACGCTCATTCAGGCCCGAATCCAACGAGAGAAATGGGGCGTTTGAGCGCGTGATGCGCGTGGCTCACAATCATGCATCAACCCTAGATTTCGGCGCTTAACATTACTAGCCATCACTCAACTTAAAACAGTTCTCTTTCGTATCCATCAGTATTTCAATATCGCACCGTGTCTGTTCTACCTTTCTATGTTCGACAATGCCTTAAGCTGGGAGCGCTAATCTATAAAGTCAGCTCTGTTCTCGGCCGAAGTGAGATTGGAGTATTCTGAGAGCTTAGTAGGGATAAAAACGCTGCACAGTCATAGACTAGGTTATACCTCACACATGAGGTCGCTCGAGTTACGGCGTAACATCACTTAACTTTACACAGTAGCATTAACAACACCTATGAAGCCTTCCTACATCGCCTCGCATAGACATCTGCCCTCATGCTATCAGCCTTCTACTCGGTCCAACATCTGCATTAGCAAAGGACGTCAGTCTTTAAACTTTAGATCACGTTGTATGCCCGAAGCGCATTCCAACCCTCTTCAGCAGCGTCCTAGGCCCCACGTTGAAACCGATCCTATGAGCTATCCGTAGGTGGACGCTCTCCAGAAGAGGAAGGCGGTTGTGGAGTGTCGGACATCGCTCTAAGCAAAGCAAGCTGTATATCATCCTCGTTGATACATACAACTGTGTCTTCATCTACTTCAGTAGAACTCAATCGGCTCGGGGGATGCTTGGTTGAGGAACGAAGTACCATAGAGGACTTGCAGTCTCTTTGACCTTCTAATGGAGCCTGTCCAGACCACCCTTTGACACTTCCCAACTGGCGACCAAATTCGTCCCGCACTATTAGACCATACTGGTCAAATGCATAGCCAGAGGGTAATTCAGAGCTTAGAACGGATCTGTACGGTAGCGTAAAGTGACGACGTCCCCTCTTTCGGAATTTGTGTCGGCCTGACCAACGCTTAAGTTGCCTGAGATCTTCCAAGGCAATCGGATTTGTAGAGGATTGCAAAGGATGTTTGCTAACGATCTTCTTTAAAAGAAGCTGGTTGAGTTTATTGGATGCCTCTTCCCAATCGGTATTCCTAGATGCGGCAGCGCAAAGTACATTACAGTAACTCTTGCCCGCGTTGGCCCATTGGTAATGCTGAACTTTTTCCATTCCCCAATGTTTTATTACTTCTCTCAGTATTGTAAGTCTTTCTCTCTTCGGAACGGTATCAGATTTTCCTGTGTCGAGAGGTGATTCTTTTCGATTCATCTCTTCATTGCAACATTTGAAACTTAACCAATGGTTCAGATCACTAGTAGTTTCGTTTCTGAGAATACTTAGACTTCATATGCGAGGACAAGGCGTCTTCCATTTCAACTTACAGGGCCATTATTTCAAACCAAAGGCGTGAACCACTTCGCCAAGAATCCAGTATTGCACTACACGGTCCTTTAAACCAGCGCGTTAGAGCTTCAGGAACAGTCTCAGCCGTCAAATATTAGTTTGCTCAAGGCAGCATATGGGCGATATCCTATTTCTATCACACTGAAGAACATTAAACCTCTACCGTAATAGAGATACCGGAGGCTTATGCCGCATGGCAATGGACCTTCAACTAACATGCTTTTGCATTCGGGCCAGCCGTATAACTCTTTGAGTGGTCTTACGATGGAACCACTCGCGATGAAACCACTCACGATGAAACCACTCATGACGAAACCACTCGCGCTATTGTACATATGCGGTCTCACACTAAATACTGCGTTTACCAAATATAGCATTTTTTATGTTGGTCTACTCTACTGCAGATATCTATCTTCGATCGTTGTATTGTATATAGCAAAGAGCACGGATCTTCGCACGCATGCACCTGACAGCACATATCCTCGGTACATTTCTAGATATGATTGTCGTGATGAATAGTTAAGCCGTCTTCCTGTTAGAATTGATTAACTACTTTTGCTATAAAGAACAATGCTGTGAAACCCAAACCATAGCCCTGCAGAACCCCAACCGAAAATGAAAACAAGTGTACAATCCTCCCAAACTCTCCCGTTCCGCTCAACCTCTTCCCAACTTCTCCCCTATTTTCTTATCGTTCAAATATGGCGAAGCTGGTGGGAAGCACAGCTTGTTCGTGCAAGGAGAGGCGAGCAAATGGCGACAGACGATGCGCGCTCCGTGACGCGAGGCAGGGTCGTTGCGCAATGGTTGCCGACTAATATGCTTGCAGACGATGGCGTACCGGCCTGGCTTGGGAGGTAACCCGTGCGTTGCGTCTTACAAAGAATCGACGGATCCTATTTGGTATTGGAGGGATTGGGAGACCATCGTTGTCAGATATGGGACACATTGGAGGCATTAGAGTCTGGTGATGAAGGAATTAGGGATCCATGTTCGGCCAACTGGCTGGTCGTACTTGGAAGGGTCTGCCGATGACTATGCAGGATGTGTTATTCGTTCGCCTCAAAATGGCTTCTAAGCATCAAGAACAGAAAACGTGCTTGTTTGGTGATTGAAAAAAATCCAGCGGTTAAACTAGAACATTAGTTAGAGATGCGAAGATAGCAACTATAGTTTACTCACGTTAGCTAGCTTATAGCCTAAATGTAGCACCCTCTCAGTCCTTAGCTTTATAGTGCTAGGAAGCTCCATGTATCGATCTTCTTCGTCATGGTCCTTCTTAAACCAATCTTCCGGGAAATACCACTGACTCCAAATCTGGCCATGGATCAAGTAGTCCTCGGGAAGAGGAAGATTATCAGCTTGATCTTCTGGAAACACGGGTTCCAGAATAGCAATTTCGGGCCCTTGCTCAGATTTTAACAACGCATTAAGGAATAAAACAAGTTCGGCCCAAGGAACGTGGCCTATAAGTTGGGATACGTAGTCAATAGAAGCAAAGGTTGCTAAGAAGGAGATAATGATGTGCACGTGAGGCAGCACATTTTTATCGCCGATACGGCGGAGCACTAGCGCAAAAGTAGACATCGTAAGGAAACGGGCGCGTGTAAAAGTGACATCGGATGCTAAGGTTGATACACGGAGGGAGATGTCTGACTCCGTCATCGAAGAAACCGATGTATCATGTTCGACAGGGGATGGAGATCGGCTATCTTCATCAGACTGTGATGCTACGCTGGAGGGTGATGTTAGACGTTTGCCATGAAAGACGAGAGCCTGTCGCAGAACCGAATCATCGCTACCGTAATCGAACAAGCCAGCAACATTTGTGACAGCTATATATACACCCTGCTCTTTCCATTTAGCAGCCACACGCCCAATATGATTATCAAGCTGGTTTTGGAATGCTAACTGAGCGTCCTTAAATTTCTCAGTGGAGATCTTATGAAACAATATGCCATGAGCTTGGATAAAACTAGCGTCAATCGAAAGTATATAGGGACATGATGCACTTGAACGATCAAGGACTGGCTCCAACAAGGTCAGTATAGATTCCCTGGCACTCAGAAATGGCCTAACGCAAGTTAGCGACCTGGCGTAGTAATATAATTGTTGAAGTGCGTTAGGCCGTGCTAAAATAGCCAAATGGTGATATAGGCGACCGACAGAAGGATTTTTGTCTACCGCCTTGCTATACCACGAACGCGCAATGCCGGCCCAGGTCTCACGATCACGGACATTTTCATCTTCTATCGCCATGCGATATCGACCCAAATCACCTAAACACTCTGTCCAAGTATCCTCGAAAACTGGAACAGTCTCATAGAGCAAAGCCATAATCTGGTAGGCGAGATATATAAAGGCCAGCATGTAGTCAATGCTCTCGGGGAGCCGACGACGAAGTATTTCAAGGAAAGAGTGTATACCGTGTCTCCACATCCTGGCTGGTATGGAATACTTCCTTGCTAGGCGCCGGAGAGCCTTCGAGGCCGAAGGATGCTGGGAGGCGAGGAAGAAATCGTGATGCTCATGAAGGAGCGTTCTGTGCAAGGCAAGCAAAGCCTGCCAATGGTCACTCGCAAGTTTGGGGCTTGGATTTGAGCTATCTTGTAAAGCAGCCGCTTGCGCTCGGTCGACGTGGATGCATTTCGTTTCCACCATGGTTAGTCCTGCATAAATCGATTTGACCTCCGAGGCCAGTTGCTCTTGAGAAATGGGACGAGAGTCTGGCCGCAGAAGGAAGGTTGGATACCTCGGATCATAACCCTGAATTTCGATCACGCCGGAGTGGGGCGAGGTAATAGAAGACGCTGCTGGTTTGGTGATGTAAGTCTGATCGGCGGGGCCTCGTTGAATAGAGGGCTGGTTTCCCGACTGTGGAGGTGGAGAGGGTTGGTTTTGGGTCGGGGTCGGGCTGTAAAGGCGAGGATCCTTGGGCATGGACCGGATGCGCTTCGGAAGTATGGTGTGGGGTATGTCTCTTGAAAAGTGAGGATCCGAATAGTCTGTGGAAGCTTGATCCTTTCCTCGGGGGGTATAAAAGTCGGAGTCGGCCGACCTCTTCCTCCCAGGAGGTGAATAACGGCCCTCAGAAGCATCCAATGACAAGGTGGTAATGTCCGAGGTGGAGGCGGCACTGTCGGTAGCTTCTATGGACCGGGCAGCTAGATCCTTCCTGCACGTGGTGATCAGAGGAGTCGATGACGACGAAGGTACGGCATGGCACGATGAGCTGTGACTTACACGCGGAGAGCTGCATCTTGCACTTGAACACGGGCTGCGTTTGAGTCTAGGCCGCGCACAACTGAGGTATGTTTCACGGTGGCATGGCTGAAGAGCTGTTCGATAGTCCGGAATATGCAGCCAGAGTGAGAGCAGTAGGGGCAAGAGAGCGAATCGGTAGGAGGAGTATCGTCCGTCTTTACTTGTGTCCGCAACATGTGCACCCAGTTAGAGGACATATAGGCACTATAGGTCATTCTAGTAGCGCAGTAGTGGTGATATGCAGGACTGTAACGACAGAAATGCCATCCATCAGGATTTTATTAGATAGAAGAAATGCAACCGGCCTATGCGGGCTGCCCATGAAAAAGGTAAGCTTACTCATGGTACAACGTTAGCTAACGTGATCGGACAGTAAGCTGGCCACCCTACCAGAATTCCCGCGCCTTTCTAGCAATCGCTCCACAACGTGATAGTTAAATAAGGTGTTGATAGAGTTATATAATAGCTACTATCTCTGAGTATACTGAGTTCTAGTATGCCCCTGTATATAGCACTTAGTGCATGTCGGCGGCGCGCGTTACCTACCCCTTTGGTATCGCTTCCTGCCCCCCCTTGGGGAGCACCCTTTCTACCTCTGCAGCCAGCCTCTGTCCTTCCTCGACCTGTAGAGCGCCCCTAGAGGTAATAAACTGTCGGCGCTGTCGCTGCTTACGCTTACGGTGCTCGAGGGTCCGGCGTAGCTATGTATTCTCTACTGTAAGTATCGCGTTCGAATGTATCATAAGCCGGCATCCCTTCACTATATGGCGTATACCTAGAGTACTAGGACTCTGGGATGAACGGCGTAGTAGATCCTATACATATCTAGCCTGGCGCTGTAGTTGATCAACGTTCTGTAGCGTCCCTGCTATCTATGCGCCCTCAGCGTTAGCTGGCGTCCTAGATGGTGAGGGCGTCCTGACGACTGTGAGCGATGATAGGACGCGTTTAGGATATGCAGGGACTAGTCCTGATACCCGGAAGCTAGCGTGAATGTCCTGTTCTGAGAATACTATATTTCTAATACCTAGATAGATCTGTAGGAAGTCTACCTTGTTAATATGGAAGATGCGCCGGCGTGCGAGCTTATGGACCTGGTTCCTGTATGCTGCCTTCAGGGGCGAGAAACAGCCTATATCTAGTGGCTGTAGAAGATGTGATGTATGCGAGGGTATATATAGAGTGACTATCCTGTTCTCTATATAGTATATGTCGAACTTAGGCGTAGTATGACTACTATGGCCGTCTAGAATGAGTAGTCGCTATCTACCTTGTGTACGCGACTCTGTACACCGATTGAAATGCTGTATCCACTTGAAACCTAGCGTATCTGTCGTCCAGCCATTGTTGCTTACTGCGAGGACCTAGCTAGGAGGTAGATCGCGATACCAGACATTCTGGTGGACCTTGCTAGGAAGGATGATGAATGGTGAGATAGCCTATCTAGACGCGTTAATGTATTCTATAGATGTGACCTAGTCGCGATTCCCTGGCTGTATAGATATTCCTCGGCCGACTAGCTTAGTACTAGTAACGACTTTCGACGTTCCTGCGATACCTATCGCGAACCCTATCTCATTAAAGTTGTAGGTATCCTTATCTAGTATACTATACGTCTGCCGTGTATCCTCTACGCGTTAATACTATGCGCGTATAGTAGTAGGGTTCTTGTAGAGGGCGTGCTACGCGTGGAATGCACGGGTCTACTTTGTCTATAGCTCTGGCTGAGCCTTGATGAAGCGTGATACCCAGCGTTCGCTGACAGGTAGAGGAGGGGGATCTTGACCACGTGCGGCGACTAGAACATCTGCTATGCGTCGTACACTAATGATCTGTGGCGGAAATCCTCGTCGATCTAGCTCTAGGATCTATAGAACAAGGCTCTGTTCCTTAGTGAGTAGTAGTCGACGATGTGGCGATCTAATCTTATGCTGTGGTTGAATACCTCGAAGCCGCACCTGTAGGGTCGATCGCGGCATATTATAGGATGCTGCCAACTCGCGCATAGATAGTGATGGATTCTTCTGATAGGTAGCAATTGCAAGAGCAATTCTGCCTTCCTTCTGGAGCCTCTGAGTATTCTAGGTGGACGGCATCGCGATGGTTGTGATGTAGACGCGGGAATTCTGGTGGGGTGGCCGGCTTACTCTCCTGGCCAGCTTACTGTCCGATCACGTTAACTAGTTAACTAACTAAGCTCGGCTATATGGAGTTCGGCCACATGGGGATCTCGGCCACCTGGCCGAGAACCTGGCACCCTCACAAAAGACGGCATATTTTCAACAATATATATTATAATTGCCACTGCGTACACATAGATTCGAAGGGTGCTACTACTATAGTTACTAGAGCCTTTTTAGAGGTTCTTTTTCTAGTCTTCTTCTTCTTCTGTAGAGCTAGTAAGGCCTCAGCTGCCTGCATAGCCTGTCTAATACTCTCGACTTCTGCAAAGCGTTGGTTGGGGTCTACTTGGACGCGCTTTCGGCGGCGCTGAGAGTGGGCAGTCTGTAGTTGGTGTTCAAGACGTCTTTTCTCTGCTTCTAGGCCTGCAGCTCTAGTATTCGCAGTTGCAAGTGCCTTACCTGCTTTCTGTAGTAGAATCCTCGTCCTACGCCCTAGGTCCTCGAGCTTCTGAACATCCTGCTGTGCAAAGTAGAGATCGCGAGGGCCCTGGGGGGTACTGAGGAATCTCTCTATAGGTATCTGTAGCTGTTTTGGGCGTGTAGGTGTTGTAGGCCTTTGAGAGACTTGCGATGAGCTGAGTACCTGATTGATATTAAATGGGCTAAAGCTAGTAACCTGCCAGCCAGCTCGAATTACTCGTGGCGTAAGACCTTCCTCTCTAGCTTGATAGTAGTATGTAATAAAGCGCTCCTTCTTGACAGGCACTGCGTCGTCGAGTGATGCGAGATCCTGGATCTGGCGTCGGTAGCTAGACTTGATTACAGAGAAAGGGGCGAGATCTAGAGGCTGTAGAACATGCGAGGAGTGCGCAGGTAGAAATAGGAGATAGATTCTATGCTGCTTGCAGAGCCAGAGGAACTCGATGTCGATATGGCTGCCATGGCCGTCTAGAACTAGAAGGCGCCACTGGCCATCAGATGTAGCAGTCTCAGGGATAAAAATACGCTGTAGCCACTCAACACCTATCGCATTCGACGTCCATCCATTCTCAGAGGTTGTATAGAGCTAGCTAGGGATAGAGGATGGGAACTAGGTCGTCTGTAGGCTCTGGCCCTTGAAGATGACTGCGCAGCGTAGTTTCCGCCCTGTAGCAGAGATACACTCAATTATTGAGACCTATTCGCGATTCTCTGGTGATTTAATGTAAGCTTTCTTCTTCCTACTAGATGCGAGTACTCTAGTATTTGTACATACTCCTAATACGACACCTGTCTCGTCCATATTATATACATCTTCTGTCTGTATGTTTAGGCGACGCCGAATCTGATCATAGAGCTCGAGGAATGCGCGCATCTGTTCAACAGTAGCTGCCTCAGCTCTCTGAGCCTCTAGCTTTCTACCGACTATAGATGCGATGTGTGGCTGTCGCTTGATGAAGTGTGAGAGCCAGAGCTTGCCAATAGGTTGAGTATCGCCATTCATACGGAGGATTCGATTCGCCATTTCTCGCGCGCGAGCGTGTGGAGGAGGATAGCCTCGAGCATCCTCTTCGAGGATCCAGTCAACAAGGAAATCCTCTTGTAGAGGGGTCAGGCGCTGCTGGTGTTGATGGCTGAGCGCGCTACTTGTTCTACCCTGGAGTCGTTCCTGGAGTGTAGATCGAGGGATGCCGTACGCCTTAGCTGCAGCGCGCTGACTAGAATAGACGCCTGCATATAAATCACTGATAGCTGATTGTATAGCATGTTCACGGGGATCCATATTGAAGAGCGTTGTTGATAGTAATGGTGGCTTTT
>Ga0247757_10002285_pt1 | contig 10141 bp, 8 predicted proteins | sample UWRJL126311R4_FD_180929 | JGI IMG/M metagenome (GOLD analysis project Ga0247757, IMG submission 180929) | Plant litter microbial communities from Arlington Agricultural Research Station in Wisconsin, United States - UWRJ-L126-311R-4 | ecosystem: Environmental > Terrestrial > Plant litter >...
GGGTGCTCCTGCTCGTGTTGATATACGTACCGCGAATCTGCATGTAGATTTCCCTCCTGCGGAGTGCGGCCTGGCGCGCTGCCTCGCGAGCTGCGTCCGAGTTGTCGTTAGGGTGCAGAGTCCGTGTTAGAGGGGCCATGCCATGAAGGAGAAGCGGGGGAGCCAGCTCAAAGGAGATAATACCATGATGCTGAGGTTGCTGGCTGTTTAACTGTGCGTGCTGAGGGAATTTTCGCTCCTAGGGGGCGTCGTGCGGAGGATGGGGCTGTGTTTTCCAGGGTAATTATGTTGTGCATATATGACGCACAGGGGGTGCGATTGGTGGGTCACGAGCTTCTGTATGGGGTTCTCCGTCCGGATGGAGTTGAAGACCACGCGATGGATAGGGTAAATCACGCAGAGATTTGCTTTACAATCTCATCATGACAAGAGGCTTGGAGTTGTAGCCACATAGTACAAGTGTGATGTAGAGACACAGTGGAGAAGTACGGGGTGGGCTCTAGCGATGAATGGATATGTCGCTAGAGGAATGGTTCATTTACTACGATATAAAGTTTTCTTGGAATCCTTCTAAGACTCTTACGTTATATATAAGTGCCCTTGCAGTGGAGGACCAAGTCGCCTGACAGCCGGATACTTTGCAAGCTTACAGCATCTTGAAAGGTCTTGGCTTGTCTTGACACCTTCCGTTTTCCTCTGTTAATTGCTACCAAGAGCGGGGTTTGTAGCTCTCACAGGTGATACCCACCTGGATAAACTACCTACATATCTGATATGGATATTAGCATCTAGCCTCCCAACACAGCTCTGGTACTGGAATGCTGTGATATCGTGGAATAGGTGCCCACCAAGTATGTCCTCATCGTATCAGAATCTAATGTATGAGATATGGCTTTCAATTAATGTTCTATTTAGTCGAGAAATCTATTAACGAAAGGCCTTATTCCATGGTTATCCTTAACAAAGCCCTGAAACATGGCTTGCCGAATAGTTTTGTAGATTGATGAAACAAATTCGACGAGACCTTCGATCATGATCCAATATAGTCATGTTAATGGAAAGCATCCGTGGCCCAATGATAAGAAACCAAGAAAAGAGGAGTACCTATTTCAGATCTCCCTCCCACAGAGTAACAAGTCGAACACGAGAACATTCAGTTTTTCAAAATCTACGATGATAGTCCCCATGTTTGTAGATTGGGCGGATGGTTCTTTTGGACGAGCGACAATAGACGTTACTTGGAATATTCCACATATCTACATGGCGATTTATATTTTAAGCGGCGAGAAACATAAATAGTACCCTACAAAGATGATTTCGTTATTGACAGTGGAAAGATCGCCGCTTCGAAATTGGGTATCATACTCTTGCTAAATATATGGGTAGCTTCCACACCCGCCTCTTCGTCCAACTTGAATTGTCTGATGAAATGCAGGCTGTCTATCGAATACTCCTAACTAGCTCCCTCAAATCGCCACCCTCGACCCACTTATCTTCGCTACCACCTCCTACGCCTAAACCTCCCGCCACACCGCCACCACTCACGCCCCAACCTTCACCCACCTCGCCCACAACTCTTGCAGGGCGGCCGCCAACAACAGAGCCGGACGCGATGACCATGTTCATAGGCACAACCGTGTTTGGCAGAATCTTAACATTCTCTTTGATAATGGCAAAAGGGTGAATCGTGACATTAGCGCCGATGTGAACATGTGACGAGATGTTGATGGCTGATATTGTGCAGTTGGGTCCTGGAACCCCATCAGCATGCGACGAATCAAAAATTCCCCAACGGCAATCCAAAAGGAGGCTAGAGAACTGGAAAAGTCCTTACCGACAAAGACGTTGTCTCCTATCTTCATAGGATAGTAGTTCGGCTGGCCGCGACTGATCCTGCAAGGAGGCTTGATGACGCTCCCGGTGGAGATGACCGTACATCGCCCGATGCTGATACTAGTAGGCGCGCTTTCCTTCCCGGAGCTCGATGGCGAAGGACGAGTCGAGTGGAGGTCGCCGCGCAAGACTACATCGGCCATGATGACGGTTCGGCCGCCAAGCGTGATGTTCGCTGTTCCCGTGATGGCACTTTTGCGCGAGACTTTGTTGCCTGAGTCCTGCAAAGCCTGTTAACTATAGCTCCCATAGATCCGGCAAAAGATACTGGGGAGCTATGCAACGATTCTATTTCGGAACAAGTTCCAGATCCTTGAGAAAGCTCTTCCATTGATGTGCGACGTGCGGTGCCAGGGGCGTGTACCTACTGTTTCTATATACTCGCCCTTGGGTGCTGCTTTCCTCGCTGCTGGCCGTGACATTTTAGCCGCACCTTCTCTTGATACCCTTTGTCAATGACTAACTAGAAAACGAATACGGAGAAATGGTATCGGGGTTGCGGTGAGGGAGCGATGACCCGAACAGGAGGTTAACGTTCTCGGGTGGTCTGTGCATGGGCTCCGAACCAGCCAATCAACGCACATGGACTAATTTAGAGATGCTAGGAAAGGGCTGTCATGGGTTGTGCGAGCGACAAATGAGATTCCCTGGAGACGAACGCCGGTACCCAAGAAATGATACATAGAAGAATCTTATACTCGTGATCTACACGGTCCGTCCAATAACGATGTGGAAGTGTCAAAACAATTGACACATCTCAGATAGATCGATTGATCGTTCCCAAGAACTGGAAAGGAAGAGTAAAAAATGGCAGCTAGACCGCTGGAGATTCACATATCACAACCACCACCATCATTAGAGGATCTCCAGCACCAAGCGTCCTAGAAAGAAGAGCCAGACGAAAAAGCTAAGGAAGCTCACGCAGTCACTGTAACTCAGCTCTCCTTGCACCAGTCCCTCCCGATCTTAGAACCACCACTTCAACCCAAACATCACTGCCCAAAACTGCGCACACCACCACCCATCTTCCAATCAGCCACCCAACCCACCTCCCCACGCCCCCTCCTAGGCCCGCTCCCAGTCCCTACGCCGTACCCCACAATCCGCTAAACTAGCTCTGTCCGTCGCTCCAGTCCAGTCCCAGCCTAACGGCCCAAGTCCATGGTGAGACCCGAAAATAAAAACCGCGCGGTCCGGCCCAGGAAATAGAAAAAAACCCCTCCCGCTTTGATATGTTTCGTTCGCACGGAAGACGATCCGAGAAATGCAGGGCATCGAGATCGAGGGAGCGACGAGGGTCATGGGACCTACTCCCCCATAGGAAACGACGAGAAGGGATCTCGAGAAGAAAATGGAGGAGAGGAGAAGAGGCATCTCCACTGACGGTCCACACGCACAAAACGCACAAACGCATGCTGCGTAATGAAGCAACATGATATACGTACCTTTCCCAATCCGCGCTGGCCCCCTCTCCTCCCCTCTGCTTCCCTTCCCCTTCCACCGTGGAGAAATTCACACAATCCATCCGGACACCGAGCGTTCCAAGCAATAAAAAAAGTCCGCAGACCCAAGTTTCTAGAACCCCTCCGGCCCTTTTTGCCAAAGTCTTACACGCAGCGTACGCCGCCCCCCCGCTTGGGGGCACATATTCTAAAAGCAGCTTCCAGCGAATAATCGGATGGCTACCCGGCGCGCGCCAAGTGTCTGGGCCTTGCCGACTCGTGCCACGGAGCAGAGAGGGAGTGGGTAGGTCTTCCTCGCTCCGTGCATCGGGCGAGTCCTCCCCCAAAGGGATTGGCGAAAGAGAGTGGTGGTGGTAGTGGTGAAACAAGTCGGGACCCACGAGGCGTGTCGGCCCTGAGAGAGCAGCAGACCTTTGTGGCCTTGGGCAGGAAGCGTGTGTCGTTTGGTACCTATGACGATATGAGGGAGGCTTAGTTAGTTAGCCAAGCGCGGTTGCAAGATGGCGCTTGACGCTACTATGCCCTGAGTCCTCCGACAGTGAAGGCCAGTCGAACTAGGATTCAGTCGAGGTATCACAATTGCAAATTTGGAAGTACGGCGTAAATGATGTTCAAGTCCACGAAACAAATAAATGTCCCGAGTATACCAAGATACATTTTTTCATTCAGTGAACCATCTAAATAAGATTGGCCCAGAAGCTTTTTTGTGTCCGTCTTCTCCCCGATTTTCCCTACCAAACCCCGACATTCATAGATGATCGTAGGAAGACCAAAGAGGAGTTCGTTAAATCGTCAAAAAGTTCCTTTAGAAAACTTTCCTCGTGAAGATGGCCAAAGCCGAAATTTTGTTTCGCACAGCCCCTTGAAATAGAAAACCTGCGCCCCTTTGCTCCTCTCGGCAAAGTACCGCTGCTGCCGTTCCCAATATAAAATTCATAATGACCTAGAAGAAACTCCACAAGACATTGCGGTACTGAAGCATAAAACCGCAACTCGTCCAATGTCTTCAAAGGTTGCCCTTGAGAATGCAAGTGTAAGCGATATTCGTCGTCAAATTGTAAGACGAGTATCTAGAAAAGAACTGTTGAAGAGTCAATATTACTGAATGTTCAAAAGTGTGCTGGAGTGGGAATGTCTGCCTGCGTGTGCCCCGCAGAATTCCTATTCTGAAGCCATGTTACAAGTACAAGTCGCAGGATCGGTAGTTGAAATTCGCAGATCGTTTCAAAACCATACGCGAGAGGATATAAGACGTCATCAAGCGGATATGCGCTTCTCGGAAAAATGGATCATGGTGTAGATCGTGAGGCAGGTGAGATCATGATAGGGTATCAACTGCCGTGATGAAATATGCTCGAGTTTTTACAATAGTAAAGTATGAACAGTATTTACGGGGCGATGGAAGCTTCGGCACGCTGGTTGATGTGGGTCGCATGGGCTTGAAGAGCACGCGCCATGACATGAGTTACTAATGAGCTGTTAGTATTCACTGATAAAACGTACTGAGAATTTGGTGGGTATATCTTACCGGGCCAGACGGCAGACTTTTCAAGCATGTATGCTGTCACCATGAGAAGTTTGGTGGCATACCCGCAATGGGCGAGATTGGATAGTCCACCGAGCATTGGTATCGAGTTGGATGTGATGTCGTAAGCCAGTTTCATATCCGCAGTGTGAAGAATGTCCGCAACCTTTTGGATCAATTTGATATCTTCTTCTTCTAATAGCATGATGGCGGGTACATTGGTGAAATCGATTTCGTCTTTGCCGAGAATCCCCAGGAAACGTCCAACTCGATCTTGGACCGAGGCTACCCACTCCGCGAGGATCTGGGCGCAGTCAAAGCTACACAGGGCCGAGGAATTTGGCAATTCCCTCCCTGTAAACTCCGCATAGGTAGCACCGAGCTTGTCCGCCATGGAGAGCGAATCTGCAGCATACCAAGCCGCTTTGCGAAGATGTCGTTCACGCTTTGTGGATCGGTTGGCAGTGATGGGTATACCAGCATGGCCGGGGCTTGGCTCGCCAGCCGCATTCATATCCTGCGATAGCATTCCGCTGTTGGGCGAATTGCTGGTAGATACGGCGGGGCCAGTAGAGCGATCGGGCGTGTCGTCGGCGTGTGTCACCACTTCGATACCTCTGGCAAGTTCGATGGCCATATTGTCGAAATCCCATTGCCAGAGCAATTCCTTTGCTCGGCCGAGATTTACAAAGAGTCTAACGTACGCAAGATCGAGAAGTGGGATGCAATCAGCAGATAGCGGCCCGAAGGGACTTGGGCGCTCAATGCTGTGGTTGGGGTTCGCCTTCCAAGCAGATTGCCATGCTCTCAGCGCTGGTTCAACTTGGGCATGCATGGCTTCGATCTCGTGTGTCTTCCACAGACGGCCTGTGTGCCTTTGTCTTGTTTCCCAGATATAGACGTGAAGCGCGTTGATCAAGACATAACAGCCAAACGTGCTGGGACGAATGTCACTGTCAATTCTGTCTGTCATGTTCAAGTCTCCACCAAATGGCGGATGGTAAGCGCCTTGTGCTCGTTCTGATTGTTGGCGGGTGCTTGCTTCCAAAAGGTAAGTCATCGCGGCGTTGAAAGAAAGTCCTTTGGACTGAGCAATCAGCGGACCGCCCATGGCAGCCCACGCTTGCGCATTATCCACAGACCACAAATCCTCCTCGCATGGCAAATCCAAGCGGATTTCGGAGTTCAAGATGCGCGGTGCGTGCGCATAGGCAGACACAAGGAGACTGGACATGGAGAAGACCGCGAAATAGGTCCTTTTCCTTTCCTCAGCTTGTTTCCATCGTATCCACTGGGCATGTTCATCCAGGAGTTCCCCTCTGGGACTCTTCTGCAACAGCTCCGGGGATACAGACCCGTCGCTCATCTCGACATCGCCATTGGTCGTGTCGTTGGGCGAGCTTGGATTCACTACCACGTCGCTGACAGGTCGGTCGAGCCCAGCGGCCTTTGCTAAACTCACAAGGGCAGCACAGTGCGTGCTGGCGACCTCGGCGGCCTGCCTATCGCCGCAGTTGTGACCGAAAATGAGGTTTAACGCCATGGCCTGCACCAACCAGAGTGGTGGCTTATTGAGGGAATCGCTACCTGAATTCGGCCCGTTCACAGCAGCCGACAGGCCAGCCCGACGACGCTCGTCAAGGTAATGTAAGATCATCTTCTTGGCCGCTTCGAAGAGTTCCTTGGCGACGTTGTGTTCGAACTCGTAAAGCGCGCCGATGGCTGCCATGGCGAGGATCAGACATCCCCCGCCACCCACCATGCCATCATGACTATAATTCCCTGTCGCATGGAGGTGGTGTGTGTAGACTGGAGTGTCAAAAGAGAGTGTCGGTATGTGCAGAAACGGTAGATGAGGGTGAAAATATTGAATGTAGGCGTTTACGTAGCGCTGCAGATCCGCGGTGCTGGGCAATGATGCTACCTGATTGGTTTTTCCTGCATTTGTTGCTAGAGGCGAGCTGATCTGTGGCTGTGAGAACTTCCGCTGTGGATTGCCGTATCCCAGGGCTTGTGACAAATTGGATACTAGCGCTTGTCTGGTGGCATCCGTCAGTGTGTCGGTGGAGACGGAGGTGACCGAGCTGTGCCTGGCGCTACCGTTTATTGAGGACGAAGAAATGCTACCGGCATCAGAATTGAAAGCGATTGGAGGTTGAAAGTATTGATTGGGCATACCCGGGATACCTGTAGTAGGGCTCATGGCGGGCAGTGCTGCAGGCGACGAAATATAGAAATCGGCCTGCGCACCTTGATCTGCTAGATCTTTGGGGGAGACTGTGTTATTCATCATAAGTTCTGGAAACACAGGCGCCATAGCGTCCAAAGAAAACCCTGCTGGGTTGATAGTAGTATGGTTGGCAAGCGGCTGATGCCACATGGGAGTAGAGGTGGATTGACCAGAGCCGTCAACCATGGCCTCGCTGAAGCCACTTTGGCTGTTAGTGCTGATTGCCGAGGGCGAAGATCCATCACCCAGCGGTTCGTTGGGTCCTGGGAAGACCATGGGATTGGCTAGGTCAGCAGTCCACATATCGTCCTCATCGATGGCACTGGCAAACGGGTTCGCGAACAGGTTGAACGGTGGCTGCACAGCACCCATGCCTGCATTGAAATGGAGCTGATTAGGATTGATAGTTGAGCCGGAAGTACCAAAAAACTTGTCCAAATCGAAGTCTTCTGGGCCAAAGCTCGGGATGGGCGCTGTCCGTAGGCCGCCTCCGAGACCCATACCAAGGTGTGTATCCAGTTTAGGGAGACCATTCATTTGGCCATGGCTGCCCACGGCAGTTGACATGCCTCGGTAATCAAATGCACTGGGTCCTGGCAATCCAGAAAGGCTTGCATGGTGGGAATGGCCTGGGTGGCCACCCCTGCCCATGGAGGCATTGTGGGATGCGAGGAGGCTATGGAGGGCAGTGGGATCAACGTGGCTGATGGTGTTTGCGCGCGGGCGCATCGTAGCCGACGCAACTGCACCGCTGACGCTGCTCGCAACCGAGTTCTTGCGTACGCGGCCAGATGGGTTGGGTGGTAGACCCGTGGTGCTCTCCCGCCGTCCACTGCGCGGCCGCGAGGAAGTGGCACCTTGCTGGTGCAGCTTCTGCTGGTGTCGCAGCAGCAGATCGCGGCGCGCAAAGCAGCGAGCGCACTGTGGGCATTCGAACGGTTTCTCTTTGGTGTGTGACCTCTCGTGTCGTTTGAGATGTTCTAGGCGGGCGAAGGAGCGTTGACAAGTTCCACACACGTGTGGCCGTGGCTTGTCAGTCTTGGGGGGCGGAAAGGCTGTGTTCGTACTCTGGGAGGGGTCCGGTTTGGTGGTTTGGGCGGAAGCTGTTGCAGCGCTGCTGTTAGCCACTAGACCTACCATGGACCAAGACGGAGCTTACCGTTGCTGCTGCTAACGCCGCTCGAGCCATTGCTCGAGGTGCTCGAGGGAGCCATTGTGCTCGGCTCAGCTTCTGCGGTCATGCTCAGCGACTATGGGTCTGGTGTCACCTCAGACCCTGTGGGCAGCACGCTGCAGCCGCGTGCGATCGTCCACGGGAGGAGAGGTGAATCGCTTGGCGAGGACTTCCGCAACGGTAACCGGACTACGGGGAGTCGTAGTGCTACACAAGCTGGTGTGTGCAGGGTTGGCGAAGCTCGAGATGGCAAGGCAAGCTTAGGCGTAAACAAAGAGCAGCTTGACAAGGGCGCTGGCGGCGAGGCACCTGCGTCAGCAACGTCTGCGAGGGCCAGCGAGCGGGCAGGTGGCGTACCTTTTACACGCTGGGCAAGCAAACGGAGGGCGTGCTTACGAAGGGCACGGAGGGCGTAGCTCGAGGCAGTGGTGGAGCGGGTCCGGAACGGAGACGGGTCGCCCACGGTCTCTAGCACAATGGCGAGGACCAATGGATCCAATGTGGGCAGCTGGAACGAGAGACGATTTTGGGTGCCAGGGGAAAAAATTAAGGTAGGGACAGGCGCTGAGTGGCAAGTGGCCGGCGCCGAAGACGAGAGAGCTGTCGAGGTGGGAGGAGGGCACAGAAGAGGCGTGTGAACTGGGAACGAGAGCAGGCGGGCCTGGCTGTGGACAGACGGGCCTATAGGCTGGCAGCACCCTGGCCAAAGATCCGGCGGGTTGCAGAAGGGCAGGGTCAGCAAGCAAGCAACCCTTGGAGTGGTGGAGCGGCGGGTGGGGGAGGGAGGTGGAAGGGTGGAGGGCAGAGCGCTGCTGGCGTCTGTCTGGGAGTGCTTGCTGCTGGTGGCAGAGTGCACAGAGCGTTGGACGGGCGTCCTGGCCGTGGCTGCACGGCCTTTGTAAGTAACGTGCGAAGCAGGCCCTTGGCTTTGCACGTCGGCGTAAAGGCCAGGCCGCAGAGCGCGCGGCGGACAGACGACGATTGGCAGTTTGCGTTCGGCGCGCCTGCGATTGGCGGGCGCGGGGGGGACAAAAACCTGGGGACTCAAGCGTAGCAAGGTGCAAGCTACGAACGGCGCACGCACCACACACCACGTCCATTCGAGAAGAGGGCGAGCGCGGAGCAAGGAGCCAGGGCGGGCCCGAGGGTTGATGCTGGACGCCTCTTTTCGATGCCGCCGCGCGCGAGAGCGAGCAGGCCAGCCAGCACGAGGGAGCACGTCGTCGACGCTGCTGCTTCTTCGCCGCTCGAGCATCGCATGTCGTCCTCTGCACGACGCATACACATACACAACCACGTCCGCTGCTTTCTAGCCCGCTCACTAGCAACGCCAGCAGCAACAGCAGCAGCAGCAGCAGAGCAGAGCAAGACGCGCGCCCACGCCCACGGCCCGTCGTCAGCAGATCCCCCAGGCTGGTACTCGTAATCCGTCGAGCGAGCCTGAGCGAAGACCCGGTCGTGCAGGGCATAATACACTCCCTCTATTCTCTGTTTTCTGTCGCTCGTAGACACGGAAAAAAAAGCTGGACATGATGGCGCCATCGAAGAGTCCCCCTCGCGCCCTTCTACGTTCTCCTCGTCTGTCTCCCCCCTGGAGGTGCTGCCAGCCGTGTGCAGGTACGTCTGGAAGAAGAAAGCAGCAGCAGCCGCAGCGCGCGTATTTTACGTCGACGACAGACGTTAACAGCATGGCGGCCGTTGCAGGGGTGGCCCAGCCGTGCAGCACGCCCAGCCAAAGGGTCTGGCGCTCTTCGCCTCTGCGCCCTCGACAACTGCCCGCCGTGGCCGCCTGGCCTGTTCCCGAAGCTGCAGATATGGTGCTGGCACAGAACCGCGAAGGGTAGCGATGCGCGAGC
>Ga0247757_10002288_pt1 | contig 10138 bp, 10 predicted proteins | sample UWRJL126311R4_FD_180929 | JGI IMG/M metagenome (GOLD analysis project Ga0247757, IMG submission 180929) | Plant litter microbial communities from Arlington Agricultural Research Station in Wisconsin, United States - UWRJ-L126-311R-4 | ecosystem: Environmental > Terrestrial > Plant litter >...
CCGTGCTGCACTCAATGCCAAAGGAGTGCAGCACCTTCCGGGCGTCGACTACGAAAAGATCGATGATGAAGGCCTGCATATCACCACGAGCGCGGGTTATCGGGTACTTGAGGTCGACAACGTCGTGGTGTGTGCGGGACAGGAACCGGTGCGTGACCTGTACGACGAACTGATCGATGCGGGGGTGCTGGCGCATCTGATCGGAGGCGCCGATATCGCCGCCGAGTTGGACGCCAAACGCGCCATCGACCAGGGCACGCGGCTCGCTGCCGCGATGTGACCGGAACGACTACAACGCAGGAACTTTCGAGCCGAAGGGAAGCCGCATGGAATGGACTGGCGCCAGATATCGCGACAAGCCGACCGTAGAGGCCGACATCTGGATTGATGCACCGCCATCTCGGGTGTGGGACATCGTGACCGATGTCGACCTCATGCCGACCATGAGTGATGAACTGCAACGAGTTGAATGGCTCGAAGGTGCCACCGGGCCCGTGGTCGGTGCCCGCTTCAACGGCTACAGCAAGCACGAAGCGCTGGGCGAGTGGCACTCGACGTCACATGTGATCGAATACGAGCCCGGGCACGTGTTCGCCTGGGCCGTGAGCGATCCCGACGACCCCTCCGCTATTTGGCGATTCCGAGTGCAATCCAAGGACGGCGGCACCCAGCTGTCGCAGTGGATGCAGCTGGGTCCGGGACGATCAGGACTGTCATTTGCGATTGACCGCATGCCGGAAAAGGAACAGAAGATCGTGTTTGTGCGATTGCGCGAATTCGAGCGCAGCATCGCCCTGACACTTGAGCAGATCAAGAAACTAGCCGAACGTTGACATCAGCGGCGTGAACATCGCGAAGTTGCCGCGAAGCAAGGCTTCTCATGCGCTGCCGCGGCCAGTTGCGTATTCGAACGACGAATCAATTCTGTTGTACGGCAAATGGAGGAGCGATAGATGACGTTGGCACAGACTGATGAGCAGCGCGAGCTTGCCGACGCGGTGCGCAAACTGTTGGCTGAGCAAGCCGATGCGCTGCCGCCTGCGTGGGAAGCGACGGGCACCGGCCTGAATCGGTCGCTGTGGGAGTCGCTTGCTCAACTGGGCCTCCTCGGGGTCGGTGTCGCCGAAGGGCAGGGCGGCTCCGGTGGAGAATTGCGTGACCTGTGCATAGTCGCCGAGCAAGTAGGTGCGGCATGTGCACGCATCCCGTTCTCTGGAACCGCATCGGTCTTGGCCGCCGGCGTGCTCAAGGCTGGACCTATCGTCGATGGTTCGTTGGTCGCGGTGCCCGCTTGGGAGACCTTTCCCGCGATACCAGCCCGCCGCAGCAGCGGCCTCAAGCTATCGGATTCTACGGTCGAGGGATCGCTTCAGGCGGTGGCCTTCGGCATGGATGCCGATGTGCTGCTGGCCTTTTCTGGTAGCAGCACGATACTGGTCAACCTGGACCAGCCGGGCGTGCGGCGGGAACCTGTCGCGGCATTTGATGTCACCGAGCCGGCCGCGGCGGTCGTGCTATCCGAAGCGGAAGCGACCACCGTGGATCCCGGCCCGTTCCTGGCGCGGGCATTGACGGTGGTGGCTGCCGAGCTCATCGGCACCGGGCAGCGCGCACTTGACGGTGCGGTTGACTACGCCAAACAACGACACCAGTTCGGCCGTCCGATCGGGTCCTTTCAAGCACTCAAGCACATGCTTGCCGACCGCCATGTCCAGTTGGACGCCGCACGACTGGTGGTCGACGCGGCCATCACCGCTTCGGAGGAGAGGCAGCTCGACGAGTTGACCGGCGCATGGACGGCACTGGTGGCCGCCAGCGACGCGGCGCAGGCGGCGACAGCCGACGCGCTACAGGCCCACGGCGGTATCGGCTTCACCTGGGAGCACCCGTCGCACGTCTTCCTCAAGAGGGTTCGCGCCCGCCGCTGCCTATTTGGTTCGTCGGCCCAGCAGCTCGACGCGTTAGGCGCCCTTCTCTTGGAGTCGCACACCTAAAAACGTCCGCGCCAGGACGCTGGAGTGCCTTCCAGCAGCCAAGTCTTTTTGGACAACTGAGGTATCGTTGTCTGCTATGAGAAAGACTTCGTTCGCGCGATGGCCCTGTTCGGTGGCTCGCACCATGGACCTACTCGGCGACGCGTGGACACCGCTCATCCTGCGCGAGGCGTTCTACGGTTTCCGGCGCTTCGACGACTTCCAATCGGGGCTGGGCATTGCCCGCAACACGTTGGCTGATCGGCTGCGTCGCCTTGTCGAGGCTGGTGTGTTCGAGAAGCGCTTGTATCAAACAGAACCCACCCGATACGAATATGTCCTCACCGAGATGGGCAACGACTTCTTCGGCGTCATTGCCGCGATATCGGCCTGGGGCGATCGTTGGCTGGCTGGAGAGCAGGGTCCGCCGGTGACCTTTCACCACGATTCGTGTGGCCACGACAGCGGCGTAGACGTGGTGTGCACGGCGTGCGGTGAGCCACTGCGGGCGGCTGATACGACGATGCGAATGGGGCCGGGCTACCCCGAGGCTCTGAGCCGGCGTCCTCGCATCCAGCAGCGGTTCGGCGTAGCGAACAATTCCTGAAGGCTCATCGGTGATCGGCCGCGTTCCCTCACCCGGCCTGTCCTGCTATAGTTAGTCTTAATGAGCAACTATTGAGGTAATGGTGTTGCTGACACGGATTGTGCAGCGACGGGGTCATGAGCGGCCGGGTGGCGGAGAGTCGGTCATCGAGGGCGATGTCCAACCATCCAACGTCGGCGGGGAGTAGAAGATGCGTACGGCCACCACCATCGAAGCTTCGAGCTTCCAGCCCTGGAGCGACCAACGAGACTTCGTCATCGAAGCCGAAAGGCTGGGATTGGATGTCTGTTGGGTGGCCGAGGCATGGGGCTCGGACGCGCCGTCGGCACTCGGCTTCTACGCGGCCTGCACCGACCGCATGTTGCTCGGATCGGCGGTCATGCAGGTCGGAGTCCGTACACCAGTGGCAGTGGCACAGGTGGCGATAACCTTATCGAACTTGTCCGGCGGCCGATTCTTGTTGGGGCTGGGCCCATCTGGTCCCCAGGTGGTCGAGGGTCTACATGGTGTTTCTTTCGCGCGGCCCTTGCAGCGCCTACGCGAGACCGTCGACGTGGTCCGCCTTGCTCTCAGCGGAGAAAAGATCGCCTACTCGGGTTCGGAGTTTCAACTTCCGAAGACCGGTGGAGACGCCGTGCCCATGCGGCTCTCGGCGCGTGCCGAGCATGAGATCCCCGTGTATGTCGCCGCGCTGTCGCCGGCTATGTTGCGGCTTGCCGGCGAGATCGCCGATGGGTGGCTGGGCACTAGCTTCGTACCGGAAGGCGCGGGCCCGGCCTATTTTTCCCACGTTGACGAGGGGTTGAACCGAAGCGGGCGTACTCGAGCGGATTTCGACGTGTGTCAGGGCGCAGAGGTGGCTTTCGCCGCCGACGAAGACTCGCTGAGCGAAATGGTTGCAGACCGCAAGAAAGAGCTGGCATTCAGCTTAGGCGGCATGGGATCGGCGTCGACCAACTTCTACAACCAAGCCTACAGCCGTCAAGGCTGGGCTGAGGTAGCTGCCGCGGTACGCGAGCGCTGGCTCGGTGGTGACCGAGAGGGAGCCGCGCGTCTGGTGACCGATGACATGGTGTTGGCGACGACACTGATCGGCACGGAATCCATGGTCCGCCAACGGTTACGCGTATGGCGCGACGCCGGCGTCAACACCGTCCGCCTATATCCCGCGGGCGACACCCTCGACGCACGCCTGGAAACCCTGGGACGGGCCATCGAGCTGGTTGCCGAAGTCAGCGCGTCAGACGATCTCGTACATCCACATCCGGCTACCTAGCAAGTGCCCTCCGGCGTCGTACTCCACCGAAGGATGACCGCATCACCGACGCGCGCGGCGCTCCGTTGCACCTGTATCCCTGAGCGTCCATCGACAACCTCGCCGGCCGCCGGGGAGCAAGTCGTCGTCGACTTCGCCGGCGTAGAACACCACCAGCCGACCGTGTGCCAAGACCGACTCCACCGATTCGGAGTTCACGCGCCCCAAGGGTCTGGGTGTTCGACGACGACCACCGTCGCTTTCGGTTCGCCCACACCCGCCGCACCTTTGCGCGCCTCGTTCATCTCCGACCTCGGGGTTACCGAACAGCTTGTGGTGACGGAGCGGTTCACCAGGCTTTAGACCGGACCCGCAATTTCTAATTCAGCTCTGATGAAACCCTGGCAGACCTGTACCGGCAATGGTCACAATCATCCCGTGCTCGAGTGCGTGTGATCCAGTTAGCGTAGAAGAACAGGTAAGTCGGCGGCGGCCAGGCCGCGTGAAACTGTCGGCACTAAACCCAAAAGCCACAGGATGGGAACGCGGATGTCACGCGAAAATGTTGAATTCAATGCTGATGGAACCACTTTGCGCGGTTGGTTCTTTCACTCGAAAGGGGCGAACACCCCGCGCCCCGTGGTGGTAATGGCGCATGGGATGTCTGCAGTCAAAGAGATGCATCTCGAAAACTTCGCAGAGGTGTTCGCTTCCGCGGGTCTTCACGTACTGGTCTACGACCACCGCAACCTCGGCGCCAGCGACGGCCAGCCCCGCCAAGAGATCGACCCGGTCAGGCAGGTCCGTGATTTCCGCCATGCCATTACCTACGCGACAGGACGACAGGACGTAGACAGCCGGCGCGTCGGAATCTGGGGTACCAGCTTCTCTGGTGGCCATGTTCTGAGCGTTGCCGCCGTTGACCGACGGGTCAAAGCCGCTGTCGCCCAGGTACCTTTCGTCACCGGCCATGGCATCACGCGCAGCACCATCCGCGGTGATGTGCTATCGGATCTTCGCGCCCAACTCGAAGGCGAACGCCGCCGTCTCTACGACGGGGCGGAGCCGACGATGTTCCCCTTGGTTGACGAGAATCCGTTCGCGGCGGCAACCATGCCGACCGCCGATGCATGGGAGTACTTCACCAAGGCAGCAGCTGAGCGGGCCCCTGCGTGGCGCAACGAGATCACATTTAGCTCGCTGGAGAGAAGCGGCGAGTATGAGCCCGGCGATGGAATCCACCGCATCTCGCCCACCCCCCTGTTGATGATCGTGGCTGCCGAAGACGTCGTCACTCCCGCCGAGTTCGCGTTCGACGCCTACGAGCGTGCGCGGGAACCCAAACAACTTCTTGTCGTTCCGGGCGGGCACTTTGACATCTACACGGACGAGACGATCTTTGCCACAGCCGTGACCGCCGCCCGCGACCACTTTGCGCACTACCTGGCGTAATTGCAGCACTGTCCGGACATCAATCGTATAGACGGTGGTCGGGGCGAATGGCGGAACAAGGTACAGGAACGGGCCATCGAGGTAACCGCCGGAGACGCAGAGGCCGGCGCGTCTCCTTATGCCGATTCGTTTGCGATCGTCGGCACGGCCACCGCCCTCGGAAAGCTCAATGGCGACCAGAAGATCACCCGAACAGGGACCAAACCGGCTTCTTCACGTGGAGAAACAAATGACTGAGATGACCACGACAAGTGTCAAAACGCGGCAACTGCTCTGGGCGCCGTCGCCGCAGCGCATCGCCAGCAGCCGTCTCAACGGTTACCTCGATTGGCTCCACACAAGCCGCGGCCTGGACTTCGACGCCTATGACGACCTGTGGAAATGGTCGACCACGGAACCCGCAGAGTTCTGGCGTTCTTTATGGGACTTCTTCGAAATCAATGCCTCTGAACAACCCAGCGCCGTCCTGGTGGACTCCACGATGCCGGGAACCCGGTGGTTCCCAGGCGCCAGGCTCAACTGGGCGCAGAATGTGCTTGCCCATCACAATAGCCACCGACCGGCAGTGATCGCGTTGGGCGAGAATCGTGCGGTAGTGGAATTGTCCTGGGCCGAGCTGACTGCCCAAACAGCTTCGCTTGCAGCTGAACTGCGCCAAATGGGCGTGCGCCCCGGTGACCGAATAGCTGGCTACCTGCCCAATATTCCTGAAGCGGTTGTCGCGTTGTTGGCGACCGCGAGTCTGGGGGCCACGTGGGTGGTGTGCCCAACTGAGTACGGAGCGAGCGGTGTACTCGATCGATTCCGGCAGGTCGAGCCGACCATCCTGATTGCCGCGGACGGCTACAGGTTCGGTGGTAGAGCGATTGATCGGATTGGCGTGATCGAGGAGCTGCGTGCGCAGCTGCCCACGGTGCAACAGTGCATCATCGTGCGAAATCTGCGACCCGACCGCGAAATCCTGTCCGGGGCAACGGCCTTCGATGAGTTGGTGCACGGTGTGGCAACGCCGGTTTACGAACAGGTGCCGTTTGAACACCCGTTGTGGATTCTCTACAGCTCGGGGACGACCGGGCTGCCGAAAGGAATTGTTCACTCACACGGCGGCATTCTGCTTGAGCATTTGAAAGTTTCTGCGCTGCAGATGGATACGGGTCCCGAAGATCGTGTATTCGTCTATACCAGCACCGGGTGGATGCTGTGGAACATGCTTGTGAGCAGCCTTGCGGTGGGGGCGACGATCATCACCTATGACGGAAGCCCGGCTTTCCCTGGGCCCGATGAGCTTTTCGCCATCTGTGCCGCGCAACAGGCCACGAGATTCAGCACCGGGGCGGCCTATCTGACTGCTTGCCAGCGGTCCGGCGTGCACCCAGCGCAGCGATATGATCTGACCTCGTTGCGATCGATTTCCAGTACCGGTTCACCCCTGCCGGAGTCGACATGGCAGTGGGTATACGACGCTGTCGGCGCCGATCTGCACCTGAGCTCAGACTGCGGCGGCACCGACGTCTGCAGCGGCTTTGTCGGCGGCAACCCGATGTTGCCCGTGTACGCCGGAGAACTGCAAGCCCCTTACCTGGGCGTGTCGATCGAAGCGTGGACGGAGACCGGTCAACCGGTCACTGGGGAGGTGGGGGAGATGGTGATCACCGCACCGATGCCGTCAATGCCTATCCAGTTCTGGAACGATCCTGACGGAACGCTCTACCGCAAAGCATATTTCGACACTTTCCCCGGCGTCTGGCGCCATGGCGATTGGATGACTGTCACTGAGAACGGCACCTACGTGGTCCACGGTAGATCCGACACAACCATCAACCGCGGCGGGGTGCGGATGGGCTCCGCGGACATCTACGCAGCGGTGCAGGCATTGCCAGAAGTCATCGATAGCCTCGTGATCGGCGTGGAACTGTCCGACGGGAACTACTACATGCCCCTATTTGTCGTCCTTGCCCCAAGCGTAGAACTTGATGACGAACTGGCCCATCGGGTGTGTCAGACCATCCGCGAACACGTGTCACCGCGACACGTGCCCGACGACGTCATCGCGGCGCCATCGGTACCCGTTACGGTGACCGGCAAGAAGCTCGAATTGCCCATCAAACGCATTCTGCAGGGCACGGCTGAATCGAAAGCCGTCAACCGAGCGGCGGTGGCTAACCCCGACTCACTTGACTGGTACATCGAATTCGCCCGCCGCTTCCGCGAGGGCCCGGACACTTACTGAGCCTTACCGGTTGAAGCGAGATCGATATCAGTGTCAGTCGACAGCAAGGCTCGGGTGCTTTCAGGGACTGCCTCGAAAGTTGATTACCTGTGGAGCCCTTCGGTATATCCGTGCCAACTGGACATCGGGGTGAGCGGACCAGTGAGGTGCAGAAACCGTACTTTTCACCTAAACGGCGTCCAGGTTAGGCTTGGCGTATGAGAGCCAGTACCCCTGCTAACCCACGGGAACGACTACTCGCGGCCGCAGGGTTGCTTAGTTACACCAACGGCGTCAGCGTGGGAGTACAGGCGTTGTGTAAGTCCGCAGGTGTTTCCAAGCGCTCCATGTACCAAATGTTCGCAAGTAAGGATCATCTCTTGGCGGCGAGCTTGCAACAGAGAGCAGCAGATTACGCCGAGCAGCTTCTACCGGACGAGGTCAACGCCGGTTCGGCGCGCGAGAACATATTGCACGTGTTCGATCAATTGACCGTACTAGCGTCGCGCCGGGACTACCACGGATGCCCCTATCTGGCCGCCCAGGTGGAGATTAAAGACACCCGCAATCCGGCGTTCAGCATCGCTCGCAAAACCAAGAAGTTGCTTACGGACTACTTTGAAGCGGAGGCTGTGCGCGGCGGCGCACGCGACGCGTCTTTGCTTGCGCGGCAGCTGATGCTCGTCTTCGACGGTGCGAGCAGTCGCGCGGGCATCCGGGCCGAAACCCTGAAAGATCTGGTAACACCGACGGCGGCCACGCTGCTGGATGCAGCTGACGTGCACTGAGAAGTGCTGAGGTACGAACAATGTCGCTGACGTGGCTTGCAGCATGGTGCACGCTGGACGGTGCCGGTTTGTTGCTTTCCGACCGGCACGTTTTGGTCGCACCCCTCAATTGAACACCGCACTTCGCGGCAGTGCGGCGAAGTGCGGTGTTCGCTTGACGAATTGATCTTCGTTTCGATCGGCCTAGAGAGCGAGCTCCCGGCTGATGACTTCGCGCATAATCTCATTCGATCCGGCCCAGATCTTGGTCACCCGCGCGTCTTTCCATGCTCGCGCGACGCGGTATTCGTTCATGAAGCCGTATCCGCCGTGGATTTGCACGCAGTGATCGAGAATCTCGTTCTGAATCTCCGAGGACCAGAACTTGGCCTTCGCCGCGTCGACGGCGGTTAGGTCCCCGGTCATATGCACAGCGACGCATTCGTCGACAAATGCCTGCGCGACATCGAGTTTGGTTACCATCTCCGCGAGGAGGAATTTGTTCCACTGCATCGAACCGATCGACTGTCCGAAGGCTTTCCGCTGCTGAGCGTAGGCCACAGTCTCCTCGAGGATGCGCCGCGTATGGGCAAGGTTTGCGATGCCGCAGCTGATCCGCTCCCGGGGCAGCATCTTCATCATGTGAATGAACCCCTGATCTACTTCTCCGATGATGTTGGAGCGCTCGACGCGGACGTTGTCGAAGAAGAGTTCGGCTGTGTCGGCCTCGGGTTGTCCTACTTTGTCTAGCTTGCGGCCGCGGGTAAAGCCGGGAGTAGCTGCTTCCACGGCAAACAAGGTAATTCCCTTGGACTTCCTTTCCGGCGTCGTTCGTGCGGCGACTATCACGAGGTCAGCCTGAAATCCGTTGGTGATGAACGTTTTCGATCCGTTGATGACGTAGCTGCTGCCGTCCTTGACCGCAGTTGTCTTCAGCGCCGCGAGATCGGATCCGCCTGACGGTTCGGTCATCGCAATGGCGGAGATCAGTTCGCCGCTGCAGAACTTGGGCAGCCACCTGCGCTTCTGTTCTTCGGTCGTGAGCTCGACAAGGTAGGGAGCGACACAATCGAAGTGGATACCGAACCCCGATGCCACCGCCGCGCTGGAGCGCGAAAGCTCCTCGCCGAGAACAGCATTGAAACGGTAGTCACCCGCTGCGCTGCCGCCGTATTGGTCTGGAACGTCCAGACCGAGGTAACCAAGGCTGCCGGCCTCGAGCCAGATTTCACGATCGATATAGCGCTGCTCGATCAGCTTGTCCTCGTTGGGTCCGATATGCCTGTCGACGAAATCGCGCACCGACTCGCGGAATGCTTCGTGGTCTGCGTTAAAGAGGCGACGTTTCATGTGAGTCTCCTAGATACGGTTCGGGCCGGGGGTGAAAAGCTCCGAACGGCCCTTGTAGTCGCGAACTTCTGATGTTGAAACTTCTCCCCGAAGGGGCTGATGCGTGCAGGCTAGCCGACGATCCTGGCGTGGTAAACCGATTGGTTTCGCGTAATGCGAGAAGATACACAGGCCTGGCAGGCCTGTGCCGGCAGTGGGCGCGTCTTTCCAATGCCTATTGAAACCCTCGGTATCGACTCGAAGGCTTTGAATCTCGCTGCCGGCCTGGGCTCGACGCTCCGACAACTCCTCCCGCCACCAGCAGACTAAGCCCTCAGCCGCTGTGGATGCGTAGAAAATGCGCGGCACAACCTTGGTGCGGCGCGGAACCGGTGGCGCTCAACGCTCCTAGATCCCTTCTCCGGTCGACGCGGTTTCGGGCGGCAGGCTTGTACCGGTATTAGGCGCACTTGTCCTGTACCAGGTGCGTGTGGCCCAGCTAACGTAACTGGGTAGTGGGTGACGCTTCGCGCAAATTTTGCAACA
>Ga0247757_10002289_pt1 | contig 10131 bp, 8 predicted proteins | sample UWRJL126311R4_FD_180929 | JGI IMG/M metagenome (GOLD analysis project Ga0247757, IMG submission 180929) | Plant litter microbial communities from Arlington Agricultural Research Station in Wisconsin, United States - UWRJ-L126-311R-4 | ecosystem: Environmental > Terrestrial > Plant litter >...
TGGAGGCGACCAAGTACACCGTTCGCAGCAGACCATGTGATGGACTGAATCATGGCTCTTCGAGAAGCTAGGCCGGTGGTGTGCTGGAGCTGAAGAGAGGCTCTCGTTGGTCCAACGCCCAGCCAGCCCCAGAGGCGGCGCACTCTGCCTCTCGTCCTATCACGCCCGGGAGAGGACCAGCCAGCCGAGGGGAGAGAGGGTGCGTGCTGGGCGGTGGCTGCAGGGCGTCGGGGATGCGTGCAGAGGCTGCCCCAGCATGGCACACAGCATGCATCAGCGCCCCCAGCCGCACCCAATCACGGCCCCCCAGGATGCTGGCGCGGGGTGCGACAGCGGCTACGCTGCTGCCCTACCCTGGCCTTTCCTGGCCGCTCACCCGGCGCCTTGCCCTGGCGCATAACGTGTCTCTACATTTACGGCTGTATCCCGCCTCCTCCTCTATCGTCGTGACACGCCTGCCGTAGCAAAAGCTCTCCCTTCCTGCCTCCACCACTGCCTGAGCCCTCCAAGCTGCCGTCGCAGGAAGGCCCCGCCATTGCCTTAGCCCGCCATTGCAAAGTTCCGTGCCTGATCTTCGTTCCATCGCTGTCGATTGCACTATTCCGGAAGCGCCGCCCGTGACCAGCGCCTCGACGCCTGGTATAACAAAACCCTGCCTCCGCCTGGGCTGCCAGTTGCTCTTCCGTTGTAGCTACTGGTAGCTCGCTGCGCGAAATCCCACAACCGTCGTTCTTTCTCTTCTAGTCGTGCCGCCGGGTCGGTCTTTGAACTCGTCCTCTCTTTTAATAACGTCCTTCCTTCTGCAAGAGAAATGGGAAAGTTAATCAAGAATCACTGGGCTCGCCTGGTCGTGCTGACTGCTGCTGCGTGTGCGTTGTCCTGAGGATTCCAAACCCACCATCGCAATGTTGCTGACTCCATACTAGACCAGATCGCAGCAGCAATCGAGGGTTTCTTCTGGCCTAAGATCTTCTGGGACTTCTTGACCAAGAACCTTGACGGCGCAGTAAAGCCGGTTCCCGTTCTCCAAATCATCAATGTCATCATGGGCGTCATCGGCCTTGCCTGGGAGTGGCCAGTGGGTTTCCTAGCTGGTAGCGGCCTGCACCGCTCCATCGAAGCCCGCCTCATCGTCTACCCTATCAGCGCTCTCGTCGCTCTCCTGATATACCAGGGCACCAACGCTGGACTGTACTATATTGTTGGCATGATTGCATATTTCTGGGCATATAGCGAAGGCGAGGTACGTCGCGCCCCTCGCTTCCACTAGTACTCCTCCTAACATCCTCAAGGTTGTCTGTCCCGAACCATGGACCCTCCCTAAACGCGGTTCGACTCGCAAGAGTGGTGTTTAAGTGTGTGGCATTCCCGCCCGCTCTCACTTACATTTAGCCTGTCGATAATACGCACCCCATCTCCATCAACCTCATCAGTTCACGCATCAATGAGCGGGAAAGGCGTTTTGGATAACATCATCGGCATCTTGGATTAAAGACGTAGGGCGGCTCATGCATTGTTTTAAACAGTTTATTCGTCTCTCAAGACTTTTCATCCTTCGGTCGCGACGCAATACGTCCCGGCATGAATCTTTTTCTATACGAGCTACTATGGTAATTCATATACCAAGATGCCTTCACCGCGAGTCACTTCGCGCATGGCGCAGAAATACCAAATCAAAGGAAAAATCCAATGAAATATGACAGCGATACCCCCCAACGTCTTACCTTCCCATGATTGTTGTTCTTGCACCCCGTGATCTCTCGTATGCACGTTCGTCGTTGAGCGTAGCAAGGCATCTATTTCGCAACGAGGCCATGGTGCCGCGAGCCGGCGTAGAGCATGGCTCATAGCCTCGGGGCGAGCGCCAGGTGAGAAGGTGGAGGCAACGTCGTCTGAGGCCAGTAGCTCCTTCACGCGCGCACCGTTTCAGGCCTCGAGCCCACTCGCCCAGAAGGTTTGGCGCCAAGGAGAGAATAGCTGAATGCCTTGGCTAGGACCGTTAATCTATCGCTTTCGTAGCTGAGACGTGTTGCTTTCATGGTACGAGGGTAGGGTCACTGTCCTGTTGCTGAGCTATGCATATTGTGTACACACCGCCCTTTGTATACATGCACTCCCCTTGATGGCTCGAGGGGTATGGTAAGCTACATGGTAATCTGCATAAGACAGGAACAGAAAGAGTTCTCACAAGGTGACCTGTTTTGACTTGGGCCGTACCGCTTGCCACCACTACAAATAGGACCACCCCTTTCCAGGAGCCAGATCGCTTTCCTCGTAATCCCCACTATATAAAAGTCACCTCGGATGACAGTTGCTTCGCACTAGGATGGTCGCCTTCAGATAGAGACCTTTTCCGGGCGGCCCTGGCAGTACCCCCCTCGGATTCACCTTGTCAGGTGGTGCCTCTATCCTGAGGTTGTTTACTACCACCATAGGTTGGCACGTAGACTTGGACGAAGGTGTTGTCTTCAATCTAAAATATTTCCACGGTAGTATTTCTCATCCCTGGCCGTGGTCGAAGGGTGCAGATATGCTGCCATACGCCTGCTTGCAAGTCGTGAAGACCGGTACCGGTCGGATCGCAGTGAGTTTCGTATAGAATGCAACGTTTCTTTGAGATAATATAAACCCTCCTGGGGCTGGGAAAAGAAAAGCCGCCTCTGAAACTGCACGTGGGAGGATAGGGAGGTGTGCTTTACCTCGTCTAAGCTTAGAACCACACCCATCTCGTGAGCAGAGCGCCGCAACGCACAGTGAATTGGATCCATAATGCGAAACCTGGTAGTCAAATTGAAGGGCATTATCGAGATATCAAAAACGCTGAACAAGCCACGAAAATCATCAAACCCCTGGTCCTTTTGACTTTTCGTCTCTTCGAATCCCCCCCAACGCCGTCGCGATGTTGAGAACCAGGCATGTAGCAGCATCTGGCGCCTTATCCAACTGATCCCCTTACTTACTCTTCGGGCCCTTCGATCAAAATCTTGATTCCCTTTCCAGCCTTCACATCCTTGAACGCATCCTCCGCGTCCCCAAACTTGACCTTATTTGAAATAAGCTCCTTGACGGAAATGCGCTTCGTAGCGACAAGGTCGACAGCGGTCTGGTAGTCACCGGAGCCGTAGCGGAAAGAGCCCTTGACGTTGAGTTCCTTTGTGCACATTGCCACGATGGGGAAAGTGATGTCTGGCTTGCCCATACCGCCCTTTGGTCATGGATTAGCTGGGGCTGAATTACGGAGAGAGGAATAAACACACCTGAACATATGTGCCGCCCATCCTCAGCGCGTGGATGGCTGTTTGGATGCATGGCTCTGCGCCACTGGCATCGATAATGACGTCGGCACCAGGCCCCAATTCACACTCTTTAATCATGTTGCGTGCATTCTCCTCGGCGCTGACTCTCTGGCTCTTGAAGCTTGTCGTCGCTGCATAATCCAGCGCGAACTGCAACCTCTCTTCGTTGATGTCCACAGTCACGACTTTGGTCGCACCATATGCCTTTGCGACTGCGCAGCAAAGAAGACCCACAGGTCCAGCACCAAAGACCACAACACTATCGCCCGGCTTGATGCTCGCCTGCCTTGTGATATGCACAGCGACAGCAGTGGGCTCAATCAGTGCGCCCTCCTCCAGACTCATCGACTCGGGCAGCTTATAGCAGTAGTCCTCTGGTAGAACGTAGTACCTTGCGAGGGTCCCGTCAAATGGTGGTGTCGCCGCAAACCGCATGTCTGGGCAGAGGTTGTACTTCCCCTCCTTACACCTGACGCAACGACGGCAAGGCGCACCGGGCTCCATAGCGACGCGGTCTCCTACTTTGAGAGTGGTCACCTTGTCGCCCACCGAATGCACGATGCCTGCGGACTCGTGGCCGAGCACCATGGGAGACTCGACAACAAAGTGGCCTATGCGGCCTTCGACCCAGTAATGCACATCGGAACCGCAGATGCCCGTCCAGCGCGGCTTGACAATGACATCGTAAGGAGAGGGGAGCTCAGGAATGGGACGGTCCTCGTAAATAACTTTCCCAGGGGCCTGGAGAACAAAAGAAGGGTTCTGATTTAATGTCAGCAAATCAAAACTTTACGTCTCAGACTTATTTCCTGCGTTTGCTAGCTAGGTTTTGATTTTGGGTGTTGCACTGTGCTTCATTGCAGCCATCGCATAACGCGTTGGTGGGGTTGGCGGGGTAGCTTCACCTGCTGAGTCGCCGTCTGTGTCGTCATTGTGGTAACCTCTTGTTTCTTCTCCTCTTGCTTTTGGGGTTCAGCAATTGGGGGTTTGGAAGAAGAAAAGATGCGTCGAAAACAAAGACAAGAGGTCATGGGAAGCTAAGTGTTAGCACCACGTCTAAGCGGCAGAATGACGAGGAATAAGGGCTCCGGTGCTGGTGGAGCTTGAAGCTCTTAATTGTTCCGCTGCAAGCCGTTCTTAGCTCCAGGGACAAGCTGTGGATACCCGTGTGGGATCCAGATGTTGGGACTTTAACCGAAAAATTTATCCGGGGCTCAATTGTGTGCTGTCTATCGTCTCTAGGTGTCTATCAATGCCACCGAAATCGCTAAAAAGTATGCCGTTGCCGTCTCTATGCCTAAAATGCTCCGCATCCCACGCTATCGTGATCTATGGCATTGGACGCCGTGCAAATGCCCCCACAGAATCTGGCAAATGACCAAACCAAAGTATGCGCCTGCTGTCAAAAACCACAGCGGCGGTGAATGTCTCTTGCAGAAGCGGGCTAGCTGAAACTTTGCTGTGTCAGAAAGTCTCGTAACTAGCTCTTTCCCAGCCTCAATCGTATCGAAAATCAACCTCGAGACTTTCGCAGGTAGTGCTCTACCCTCTATTTTCCGCCAGAGGGCCTTTCTCTCGCGAACATGTAAAAGTGGCAGATAGTGAGGAAGTGCGGTGTATCGTTCTCGGACGCCATTGTAATGAGATTCAAATGAAATATTAGAAGGGAAAAAGAGGGATGAAGACCCTCTTATAGCAGTATCCAGAATCTTCCTTTCTTTTTTACTTTCGCGAGGTACTTATTTGCCGATATCTTGTTTACGCGAGAGGCCGCTGGCTTGTGAAGTATCAACATTTTGTTGAATCTCTGCCCCAACACGACCACCAACACGTCACAAGAGCGTCTTCGTCTTCATCTTGTCCAGCGTTACCCCAATCGTCGTAGCCCCTCTCTTCGCCTTCATCTAGAATATGCAGACCAATGAGGGTCATGCGTTTACGGAAGTCTGCAATCTCAGGCAGATAGGCATCCCTGTAGGGAAACTCCACTATTACCCGTGCGTGACTATCTTCGGACAGCCAAGCATTGATGGTATTCACAAGCATCCGAGGATGATCTTGGGCGTATAGCGAGTCGGCAGCCAGGATGACGGGAAATTTGGTAACCAAGGGTTCGCCAACGCTCTCAGTATCGATCGAAGTCTGTGTGAACAGAGTGCAAACTAAGGGATCAGTCCAATCCAATACACCAGTGAGTGTCACTCCGCCATTCTGCTGCACAACTGCGCTGTTCGTCTGCGCATTGCGGGCAAGATTAGAATAGATGGACGGTAGATCAGTCAGTACAACGTCAGCACCAAGGCCAGCCATTGCCAATCCAACCAGACCTGTTCCTGAGCCAAGTTCCAATACCCTTAGCTTTTGATCCTGGTGCTGTTGCACTAGGTCGAATGTGTGAAGTCTTTTGGCTAGAAGATACGAAGCAGCCCAAGTCTTCAGTCCAAGGTCATCCCCAGTCAGGGCAGGTTCGTGGATGCTGAGTTCGAACGGACCGCCTGGCGAGGGTATCCGAAAGGTACGGGAGATAGCCCCCATTGCAGTGCGTCCGGACCGTTCACTTAGACGAATACTAGCTTGATTCCATATCTCTTCTTTGGCTTCATCGTCCTGTATCCACCGCAGACTGCTGCTCACGATGCTCGTGAGGTATCGGGTAACTCCCTCGGGGCTGACTTGTACTGCCTTCGCCTTTGACTTGCCATTTCGCCGAGCACCCAAAATATGCTTCCTATCATCTACCCCCTCCGTATCACTGCGTTCCCAGGAGGGCGGTGCGGATGTAAGCAGGGCCAGCGTATCGAGGAGGGCTTCCGGGGAGGGTTTGGTGTATAACTGAGGGAGATCGAGGACTGCAGCTATGTGTTAGAGCCGTACTGGAGCAGACGTTCTGTAGACATACCGTCAAGTAGCGGCATTTCTGTAGAGAGCGTGGCCGACTTCCCAGCGGGGCGAACTGTTCGGCAAACACGATAAAAGATAATACCCATCAAAAAACCCCACATGGCCCGTGCACGCTTAGAGCCAAACGTGGGACATCCTAAAACCCCTTATGAGGGTGTTCACTCAAGGATATACCGTATCGTATCCAACTTTGTCATTCCTGCGAGAACCCCCATAGGCGCTCACGTTGCACTTGCTGTGCGCTTCTTGTCTCCTGCTGGCACCCTCAGGCCCGGGTAGGCACGATGAACCGCAGAAGTAGGGTACTCGTCGTCTGTCTACAATCTTCTACGGCAACGCTTCTTATCGGAGTGTCGTCTTGAACCCGTGATATGCTTGCTCCATGTCGAACGAAAACTCTCGGACTTGGTCGTCATCCAGCTTCTCAGCCGCGCGCATCTGATTCAGTGTGATGAGCCACTGTACAATCTTGCCCTTGCTTTCGAAGTCCTTGTCCGTGACTTTGTTCACAGCCTGGATGATTTCAACAAGAAGTGGATGTAATGTGTCCTTTTCGACGAGTCCGATTCGAATAGCATCTAGGAGTGTGATGAAGTTTTCAGTTGCAGAGACCACAAGGGTTGCGTCCGCAGACTCGCCCTGCTGTGCCGATTTATGTGAGGGGCCTTGCTCAACCGTCGCTGGAAGACCAATTCGTAGGCGTTCGGTAGCTCGCGGACATTCCATGTCCCATTCGCGCTTGAATGTCTCGAGATCGCCGAAGGCACGTGCAACTGTTTCGTCGGCAAGGTTGGATTTGTACTGCTTTAACAGCCTACTGCAAGTCTCGGTATAGTCTGCTTCTGATATCGAGTCCTTCAAATAGCCCTTTTCCAGTGCATCCAAGGTGATGATGATGCTGTATATCTCTGCAAGCGAGTCATGGAGGTCGCGTTCAGCGCTGGTTGTGGAGAGCTTGACTTCCTCGTCCAGATTAATGGTCGCTGAGAGCGTCGAGCGTGGGATATGAGGTGTGGGCGCGTAGGCCAGCTGACGATTACCATACATGACGACGATGATGGTGCTCGTGGTGATTGTGCGTGTCAACGGTCGGTGATGTCGGTGGTGTGCTTGGCCGCAAGTGGGGAAATTGAAGCTCGGCCCCTGTAAATGTAAATCTTGGCGCCGCTTCAACTTTTTTGACGCTGCCAACCAAGGACTCGACTGTCTGCGCGGTACCCTTCCACACACAGCCTCGTTACGGCACCAAGCCAACCCTCTTCACGATGCCGCAGACCAAGGCGACCAAGAAGTTCGAAAAGAACAAGCTCAAAGATGTGCTCAAGAAACGGAAGGAAGTCTCAAAAGTAAAGCAGAGGAAGCAGATGACCACGAAGCGTAAGGAACGGAACGCCAGAGATTTCGCGCCGAACGATGGTTCAGAAGAAACCTCAACCGCTAAGCCAAACAATCAAGAAAATGCTTTCAGTGAGATGACCACCGACGAGTTCTTCTCAGGCGGCTTTCAGGTGCCATCGGCGAAACAGAAAACGGGAAAGAGAAAGCGCCCAGACAAACCCAGCGTAGATATATCAAAATCAGAGGATGATTCTGACGACGAGGAGAAACACAAGCAGGAACTAGCCGCGTTGGAAAAGCGGGACCCCAGTTTTCACCAGTACCTAAAAGAAAATGATCCTGAATTACTCGACTTTGAAGACGCTGATCTAGCCGAGATTGACACACTGAGCGCAAGCGAGGACGAAGAGACACCAAGGAAAAAACGTAAAAGTGCGCAAGCCGAGGAAGAAGTTAGCAACGAACTTTCAATAGAGGTCATAAAGAAATGGAAGGCGGCCATGGAAGAAAAGAAGTCCTTACGAGCTACAAGGGAAGTCGTTCTGGCATTCCGTGCTGCCGTCAACGATGACCCTGGAAAATCATACAAGTACGCTATCTCAGACTCTGACGGTAAACCCAGCCTCCCTTATGCCTCTACGACAGTTGGCTGACCAAGTTAGTCTACCATGAAACTCTCATTACTGCATTGGATCTTGTTCCTAAGGTTCTGCAACACCATTTGCCCATCAAAGAGTCTGGCAAGGTGTAAGTCTCAAACTTAAAAAGGGCAGAATTATGTCTAATTACGTCAGTCGCGTGCCCACGGATTCGAAGAAGTTCCGCACACTCACGCCTCTGTTGAAATCCCATGCTATCGCCGTGCACCATCTTTTGGAAAATCTAACAGATGGTTCCACACAAAGATTGACACTAGAATCGCTAACTGCCCTCCTGCCATACATTCTCTCTTTCAAGAAGGTGATCCGCGAAATCATTCAAGTGGTTGCATCGGTATGGGCAGACAACAACACAGAAATCACGAGGTTAACAGCGTTTCTGGTCCTCCGCCGCCTCATGGTTATCTCTGATGCCAGCATCCGCGAGGTGGTATTGAAGCAGACGTATCAAAGCTTAGTAAAGGCTTCCCGCAACATTAACGTCCACAATTACCAAGCTTCCAACTTGATGAAGAACACGGGGAGCGAGCTTTGGGGCCTTGATGCGAACATTGGCTTCAAAATGGCCTTTAATTTTATTAGGCAATTGGCAATTCATCTACGCCAGAGCCTATTGAATAAATCTGCAGACTCACATAAACAGGTTTACAACTGGCAATTCGTCTCGTCCTTGGATTTCTGGTCTCGCGTAGTGTCCGTCCACTGCGAGTCGCTGCGCGAAGCAGAAGTAGGCAAAGAGTCGGCACTTAGACAGCTGATATATCCAATCTGCCAACTTGGAATTGGGACTTTACGCCTAATCCCCACCGCTCAATTCTTCCCTCTCCACTTCCAGATCACCCGGAGCCTTCTCAGAATATCATCCGCGACGTCAACCTACATTCCGCTTGCGCCGGCCCTCGTCGAGATTCTCAACAGCAAGTTGATGAAGAAACCAGCGCAACCAAGTACTCTGAAAGCCCTTGAATTTACCACCTCCATCCGTGCTAGCAAATCTTACCTACGCACACGAACCTATCAAGATGGTGTCGGCGAGCAAATCAGCGAGCTGCTCTCGGAATACTTTGTCCTTTGGAGCAAGAACATCGCCTTCCCTGAACTGTCATTGCCCGTCGTCGTCATACTCAAGCGCTGGCTGAAAGCAGCGTCGAAACGGTCTTCAGGGAACAAAAACCCCAAAGTCAACAATTTGATTCAGATCCTCATCCAGAAGATCGAAGCAAATTCGAAGTGGATCGAGGAGAAGCGATCGTCGGTCGACTTCGCGCCTGATAACCGTGCGGGCGTCGAATCTTTCTTGAAGGACGTGGAATGGGAGAAGACGCCCCTTGGCGCGTTCGTCGCAGGACAGCGCAAGAGCAGAGAGCAGAAGGCGAAGATGGAGGAGGCGGCGCGGAAAACACAGGATCGGAAAAGAAGGGAGGCAGAGAAGGCTGAGGCTGAGGAATATGCTGAGAAGTTTAGCGACGATGAGGCAGCAGAGGACGACAGCGACGATGACGGGGATGTGGAGATGGATGAATTAGATGGGTTTAGTGGGGAGGAAGAAGAGGAGGAGGGCGAAGACGATGAAGATGACGAGGAGGATGAGGATGATGAGTAGTGCTCTTTGTTCGTACTGTACCTTGCATACCTAGGTAGTTTGAGGAACTTGTTTAAAAATGGCATATTAGAATATTTCTTTTCAATTCGTGATGCCTAAGTGCTTTGGGCGGAGCTGATTCCTTGTGTAGAAGTCTTCGTCTGTAATGTCTGGTATCATATCCCTTTAAGAAACATGAGTATGATAAGAATTTATGAAAATCACATTCATTTATTCATTGAATTGGCAGCACAAGAAGTAGAGCAGTACAAAAAGTAGAGCAGTACAAAAAGTAGAGCAGTACAAAAAGTAGAGCAGTACAAAAAGTAGAGCAGTACAAAAAGTAGAGCAGTAC
>Ga0247757_10002290_pt1 | contig 10120 bp, 8 predicted proteins | sample UWRJL126311R4_FD_180929 | JGI IMG/M metagenome (GOLD analysis project Ga0247757, IMG submission 180929) | Plant litter microbial communities from Arlington Agricultural Research Station in Wisconsin, United States - UWRJ-L126-311R-4 | ecosystem: Environmental > Terrestrial > Plant litter >...
TATGAGGAATTATAATTGGTGGGTAGGCAAGGTGAATGGCGTGAGTGTGATGGTACATCTGGTATGTGTGCAGCCCACACCGAGACTACAGCTCAGGCGGTGCGCGAATCTTGACAGTCGGAGATGGGAGGCGATGGCTGTTGCGAGGTGACGAGATACTCACGTTTGCGCTCCGGTTCCGGCGAATCGTTCAAAAAGTCTCGCGAGCGCTTCCTGGTAGGCGACGCAGCAGGCGGTTCAGAGAGAACTAGGTGAACAGGGAGCTGCACGTCGTTGATTTTGCGCAGAGCTCGCTTCTCCTCGCGTCTCTTGTGGAGGAACTTCCTCCACTGTGCGATGGCCACCATGGCCAATGCGGCCCGTCCGAACTGCGTGGTTCGCGCCGGCCGGATGCCTAGCCAATCTATGCGACTCAGACCCACAAGCAGCTTGTTGTTGAAGGCCTTGCTAAGCTGCTTGGTCAGGAATTCGATTTGCTCTTGGGTGAGCGTTTCATCGCGTAGGACGAAGCGGAGCGTGAGGTAGCCCCGTGGCAGGAACGGGAGCATACGGGCTTTCTTCTCGCGGTCTTTCTCGGGCTTCAGGGGAGACAGGTGGATATGGCGACCGTGATGTTGCAAGCGGAACCATAGCTGGGAGGGGGTATCATGACGTCTTTTATCAAGAAGGACGGCCTGGTTCAAGTGGAACGTGGTGAAGCCCTTTTCACCGTGCTGTTTCAGAAGTCGGTTAAGTGCATCGATCAGAGCGCGAGTGAACGAGTTGTTCCCCGGAGCTGCAGTAGTACTGTCAATGGCACACGCGCTAAGGAGTTCAAACGTCCTGTGCTCTTCTTTCCCGGATTTGGCGAGGTTGGATGAGTAGCAGGTGTCCAGGATGGTCAGGACGTCGCATTCCACGTCCTCCGACATGAGGATCTCCTCAACCTTGTTCCAATTGCAGCGAGCGTCTTTGATTAGCCCCCGGTTAGTGATTGGCCTCTGGCTCGCCGTCAACTCTAGATACTTGTGATCCTCACGATACACGCCGTGACCAGTATAATAAACTATCAGTAAATTGTTCCTTCCGTCATGCTTCTCGACAAAGGCGCTTATATGGCGATTGATCTGATGCTGGGGCTTGCTTGCGACGTTCAGCTCAACAGTCTCGGTCTGGAAGTTGAATTGGTCGCGAAAGACGGCTTCGAGCTCTCGGGCCTGTTGTGTATGAGTGTATGTTCGATACTAATTACTTCGGATATAAACGCACCTCTGCTTTCGTCCGAAGTTCATCCAGCTCGTCGGCCCACTTGATGAGGAGAACAGCGACTTTGGAGTAGCCGTCCGGGAGATTCATGTTCCTGCGGATCGACTCATCCCACCACATCTGCATCTCGGCAGCGCGTTCGTCGAAGGCGGCATCTTCGGCAACGATGGCATGGTTCTCGATCTGCTGCGGATGGGAGGCACTGATGTCGCGTCGGGGCGCGTCTTCGACGGATTCGATCTGTATGTTGGCGTGGAAGACCTTGTCCTTCAGCGCCGCGGTCGTATTGGGTACGATGGCATTCTCCATGGCGCCGATAATCGCAGGAACACTCTCTGACCACGCCGCCATGGATCAGGGGCACCGCTAGGCTTTAAGGCAGCGAAAGGGCTCGCATTCGTGCTCATTTCGCCCGTTGATGTCAAACGAATTGGCCCCCAAGTTGGCGTCGGCTGGTAGGTGGGACGGAAGAGGACAGAAGGGGCTTAGTGCAGGCAATGGCTGCGTGGCTGACTAACCGTTCGACCGCCCAACACCTTGACCCCGTCGTTCCATTTGCGCGCTGGCGGCAGATGCTGACACGGAGAGACGGGGAGGTGAGTTTGTAAGAGGGCATGGAGCGAAGATGACATGCTGGCGCGGGGACCAACTGGCGCGAACCGAAGGCGATTGCCAATGCAGACGAACGCCCATGCGGCTGTGGCTGTCGCACAGCCAGCCGTCATCAGCTTCGCGACCGGTCGGTCTCTTCGCCAGGCAACCTTGAGAGGCCTGCGACTGTTGGGGTCCTTTCTATATTAGCCTCCAGCCTGCCCTGCCGTCGCAAGGCTATCGAGTTGCCCTTCTCCGTCCGCCCCGTTATTGTTTCCTCCGTTGCTGTCGCCGTTGCATTATTGCTCGAAACCATGGCCACCACCCAAGACAACCTTCAGCCCGTCAGGGATCATTCCGTAAGTTTCGCGCGCCCCATCTCAGGAGCCGCCACACGAGGCTGACGACACACCTTTGCCCAGATAGAGGACATATTCGCAGAGGAGCGGCCCATGGAGAAGTCCGGCGTGTACAACGGCAAAAACCCAACAGAGGTAAGGGATGCGAAGGTCTCAGCGATTCCATTCATCGTCATCTGACGCACCGCAGCAAACGGGCAAGTTCCAAAAGGGCGACACGGTGCACAAGGCCATCATGGAGCGCGGGTTGCGCACAAAGGGCATCTTCACCGTCGCAGATTCGCGCGCCGACGCTTCAGGCAGCTACATCAAATACCGCCTCAAGAAGGCCGACGGCACGCTGTACAACAACGGCGAGTGGTTCCGCGAGAGGGACCTGAAGCTGGAATCGCAGCGTGGCTGAGCGGGGAGACAGGGGGGACAAGTGAGGTAGCTAGCCACAGGAGGCGGCCATGGCGGAGACACGCGAGGGCTGTGCAGGTTTGTGGCGGCATTACTGGCGTCTGGCATTGGCTTTAGGCAGCAGGCAGCGGGCGCACGGCCAAAGGCCAAGGCCCAGGATACGGCGTTTCCGGTGACCATCATTTTCAGTCTTTCTCCTACATACAGGCGTTGCATACATAGACGGCTCACCCGCCACACTTACGCTGCAGTTGAGCCACTTTTCTCAATCCCACTCTCCATGTCTGCCTAGGAGCTGAGTTTTTTTGCTGTCGGTCCCCTGGCTTTCCTCTTCTAGCGCCGGTCGCATCGCCTTGTCCCGCCAAAATGGCCCCCACACGAGCCATGACCGGCGACACTGTGGTCAATGATATCGAAAAGGGTCCCCAGTCGCCTACCGATACCGAAGCCACCTTTGGAGGGGATGCCATCATCGAGATTGGAGACAACGACGGCGGGTCTACGAGACGGTCGTCGTCGTCGACCTCGCGCTCCGAGAGTGACTCGTCAGCACAGCCCCGTACGTGCTTCCATACAGCCCAAACCCGGTCCCCAAAATGCACCATATCTCCCCACAGCCCATAGTGAAAAGATTCCTTGTCAATAAAGCACCCCTAGCACGATAAGTCCAACGAAACTAAGACCCTCCAGAAACCGACAACAAGCCCCCAACCTTCCTCCGCCGCGTAACCAATTCCTTCAAATCTCCCCCCGAGCCCCTAGGCGTAACGGAAATCAACACCCGTAAATGTATGCAAAGCTCACTAGCCGCCAACTTTCTCGGAAACTAATCCTACCTCCGCAGTGGAAAACACCCCCAACGGCTTTCCCCGCCTAGCCGCCTTCCAGTCATCGGAAGCAAACTTCTCCCTCTATCGCTCTTTCAGCTACCTGCACTCACGTGTCCTGCTCGACCTTCAAGATGAACTGACCACCCTCGAAAAGGAGCTCGACGACCTCGACTGGGACGACTGCGACGCCTCGCCCGACCGCTTGCGCTCACGTGACATCGACATCGTGCATGCCTCGCGCGAAGGACAGGATGTACGCAATCGCCGTGTGGTCTTACGGGAAGTAAAGGATAAGTTGATGGAGTATGATAAAGTGCTCATCAAGGCGAGGACGCTGGAGACGTTCCAGAGGCCTGGCGAGAGGAACTATAGGAGCGTGAGGCGGTTTTACAATAACGAGAAGCCGTTGATGGATGCGGAGATGGATTCTATTCGTGCCAAAGAGGACACTGTCTCACTTAGAAGCGGGGGACGTGAATGGGGCGGTTTCGACGGGAGCATCGAGACGGGGATATTCCGTTTTGATCAGTGGTTGAAGCGTGTGTTCGGGCTGAAGAAGCCGCCGCTACAGGTACGTTTATCCCCCCCGACTTCTTCATAGGGAGGAAGGGAGAGCTGTGGTTGACGTGTGTCCTATGTGCAGCGCCTCTTCCGTACCCCGGAACTCCACGCAAAGACGTCAAGTGACCACATCGCTTACTATAGCTCCACCCGCATCGACGCCCTCATCAACATTCTCATTACGCTCGTCATCTTCATCTTGCTCGTCGTCCCCGTCATTGCCATGTACCTGCTAACCTCAACGCCAAATCACACTGTCGCTTTCCTGTCTAATGGTACCGATAGTAGTACTAGCAGCAACGGTGGTGAAGCAACATCTTTCACGACGCACGACACTCTCAACGCCGTCGGCGTTCTTATGGTCTTCACTCTGCTTTTCAGCGCAGCCATGTCAATGCTCACGAAGGCGGCGCGTCATGAGCTGTTCGCTGCGAGTGCGGCCTATTGTGCCATCCTGGTAGTGTTCATCGGAAATTTTACGGGACCGGGGAATTAGGGAAACTTATTCGCTTCTTCGGGCATGGAAAAGTACTGTAACGAAAGTAATGGCCTGCGATGCCTCGAAACCCTAAGGGAGGGGGGTAGATGGTGGCAAGGGATCTTATTAACGATGTAATGTGCCATATGAATTGCCAATAAAAAGTCCCTGACAAGTTTCGTTCCCAGATGAGCACGGCATGTAAAGCGGGTAAACCCTAATAATAAATTCCATCTCCTAGTAAACCTGTCGGTAATCATTTTCTCACGAAAACCATTACGTTTTACCAAATTGCCTCCTAACGAGATCTTGCAGTGGAAGCGGCTGACGCACATGGCTCAGATCGGTATAGCTATCATACGCCCAGGACCCTTTCGAACCAGCCTTCGCCGCAGCAAGAGAAATATATTCCATATAGTGAGACCTGCCCTTAGTTCTCCGTTCCTTCGCCAAAAGCTCATCGAGCTGTTCCTCAGTCCCCCTCTTGATGACTCGCACCTTATCCCCCATAACTTCTTCATACGCCGCAGCAAACTCATGAAACGTGTGCTCTCCAGATTTCACTCTAAAGAAACCTCCCAAGCCATCTTGGACGCCCTGCCCATCTAGTAGTATTTCGATGGTGTAAGCGGCGACATCCTCGTGCGCGGTCCACGGAAACTTGTACTTATCCGCATCTCCCCAATACGTGATTGTCGGAGTGCCATCAATTACTTCGAAGCAGCCGGGGTTGAACGGCGTATACACGAGGTCTCCAAACATGCCGGTGAAGATGTACACGGGGCGGATAGGACTTGTCATGGCCACGTGCCGCTCGAAAGAAATGTGCGTATCATAGTGCTCGAAGTCCCCAAACTCCATCTTCGACCAATCATTGTTCCAGCACGACGCCACGAAAACCGTTACGCCGGCTCTTTCTGCGGCACGGAGGAGAAGGAGGTGTGCGTCGAGGTCCATGGTTGGCGTGGGGGCGTAGGCGCAGATCACGGCGCCGACGCCGGATACAGCTTTCTCGAGAGCGGGGATGTCGTAGTAGTCCTTAGAGACGACGAACGATTCTAGTGCTGAGGAAAGCGATGCTGGGAGCTTGGAGGGGTCGCGGCCCAGGCCTCGCACGGAGAGACCGCGCGATAGGGCCTCGGTGGCTAATGGTTGGCCGAGGTTGCCTGTGATTCCTGCGATGAGGACAATCATTATGTAAGGGAAGATTCAAGTATGGCACTCATCTCAAGGTTATGTCGCATAAAGGGCGCTTTTGTATGCACCTGTTTTTGCACTTCTAAAAGCACATTTGTCAACTTGATGGGTGGGGCACCAATCAATGGAGTCCGGGTAGAGTGCTTCTTTTCACGCTAAAAATTCTTCTTTGGCTTTAGAGATTGAAGCCCATGTGCATTAGTAGATAGAGCGGAAAGGCGCCGCCCTGGTGGTCTGTCGGTAAGATTCACGTGACATGCCGGACAAAACATTCGTCCGCCAGCCCTTGACTTTTCAACAACCATTCTAAAGAATGTCGAGTCGGGAGGCCCTAGGAACAGAGTTTTAGGTAGATTAGAAGATCAAGATGGAAGAATTCACTTCCGACGTTTTAGTTTCCGCAAGGGATATGTTATCGCAGACGAGAACTGGGAAGGGAAGCAGCAACAAAGGGGGTTATCCAAAGTCCTTCATATTTTTTTTACCAACGAGAAGTCATAATACAACTGTTGTTAAACTTCCTTCCATTATGATTCGTAACTAGCATTCGTCTGATATACCATATCTTGGCAAGATGTAATAGTCTTAACCGTAGTTCTTAAATAGATACAAGATAATGTGGAAATTCGGCCCTTTAGTTCGCTAGATTTGTTTCGGATATCTGTGCCGATTTCCCAAAGGAATGCGAAATGCTCTTTTTGAACTTTAAAGGTGAGACTAAATTAATTTATTTGCTGCAGTTTATTGTACAGGAATCCTCGTGAGAAACTTCAATGCCAAAACTTTGCGGGCGACGGAAGCAAATACAAATATCCAAACACACCTTTGTAATAACTTTATGAGAGTTCCGGAGAGGATATATAAGATTATGACGAAAGACTGGGCTTATGGTAGTTTGGCCCGAAATCTGGAGTATGAATCACAGTTTGCCTTCGGATGAATTATTGAAGTGCTCTGGCAAATATCCTCTTTGGCGACGAAAGCCTGTAACTTGAAGAGCTTCAAGGGATCAAAGTGTCAAAGAGATAGCCCGTGTCGGTCAGCCAGGATACGCGCGTTCGTTTCCAGGAATTGCTTACCCATCCCAGGGATCATTGTGGACAATAAGAAAGTCGAAAAGATCCGACTCAATATGAGCAGCAGCTCATGCGGTATAATAGTCTGATGACGAGTGGGATGTTACTTCTCGGAGAGAATTGTTTCGAGGAAACCGGCGTCAATCATTGTATGAGATAGGATCGTGTAATCAAGGGAATTTTAATGATTTCAGCCATGGGATGTCGTTTCATAACTGATAGTAGCTGCCGCTTCCCTACGATAGCTACTTGGTACGCTGTTTGTATACTTTACTGTCGTCGTACCTTGCGAGGTCAAATCTTGATGATACCACCCGAGTCCCCGGATGATAGGTCTGTTTTCCTGAAAACATCTCATGTACACTTTCAATGCGGGCATTGATGCGCTAACGACAGCCAGATTGGCCTCTACTGTTGTGGCTACCCATGACGGTAAAGACTCCCAGGTAGGATCGTAGTCAAGCGCGTGCGTGCGTCGATTTGCTCGAACGGCTAAATAAACTCGAAAAAATCCAGTCCCGCAAGTGCTGCCAACGGTTAGCGAAGAGTCGTCGTAGGGGTTTGGACGCGCACACTAAACCGACACTAAAAACAAAGACCAATCCAATTTTTTGACGCAGTGGAAGACGGAGCTTATTCACTACGAACATAGGCATGAGGCATGCGATTACATCCTGCACAGCGCTGATACTGATGAGTGCAATGAGTATATCGAGCTCGTTCCCGCATTTGAAATCGTGATTTGCTCTCCAGCTGGCTGAAAATCGAGACCAGAAAGCCTCCACTGGCCAGCAGGTAAAGACAACGACCAATGGAGAGGCGATACCGTAAGCCGCGACTAGCTAGAGTTGGATACAGATAATAAAATGAGGGTGTGAGCATACCAAAGACAAGACTAGCCCAGACGGCAATTTTGAAGGGGCGACTAAGTAACGAAGACGACAGGCGTCGGAAAAATAGGAGAATTGATATCTTCGTAAGCGATACGCTGGCGAGATAGAGAGTTTCTATAGCAAGAATAGCCTGTTTTTATGTCAGCGATAGCGAAGACAACGATAATGTGATTCACCTCTCGGAGCGCTTTCATCTTGTTCGGGCGTAGATCGTAGATGTGCAATTGGAAACCATAGACGCGGAGTCCTAAGAATGTCAGCCTGGTGCTCTGGTCAAAGGATTGAGCAAAGTACCTAGGATTGTCGAAATGTTATGGCCTATGAGCAAAGGCTGGCATACTCAGTACCGCAAAATAGAACAGTTAGATACCTGACTAACCATGGATGCAATTAGGACCCAGTCATCCAGTCCAGCTGATTTTGTGACCCGGAAACGGGCCCATATTCGACCCACAAACACAGCGACTGTCACAACGTAGAGAGCAAGAAGGCATCCAGCTACAGCCCAATCTCGCGTCACAGGATTGACGTAATTTGGTTTTGGGAAGGCCCGGGTCGTCAAAAAAGAGGCCACTAAGTGTATGGTAGGCGATGGGGCCATCGGTTACGAGTGGAGACACGCGTTGTTTAGGTGGGGACCGGTGTTGCGCCGCGCGACTGGCTGCGCAATTCATCCATGCAGACCGGAGCTCTTTCAAAGAGTGTTAACACATGGAAGGTGGGGTTTTTGGAACACAAAAGCGTCAGGAACATTTTTCTTCAATCCATGGGGAACTCTAAGATTAAGGTTATGCAACGAGTCAGTAGCGAGTCATACCGGACAGAGCTCCGGGACATATGGTTGGATACGCGCCGCGAGACGTGCGAACATTGACAGCCCGCCATTTACACGGGCAAGTGTGCCGACCGGCGCCCTGGACATACGTATAATGGGTCTGTCTTCCTACAGCGCACCATTATCGATAAAAAAAATTGTGCTATACAGATTGACCTGTATTTGTTATTAAGTAGATTGTAGTAGTTTAAGATACCCATCGAGTTGTCATAGTTTGATGGCGAGGAGTCGGAGGTAGGTATGTTGGTTCGTATTCGCGTCGCCAAGCTCTCTAGACAAAGGCTGCCTCGTTTTCCAAGTCACCTCTATCAGCAGCCTAGTCCCGCAGTCTCATCTGCCGAAAAGTGATGCTACCACTTTTCAGCACCACCTTGTGCATACACAAAAAGATCGCACTACACCGATGACGCTGTGGGATTACGAAATTCGTCGATGTACCTCGACTAAAAGGGCTTGCATTACCACTGTTGGGTACATTACTAATGAGTTTTAAAATTGTCAAGTACCAGACGCAGCTGATGCACTCAACCAGATCCAGGTGTGTTTGTGTTTAGATCAAAAACTGTTCTCGCCATCTGTTTGTTATTTATCGATGAAACTAAGCGAAGCAAATATTGTAAGTCCTGCTGAAGGAAGAATTTTCAAGAAGGCATCACTGGCCAAGCAGTGACGTCTCAATCCTGCTTGCGGTCTGCGTACTCTCTGAGACCGCCCACATTCACCCCTCTCCTAATCTTAGATAAGCTTAGAAGCCATAACGTCATCCACCAGTAAGCTGGCCACCCCAGTAAGCTGGCCACCCCACTAGAATCGTCGCGCCTTTCTAGCAATTGCTCCATAACGCGATAGTCAAATAAGGTGTTGATAGATTTATATGATAGCTACTATCTCTAAGTACACTGAGTTCTAGTATGCCCTTATATATGGCACTTGGTGTATGTTGGCGGCGCGCGTTGCCTCCTTGGTATCGCTTCCTACCCCCCTTTAGGGAGCACCCTTTCTACTTCTATAATCAGCCTCTATCCTTCCTCAACCTATAGAGCGCTACTAGGGGCAATATACCATCGCCACTATCGCTGCTTATACTTATAACACTCGAGGGTCTAGCATAGCTGTATATTCTCTACTATAAGTATTATATTTATATATATTATAAGCTAGTATCCCTTTACTATCTTACGTATACCTAGAGTACTAGGACTCTAAAATAAACGATAGAGTAGATCCTATATATATTAAGCCTAGTACTATAGCTAATTAACGTTCTATAGCGTCCCTACTACCTATACGCCTTTAGTATTAGCTAGTGTCCTAGGTAGTAAGGGCGTCCTAACGACTATAAGCGACGAAAGGACGCGTTTAGGATATATAGGGACTAGTCCTAATACCTAGAAGCTAGCGAGAATATTCTATAGTATAAATACTATATCTCTAATACCTAGGTAGATCTATAGGAAGTCTACCTTATTAATATAGAAGATACGCTAGCGTATAAGCTTATAGATCTAGTTCCTATATACTACCTTTAGGGGCGAGAAATAGCCTATATCTAGTAGCTATAGAAGGTGCGATATATATAATAGTATATATATTATATAAATCTTATTCTATATATAGTAGGTATCGAACTTAGGTATTATATAACTACTATAG
>Ga0247757_10002291_pt1 | contig 10115 bp, 7 predicted proteins | sample UWRJL126311R4_FD_180929 | JGI IMG/M metagenome (GOLD analysis project Ga0247757, IMG submission 180929) | Plant litter microbial communities from Arlington Agricultural Research Station in Wisconsin, United States - UWRJ-L126-311R-4 | ecosystem: Environmental > Terrestrial > Plant litter >...
TCCGCACGGGCAAGCTCGCGGTGGTACTCGGCATCGAAAGCGACACGCTCTTCGGCTGTAAGCAAAAGAGCAGCTGCACGGCTGATTTCGTGCGAGGCGAGGTCGCCCGTTACTTCTCCAAAGGCGTGCGCCACATCTATCCGATTCACGACTTCGACGGCGGCTTCGGCGGCAGCGCGCTGTTCAATGATTTCTTGGGCGTCGCCAACGTGACCATCGAGGGTGCGCCATTCGTGAGCCAGCCCTGCCCCGGCATCTCCGACCGCGGCTCGCTGAACTGCAACGTGAAGGGGTTGACCGGCCTCGGCGCGACCTTGATCGGCAACCTGATGGACTCAGGCATGCTGATCGACGTCGATCACATGTCCGCCAAGGGCATCGACGAGACCATCGCGCTCGCCAAGCAGCACGGCAATTACCCGCTCATGGTCGGTCACGGCCTGTTCAACGAAGAGCACGCGAGCGGCCGCAACCGCCACGAGCGCATGCGCACCGCCGATCAGCTCAATCAGCTATTTTTGCTCGGCAGCTCGGTTTCGGTCATGACCCAAGACGAGATCGAAGACGACCCGCGTTGCCTGCACTCCTCGGTCACGTTCAAGCGCAGCTACGAGCGCGCCGTGCTGCGCATGGGCGGCCCGGGCGTTGCGGCGATCCCGTTCGGTAGTGACTTCAACGGGATGGCGCCGCATGTGGGCCCCCGCTACGGCGACGACGCCTGCGGAAAGAAGGCGAGCCAACGCACGGCAGAGTCCGCCCGCCCGCAGCTCGGCTATCCGTTTACGATCGCAGGCTTCGGTCGCTTCGATCGCCAAGTGACTGGTCAGCGAACGTTCGACTTCAACACCGACGGGCTCGCGCACGTCGGCCTGATGCCGGACCTGATCGCCGACTTGGCGCAGCTAGGCACGAACCTCGATCCGATCATGCGCTCGGCCGCAGGCTACGTCGCCACCTGGCGCAAGGCCGTGGCCGCCTCGACCGCCAAAGCGCCCGCGCCCGGCGCTATTCCGCAGGGGAAGCCGCTGCCGACACTCACGCCGTCGCCACTCGCGCCGCGCAAGCTCGCACCGATCAAGAAGTGAGCGTTCGACGTTTCCGGACTGGCGCGCAGGCCATCACTCCTTGACCTCGAAATGCCCCTTCAGGAGCCGGGCCAGTCGGTTCGGATAATTCGTGCAGATCCCGTCGATGCGCAGCTCGACCAGGTGCGTCAAGTCCACCTCGCGGTCGACGGTCCAGGCCCCCAACTTTCAAACTCAGGTCCCGCGCCTCTGCGACCGCGTGAGCGTTGATATGGGCAACAGAGGGGAACCAGCCATCCGCCCCGCCCCCCTTTGCTGCCTTGATCACCGATCCATCATGTCGGCGCGAGCTTCTTGGCCGCGATTCGCGTAGGCCAGTCAAACCCGACCAGGATGGAACACGGCACACGCTTAGCGCCGGCGCACAATGGTGGCGTTTTTGCTCGAACCCCTCGCCAAAGCGACCTCTTTAGTGGCGGATTCGGCCGGTTTAGGTCTGGGTGTTCCAGCCGTATCAAGCAGACTCGCATGAGCATGAGCATGAGCCGCGCGGACCATCTATGTGACGAACAGTGTCGAGTGCCCGCGCTTCGGCGGCGGGTCGTCGTTGCGGAGGACAACGAGGACTTTCGCGACTTGATCTCGAACGCGCTCGAGCGGGCCGGATACGAAGTAGACAGCTGTCGTAACGGGCAAGAAGCGCTGGATCTTCTTTTGCTGAATCCCGCGGACTTGGTCTTGCTCGATCTGAACATGCCCGTGATGGATGGCTGGCAATTTCGGATGGCTCAACGCGCCGATCAAGTCATCGCCGACGTTCCCGTTTTGGTCATGACTTCCGACCCCAGCCCGCAAGCGCGGGCGATCCACGCGGACGGCTACGTGCAAAAGCCGTTTGATTGGCCTGAGCTGCTGCACGAAATCGAACGGGTGCTATTGGAGCGCGCGCGCCGCGACCAAGCCGCGCGCCTCGAAGAGACCGACCGGCTGGCACTGCTTGGGACGGTGGCCGCGGGTGTCGGTCACGAGATCAACAATCCCTTGGCGTTCGCCATGGGCAATCTCGAGATCATCGATGAAGCCCTGCCCGGCTTGCGTGAGGAAATGGCGAATCTGCTCGGCCCGAACGCCGCCTTCGAACAGCGCGAATCGCTCGAGCGTGTGCTGCGCCAGTTCGATGACGTGCGCGGCTTGCTAGCCGGCAGCCGTGCGGGAGTTGGGCGAGTACGCATGATCGTGCGCAATCTTCGTAGCTTGTCGGCGCGCCCCGTCGAGCGGCGTGAGCGACTCGACTTGCTCAAGGTCGTCGACGCGAGCGTGTCGATGGTTTCGGGTCAGCTCAAGAATCGCGCGACGATCGTCCGGAGTGACACAGACTCCGTGCAGGTCTTGGGGGAAGAGGGGCGGCTATGCCAGGTCTTTCTGAACCTGCTGGTCAACGCCGCTCAGTCGATGCCTGCCGACGAATTCGAAACCAATCGCATCCACGTCAGTACGATGACCGAAGGCGATTGGGCGGTGGTCGAGATTCGGGACACGGGCCGTGGAATGTCGAAGACGCTTCAGGCTCGGATCTACGAGCCGTTCTTCACGACCAAGGGCGCGGAAGGCGGGACAGGGCTTGGTCTCTCCATTTCCAGGGACATCATCGCGTCCCACGGGGGTCGCATCGAGGTGAACTCCGTGCCTGATCGGGGCAGCGCGTTTCGTGTCTACTTGCCGCTTCCGAACATTGAAACGGAAGGCCAAGTGGCTCGGAGCCCGTCACGCTCCGTGTCGGGCGTGGTGCCAGCAATCAGGGGGGGCGTGCTTCCGCGCGTCTGGGTTTTGGATGACGAGCCCATGGTCGGTCAAGTCATCTCCCGGGCGTTGCAGGCTCGCTACGAGGTGTGGGTCGCGAGCACGCCACGCGAGCTGTTCGCTCGTTTAGAAGCCGGCGATACCTTCGACGTCTGCTGTTGCGACCTGATGATGCCCGAAATGACGGGCATGGAAGTCCGCGCCCGCATTGCCGCAGCCTGGCCGCAGCTACTCCCTCGCATCATTTTCGTGACCGGGGGACCCTCCACCCCTGACGGACGAGAGTTCATTTCACGGCCCGATGTGTTCGTGCTGGACAAGCCCTTCGACGTCGAGACGCTGCGCGACGCCGTGCAGCGCGTATTGGGCGAAGTCGCGCAGGACGCGGACGCTGCGGTGCGCTGAGCGACCAAGTTAACGGGAGCGGCAACTTCGCGCTTCACACCAGCGGGGGTGGGTTCAAGACTTGGGCGACTGGCAGACGGTCGCCTTTCACGGGGGCGGCCTGAAGACCGCCCCTCGCGGCGGCCGCGCGAAGAAATGACTATAACTCGCCGGCGCGCCCGCACCCCTGGAGTACCATCGAGCTCAATGGCACGAGTACGACGGGGGCGTTGGTTGGCGATCATCGCGATGGTCGGCTGCTCCCAGAGCGAAGGGGCGGCAAGGCCAGTGCGCAGTACGCACGATCGTCCAACGCCCAGTGCCACGGCTTCGGCTGCGCCACCCGCGAATCATCCGCTGGGCGCTGTCCCGAAAAATTGCGGGCCGGCGCGTGACAATCCGTACGGCGTCGAGCCAGGGTGGGCACACCCCGACGCGAGTTGCAAAACTTGTGAGCAAGCGCCCGCTCCTCTGCCGATCTGTTCGCCCCGCGAGCGAGCCGCGGTCACTCGCTCGGCGGAGCTCAAATCTCGGCTCAATCGTCGCGTATCACTGCAAGGCACGCTGAGCGTGGGCAACTGGTTCTGCACGAAGCGCGGGGGGCCGCCCTGTACCTGCAACAACGACTGCATGGCGCCTTTGCTGCTTTCTCGTCAGGGCGCGAAAGATTCCATATCGCTCACGTCCAATCAAGAAGCGCTGGTGAGCTGCCCGGGTGACGAAGGCTCGGTGTGCTGCGCGTTCGAGTTGAGCGGCAGCAAGCGCTCCATCGACGTCATCGCCACGGGCACGTGGCTCCCGCCCGAACGTCCACCGTATCCAGACGAGACGCCCGAGCCAGCGCACCTGGACGTCGAGCAGCTGTGCAAGTTGAAGTAGCGCGAGCCTGCACGTGCCGCTCTCGGCGCTTACTTTAGCTGATCGAGCCGCTGCGCAACGGCGATGATTCGCGCACCTTCCAAGCGGATGCCCTCCGGAACGCGAAAAGCTTCGAGCTCGCGCTCGATCTCTGCGTGCGCCTCATGGCGCAGCGCGTCCGGCAAATGACCGAGGAAATTGCCAAACGAGCTGGCTTGAGAGAACTCGATAGCCGCGCTCGGCGTGGGTTGCAACGTGACGTTAGGAACGACTTCGATGGACGAGATCGCAAAGCCCGTCTGCTGCAACAGAGCCTGCAACTCGACCAGCGTCACGCGGTGAGCCGCTCCGTCTTGCGACTCGGGAAAGCCAGCATATGGCTCGTGCGTTAGCACCGCTTTACGAACCGATTGTAGAGTGCCGAGGCGCTCTCCGGCGCCGGTGGTGATGCCCAATCGACCGTCCTTCGCGAGCAAGCGATGAAACTCGCGCAGTGGCCCGAGCTTTTCGGGCAGCCAATGGAACACCGCGTTCAGGTAGACCACGTCGAAGCTCGCGGTCGCGTAGGTGCCAAGCTCGTACGCATCACCGACCTCGAAGGTCAGGTTGGGCCGCGCACGCCGCTTGGCGAGCTCAATCCGAAGCGGGAGAGGATCGATGGCAAGCACGGATCCCGTCGCCCCGACGATTCCGGATACATACTCCGCCAAGAGCCCCGTGCCGCTGCCAACGTCGAGTACTCGTTCACCGGGCCGCAGCGCAAGCCGCTCGATCAGCAGCGTTCCCGCCTCGAACTGGCGATTGACGCTGACGACGTCGTAGTGCTGGGCGAGCTGCGCGGTGTCGAGTTCCAGACTCAGCAAAGACATACGTCTTCAATACTAGACGTGGTTCGACCGCGCAAGGCGCTCGACCGCAAGACTCTTCAGAGCCGCCGTCAACTTGGACCCGCTGACCAAAATCCCTTCTTATCACTTGTTTGGGGCCCATGTCGGGCTCCGCAACAATGCCCGCTGGGATGTCTCGCTCTGGGTTCGCAACGCGTTCAACCAAAACTATTACAACACCGCGGCGGTCAGCGCGCAGTACGGGGTCGTCCTCGCTGCGCTCGGCGAACCGCGCACGTTCGGAGCTACCTTGCGCGCTACGTTCTGACTACCTCCCCGTGTTGCGCTCAGCGCGAAGTCGGTCGCGCTGAGCTGCAGAAATCGAGCCGTTGGCCAGTGGGCGCCGACGACGCCAGAGACGCGAATACGGATGACGCCTCCGCTGCACGACCGCCTGGGCGGTGTCGAGTTCTGCGACAGACATGCGGTAGAGCACCGTGATGCGATCGGCGATCCCGGCCACGGATCCCAGGTCGTGCGAAGTGAACAGCATGGAAGCCCCGCGGCTACGCGGAGAGAGCAGAAGCTCCGAGACTTGGACTACCAAGCAGGAGAACGAGCGCCATCGCCAGGACCTCACGAACGGGCGCCACGCGTACGAAAATGTTCAATCTCATGGGGAACGCCGGGAATCGCTTTGTCTCCAATAACAGACTATGTAAGCGGTTGCGAGACAGACGCGACCAAACAAGGACGCCCCATGCCGGTTGGTCCGCCTTTCACGGGAATTGTTGGAGATGTTTGACGCTGCTGGTCTCCGATAATAGACGGTCGCGCCGTGAATGCTCCCACGCACGACGCAAATGTCTTGGAATTGCAGAGCCGTGGCCTTCCGGAGAGCCCGTTTGCATTCATTCGCCTGGTCGTGCGCGGGCGATATCGTTACTGGCTTTTGGCCTTGGTGGTGGGCGAGGGCAGCAACGCGGCTTGCGGCATCCTCTTGCCCTATGCGCTCAATCGCATCATCAGCGTGATCACCGCGACCCACGCCGATCGGTCGCTGATCCTCGCAACTCTGTCCGCGCCGCTAGCGTTGTTCGCGGCGCTGAGCTTCGGTGAACTCGTGCTCGGGCGCGTGAATTCAGCGCTCCAACTGCGAGTGGCCCCACGCCAACGGCAGTACGTAGCGCGCGCGTTGTTCGCCTACCTGCATCGTCACTCGCACCGTTACTTGACCGAAAGCTTTGCAGGCGCGTTGGCTAGCCGTATCTCCGAGACCTCGCACGGCACGAACCAGGTCTTGTTTTCGCTGATTCAGGAGTTCCTGCCGACGCTGATCGTGATCACGGTCGCCAACGCCCTTTTATTGTCGGCAAACCTTTGGTTGGGCGCGTTTACTTGTGGCTGGACACTCGTATTTCTGGCCGTTTCGCTGTTCCTGGCCCGTCGCACTCAGCCGCTGGCGGCCGCCGCATCGAATGCGCGGAGTCACACGGTGGGCATGGTCGTCGATTCGGTTTCCAACCACGCCACCGTGCGCCTGTTCGCCCAGCTTGGCCACGAGCGCACGAGGCTCGACCGCGCCTATGACGCGGAGCTCACCACCGTGCTGCGCGCGAACTTGGCGATGGAGCGCGTGCGTTTGTTCCAGTTCGCCGCCTCCGCCGTACTCAAGGCGGGCACGGTCACGGTGGCCGTGATTGTCTGGAGCCGAGGCGCGCTGACCGTAGGGCAGTTCGTGATGGCGGTCAGCGTGTCCCTGCTGATCATCGCCGAAGTTCGTAACCTGAGCCGACGACTCTTGGAACTGTTCGAGGCGCTCGGCAACGTGGGCAGCGGTGTGCGCAGCATCTTGCAGCCTCACGAGCTTCCGGACAGTGAGGGTGCGCTGCCGCGGCCCGTCGCTCGCGGCAGCATCGAATTCGACTCCGTCGACTTCAAGTACGCCGACGGGGCCAAGGTATTTCGCGAGTTTTCACTGACCATTCCCGCAGGGCAACGTGTGGGGTTGGTTGGTTTTTCCGGGTCCGGGAAGTCGACCTTCGTGAGCTTGCTGCTCCGGTTTTACGACCCGCAAGCGGGGAGTATTCGCATCGACGGCCACGACGTTCGCTCCTTCACGCAGGACTCGCTCCACGCCCAACTGGGCTTGATCCCCCAGGACCCGACGCTATTTCATCGTACGCTGCGCGAGAACATTCGCTACGGTCGCAGCGATGCGAGCGACGAAGAGGTAGCGCTCGCCGCCAAGCGCGCTCACGCCGACGACTTCATTGCCGCGATCCCCGGGGGCTATGATGCCGAGGTTGGAGAGCGCGGCGTCAAACTGTCGGGGGGGCAGCGCCAGCGCATCGCCATCGCCCGGGTGATCTTGAAAAACGCCCCCGTGTTGATCCTGGACGAAGCCACGTCGAGTTTGGACTCGCTGACCGAGCGGGCGATCCAAGCCGCCCTCGACGAGGCGATGGCCGACAAGACCGTGATCGTCATCGCGCACCGTTTGTCGACGATCGCACACCTGGATCGAATCCTGGTTTTCGACGGCGGACGAATCGTAGAAGAGGGCAGCCATGCCGAGCTCCTGCATCGTCGCGGCGCTTACCACAGACTCTGGAATCATCAGGCCGAGGGCGCTCTCGACGAAGCCGTCAGCCCTCGCTTCGACGCCGCAAGTGGCGGGGTGGAAACGCGCGCGTGAACTCCTAGAAACCGGCGCGAACCGGCAATGAACGCCGAATGGCGTCAGCATGCATGCCTCAATCGAAGGAGCGGCATGCCCAACGTTGGAACGATCAAAGAGATCTGGCGCTACCCCGTCAAGGGAATGGCCGGCGAGCAGCTCGAAGCCTGCGCATTGAGCGAAAAAGGCCTAGAGGGAGACCGTATCTGGGCGCTGCGCGACAGCGCCCGCGGGGAGATTCAGAGCTGCAAATACCGCCCGCAACTACTGCTGTGTACCGCGCGATCGCGGAGCGGCCCGTCGCTCGCTTCCGAAAACGGCGTCGACGTCACCTTCCCCGATGGATCCGTGCTGAGCAGCGGTAGTCTCGAAGTTCACTCGAAGTTATCGGCGCTTACCGGCCATGCGTCTACGCTCGAGCCACTGCGTCCGGAGTCCGATGCCGCCTTCTATCGACGGTACAAGCGTGACGACCACCCCTGGCTGAAAGAGCTCGCCGCGACCTTCGATCGCGAAGCCGGCGAGCCCCTGCCCGACTTGAGCCAGCTGCCTCCACCGATGGTGGAGTTCGTATCGCGGCCGGGGACGTTTTTTCTGGTCACCCCGTTGCACCTGCTCACGACGGCTACCCTGAGCCATTTGAAGGGCAAGAACCCGCAGGCAGATTGGGACGTGCGCCGATTTCGGCCCAACCTCGTGATCGAAACGAACTCGGATACGCAAGGTTTGGAAGAGCAGGGCTGGGTCGGCAAGCGACTCACCATCGGCGACGCGCTGATCGATTGTGCAGGTGCCACACCGCGATGTGGCGCGATCACCCGTGCTCAGGCGCAGTTCGAGGCCGACAAGAGCATTCTCCGCACGGTCGTCAACCAAGCCGATCAAAACGTGGGCGTGTATGGCCTGATCCAAGGCTCAGGGCAGATTCGCGTGGGCGACGCGGTGCACCTGAGCTGATTCGTGCTTCGTTTCAGCCCAACTTGGCCCGCAGGGTCGACAGTGTGCGCGCGATCGTCTCCTCCACCTGTTCTTGGCCGATCGAGCCCAAGAACTCGACATACTCGGCAAGCCTCGCGCGCACGGCTTCACCCGCCTCGGTTTCTTCCTCGATCAGTTGCGCATCACGATCGCTGAGGTCGAAGTTGATGAAGCCACGACAGCGGACGCTGCGGCACAGGCACGGATCACGCTCGGGCTCGTTTTGCGTGACCCAGCCGTAGAAAATCGTCACTTCTTCCCCCGGTGCGATGGCACGGGTGCATTGGATGCGACCCTCGCGATCGGAGTAGATGGCCGCGTTCGGATTGCAGCTGTGGTTGCAGAGCCAGCCACCGGGCACGCTCGTGTCGGGCACGATCACGGTCCACTGCTCCGAGAGCAACGTCAGCTTGCTCTGCGCGGCGAGCGTCGCTTCCGGATCTTCCACGTCGAGCCGGCGCTGTTTGGGTGCGTAGGGCGTGATCACGTCGCCCGGCTTGAAGCGGCGCTTGGCGAACACGCCGCGACCCGCGATGCTCCGCTCGCGAAACTCCACGGGAGCGAGGCTGAACTTGGGTTTGTGAGGCTTGGGCATTGGCGGGTGACGCTCGAGCCCCGAAAGGTTACCTGAAATCGGGTAGCGTCTCGCAGACATCACCCCTTCCGTGGCCTCCGGTTGCCCGCAGATACCGGCTGGACGCTCGACGATTTCGAGTTGGGGAGCAACCCTGCCGCCAACAGCGGTCTGAACGCGCTCCACGTTTACCGTACACCAAGATCCGCGCCTTGGCCCGGGACCACGCATCGTGCTCTTCAGCACCGCACAACGATGGGACGAGTACCTCGACTCGTTGATGGTCACGAGCGACGCGGGTCGTCAGCGCCTTCGGCGTCGTGGGTCGGGAACGGCGCGGGGCGGTGAGGTGCGTGGCGGGAGTGCGAGCGCCCCCCATTGAAAATGGCGCCTCCCCTTGCGTTCCCGAAATTCGGCTGAATACGCTCGGTATGGTGCGAAAAGTTTGGTTCATCACCGGCACGTCGCGTGGCTTTGGGCTCGAGTGGACAACGGCGGCACTCGAGCGTGGCGATCAAGTCGTGGCCACGGCCCGCAAGCTCGATTCGCTCAAGGCTTTGGCAGACCGGTACCCCGACACGCTGTTGCCCTTGGAACTCGACGTCACGAACAAGGAGGCCGTCAGCGCCGCGGTCGACCAAGGTTACGAGCACTTCGGCCGGCTCGATGTCGTGGTCAATAACGCCGGCTACGGTTTGTTCGGCATGGTCGAAGAAGTGAGCGAGGCCCAAGCGCGCGCGCAAATGGAGACCAACTTCTTCGGCGCATTGTGGGTCACGCAGGCGGCCCTACCGCACCTGCGCGCCCAGAAGAGCGGGCACATCGTGCAAGTGTCTTCGATCGGGGGAATTACCGCCTTCCCATTGGTGGGCCTGTATCATGCCTCCAAGTGGGCGCTCGAGGGCTTGTCCCAGTCGCTTGCCCAAGAGGTGCGCGCGTTCGGCATACACGTGACGCTGATCGAACCGGCCGGGTTCTCCACGGACTGG
>Ga0247757_10002292_pt1 | contig 10111 bp, 8 predicted proteins | sample UWRJL126311R4_FD_180929 | JGI IMG/M metagenome (GOLD analysis project Ga0247757, IMG submission 180929) | Plant litter microbial communities from Arlington Agricultural Research Station in Wisconsin, United States - UWRJ-L126-311R-4 | ecosystem: Environmental > Terrestrial > Plant litter >...
AAGACGGCCAAGACGGTCGGCATCCTCGTCGCCGCCGTGCTGTTCGGGGTGCTGGCGCTGCAGTTCCGCAACGCCGACGGCCTCACCCCCGGCAGCGCCGAGCTGTCCTACGTGCGCGAGATCGCCACGGTGACGCTGGCGCCTGCGATCTTCGTGCTGTTCTGCGTGGTGATCGTCAGCGCCTGGTCGAACGCGGTGAACATCACCGACGGCCTGGACGGGCTGGCCGCCGGCGCGATGGCGATGGTGTGCGCGGCCTACGTGCTCATCACGTTCTGGCAGTTCCGCAACGCGTGCGCCACCAGCCCGGGGGTGGGCTGCTACAACGTGCGCGATCCGCTCGATCTGGCGATCGTCGCCGCCGCGACGGCGGGCGCCTGCATCGGTTTCCTGTGGTGGAACGCCGCGCCGGCCAAGATCTTCATGGGCGACACCGGGTCGCTGGCGCTGGGCGGAATCATCGCCGGCCTGTCGGTGACCAGCCGCACCGAGATGCTCGCCGTGGTGCTCGGCGCGCTGTTCGTCGCCGAGGTGACCTCGGTCGTCGTGCAGATCATGGCGTTCCGCACCACCGGGCGCCGGGTGTTCCGGATGGCACCGTTCCACCACCACTTCGAGCTGGTCGGCTGGGCCGAGACGACGGTCATCATCCGCTTCTGGCTGCTGACCGCGATCGCCTGCGGGCTGGGGGTGGCGCTGTTCTACAGCGAGTGGCTGACCACCGTAGGGGCCTGAGGTGAGTGAACCACTCCAGCCCGGCGCGGCCGTGCTGGTCGTCGGGGCGGGCGTCACAGGCCGTGCGGTGCTGGCCGCGCTCACGCCGCTGGCCGTGCGCGCCACTCTCACCGACGACAGCCCGTCGGCGCTGACGGCGTTCGCCCAGCAGGGTGTCGCCGTCGTCGACCCGGCCGGTGCCGTCGCCACGATCGCCGGATTCGACCTCGTGGTCGTCAGCCCCGGCATTCCGCCCGGGGGGCCGGTGCCGGTGGCCGCCGACGCGGCCGGCGTCCCGGTCTGGGGTGACGTCGAGCTGGCGTGGCGGCTGGACCGGGCCGGCCGGTACGGTCCGCCGAAGACGTGGCTGGTCGTGACGGGCACCAACGGGAAGACCACGACGACGTCGATGCTGCACGCGATGCTGGTGGCCGCGGACCGGCGGGCGGCGCTCTGCGGCAACATCGGTGAGCCGGTGCTGGCGGTGCTCGACCGACCGGTCGACGTGCTCGCCGTCGAGCTGTCCAGCTTCCAGCTCCACTGGGCGCCGTCGCTGCGCGCGGACGCCGGGGCGGTGCTCAACGTCGCCGAGGACCACCTGGACTGGCACGGGTCGTTCGAGGCGTACGCCCACGACAAGGCCCGTGCCCTCACCGGCCGGGTGGCGGTCGGCGGGCTGGACGACCCCGTCGCGGCGCGGCTGCTGGCGGACTCGACGGCGCCGACCAAGGTGGGCTTCCGCCTCGGTGAGCCCGATGCCGGTGAGCTGGGTGTGCGGGACGGCCGCGTCGTCGACCGCGCGTTCGCCCCCGCACTGGACCTGGCCGCGGTGGCCGACATCCCGGTCGCTGGCCCGGTGGGGGTGCTCAACGCGCTGGCGGCCGCGGCGCTGGCCCGCGCGGTCGACGTGCCGGCCGCCGCGATCGCCGCGGCGCTGGCCGGGTTCCGGGTGGGCCGCCACCGCGCCGAGGTGGTGGCGGTCGCGGACGGGGTCACCTACGTCGACGACTCGAAGGCGACCAATCCGCACGCGGCGCAGGCCTCGATCGCTGCGTTCGAGCGGGTGGTGTGGGTGGCAGGCGGTCTGCTGAAGGGCGCCTCGGTCGACGACATGGTGGCCGCGGTGGCGAATCGCCTGGTCGGCGTCGTGCTGATCGGCCGGGACCGAGCTCTGCTGCGCCAGGCGCTGGCGCGACACGCACCGGATGTCCCCGTCGTCGAGGTGGTGACGGGGGAGGATTCTGGGGTGCATGAGAAAGCTGAGACAGCCGTGACAGGTGTGACTCACGTGACGCCGGTGGGGGATGAGCCGCTCTGGGCGGCCCTGACGGCCGCCGTCGTCGAGTCCGCGCGCGGCCTCGCCGGTCCCGGCGACACCGTGCTCCTGGCGCCGGCAGGCGCCTCCTTCGACCAGTTCACCAGCTACGGGCACCGGGGCGACGCGTTCGTCGCGGCCGTGCACGCGGCGATCCGCTAGCGGGGCGCCCCATGAGCGCCATCCTGGCCCGGCTGCGCCATCGGCGCGCCAACCCCGACGCCGACACCGGTTCGGCGGTACCCGCGACCTCGGGGCACACCGCGACCGGCCAGCACGTCCCGCGGACCCGCGTCGGCGCCTGGCTCGACCGGCCCATGACGTCGTTCCACCTGATCATCGCCGTCACCGCGCTGCTCATCACGATGGGCCTGACGATGGTGCTGTCGGCGTCGGGCGTCTACTCCTACGACATGGACGGCTCGCCGTGGGCGGTCTTCGGCAAGCAGTTGCTGTGGACGGCCATCGGCCTGGTGGCGTTCTACATCGCGATGCGCGTGCCGGTGGCGACGATGCGCCGGTTCGCGTTCTCGGGGTTCGCGTTCACCATCGTGCTGCTCGTGCTCGTGTTGATCCCCGGCATCGGCAGGGTGGCCAACGGCTCACGGGGTTGGTTCGTGGTCGCCGGCTTCTCGATGCAGCCCTCGGAGTTGGCCAAGATCGCGCTGGCGATCTGGGGGGCGCATCTGCTGGCGGCCCGCCGCATGGAACACGCGTCGCTCAAGGAGATGCTCGTCCCGCTGGTCCCGGCCGCGGTGATCGCGCTGGCTCTGATCGTCGCGCAGCCCGACCTCGGGCAGACGCTGTCGATGGGCGTGATCCTGCTCGGCCTGCTGTGGTACGCCGGTCTGCCGCTGCGGGTCTTCCTCACCTCGTTGGGTGCGGTGGCGATCTCCGGAGCGGTGCTCGCGCTGACCGTGAGCTACCGCTCGACACGCGTGCAATCGTGGCTCGACCCCGGTGCCGATGCCCAGGGCGCCGGCTATCAGGCCCGGCAGGCCCGCTTCGCCCTCGCCAACGGCGGCGTGTTCGGCGACGGGCTGGGCCAGGGCACGGCGAAATGGAACTATCTGCCCAACGCGCACAACGACTTCATCTTCGCGATCATCGGCGAAGAACTCGGCTTCATCGGTGCGGTCGCGCTGCTGTGCCTGTTCGGGTTGTTCGCCTACACCGGTATGCGGATCGCCCGCCGCTCGGCCGATCCGTTTCTGCGCCTGCTCACCGCCACCGCCACGCTGTGGGTGCTGTCGCAGGTGTTCATCAACGTCGGCTACGTCGTCGGTCTGTTGCCCGTGACCGGACTGCAGTTGCCGCTGATCTCCGCCGGTGGGACGTCGACGGCGACGACGCTGCTGATGATCGGCATCATGACCAACGCGGCCAGGCACGAGCCGCAGGCCGTGGCCGCACTGCGCGCCGGCCGCGACGACCGGGTGAACCGACTGCTGCGCCTCCCGCTGCCCGCGCCCTACGTGCCGCCGCGCACTGAAGCGCTGCGCAGCCGACTGCGGGCCCGCGGGCAGGTCGCCAAGAAGCCGCCCGCCCCGGCGAAGTCGCGGGCGGCCGCCCGCCCGGTGCGCGCCCCCAAGCCCGCGGTCGGATATGGTGCCAGCCAGCGTCAGCAGGGCCGTTCGGCCCGCACACTGGAAGGTCAGCGTCACGGGTGAGTGGGATCTCGGTCCCGCCGGGGCAGGAGCGAGGCGACCGGGGGATCTCGGTGGTCCTGGCCGGCGGCGGCACGGCGGGCCACGTCGAGCCCGCGATGGCGGTCGCCGACGCGTTGGCCGCACTCGACGCTGACATCCGCATCACCGCGTTGGGCACCGCGCGCGGCCTGGAGACCCGGTTGGTACCCGAACGGGGCTACCACCTCGAGCTGATCACCCCGGTGCCGCTGCCGCGCAAACCCTCGGCGGATCTGTTGCGGTTGCCGCTGCGGGTGCGCCAGGCGGTCCGGCAGACCCGGGCGGTCCTCGACGATGTGCAGGCCGACGTGGTCATCGGGTTCGGCGGATACGTCGCCGTGCCCGCCTATCTGGCGGCCCGCAGCCTGCGCCGGGGCAAGCGGGTGCCCGTCGTGGTGCACGAGGCCAACGCCAGCGCGGGCTGGGCCAACCGGCTCGGGGTGCGCTCGGCGGCGCGGGTGCTCGCCGCGGTGCCCGATCCCGGCCTCGGCCGCGTCGAGGTGGTCGGGGTCCCGGTGCGCGAAGCCATCACCGCGCTGGACCGCCGCGCGTTGCGCGCGGAGGCGCGGGCGTTCTTCGGGTTCGCCGACGACGCGCGGGTGCTGCTGGTCTTCGGCGGCTCCCAGGGCGCGCAGTCGCTCAACCGGGCCGTCTCCGGTGCCGCGGATCGCCTTGCCGCACAAGGTATTTCGGTGCTGCACGCGCACGGGCCGAAGAACACCCTCGACCTGCGCACCCCCGAGCCCGGCGACCCGCCCTATGTCGCGGTGCCCTATCTGGACCGGATGGATCTGGCCTACGCCGCCGCCGACCTGGCGATCTGCCGGTCCGGCGCGATGACCGTCGCCGAGGTCAGCGCGGTCGGCCTGCCCGCGGTGTACGTGCCGCTGCCGATCGGCAACGGGGAGCAGCGCCTCAACGCGCTCCCGGTGGTGCAGGCCGGCGGCGGGCTGATCATCGACGACCGCGACCTGACCCCCGATGTCGTGGCCGGCACGGTCGGCGGGATGCTCACCGACACCCCCAGGCTGAGCGCGATGACGGCCGCGGCGACGCTGGCCGGCCATCCGGACGCCGCGCGCCGGGTCGCCGAAGTGGCACTCGAGGTCGCCAGGAGCACCCGGGGCGAACGGATACGCCGGTGAGCGCCCGCGAACTGCCCGCCGACCTGGCGCGGGTACACATGGTCGGCATCGGCGGTGTTGGCATGTCCGGCATCGCCCGCATCCTGCTCGATCGCGGCGGCCAGGTGTCGGGGTCGGACGCCAAGGAGTCCCGCGCCGTCGTGGCGCTGCGGGCGCGGGGCGCACTGGTGCGCGTCGGGCACGACGAGTCGGCGCTCGACATGCTGCCCGGCGGTCCGACGGCGGTGGTCACCACGCACGCCGCGATCCCGAAGACCAACCCGGAACTGGTCGAGGCCGGCAGGCGCGGTATCCCGGTGATCCTGCGGCCCGCCGTGCTCGCCGACCTGATGGCCGGTGACACCACCCTGATGGTCACCGGGACCGCGGGCAAGACGACGACGACGTCGATGCTCATCGTGGCGTTGCAGCACAGCGGCTTCGACCCGTCCTTCGCGGTCGGCGGCGATCTCGGCGAGCCGGGCACCAACGCCCACAACGGCAGCGGGGACTACTTCGTCGCCGAAGCCGACGAGAGCGACGGATCGCTGGTCCAGTACCGGCCCGACGTGGCCGTGGTGACCAACATCGAGGCCGACCATCTCGACTTCTTCGGCACGGAACAGGCGTACGTCGCGGTCTTCGACGCGTTCGCCAAGCGCCTCCGACCTGGTGGGGCGATCGTGGTGTGCGCCGACGATCCGGGTGCCGCGGCGTTCGCCGAACGCGTTGCCGCGCTGGGCATCCGGGTCCTGCGCTACGGGAGCGGGCCGCAGTCCGGGCTGGCCGGTGCGCTGCTCGACTGGGAGCAGCACGGCACCAGCGCGGTCGCGACGGTGCAGCTGGCGGGGGAGAGCGCGCCGCGCACCATGCGCCTGGGGGTGCCGGGACGGCACATGGCGCTCAACGCACTGGCCGCGCTGCTCGCAGCGATCGAGGTCGGCGCCGCGCCGGACGACGTGCTCGAGGCGCTGGCCGGATTCGACGGTGTCCGAAGGCGTTTCGAGCTGGTGGGCACCGCCGCCGGGGTCCGGGTCTTCGACGACTACGCCCACCACCCGACCAAGGTCACCGCGGCGCTGACGACGATGCGCACACTGGCCACCGAGACCGGCGGCCGGTCGGTCGTCGTCTTCCAGCCCCATCTGTATTCGCGCACAGCGGCATTCGCCGCCGAGTTCGCGGCGGCGCTGAGCCTGGCCGACCAGGTCTTCGTGCTCGACGTGTACGCCGCGCGCGAACAGCCGCTGCCCGGCGTCAGTGGCGCCACCATCGCCAACGCGGTGGAGGTACCGGTCACCTACGTTCCGGACTTCTCCGCGGTCGCGGCGAGTGTGGCGGCGGCGGTCCGGCCCGGTGACGTGGTGGTGACCATGGGTGCGGGAGACGTGACGCTGCTGGGTGCGGAGATCCTGGCCGAGTTGACCGCAGGGACGGCCCCGCGGTGAGCGGGCCCGAGACCGGCCCGGAACCCGAGCCCGTCATCGAGCGCGAGAGCGCATCCGAGAACGACGCCGCACCCGAGAACGACACGGCACCCGAGAACGATACGCCCGCCGAGGATTTCGAGGGTCCGCGGCGGCGCGCCCGGCGGGAGCGCGAGGAACGCCGCGCGGTGCAGGCGCGGGCCACCGCGATCGAGGAGGCCCGCCGCGAGGCCAAGCGGCGGACGCTGGGCTCGGGGGCGCCGCAGACCCCGGCGCTGGGCCGTTCGACGGTGCGCGGGCTGAAGCTGCTGATGTGGACCGCTGCGGTGGCCGTCGTGGTCGTCGGCATCGGCCTGCTGCTGTACTTCACCCCGATCATGTCGGCGCGGTCGATCGTGGTCACCGGCCTGGGCGCGGTGACCCAGGACGAGGTGGCCGCGGTGGCCGCGGTGCCACCGGGCACGCCGCTGCTGCAGGTGAACACCGACGCGGTGGCCGAGAAGGTCGCCGGGATCCGTCGGGTGGCCAGCGCGCGGGTGCAGCGCGAATACCCCTCCACACTGCGCATCACCGTCGTCGAACGCGTGCCCGTCGTCGTGCGCGACTACCCCGACGGTGTGCACCTATTCGACAAGGACGGGGTGGATTTCGCGACCGGGCCGCCGCCTCCGGGGATCCCGTTCCTCGACGTCGAGCACCCCGGACCCGACGATCCGGCCACCCGGGCCGCCCTCGAGGTGGTGACGTCGCTGCGGCCCGAGGTGGCCGCGCAGGTGGGCAGGGTGTCGGCGCCGTCGGTGGCGGCCATCACGCTGACGCTGATCGACGGGCGGACCGTGGTGTGGGGGACCACCGACCGCACCGAGGAGAAGGCGCTCAAGCTGGGCGCCCTGCTCACCCAGCCGGGCAAGACCTATGACGTCTCGAGCCCGGACCTGCCCACCGTCAAGTGAGCGGTGAAAATTCGATCCGACACGTCGGCGCGCCTGCGGGGCGCAGGGGCGCGGTCACCCTACCGTTCTGAGTGCACGGGACAACTTGACATAACTCTAAGCCTCTAGTTGAGATTGAGGGTTGCTGTCGATGGATACCCGGGATACGACAGGCAACCAGGCAGGAAGGGCGATGCGATGACCCCCCCGCATAACTACCTCGCAGTGATCAAGGTGGTCGGCATCGGTGGTGGCGGCGTCAACGCCGTCAACCGGATGATCGAGCAAGGTCTCAAGGGCGTGGAGTTCATTGCGATCAACACCGACGCGCAGGCGTTGTTGATGAGCGATGCCGACGTCAAACTCGACGTCGGGCGTGACTCGACCCGTGGTCTCGGGGCCGGTGCGGACCCCGAGGTCGGCCGCAAGGCGGCCGAGGACGCCAAGGACGACATCGAGGAGCTGCTGCGCGGCGCCGACATGGTGTTCGTCACCGCCGGTGAGGGCGGTGGCACCGGCACCGGTGGCGCGCCGGTGGTGGCCTCGATCGCCCGCAAGCTCGGTGCGCTGACCGTGGGCGTGGTGACCCGGCCGTTCTCCTTCGAGGGCAAGCGCCGCAGCAACCAGGCCGAGAACGGCATCCAGTCGCTGCGCGAGAGTTGCGACACGCTCATCGTCATCCCCAACGACCGCCTGCTGCAGATGGGCGATGCCGCCGTCTCGCTGATGGACGCGTTCCGCAGCGCCGACGAGGTGCTGCTCAACGGCGTGCAGGGCATCACCGATCTGATCACCACCCCTGGCCTGATCAACGTCGACTTCGCCGACGTCAAGGGCGTGATGAGTTCCGCGGGCACCGCGCTGATGGGCATCGGTTCGGCCCGCGGCGACGGTCGCGCGCTCAAAGCCGCCGAGATCGCGATCAACTCCCCGCTGCTGGAGGCGTCGATGGAGGGCGCCCAGGGCGTGCTGCTGTCAGTGGCCGGCGGCAGCGATCTGGGTCTGTTCGAGATCAACGAGGCCGCCTCGCTGGTGCAGGACTCGGCGCATCCGGACGCCAACATCATCTTCGGCACCGTGATCGACGACTCGCTGGGTGACGAGGTCCGCGTCACCGTGATCGCCGCGGGCTTCGACGCCGCGGGCCCCGGCCGCAAGCCGGTGACCGGTGAGGCACCCGCGGCCGCCGCGCAGCCCATCGCGGCTGGCAAGGCGGGCCGCGTCAACACCTCGCTGTTCGAGTCCGCGGACCCGGCCAGCGTGCCCGCGGCACACACCAACGGCGCTACGGTGCGCATCGGGGGCGGCGACGATGGCGGCATCTCCGATGACGACGTCGACGTGCCGCCGTTCATGCGGCACTGACCCCGACGTACGGTCGCACTGATGTTCCGTGTGCGCCGCGTGACCACCACCCGTGCCGGCGGGGTGTCTCGACCGCCGTTCGCCACGTTCAACCTGGGTGATCACGTAGGTGACGATCCGGCGGCGGTCGCCGCCAACCGGCGTCGACTCGCCGCCGCGACCGGGGCCGACGGCATCGTGTGGATGAACCAGACGCACAGCGCGCGGGTGCAGCTCGTCGACCGCGGCGGGGTGACGCTGGACGACACCGACGGGGTGGTGACGACGACGCCGTCGCTGGCGCTGGCCGTGGTGACCGCCGATTGCGTGCCCGTGCTGCTCGCCGATGCGCGCCGCGGGGTGATCGGGGCGGTGCACGCGGGTCGGGTCGGCGCGGCCGCGGGCATCGTGACCGCCGCCGTGTCGGTGATGCAGCGGGCCGGAGCGCGCGTCGAGGACCTGTCGGTGTTGCTCGGCCCCGCGGTGAGCGGACGCCACTACGAGGTGCCCGCGCAGATGGCCGACGAGGTCGAGGCTGTGCTGCCGGGCAGCCGCACGACCACCGACCGCGGAACGCCGGGACTCGACCTGCGCGCGGGCATCGCCGCCCAACTGCGCGGCCTTGGTGTCACCGCGATCGACGTCGACCCGCGCTGCACCGTCGCGGACCCGACGCTGTACAGCCATCGCCGCGAGGCCCCGACCGGTCGGCTGGCGTCGCTGATCTGGCTGGAGCCGACGCCGTGACCTCGGCACGCGACGACGACCTGCGGACCCGGCTCGAGGCGCTGCAGACTCGGTTGGCCCGGGCCGCCGAGGCGGCCGGGCGCGACGTCGGCGAGATCGACCTGCTGCCGGTCACCAAGTTCTTCCCCGCCGCCGATGTCGCCGCCCTGCACCGGCTGGGCTGCCGGTCCTTCGGGGAGTCCCGCGATCAGGAGGCGACCCGCAAGATCGCCGAGTTGCACGACCTCGACACGGCGATCCGCTGGCACATGATCGGCCGCATTCAGCGCAACAAGGCCCGCTCGATCGGCGAATGGGCCTGGGCCGCACACTCCGTGGACAACCTCAAGGTGGTGGCGGCGCTGGGCCGGTCGGCGGCCGACGCCCTGACGCGCGGTGCGCGCGCCGAGCCGCTGCGGGTCTTCGTCCAGGTCAGCCTCGACGGCGACGAGAGCCGCGGGGGAGTCGACGTCGATGCCCCCGAGCGCATCGACGAGGTGTGCGCCGCCGTCGAGGCGGAATCCGGGTTGCGGCTGTCCGGGCTGATGGGCATCCCGCCGCTGGGCGCCGACGCGGACACGGCGTTCGCCCGGTTGGCCGGTGAGCTGCGGCGGGTGCAGGACCGGTGTGCGGGGCCGCTGGGGCTGTCCGCGGGCATGTCCGGTGACCTCGAAGCCGCGGTCCGACACGGATCGACGTGTGTGCGTGTCGGTACCGCCCTATTGGGCGACCGGCCGCTAACGTCACCTCCAGAAGTCACACGAGTCACATCTTCATCACAGGCAACAATCCCGGAATCCGGCCACCGGTCACCACCGCATGAGGGGTCCTCACAATGAGC
>Ga0247757_10002293_pt1 | contig 10111 bp, 13 predicted proteins | sample UWRJL126311R4_FD_180929 | JGI IMG/M metagenome (GOLD analysis project Ga0247757, IMG submission 180929) | Plant litter microbial communities from Arlington Agricultural Research Station in Wisconsin, United States - UWRJ-L126-311R-4 | ecosystem: Environmental > Terrestrial > Plant litter >...
TGAACACCATTCCATACCACTCCAGGGTTACAATGCAAATTATATCGCGACTTCCAATACAGATCCTCCAATGAGACACGTCCATCGGCCACTGGAGAAACTCGCGATACTGGTGTGGGATGATGTCGAGCGACTCCCAGTGGAATGATGTCGAGCGACTCCCAGTGGAATGATGTCGAGCGACTCCCAGTGGAATGATGTCGAGCGACTCCCAGTGGATACTATTCGCATGCGACTCCAGACCCAGTTCGGCTGGCACCTATCAAACCGTACCATAATGTCATATATTTGGGATACTCGGGTTCTATTATTCGGTAGAAGGGCAAAGGCACCTAGGAGGGAGGCTACAGCACAGAGAACCCCTGAGCCAGCATTACCTGTTCATGGAGCGTTTGGGCAAACTTTGCACCCAAGTGAACAGGTGAGCGATGATAACTTCAGTTCAGCTCATCAGCCGGGTTTTTTCGACCAAGCTGGAGCGTTTGGGCAAGCTTTGCACCCAGGTGAACAGGCGAGCGATGATAACTTCGGTTCAGCTCATCAGCCGAGTTTTTTCGACCAAGCTACTCAACAGCAATTTTCTTATCAGCAGATTTTCCAACAGCAATTCCTTTATCAACAGATTCCCCTCCTGGTGTCGGGACCGGTTCCCGACATTTATGTCGCTGACCAGCCTTCTCTAGCCAACGACATACCACCAGTAGACGACTTTTGAACTCTCCAACCTGGACTGGAAGATTTTTTCAATACAAATAGCATGTTTACCGTTCCTGGATTGTATGGGGGGTTTTCCTAATGACCTTTAGATGCTCAAGGTGATTGCCTAAGACGAAGCTTTGATCAGAGATGATCATCAACTCTACTTTTCATACAGAGATATTTTTTGAATAGACGTGCTATTGCGTATATTTTGAACCATAGTCGCAATATATCATAGTGATACATTAATCAACTTAATTATATATACAAATATACAAGATACATATCGTACTCACTTAAAGATATTTATTTTAGTCTGATAGTAATCTGATCGAAATGAGATACTTAGGCCAATTCTTCTCCGTTCTATCTTCCGCACATCAAGAAAAGTGCTCTGAGTACTGCTGGCAGCCAAAATTCCCTACTTAAGGCGGAATTGCAAGAATACCACTAGGCTGATACAGTGTAGCACTACACCAGAAAAAGGATGCGACGTGCCAAGCAGCGCACAGGAAGGTAATAATGTGCTTGAAGAGACAGGCCTAGTTCCGTTCTACATTGCCCCACTAGTCTGCCATAGCGTATCGTTCGGGTCAAGCGAAGGGAATGTAAATGGAGGAATGAGCATGTTCCCAGCACCGACTTGGGCGTCACCAAAGAGTTGGTCCCATTCATTCTGTCGTCTTATTAGTCTATAATATAGCGTACAGGAGTTCAAGTGAAGTAAGTGACATACCCAATCGATATCATTAATCAAAGCATCCGTAGGGCTTTCTTTCAACCCTAACCTTGTACTAACCCCCTGTACAGGGTTTGACGCTGACGATGTGCCATCCATACCCAGGTTCGGCCCAGAACGTGTTGGAGATGTAGATGAGGACGTCGGTTTTGGGGGCGCAAAGCCACCAAAGTTATAAGGTTCCGTATCGTCCATTAAATGTGTGTCAATATCCACAGTCCCCCAATCTACTTGTGGGACTGCGCCTAGAGGACCTCGGGTGGAAACCATGGGTGGATTGTAACTATGCTGTCTATTGTCGGGTAGATTCTGATATTGGTTGTACTGATGATTGCTCGTGTCGTAACCAGTGCTGCTGGGCGATGAAGACTGTCTATCCAGGGAACCTTCCTGGCTTTCGACTTGTACTTGAGATCGTGGTACACTAGGTCGAAGCCTGTAATTCCCTACGTGAGGCATATCACCTGGGGCGCGTAAACGCCGTCTCAAGGCGTATGACCTCGTTCTTTCGGACAATTCACCCAGCAAAAAACGAACCTTTTCCGACTCACTAAGGCTAGCTGGCAGGTCGAAAGTGTAATCAAGGCAGCGCCATATCCGTGTTGAGAGGGAAGGATCAGCTTGCGTGACGTACATTTCAGATAGCAAGAGCATGGCGCCGTGGTATTGATGTAGAGCGCCGACATACCACGTCCATTGTGATAGCGCAGGCTGCTGTTCTATGTTCATACTATGCTCAATGATCATTATGCAAGCCGACATCATGATCTGTCGAAGTCTCTCTGGCATCTTCCGCCTATCGCTTGAAGCAAATGGGTGCAACGTTGCGGTGTAAAGTCGGGCGCTGAGTATGCCATACATTTCCATGGCAACCACGTGTAGCGGGTTGGTCTTGGTCATCATGGGAAGATAAGTTTGCTCCATGGCTGCCCTAAAGGACTGAATCCGGCTAAGCAGGCCTGTGAGCGTGGTTCGTTTCTCTCCTGGCTCAACCCTCCTTTGTAGTCTGGGTCTTTCAACCCATATCAAGCGATACATTTCGAAGCACTCGGCCCTCATCCTTGTGATAGTCATGTCCGTAAAAGATTTGCTATCCTGTGCGACAGAGTCCCCTCGTTGGGTAGCAAGTTCGAGTTCCTCATCGTCAATGTTCAAAGGAAACCGAGTATCGTATTCATCTCGACGGATCTGAGGACGTGGCCCTGTTGCTTCGCAGGTGCGCAGGTCCAAGAAACATATCTGATACCATATTAAGCGCCGGATTTGGATCTCGATTGGATTTGATGAATAGTTAGAGGGGTCACGATGGAGACCCATGCATTCGGCAAGACGAATGCAAGTTCCTATCAAAGCTGAGTGAGCACGCGATACTTCTGCCCGACACAGTGGAATCTACAGAGACCATGTTAGCAAATGTAATCAAAAAGCATCAAGTACCATATCTATAAAATAAGGATTTTCTTTCAACTTACAAGGTACATGACAAATGCCTGAAGCGTTTCCAGCTTGGTGGTGCGTAAAAGGTTAGCCCGAGCCAATGCAGATTCACAGCCTTGTCGAAAATTGTCAACCAAATTCTGCTTCTCCACACCTAGTTCTGCGAGAATCCTATTTGTAGGCATTGAAACCAAGGAACTGAGAAGAGCCCCGAAAAGCACTGCTTGGAAGGATATTCGAGGTTCAATACCTGCCGAAAGGGTTTTCCAAAAGATGTCGTACTTCCGTTCGAATGTCGGACGATGAACAGTTCGTGCGATGGGATGAACTGCTACCCAATAGTGTGCTAGTAATTTGTCGGTAAGGACTTTTGAAGGGAGGTATGTCATCAAAGATGACTTCTCTGTACTAGGTCCGAAATAGAAGCCTGATGAAGGCGCCAGATATTCGTTTGAAGGCGCCATCCAAGAATTTGGAGACTGGCCAGCGAAGGGATTCAGCGCAGGATCACCCTCGGGGACCAGCTTCAACCCCTCACTCAGCTCTTCTGATAGTCTGGGGCGGACCAACCCCCCTACTCTTTCGGTTATCCTAAGTTTACCCAAAGAGATTCCTAGGTCGACAATGTCATCGTTGCCGTCGTCTTCGTAGTAGGTCACGTGTTCTGTTACGATCTCGGCAAACTGCAAGTCCTTTGCATCTTCTTCGTCGTCTTCATCGGTATGCTCGGGGTCTTGACCGGGCAGTATAGGGGCTTCATAAAGTGGTTTTGGCGAGCTACTAACTCGGCGAGCGACGTCTTCTTCTAACGTCTTCTCCAATTTGCCCATCTGTTCTTTGACCTCGGCGAGTTTCGCTTGGGCCTCTGCATCCAGTCCAGGAGCTATGAAAACACAGGACCGCGAAAACTTTGTGCAGTTTGTGCATGGCTGAAGTTTGTCGCATTTGAGTTTACGTCGGCGACACTCTAAGCATGAGGTGATGATCCGATTGCGGCGCCGGATGCGAGGTTGCTCTCTGTGCTTCTTATCCTTATCTGCTCTCTTAGTTGGAGGAGGGGTAACCTGAGGCCCATGGGAAGGAACCTCTGATGGTAACGGGTCTGACATGTGTATATAGGTAATGGGCAAGGGTCTTTGCGACTACACGTACGCGGCGCTACAGCGAGTCTCTGTGCTTACGGACAGAGGCCAATGTAGGAGGGCGATGCTTAGATTTGTACCTAATCAGGCCTTGACTAAGCTGGTAGAAAGCGTGTTTCAAAATATCCACGGCTTCAATATTCGGGTACTTTGCGTCAAGATTTGGATCGGTGTTCGCCAAAGTGTGCCTTTATGCCCTCTTCTTGTATATAGATATGTTCGAGAAGCGATGACAGGTGCGATGCTTTCCCAGCGTCGTCTTTTTAGCACGCTTACTTTCGCCCCCAAGCTTAACACATATCGTTAGTGCCACGGCTATTTGTTGCCACCCCCTGCATACAGTCCACGCTTTTTGTTAAAGTTTCAGCGGTACTTCACTTCGCAATCCTTTCTTTTAATCTTTCGGCATAGTATGTATGCTGCTGTCAGTTGCCAACCCCGTAAATTCACCACTATATTCCGACAGCAAGTACTGTCTAAGGCATGCTGCACCTGATCAAGCCATCATTGACCGAAAGGTCGAATCCAGTTCTAGAGTGAATGACTAATCAGCACGTCTGAAGGTAACATGCGAAATTATTGGTTCTTCATGGATCACGGATCATGTTACGATTTTATAGTTACAGAGAAGAGGATGCGTTACTACTGCCCCCCCTGAAAGTATATATGAAGCTGCACCGAAGGTCATATATATTGCCCATGTGGGTCAATCTTGTCCATGAACTCCATTGCTTTCTCGTACCTGCATTCGTCAGTGACCGTTTCCTGGAAGGGCTACATTCACTTACATCGTAAAAACGATACCACCACTCAAGATAAGACGACCTAGTCGTGGGACGGCGCCGGACCAAAATGTGAGCAAACCCTCTTCCCTGAAAATGGTTGCAGCACAGTGAAAACTGTTTTTGTACAAGCTCCGTGCCTCAATCGATTGCATGCTATCACCAGTTGGTCAGTATCTAGGAAAAAGGTTGTCCAATATTGCTAACGTAGACGGACCGTGTTTTGATCGTGTCTATAGGCATTGTCGTGTAGACAGTGATAATACCAGCAAGACCGCCGAGACCAAAGGTGCTGAATGCCCCTAGCTTCTCGCCAGGCTCGACGTATGACTGTGCCATCTGCTTGAGAGCTGTGTAGCTAGAGAAACGTACGGCTGAATTCGCCGCTTGCCGTGCAGTTGTGGGCACAAAGCCCTGGAAGAAGCCCCGAACGCCCTTCTCTTGCGCAATTATCCTTGACCCATGAAGGAAGCCGCGCATACGAGGGTTTGCCGACTTGCGATCGTCAATCAACTGAGTCTTTATGCTTTCAAAGGGGGTAACAGCAAGTAATGACTCAGTCGCTCCCGCACCGAAACCTGCTATTACCGTGGCGGGACCTGAAACCTTGCCCTCAGCGTCTGCAAGAAGTGTCTTGTACATGTCAAACGCAACAAAGCCTGCCTTTGCGTTAGGTTAAAGCTCCCACTTGTGTCCATCCTCACGTACGTATACCAGCCTTCAACGAGTTGCCTATTATGAGCGTCGTGCAGCCAGCGTACCATTGTTTTCCAAACGGCGGCCATGGAAGCTTTTTTCCGTCCGGTAGTCGTCGGTTGAGTTGCGATCTGGTTTTGGCGACTAGGTGGCTTCAGTAACGAAAAACAAGTCGAGCAGCACGGTGCTCACATTCGGCAGGGTATGTTATAGATATCTCGACGGCACCTGCGGTCGCTCCTGCTATGATTGAGCGCAATGCGCTCGGCTGCTTTTGCTCAGTCTTGCTCTAGATGACGTTTTTACTCAACACGGCGCAATACCTTCTTCTTTTTCTCAGCTGGTATGGACGCCATATATTTTATGCTTCAGACGTTTTCCTTGTATGAAAATATTCGCCTAGTAGCGATCTATGCGGTGAAATTGCGAGAGTTCTGTAATATCGCGGGCGTGTGACTGTAGTCTAAGTCTAGCTAGAGGTGGCTAAGAGGATGTTAAGAACGAATTGGCTGGGAGGAGCAATATTCTAAGCACGTGTTCAAGCCTACTTGGTGAGTGTACGTGAAAACCCCACCTCCGTCCCGCGGTGAGTCGAATGGTCAATGACAGCGGCGGAGGTAAACGAAATGCAGCGGAGCCAGAACATGCCAAGAGGGGATTGGACATTACGCATGATGCGGCGAACGGGCCACCGAAAAAGTTAAGCTTGTGATGTTACCCCAGCACGCTCTCATCTCCTCATTCTCATCTTTGTGTCCCCTTCTACTTCTCCATAGGTACATATTCTTCATCCATCATGTTTGCCATTAGGAACATCGCCCGCAGTGCGCCGCGCTCTGCTGCCCGCCTCTCTGCGAAGGCGCTCCGCCCGCAGTCGTCCCTTTTCAGACCAGTAGCTGCTCTGCAGCCTTTATACGCACGAGCAGTGCCGCGTCTCACAGCTTCCTTCCACATTTCAGCCGTCAGGAGTCAGGAGTCAGATGGTACGATACGCATTCAAGGATGCTAGAGCTGAGACTAATGAATTGTAGTCAAGGATGAGCTTGTCGCGAAGCTGCAGAGCGAGATCACCATGGAGGAGGACATGAAGGAGGATGAAGATCTGTCCGCCAACATTAAGGAGTACCTAGAGAGCAGTGCCTTTGAGGTATATAACTCCAATATGCTACTCATGTGGCAATGCGATCTGATACTGACTGCTACAGCTCGAGGATAAGCCTGGCCACCAAGAGGTCACCCTTAGCCGCAAGTTTGGTGACGAGATTATTCGAATCACCTTCACCACCGCCGACCTAAACAACTCCATGCCTGAGGAGGAGGCTGACAATGCCATGTATGATGACGCTCTCGACATCGATGGTCAGTCTGGCGGTGCCAACACCAAGGGCGCCATCAACCAAGGCAACACCCGGGACGGTAACATCCGCGTTGCACCTGAGGATCGTGTTGCGCCTGCCGACCGCGAAGAGCTTGATGACGAGTATGATGAGGATATGCAACAAAGCTTCCCCGCCCACGCCAACATCCGTATTGAGCGACCAGGCAAGGGCGCCCTTGCTATCGAGGCCACTGCCCAGGATGGTGACTTCATCGTTGAGGACATGTGGTATCTACCATCTGCGGATCTTGCCGATCCCGCTACCGCAGAGAAGGACTGGCAGAGGCGGACACTATACACTGGCCCGCCGTTTAGTAACCTTGACGAAGATCTTCAGATCCTGCTCGAGAAGTACCTCGAGGAGCGTGGTATCAACACTCGGATGGCGCTGTTCATTCCCGACTATATTGACCACAAGGAGCAGAAAGAGTACATCAGGTGGTTGGACAACGTCAAGAAGTTCGTTGAGTAAGATGTTCTCAGTTCTTTAGTACTTCTTCTACTGTATTATCTCCCATCTTCTATGCCATAATAGCGGCGTCTGTATAACAAATGTCTGGAAAAACTTTCACCTCATGATGAAATGCATAATTACAAATACATGAAATGATTACAAGCATCACGGTGCAGTTCCACTTATGAGAGATCCATATACATGTGGCATCTCTATATCCTGACTTATATTTGATGTTGCTACTATGGATGCTAGAGAGCGATCAACCATATAACTTTCACGGCACCCCTCTTCCCGCCCTCGTAGCCTTAGCTAGTTCGCTCTGCGCCTTGTCATCCGCATACCGTTGATAGATGGGAATGTAATGATCCCTATCACTCAATGTTTCGACCACACTCTTTCGCTTTGAAATTGCTTCGCTCCACAGACTCCACCTCTTCCACACCTTATCCTCGCCGTCTGCGCCCTTCTCTGGGATACCCAGTCCTCCCTTGAAATGATCAAACACCCACAGCCTGGTCGCCCATGGCGCCAGCACAACATCAGCGAGCCCGAACTCCTTTCCATTGAAGAATGGACCCTCTTCATCCATCGCCCCTGCAAACTCCTTCAGATACCCAAGAAACTCATCTCGCTTCTCCTGCAACCCATCACTCCCCTGATGCTGTAGGAAGCGATGGAATGCTGGTATGATCCTACTACCCACGAAGTCGGTCCAGATGCGTGTTCTCGCTCTGTCATAGGGCTCCTTGGGCATAAGATGCGGCGTGTGGTCTGGGAAGGCTTCTTCCAGGAACTCGCACAGCACCGTCGATTCGTACAGCGGCTTGTTGTGGTATTCAAGCGTGGGAACTAAGCCACGCGGGTTGAGGTCCAGGAGGGACTTCGGCTTGTGGTACGGGTTCACTTCGATGTATTGGTATTGGATGTGCCTTTCCTCGAGAGTGATCCAGACGCGCTGGACGAAGGGGCAGAACCAGCCCGAGTAGAGCTTGAGGGGGTGTTCGGCTTCATGGGCCTGGGTAATTGTTGGTTAGATGTGTTAAGTTTTGGTGAGGCGAAGAGCTGGCTTGCCTTCACGGTACGGGAAGCAGGGCCCGTAGCTTCGGGGTGGAGGTCTGCATCGGGATGGTCTTTGCTCATTATTGTAGTAGCCCGTCCTAGTCTTAGAAGATGTGACTATATGTCTTGTGTGGAAAACGATTTTAGGGAGCTGCTTTGCTTTAAAAGCGGAGCATATGATACCATCACGTATCCATAGCACGCGATAGTGAGGTATATAGCTCCAGACTTATTCTTCGACGTCGATGCTGCGTACACTTGTTGCAGTAGTGACGCAAGCGGAGAAAAAGACCCCGCCCCACGCGACACTCCCGTCCACGCGGTTGCAGAAAATAGTGGCACACCAAAATGTCGCATCCTACCTTGGCGCCATACAAAACACCACACAACGTCGGTTTTTTTCGCATATTATTATTGCGGAATACGTGGTAATTGTTCCTGAGGCTATAAGCTTGTATAAAAAAAATTATATATATTGTTTTCTTGTTGTTGTAGCTTAGTAACCTGTTATATGGCCTTTAAGTTCTATACAAGTTTTCAAGCGAGTAGGCATAGAATCAACGCGCTCATCTATAAACTTCTAGCTGATAGATGTCCAGCCCTCTATTGCTAATTCTTTAGTAGAGTACTCGTCCCAGTAAGGGAATCGCTTGAGGAACTGTTTTGGTAGTTGCTAGTAGTTCTCTATAGGCGTTAAATCGGGCGAGAGAGTATAGTTGAAGTAGCTCTGTAGCTTGTTCTTTTCCTTCTATGTTCTAACGATGTTTTTAGGCCCTGTTCTATGCCCTGAGTCGTTATTTTCCTCTAGTACAAAGTCGTCGCCGCGCTCGAGCCAGGGCTTAACGATAGGCTTAAGAATCTGATTCTTATATACCTGTAGCGATATCTTGCCGTTCTTATTACTGGCAACTTTATAGAAGTATAGATCTGACTTGAAGCCATGGCCAACAGCAGCCCATGAGTGTAGACGCTCGTTCTCCTTCTCGTCTTCTCTACTGAGAGTATGTTGTATATAGTCTATATAGTAGCGTTCGCCAGGTTTTCTAATAATTCTCATCTTGCCTTTAGGGCCAATACTCCAGTGAACCTCGTTAGAAAACCATACTTTCTACCAGTCCTCTGGCTTGGGATAACGTTCTAGTATAAGTTTGCAGTATTCTAATCGGTGGCGAGCATAGCATTGAGAGATCCAGCCTTTTAAGCAGGCTGTACACTTACTATAGTCTATTGTTTTGAGTGCGTTTTGGAGTACTCGGCTACTTACGCTAAAGTCGAGTTCCTCTGCAAGTTGTTCCCAAGTAAGGACTCGGGCATCCCAGCCATATGCTTGTAAGAATCGATCTGCTTCATAGATCTAAGCCTTGCTGAGTTGAGAAGGCCTTCCTCGTCTATCAATAGTAGTAGTATTATGGGCGCGCGTTCTATCGAAAGCTTGATTGTCTTCTGTAAGTATTCTATAACCTATACGAGGTTTAACTCTATAGTAGTAAAAAAGCTGTGTGCGGAAGTACGGTATTCCATACGCATTATTGAACTCAGCAACACCCTTCAACCGCGCCTTTATTGGTGTATCTAAAATTCGGGAATTGTAAACCATCGATACTTTGACAAATTCCGCGTATAAAACAATATAAAATACGTCGTGGCGTGGATGCAAACAGACGGTGTGGGTGTTGTGGTGGATAAATGCGCGATTTTGGTGTGCCACTATTTTCTGCAACC
>Ga0247757_10002294_pt1 | contig 10102 bp, 14 predicted proteins | sample UWRJL126311R4_FD_180929 | JGI IMG/M metagenome (GOLD analysis project Ga0247757, IMG submission 180929) | Plant litter microbial communities from Arlington Agricultural Research Station in Wisconsin, United States - UWRJ-L126-311R-4 | ecosystem: Environmental > Terrestrial > Plant litter >...
CCTGGAGAGAGACGCTTGATGACGACGGTCTGCCTCGAGTCGGCACCATGCTTCGCTCTGGGGATATTCTCGCAGCATGGCACAACGTCTCGTACGATCAGAATACCGGCGACTACATCAACGTTGATGCCCAGACGCAATTCTTCAAGTATAAGGAGGACGAGCTTGCATTTGTGGAAGAGGTTCGGGTCATTGGCTCTGAAACCGCTGCTGAACCTTGCCAGAAGATCAGTGTCAAACTGCGAGTTCCTCGTTCTCCAGTCATTGGTGATAAGTTTTCTTCCCGGCACGGACAGAAAGGGGTGTGTTCACAAAAATGGCCGGCAATAGACATGCCTTTCTCAGAATCAGGTATCCAGCCGGATGTCATCATTAACCCTCACGCTTTCCCTTCGCGAATGACAATTGGTATGTTCGTGGAATCTCTTGCCGGTAAAGCAGGCGCTCTGCATGGCATAGCTCAGGATTCTACGCCCTTCCGTTTCGATGAGCAGAACACTGCGGTCGACTATTTTGGCCATCAGCTTATGAAAGCCGGCTACAATTACTACGGAAACGAACCTATGTACAGTGGCATCACTGGTGAAGAGCTTGCTGCCGACATCTACATCGGTGTTGTGTATTATCAGCGTCTGCGACACATGGTGAATGACAAGTACCAAGTGCGAACGACAGGTCCAGTCAATTCATACACTGGGCAACCTATCAAGGGTCGCAAGAAGGGTGGTGGTATCCGTGTTGGAGAGATGGAACGAGATTCCTTACTTGCTCATGGGACTGCCTTTTTGCTTCAGGATCGCTTGATGAATTGCTCCGATTACACTAAGGCCACCATCTGTCGCAGCTGCGGTTCTTTCCTTTCGACCACGCCGACTGTCAGCGAATACCAACGGAAAAACAAGGGTTCTTTCCAGGTCAGGTGTAGGCGGTGCGCTAAGCTGGCGGATAGCGCTGCAGCTAAGAGTGAGGTTTGGACTGATGGCCAAGGTATCAGGTACCAGGGTGGAGATGACGTAACTACGGTCGCTGTGCCTGGTGTGCTGAAGTATCTCGATGTTGAGTTGGCAAGCATGGGCATCAGGTTGAAGTTCAACGTCGGACCATAGGGACTTTAGCAGAACGGTGAATCGAGACTCTTTGAATTGTTTAGACTAGCATAGGACGGCGCATATACGGGTCCAAAAGTAAAAGCATGAATGTACTGTAATGGGTGTGTTGTATCAGTCGATACATTACGGTCCAGGGCTTCTTCGAATATACATGATAACTGAGTTATCCTGATCTACTATTCTCTCTTTTCAAACCAGGGTAGTTGGCACTAACCTGTCCATTGAGAGAATCACAGGAATGAACCCATGATATCAGCACACTGCGCTTTCAACTCTACGTGGCAACAAGAATTAACAAATGACTAACTGTAGAGCTATGCGACAAGGTTGGGTTGCGGGTTATTTACAACGAATGACGTCATCAACCATTAGCATGTGAAAGCCCCAGATGTTCAACCTCAATATCGCATCTTCGTTCCCCGTTTGCTTTTATTCTCTTCGGTAGCTTTCGGTATGGATAATCCAGGTAGGTGGTACGGGCTTTGACTTCACGAGCTTGTTTTCTAAGACATGATAGTAAAGGACATCACAGGCGTGATTCGTCTGCTCACCCAAACACCACCATCAATACAGCGCGAAGCCATCGAAACTTACTTCACGCCTAATGCGTCATTCACACACCCATTTTGCCGCACTGGAAGCTTTGAGAACTCGCGCTTCCTCGTGAGAGCAATATATAGGTGGTACAAAATTATGAGTCCAAAAATCGACATGACAGTAAATTCTGTCGGTATGTGACCCTACAGCCCACACGCTTCATGCCGACTGGAGCACTGAGTTCTGATCCATCTATATAGCTTATGATGAGCCGAATCTTCTCCTCTACGTCAACATATCCCAAGTCTTTAGCATCTGGATTATTCCTTTCCACCGTGCACCTGTGAACTTGACTTCGGTTCTGCATCTCGTGCATAATCCCTCTGACAACAAGTATTATATTCAAAGTCAAAACGACCTCTACCAGGTCGACGAATTCATAAAGTTTGTCATGCCTCCCGGCTGGATATTGGTCTGGGCGTGGCAGTTCTGGTCAACCTTCTTTTGCTTGTTGGGTGCTGCTATGCTCTGGCCTATTACTCTGATAGAGCAGTTTATATGGCACGAGAAACAGTCCAAGAAAAATCAGACGCAAAGGGAGAGAGGTTTGCCGGATGGAATCGAGCTTAGAGATCTGGAGCGTAAAAGTTTGGTTAATGGGTAGTGAAGAATCTGTTGCTCGATCGCGATCATAGAATATCCTCGGTAGGCACGGAGGTAGATGCTGAGTCTCGAGCTGCATATAGCGAATGTGAACCTAGAAGCCGATGTGAATATGTAGGGCAAGTCACCGACTGCCCACTATACCACGAGGATTGATATATCCTGCTTTGGCCTAGCCTTACCACAATTAGGACGGAGACTGTTCTTGGAGCCGTTAGACTACACCCAGCCAAACTTACTGTCTCATGGGCTCTGACATCTTTGGCCCACAAAAGTTTAGAACTACAAGTGTTGACACTGGAGCCAAGCTATTGAACTGCGGATACCTGTTATTGGAACTAAGTGGGCTACAGTACTTGGCGGACAGATACCTTGGAACCAAGCTTTACTTTGGAAGCAGAGTTCGATTGAACATGTATACTCTTGTACCTTGCATTAACAGGAGAGTATGCCGAGCAACTTCAACCACCACGTGTGAGTAAAAACTTCGACTTGGTCGGTTGTAACGACCCGCTGTGCGCCTGAAATTACTGGATTGGCACTGGTACTGCAACGGCGTTGAAGGGTTCCACCAAAACGGGCGAACAACGGCGTCTTCCGGTCCGAAGGTTCACCTGAACGTCAACCAGTGACGGCACCATGCAACGATGCGACTCTGCCATTCGGTCGATCTCGGAGGCATGGGTAGCTAGGCCTTGGTGGTCTATAGCAGGCCTGTATTAGGCCGGCTGTCGTGCGCACGCGACCTTTCTTTGCTTGTGCTGCAGATACTGACCCTGGGTCATGAGGTCGCAGAGCATAAGTGCTCAACCTCGCTAATAATAATGTCTCTCCCTCCCTTGAACAACTTCCTCTCATGGATTGCGGCGGTTGAGAGTGCAGAAACAACTGTCATCTATGCTCGACAAGACAATGGAGGCCCGGAAAGTGCGGCCAATCAATAGGCCGGGTACCCCAGGAAAAAGCAGGGGCCCGGTACGTTGGCGTTGTCAGGAACTGTCACGCCTGGTGATCTGCCGCGTGCACCACAGCCAGTCGAAGCCACGGAGAATGCCAACGACGGGCTGCCCCCTATTAAATATCCGTGCACTCCCATGTCGCATCTGAGGTAGATAACCTCCCGCCATTCCCATCTTGAGCTCTGTCTCCTGTGGCCTCTCCGACCCTCGTTTTTTTTTCATCCGCTAATCCCTTTCACTCCGCTCGTTACACAAAGCATTGCAAGACTTGGAGTTGCTTTTTTATCCTTTTCCATACCATCTTCGCTTTCTATCTGTTCTCCGCACATTGCCCTTTCACAAGCTGAAGTCTTTGCGCCAGCTTTTCCGTACATGTTGCCGAGACAGTAGAGTCACGTCACCAGCCAGTATGAGAATCGTATTTTTTGCCTTGCTGGCAGGCGCATACGCGAAGTCGCAAGCGAAAACAACACGCGACGAATGCAACCCATGTAATCCCAATGGGGCAACGGGATCCACTCCACCCAGTGTCGGCACCGGCCTGAAGTCGCTGTACCTCGACGTGCTTGCCTCTGTCAAAGACATCAGCTTCGAGAAGCGCTGGGCGGATATCGTCCAAGCTCGAGAAGATGGTTTTTGCTGCCGGGAAACGCTCGATTGTGTGAACGTCCAGAACCTCAATGTCCCCATGTGCTACGACAAATTCACCACCAACTTTGCCTTTTCGGACGGCTCGTACGGTTCGCTGACGACGGGGGAATATACCCAGGGCGGAACCAGAGCCAAGGCCAACCTGTTCAGCGGCCAATATTCCAGCCAGGGAAGCGAGGGTAACATCTATGCGGACGATCCATCAGCGAAGCCCAACACGGCGATACTCTCGATCCCACCCCAGTGGACGGGGACAGGCGTTGGCAGTGCCATCCCCGTTACGGAAATAGGAGGCTCTGTCGCTCCAGCTACCACCGTGACCGCCGCTGCCAGCTCGGGACATACAACGGCAACATCTGCTGGTTCCGCATCTCAGACTACTGGATCTTCTAGCTCCGAAAGCGCCCAGGGGTCGAAGACAGCGCCGTCTCCGTCCTCTAGCTCTGGTGCAGCAGTTCAGAATATCTCGAAATCGAGCTCTTCGCTTGTCGTGTCTTTGTTCACCGTTCTAATGTACGCCATATATGCTCCATGATTTGGGACCAGCTTTTTGTTACGCGGCGCTGGGTTACTGGATGCAACAAGTGGCACGACCCCATCCGCAGTGCTCCACTCGAGTCCTCTTGTACCGGTCATTCGAAAAAAAAATCATTCGCCTGAAGTTGGATAGTGAGGATGATACCCGTTATTGGCATTTGCTTCTTTCCGCTACACTTATCTAATGGACGTACGTAATGCAGCGAGGATTCTTACGTTCAATGTTTGATACTGTGTTAGGACAACCTCGAGACAAAAAAATCTGAAATGTTTAGTGGTGTTCTTATTTAACTTTGTCTCTGCCATGTGCACATATTTGTCTGCCGCCTCTGCAGATCAATCGAGTCCCATCTATACTATTCCTAGCACGGTTCACAAAGTATACACGAACTCGGAATTCTCTTTATCAGTGAGATCCAACCACTCCTGGTTCTCCAATTTTACATACCCTTCCATGCTCCTGACTTTTGCCTTCTTCTTGTTTTGCCAGACGCAGTAAAAATGGATGAAAGCCAAGATGACAAGGCAAAGGGCGTAGCAAACGATAATCGTGATCTCCCCGCTCACATAGCGTGGTGCATCTTTCGCGCGGAATGTTTGCGGACCTATTCGAGGAGTGAGTGCAAGGTAAAAGTGCTTAGGGAAACAATTCGTTTACCAATTATGTTACCCGCGCAGTAGCCGATAAGGTACATCGCGGCCACTGTAGTTTTCTTTGTATAGCCTGCAATGTTGCTACTTATCAAGCTTAGGATAGCGACAAATGGCGTAGGACTGGCCTGCGTAAGATAGTATCCAGCTAAGCGTCCGCTGTTGTTGGACAAGGGTAATGCGACAATGAGAATCATGCCAAGGAGGGCAAGACTCATGCCTATCATAGAGATAAGGATGCGGTATCCGTATCTGCCACCTTCGTATCAGACTTCACCTTTATTTCAGGATGTTCGAGAGAGAGCATACCTATCGCCTGCCCATCCACAAGCAATCAGTGCGACAACCTCAACCGCGCCCCCAGGAGTTCCATACAATAGAGACTCTTCTGGGGTATATCCAAAGCCAACAATTAGTTGAGAGAAGAAGTTTGATAGACCACCTGTATGCGTTAACATGGACCTGCCATATACGCATCAATCCTTGGATATACACTGACCATTAGGAATGTCAGCAACCAAAGCGTACAGGAAGAAAGCCCAGCTTAAGGGATCGAGGAGCGCCTCTTTCAACTGATAAAACTTGAAGTGTTTGTTACCCACGCCTTGTCCGTTTATTCTAATACGTTCAATGGCCAGGATCCGTTCTTCTTTGCTTAGCCAACGGCAATTTAGCTGGTTATCTGGAACAGCCCAAAGGAAAACAACACCAATGGTCGTTGTGAGTACACCAGTGACAAGGAACACAATCTTCCAGGGCTCGAGAATCGTTCCATGCTTACGCGCACCGACTGCGATTCCATAGGCCACGAGCCCTCCGAATATCTACTTTAGTTAACTAGGAGAACCAAGAGGAACGGTAGAACTCGCCTGAGCAAAGCCATTGAAGCTGAACCAAATTGCGGTTCGGGTCCCTTGCTCTTTTCTTGTATACCACTGAGAAGTCTGCACGGGGTAAGTCGCGGCTCATGTGATGGTATTAACTGACCTACAAATAGAGCAAACCCAGGCGTCACGGCCGCCTCGAACACTCCAAGGAAGAATCTGACGGCAATAGCTCCCGAGTAGTTCTCGACGGCTGCAAAGCAGGACAGGACTATGCCCCACATGATGATGTTGAAGGCCGCTACCAGACGTCAGCTCGGATAGCCGTCTTTCTGTGCCAAAGCAAGGACGGGACAACCCTACAGTACTTTCCCAGTGGCAACCGCTGGAGCAACCGATTCGTTGGATACTCCCAAGCCAAGTACCCAAAATAGAACATGCTCCTACCGGGCGGATTAGTGAAGTCGATTGTTTCGGTCGGAGGTTTTTTACCCAAGCCATGAGTACTCTGAGCCTGAAATGCCGATGCCGCTCTTCAGCTTGTCGTCTGAAGGCGGTAGCTTGAGGCCCATGATGGAGGCATAACTCAGCGTGGTCTTGTCGAGATAGTTCAATCCATACACTATGCACAATATCTACCGAAGGCAGTTAGTAGTGGGCTGGCTCATAGTGGTAGCAGAGCAACCACTCACAGGCATCAAATGCATGTCGATCTTCCTCAACAACCTCCTATTCGTCTCCTCGCTCAGCTCGATTGTCTGGCCTTCATAGCCCTCGAAAGCCTTCATGGCGGCGTCTGCATCATGCGAATGCTTCAGGATTTTTTCGTTGACATGGTGCATGAGCTCTGATGGAGGCGCATCTACAATCGACACCTTCTCCCCGTGCGGTGAGGCTGCTTCTCTTTTGCCTTCTGCTGCAGACGCCATGTTTGACACGTGCAGTCAGACAATAAAGTGCGTAGCAAGAGAGGTGGCATGGGCAGTGAGGAGATGAACCCTGAGGATAGGCATGACATCAATTCAGTAGTCGCCTCGCGGACGCGGAAATAGAGCGGTGCCGCAGATAACGCGGGCGTGCCATCTAGGCCTGGTGCCACGGCTGATCCGTCGCCGTCCTGGCGTTAAGCATCGGCAAGGCGATAAGCTTCAACAAACCTGGTGGCTTATCCGTCCGGTTCCAGTCGGGACGGGGCAGGATGGGTTGCAGAAGCGCCATGCAAAGCGGTGTGATCAGCGCAGAGACGTAGCGTTTGGCAATCAGGGAGTTGCAGATCAGCGCGAATGGGGTTGCAATGGCCATGCAAGCAACAGCTGAGGAGCACGGGACGAGGGCCACGGTGTGGGGAAGCGACTACACTGGAACAGGAAGGCACGGCAAGGGAGCATGTGTAGAGCCTTTGTAACGCCATGCACGCGCCGGAGCAGAGGGTCCATTTGGGCAGCTAAAGGAGGGACTCGATTCTGGTACAGACGGACGTTGTTGTATCGACGTAAATCGAAAATCGCCCAGCACTTCTGGCACCCTCATCTGCACCCCAGCGCTATTACAATACTCGATTTAGGCTAATGTATGCGCAGTGACCTTCCGAGATTCCCTGCAGAAGTTATCATGTTCGACAAGTATTGCAGCGGCCTTGCGTTGGGGCTGGCCTTGGCAGCATTAAAATATAACCCGAGCAACATCCATCTACATAGACATGCGTGACCCTCCATCTGCATCATCCGTGAATCCCAGAAATGAAAGCCTTAACTCCGGAGCCACTTGTGGCTCATTCCATGTCCCAAGCCAATTTATGGCATTCATAATCCACCTGAAAACGCCGCCCTGATGCTGATATCGAACGTAACAGAATTCCGCCCTTGACTTTTCAATACAGAAATTGGAAATCGTAATCGTGCAAGAGGCCCGAACGGCCGAGGTGGGAAAAAAGTAAACCGGGAAGCCCAAAGTAAAGCCTGGCAGCCTACGTACGCACGAACATGTTCCTGTTCAGCTTGTCGAGCGCTCGTGTGTCCGTTGCGGTGCTCATGCTTGCAAGCCTGTCTGGAGGCAGCTCCCTGATGGGAGGCTGGGAACTGTTTGGACTTCGGCTGCCTGACCGGCTGTTGGTCTGCGTGTCTCCGCTATGCTCTTGGTTGTTAAGGATGGAACCAATCTTGGGGATCGTCCGTGCAGGCGATGGGTCGTTCTTGGAAGCTGCAGCACTCATCTCTTGCGGCATTAGCGATCCCTGAGATTGCGCCTCAGAAGGCTGTGGCGTCGGTGGCTTGTGGGCTGTCATAGGGGTAGTATTGTTGATGGCAGGGAGCTGTGGTCCCTGCTCTGGAATGGATGTGGCCAGTGGCGGCGGTGCGTGATGGGTGTGGCCGTTAGGCTGAGGATGGTGTTGGGCCAACTCGGGACCTTGGGGGCGCTGAGGAGGGGTTGCAATATATTGCGGAGGATGACTTGGATGGCCCTGTTGGGGGCTGATCAGAACATGGCCTGGTGGAGGGTGAGGGATGGCAGTGTTCGCAATTCCAGGAGGAAGTCGATCAAAAACGTGTCCTTGTGGTGGATGGTAGCCTGGAGGGGGACCGTAGATGACCCCAGCATATGGGACGTACTGGTAGTGGGGTTGGCCGTAATAGGCATGCTGGTAAGGGGACGCGCCCGCGGGGGGTGTTGGCGGATAGACGGGCACGTAGACGGGCTGCTGTGGCGGTCCTGGACGAGAGTATGGCGAAGTAGGGCCCATGTTGTGAGGTGATGATGCATAGGGCGAGCCAGGCAGAGGACCACGGGTAACGGCAGCAACGGGTTGGGTGTCATTGACAGTTGATTCAGGGTACATATTCTTTGGAGGGCGGATATGGCGTAACGATGCGTCTGCAGACGGCTGTTGCAGAGGCTGCGAATTCGAGCGTGAATAGTAGCTGATCAAGTGGAGATGCTGACCACTCGATGTTGTGATGCTGAATGACTGCTTCATCAGACCGTCAGGCTTGTATCGATATCCGTCGGGACCTTCGCCTTCCGAGTCTCCAGTCGCCGATCCGTCTGGTGACTTTCCGCTGGCTCGCTTTGGCGTGGGCTGACTGAGGTTGCTGCCTCCCCTCTTGCCCTCCATCTCTCGATAGGTCAGGAAGCTCCCGGACACTCGACTGGCGCTCCACGACTTGCCATCGGTCCATCTGCGCATTCCTGCCTCACGCTCATCCCACACAAAAACGGATCCTGACTTGATTTGCTGGCGCTCCTTCTCAGAGAGGCGTCGCTGAACGCGGGGTAAAAGGCCAATTCGACAGGCTTCGAAGAGTAATATGGCATCATTGGGGGTGCGAACATGTCCATGGTAGGTCTCCATGGCGAAGGTTTGCCAAGGCAAGGCCGGTTCAGAGTCAGGTCAAGGAAGGTGAGTGTTGAGTTGCAGAGAGTCCAAAGCACGTTCAAGGCTTCATATCCACCTGTTACCGCTGTCAGCCGCGAATACAATGTCTAGCATTGGGGAGTAGTGGGCATGGGCGGAGCATGGGAACAAGAGAGCGTGGGAGCATGGGAGCATGGGAGCATGGAAGCATGTCTGGGATGGCCGAGCATAGTAGTCGGCGTGGGCCCGAGGCAGCACCGATGCCGATGGCGGGTGTTGTCGAAGACGGGGAAGTCGAGGCGGCAAGCACAGCATGCTTGGACGGGGACCGAAACAGAAGCAGCACTCACCTTCAGGCAGGGTGTTTGGCAGCGTGCACTGTGCAAGTCAAAATGGGACGGGTGTGGACGGAGGGCGAAGGTAAAACGGCAAAGGTGGATAGGTTTGACGACACGGAGCTTGAGCAGGACAGGCAGACTGGGAGAAGGGGGCGGGCGGGGCGGGTGCCGTGAGTGGGCGTGTACAAGTAGTTTTTTTCTGGCAGCAGATTGCGAGAGCGAGAATGCCAGGCATGCTCTGGGTCTCGGCACGCCCTGGGCTTTGATCGCCCGCCCAGGCCGCTGGTGTGGCGTCGATATCGTGCTCAGGCCCGTCGACCAGACAAGCTTTATTTAAACGCCGTTGGCTGCTAACTTTGGGACGCGCATCCCGGCTCTACTCCATGTACCTATTCGTGTCTGTTTTTATGTCTGCCTGTCTATCTGTCTGTCTGCCTGTTTTGTGTGCCCATGTCCCGTCCAGTTTCTCTGACAGTAGCAG
>Ga0247757_10002295_pt1 | contig 10099 bp, 6 predicted proteins | sample UWRJL126311R4_FD_180929 | JGI IMG/M metagenome (GOLD analysis project Ga0247757, IMG submission 180929) | Plant litter microbial communities from Arlington Agricultural Research Station in Wisconsin, United States - UWRJ-L126-311R-4 | ecosystem: Environmental > Terrestrial > Plant litter >...
GCGTTGCAAGACACTCTGCCCTCTTCACATGACGCTGGTTCTTTCCGATGCAGCCACTCTACTAGTGCAAAGCAACCATCAAGGCGTGCGGGTATTCGTTCGCTTCCCAGCGAATGCCATCGAGCCCGACACTTTCTAAACATAGCTAAGATAAACCACCAATCTCCACACTACGCAACACATTGATTGCGCCACACATGCGCAATCCCGCCACCCCTCCTTCCAGCAACCCATATCCCGCGCGCGCCCCCAGACGTACCTTTCCGCCTACAATATTGTAGGCACGGTAGTCCAAGCGAGCGAGCGAGCGAGCGTGCGTGCGTGCGTGCGTTCGTCCGTCCGGCCCCCGCCCGCCCCGCTCTGCTTACATCTATACCCTACCCTACCGCGCTGCGCCACGCCCTGAAAATCAATCAATCGATCAAACCATGTTCGCCGCACAGGTACAGTAACCCCCCCGAATGCGCTGCGTCTAGCATATATTGTATTGTAGACCAGCCAGCTCAAGAGCCGCATCACGCTCGCTCACCGCCCCTCCCTCCCCCCCATGCCCATCAGCTAAAAAGGCAGATGCGGCGTCATCCGTGCTCCTGGATGATGATGATGATGACGCTCGCTCCGCTGCAAGGCCGTCTACCGTCCCCGTAATAATAGCGTCTACGGCCCGCGCGGTGGTGTGAGCTGTGTATGTACGTGTGGACATGTATGCCAGATCAGGTAATGGGGACAAAGGGCCATTCGTCAGCAATGGGTATGGTATCGTCAGCAGGCAGGTCGAGGTCGAGGTCGAGGTCGAGCGTGCCTGTCCTACTCTCCGGAGCAGCCGCCGTCGCCGTCGCCGCCGCCACAGTTCATGCTGTGGACTGCGTAGAGGGGGGGAATGCGGTGGGCCGCAGAGGATCTAGCTGTTCGAGGGCGGGCTGTCGGGGTGGGGGGGAGGGTCCGTGAAAGGAGGAGGACGCGGGGCGGGATACGAATGTGGAATTTGAGGATTTCTGAAATCCTACCGTTCCCGTTCAGAGATTGATTAACGGGGCGTGTGCTTTGTGCGTATGTGTGTGTGTGCGCGCACGCATGGGGTTTCCTTTCAAAGTCCGAAGCGGGGCGGCAAAGCGGGAAGTGGGAAAGCGGAAAGGGGGAAAGCGTTGAAGCGTGAACGAAGCCCGAGCAAAACAGGACTGGAAGAGGGAGAAAAAAAATTGCAACATGCACATATGCGCATAAGGTACATGCATACACATGCATGTATGCATGCAGAATGAAAATACCGAATACATACCTTTTTTCGGGACTGGAGCGCGTCCGAAGGATTGCTGTGCTGATGATGCTCGCGAGCTCTGCGCACGCGGAAGGGAAAAAGTTGGGCGTAGGTTCAGGGTCAGCGTAGGGTACCGCTGCGCGTAAGACACAGGGCTAGATAGGATGGCTACAGTCACGCCCTTACATGAATGAGGGATCAGACGAATGGAAGGGCCGAACGGTGTTGTCAGATGGATAGTGGGTAGAGGTGTGGAGAGTGAGTAGCACGGTGTGAAGAGGTACATAGTACTACGTCGCGTATGTGTATTACCACGACTGGCGATTTCACATCTGTGTCATGAAGAAGGCGATGGGGGAAGAGGGTGAATACCATGATCTGCATATATAGAAGCTCCATGTATATGTGCATGATGGACATGCTTAACCGAATATACCTATACCCTTCTCTCCCTCCATTCACTGCCACCTTCACGAAGCACAGTAAACAAGTGAAACCCACCCTTCTTTCTATCAACATTCCCACAAACCGTCACGTCACAGCTACACACGAACCATCACAAACACAGCATGAAACCACCTACACCCTCTTCCCCTAGCTTTGCGCAACGTATGGGCAGCCCAACCACCGAAACAAGACGAGAAGAGATAGAGAGGGAAGAATAAAAAAAGAATCCATCATTTCACTACATAACTTGTAATCGCAGCCTCGGTTACACGACATGGGGACGCAAGAAATGCTACATTCCGCGTCCCCTTTTCGCCTGGCTCCCCATCAAACAACCCCACCCTTTCTGTCACTGCCACCGTTTCCCTTTCCCCTTCTTCCTTTGCCGCTAGCTAGCTGGATGAACGATACCGATGACAACGCAAACGGGAACGAGAGAGGGAAATAAAGGATGGTGTATCCGCAGCCAGAAGACATTACCAAGAGAAACAGGACAATAGGACACAGGCAAGGAAAGAAAATAACCAAGGTCGAAACACATACTCTCGCACGCATTTCTTCTTGCTTTAACGTTACCTAAGACTTACAAGCCACACGCACACCGAATAAATATGTTCAGGATAATGATTGGAAGAGTTTGACGAGATTTCGAAGAGATTCCAAGATGAAAAGAGGTTCGGAATAAACATGAAGGTGGTAGGCTTGGAAGAAGAAATGAACAGCAGAGGCTTTGGTGTTTTCCTCCTGCCTCGCAGCACTTTTCCCAATACATAGTTATTTTGAATGTGGTGTGTATTTGCGAAGTTGAGGTGAGACGGGACTTCAGCCACGCGGTAGAATAACACACCGCCATCCGTTTGATAGAAAGAAATTTGCTTACTACATTGACGAGTGAAAGCCCCGGCCCACGCAGGGTATCAAAGAGAATCTTGGGATGAGGCAGCCACTCGATCCAGGGTGAACTTGGTGCAAGTGCGACATTAAAGGAAAAGCATTTTCACAACGCCGTTGCATGAAGGTGGCGATGTCCGTCGTCGTCAAAGACATACATCCCATGACTCAACTTCCAGCTAAAGGTCTTTTGGTGTCCAAACGCGAAATTGCCCGTCAGTTTATATTAGGCCGCACAATCGGAGGTTCTCTTGAATTATAATGTCTGGTCTTGGTTAGCGAGTGCGCTTGCAACGTGACCGGACATGTGCATACCGTTCACAGCAGCCATGACGAATCGAATCTGCATTGTATCCGTAGCACACGTAAAATGAGTGTAAATCTGTTTCGTTTCGTGTTGGTTGAGCGAAACAAAGCGGTTCAAAATGTAGTCGCAGGCGGCTGCATAGTCCGGACCGCCTAATTTCGTCCGTTAGCCCTGCAATGCATTTCTGTGAGCAGGCAACTTACCCTCGTAGTCGGGGAAGTAGTTCTTCATGGGGCTGACAGGCAGCTTCTCCTTGAATCTGTCGATCTTGTTCAAGAACAAAATGATGGATGTCTTCACAAACCACCTCGAGTTGCAGATGGAGTCGAATAGTGTCAAGGCCTCCTGCATACGGTTCACCGTCTCGTCCTCGAAAAGTAGCTGGTCATATTCTGATATGGCAACGAGGAAGAGAATGGTCGTGACGTTCTCGAAGCAGTGTATCCACTTCTTTCGTTCTGATCGTTGACCACCGACATCGAACATGCGGTATGTAAGATCGCCAATGATGAAAGTGGTTTCTGTGATACCAGTCGTCTTTACACGACTTCGGAGCACGTCCTGGTCGTTGGGAATGTAGTCAGGTGCGGCGATGCGGTCGATGGAGTCGAAGTAACTGGATGGGTCAGCAGCGCATTCCATGAACGACCGCACAGGATAATTTACTATTTGGCCGAATCGTTCAGCTGGTACTCCCGGGAGCGCTGGAAGCACTGCTGAACACCTGCGTCTTTCCACAGCACGGAGATGGCGTTGCCGACCTCTGGAGGCAGACTGTCACCTTCAATCTGTGCGGGCTGCATGAAGATGGTCTGGACGTGGTACTCGGCGCGCTGGTCGTCCAGAGGCAGCTCGAGCGACTCCATGGCCTCTAGGATGACGCGCATCGACTGGACGGTATTGCTGAAGATGATCTCCTTGAAGGACTCACGCTCGTCGCGCGAGTAGCCGCCCTCATGGATGAGCTTCATCTGCTTGAGAATTGTCGATTTGCCAGATTCACCGGCACCTGCTGTACGTTAGCATGGGCCGAGGCCAGAGGCCATGGATGGGCACTGACCGAGTAACAGCATCTTGATCTCGTTGCGCTGCAGCATCTTGTCGCGCTTGAGCTGGTTTTCGATCTCCTCATTCCGCTGCTTTCCCTCCTTCTCTTCTGTGCTCATGCCACAGCCCATGGTGACGGTTGTGTGTGGTGTGTTGGTTCACGTATTAGGTAGGGTATAGGATGTTCCGTCGAAAGGCCGGCCGACACGGAATCTGGGCGCAACCGAGGTCAATACGGGCTCGCGTACAAGTGCGCAGTGAGGCAGGGGCGGCGGACGAGCGGACAATGGGGGCGTATGGTGCGGCACGGCAGGGAGTGGAAGAGGTGGATGGAGATTGGGAGAAGGGAGGGAAGCGAGAGAAGCGAGTGGCAGCGCAAACAGTGAAGTGATAATGGTAGAGTGGCGACGCTGGAGACTCACTTATTATTACTTGCGATCAAAAGCGTAGGGACTTTGTGCGGTGGCGCGAGGCGCAGATGGCTGTGAATGATGGAGAAGGTGCGATGGGTGGGCTCGCTCGCTGGGTCGGGGCGGAGGTTGGAGAGGCTTGCGGATGGCTGGCAGCGGTGCTTCTGGTGCTTCTGGTGCTGCGTCGGCGAGGGAAGAGGCGTCCCAGGATTCCAGGAGTCGCAACGGCAAAGGAACGCAGCTACGGGCGAGAGTGGCACGGCAGCAGTTGACAAGAGATGCCGGCAGCGCAGCGAGTGTATCGAGCGAAGAAGGGGAGCAGAGGCCTTCTTTTGGTTTGCTGCTGCCGAGAAAGGAGGCGCTGGAAGCGGTTTAGCTGGGCGAGCGTCTGCGGTGTCTGCAGCGTCTGTGCGCCGCGAGCACCTGCGAGCCCGCCCTCGCCGCTGGTTCGTCTCCGTGTCGGCCAGCAGCAGCCAGCAGCAGCAGCCAGCAGCCGTCCCTCCATTCACTGAGGCAGGCCAGCCTGCGTTTTGCGCCCGTCGTCCGCCCGTGTCCGCTGGCTTACCCACCGTGGAGTCTGCACTGCGCTGGTGCCTGCACGCCGCACGCTGCACGCTCCTGCTCGCTGCTCGCGGCATGCTGCACTCGCCATTTGCCCCGGCCATGCCCTGCCATGCCATGCCATGCGCTGCCCGTCTCCGCCTTTGCCAGTTCGCCGCGAGGCACCGTAGGCGATCGCTCGCGGGCTAGCCCGCCCTCCAACTGGCCTGCTGCACTGGTTCCATGGCGCGGCTGCGTCTGACTAGCCAGCTTCTAGAAAAATAAGGGGCCATCGAACTAGCGCCAGGGCGCTCCATGCCGGGGAGGGCTCGCAGCAAAACGTTCACTGTCGCCCTGCGGCCCACATGCTGCACATGCTCTGCGTCTGCCCGTCTGCCGAGAACTGCTCAGCGCCCTCGAGCCTCTCCACACGGCGAACCGCATGTATAGTTGCGTGTGTGTGTCGTGCCTCGCAGGAAACGCCAGCGCCCGTGGCCGCGGCTTCCTTCCCTCGCTTCTCTCGCCCGCTGCTTGCGGTCTAGCGCGTCGGCCGCAGACACTCGCAGGCAAATCATTACAACTCCTAACCACCGCGTCCTCATCTCCTTGATTCAGGGACTGCCCTCTGTCCAATCAGCGCCTGCTCGGTCGTATTTTTATGCCCACTCTGTTCGTCTTTGCAAGCCCCTGATTGCGCACTCGCCAATGCTCGTCCACCTCGCCTCCAGGCTCCACCCGTCTGGCTGCCGAGGTTGGACTTTTCTCCGACTGCACCAGCGTTTTCACGCCTAAATCGCTACAAAGTTTCGCCACTCCACTCCATCATCTGTCATGTCCGGCTCTCCAGAGCCTCATCCCCACGTCCATGGTACTGTACATCATCCTCGCGTGGGAATGCAAATTTCGGAGATAATGCCAAACGAAATTAAGGACCCCAAACTGCCCTGAAAAGTAGGCTCACAATAGCTCGCTCCCGTTCTTCACTAGGGTTGGTGCACTCCATCAACTCTTTCTTGGAAGGGAAATATCCGCAGCACTCACCACCTGGGCTCGGCAGTCTGAAGTAGCCTGTTTGGAAACATAACACCGCCAGTAACAGTCCAACCTTTCGCCTCAAACGAGGCGCTGTCCGTGCTCGGTCGTCTCAGCAGGTATCTATTCACTACAACCTACAACAAAAGACCTTGCCCCTTGCGGAAACGAAAAAGCTAGAAACGTGGCCCAAGCAAAGAGCCCTCTGGACCTTTTGTTTAATTCTTCAATTCTAGTTAACCCCTCTGTCAAGGTTCCTAACGACGTTATTGTATTTGCCTGCAAAATCCCAGCGCACTGTTTCGGTTTGCATATGAGGGATTGACAGGCCTTGGTCACGCCATTGCTCTCCAGAGCCTCACGTGTGTTGCCTAAACTTGCCGGTATAGATAAGATCAACCTTGATCATAGCCAATGAGAAGACGCGCCGTCAATGCTTTCTCGCCCATACATCGCGCTGGAACATTGGTTGGACATGACCGACTTTGGTCCCAGCACAGCCGTCAGCCAAAGTGATCGTTCTGGTCCTATTGATGTTCCCCGTCTTGAGCCTCATGATCATGCACTATGCTAAGCCGCCCCCACTAACGGAATCATCACAGTATCGGACAATTTTCAGGAAGCGGCACGGCGAGGAAACATCACACCCTGTTACCTCAAGACAATGTCACCCATTGAAACATTGTTCCCCAGTTGTTTAGATTGTTTTGTCCCTCTTGGACCCAATTCCATGTCAGGCCCGGCCAACCTCTCATGCTGGGGCAGACCTCTGCGCCACTTTCGATCGGAGAAAGCAGGACCACCGCTCTTGATTAGACCTGGTGGTCGCATATCGTTCATACAGCATGAGTTTCGGAGTGACTCTTCGACGCATGTGTTGTGGCGCAGTGGCCTACGTAGTGTCGTCCAGTTTTACATGAGATGTACCTAAATGTTCCTTTGCCGCATTAGCAACTTCGGAGAACCACACATTGCATGGGGCTTGAATGTGCATGTCCCCGAATGTACGTTTGAAGAAGCTTTATTGTTTCTAATATCAAGATCTGTGCTCTCTGCTACATCTGAGGCTGAGTTCGTTGTCTATTGGGCTGCAACGCCCAGTTGAGCCGCAGCCTTGCCGCGAACATGCCCGACTCTTCGCCCTTGCGGGAGCGGTTCGTACCGTAGTGGAGCTGGACCTGCTGGCTCAGTAATGAAGGCAACCTGTGCGACGCACGAGCTGTGAAGTCCGAAATGCAAGTGCGAGGTTCGGGGCGAGTAACCGAGGGGGGTCAACCGTGAGCGGCTCCAGCAGCCTGGGAGCTAAACGGGGCCTGCGGAAGGCTCACGTATGCCAAGGTCCAGAATGTCTATTTTGATAAATGCGTCGTCGAGATCCAGCCAAACGTTGGGCTGGAAAGAGCAACGGCGCTTAGGCGTGCATGGATCCGGTAAGGCGCCGTCTGCAAGCGCCTGACCACACTCGACTGCATCACGACTATCCTCTCTCCTGCGTCCTTCGGTAGCCTGCTAGTAATGTCTACACCAATCCCCTCGGGAAGCACTGTGAGGCGGCGCCTCGGCGCCTGCTCATGCGTGTCTCCGACACAGCGCTTGCAAAGGGTGCCGATACATATCAGCGGCCTGCCATCCACTGCCCAATTTCCTCTGGATGCACCAAAGCAGATTCCGTAAGACGGGTGTTGCGTGACGACTTTCTTTGATTCTCTCCTTCGATTTCTTGCTTTCACACTGCTGGGCTGGCCCCATTTTTCCAGATGTTGTTTTCATAGATTCTTTTAGGTCCGTATTCTCCGGCAACAATTGGATATGCTGCTTACTCCCTTACAGCTTCTGTACAACTATGCCCCTCAGCCACTCCAGATGGCTATGCATTATATTGCCCACCCTAATAGGAGCTTCGCCCCAGAAGACATCTCCGACGCTGCCCAAGCCCTCGCTACCAGCAACGCTTTACCACGACGTGCCTGCATGTGCACAGCCATGTCTTCATTCACGGCTAGCCGAGCAGTTTCCGTTTGCATGCACCGCTCCTGTGAATCTCGGCTGCCTATGCTCCCGTTATAGTTTCGATGGCCGGTCCCTGGGCGAGGTAGCTCTTGGATGCATATATGCATCATGCTCTACCTACCAAGGTGCAGCTTCAGCTTACAACGTTTGCTTGGGAGAGAGGTATGCAGTGGCACCGACCTTGACCGCCCTCACCATTGTCGCCAAAAGCTCGTCGGCGGTAATAAGCACGACCTCTGTCCATACTGTCGCTACTACACATTCAATCGCTACCACGATTTCCAGTTCAAAAAGCGTCTCAACATCTCGACCTCAAACGACTTTGACAGATTCTGTCGTTGCCGATTCCGTTTCTTCTATATCTGTTCCCACCTCTACACAGCAACAAGGAACAACATCCCCACTTGCTGCTGCTACATCAGCTGCCACTTCCGCTGCTGCTTCACGGACAATGACTCCTGCTCAGATTGCTGGACTTGCTGTTGCGGCAGGGGCAGCCTTCATCATCGCTATCGGTCTCATGGCCCTCAGCGTGTTTCTACGAAGACGAAGGGAACGAAAACGCGGGTTACAAGTAAATGAAAAGGAGGGTCTATCTCCATTATCCCCCACATCAAGAGCCTCTTCTATGGAGTTTCCACCATCCTTTGCCCCAGCGGAGCCACTACCGTTACCACCTGTCCGCCCCATAGCCCCTCCTGCACCGGTGTTACGCAATCCCAACGAAAGGGCAGCCATCAGACCCATCAACAAAATAGGTCTGCAGCCGTTAAAGTTGCAAACAGATGCCACTGTCAATACCGCTTCTCAAAGCAAGGCCTCGGATGCTGGCCTGAAGCCACTCCGTCCTATCCTCCGTTCCACTGCAGCGCCTTCTAACAACGCTTCGAGTTCTTCTACTCCGTTCGATCAAATCGGGCTTGCAATAAGCGCCGAGCCTCCATTGCTGCCTCCAAAAGACCCGCCACAGCAAAGGCCTGGCCTATCCCGGCGCAATGCCGAGGTTTCGCAGCGGCCAGATAGCGTTATGACCCAGACCACTGTATTTGAGGAGGATGAGATCCGACGAGAGTCAAAGTTGTTGCCAACTCCACCTGTTCCTATCCCGCCCATACGCACTTTCCAGCCCTCGCGGCCTCCTCCATTACTTAATAATAATACTCAGCCTACCATGGCTGAAGCTCAAATCCGTTCACTTCCACAGCAACCCGAGCTATTCTTAGACATACCCATTCGACATTCGAAATCGCTGCCTCTGGTGGTTGATTCGACACGGTCCGAAAAAGAGCCACAGCTCTCCTCTCAAAACCGAACTTCAGAGTATAATCCAACGTCGGCTGGCACGACAGTTTCAGAGCTTAGTAACGGCGGAGATATCCTGGACTACTACTTCACGCGCGGCAACTCGAAGCGATCCCTCAGAGCAAAGCTAAAGCGCTCTTCGAGCATGGTCTCACGAGCGGAGTCGAAAGCTTCTACAAACGCACGCGATTCTATCTCGTCACAAACATCATTCGAGACAGCGGATCCTAACGATCCTACACCAGAAGATGATGATGTTGACAAGAGACTCAACGGCAGAGAACTCTCCCCAGTAGCCGAGTCACCAATCAAAAAACTGCGCTACAAAGTCCCACGTGCTTCCAACCAGCTGGTGCCGCGAAGCTCAAAAAATACCCCAAATCAGGTTAGTCAGGGCAGCCCACGTCGGCTACCAGAGTCATCGTCTTTGGCCGTCAAGCGAAAAGGGGAGCAGGGAGCTCTCACGCTTGGCAGTTCGTCCCGTACGGGTAGTCCCGACACCAGGGCGATGACTGACATAAGAACGTTCCGACAACACCTTCGCAGTAGCAGCGTGGAAACGTGGAGCCCTGTGCGAACTAGCGAGCGATCTACACGTACACAGAGCGGGCTTTGGCCGAAGAGCCCAGCCATGTATGAACCCGATGTCGTCCGACCGCTTAGAATACGCTCAAAGGCACCCTTCCAACCCCCAATCACCGAAATGGAAGCACTGAAAAGCCCGGCGTGGGTGCCCCGACTGACACCCACCCGCCAGGGAGACGACCTTTTGATTTCTGTCACTTACTCCAAGCCCGGCCGATGATTTGTGTTGCATACTGTCTTTATTTAATTTTCTTCTTGTCAATCCTTTTT
>Ga0247757_10002296_pt1 | contig 10098 bp, 6 predicted proteins | sample UWRJL126311R4_FD_180929 | JGI IMG/M metagenome (GOLD analysis project Ga0247757, IMG submission 180929) | Plant litter microbial communities from Arlington Agricultural Research Station in Wisconsin, United States - UWRJ-L126-311R-4 | ecosystem: Environmental > Terrestrial > Plant litter >...
TGCCGCTTTCGGACTTGGCGGTGGTGCCCTTGCCGACATCGCTGCGAGCGTTGCCCTTGGTGTCGCGCTGGCGGTGTGCCGAGGCGCCGGCGAGGACCGGGCCGCAATCCGCGGCCTTGGCGTCGCCCACATCGACAAAGGTGATGATCGCCGCGAGCGGGCTCAGCGCCAGACCGAGGCCCAGGCCGATCCCGGCGCGGGCGACCAGCTCGCCGCTGATCGGGTTGATCTTCGGCGCGGCGAACCAGCCATTGATCCCCACCGGCGACTGGCCCGAGAAGATGCTGAACTTCTTGCTGTCCGCCTCGATCGCGAGATCGAGCGACTCGTTCTTGAAGCTGAACCCGCCGCGCCCGGCGACGACATTGCCCGCCGTATCGATCAGGATCGGGTCCGCCGCACCGATGCCATTGCGCACCGTGAAGGCGATCAGCCCGCAATTGATCTGCACGGGCTCCTTCAATTTCTTCTCGAACATCTTCTGGATGAAGACGCCGATATCGAGCTCGGAAAGCTGGACGTTGCGGGTCCACAGGCTCCCCTTGGGGATGATGAAGGCGATCCGGCCGTTCGCGGTGCTCAGCGAATCATGGACGGTGTCGCCGATGCCCTTGAGTTGCGCGCGCGCCTTGATCGTGCCGCTGGTGCCGGCCTCGAGCACGCCGAAGCCGCGCAGCAGCGTGCCCATCGGGGTGGGCGACAGGCGGATATCGTAATCGGTGACGACGCGCGGATCGCGGGCGTTGATGACGATATCCGAGCTGATCCGCCCGCGCGACAGCGCGAAGTTGAGCGGGCTCATCGTGATCAGGCTGCGGTCGAGCGTGAAGCCAAGCGTGATGTCCGAGATCGAGGGCAGGCCCGGCGCGCGCACTGCTCGGACATGCCAGTCGACCTTGGCGTCGAAATTCTTGAGTGCTGCGGCGCGCAGCGGGGCATCGGGCAGGACGCGCGGCGCGCCGTTCACGGTGGTGATCGCGCCCTGCGCCGCCAGCTGATCGGGATTATAGCCGATGAATGGCCCGGCATCGACGATATCGAGGATGCTGGTGGTCAGCGCCGCTTCGATCATCAGCCGGGGTTCGCGATTGATGATGGTGAATTTGCCCGCGAGATCGCTCTCGCCGAACCGGCCTCTCACGCCCGTGAAGCGCCATTCGGGCCCCTGCTTGGTCAGCGCCGAGCGCATCCGGTAGCTGCGCGTGTCGGGCACTGCGACGCCCAGGATCGAGAAGAGATCGGCGAGATTGCGGCCGCGCACATCGACGTGCAGGTCGGCGCCGTCGATCTCCGTCGCGCCCGGGAGCGTTCCGGTCACGTCAGCGATGGTCGAGGCGCCCCGCACATGGAGCTCGAGCTGGTTCTTGCCCCCGCCCACGGTGGCGTTGGGCGTGAGCAGGGCGCCGGTAACGGTAAAGGGGGTGCCCCGCGCATTGCCCTTGCCGTCGAAGCGGATCGCGGTGGCGAACTGCGTGTCGCGCGCCTCCACCGTCGACAGGCCGATGATCGCGGTGAGCGCCATCGCCGGATCGCGATAGCGGATATCGGTGCCTGCCGCGCGCGCGGCGCGAATCAGCGGCAGGTCGAGCGGTTCGCCCTTCTTGTCCGGGCCGCCCAGCGTCCAGCTGTTGCGCTGGTGCTTGTCGTCCCATTGCAGGTCGAGATTGGCGTCGTCGAGCGCGAGCCAGTTGATGCGCCGGTTGCCGGTGATCAGCGACCAGGTGGAAATGGTCGAATCGATCTTCCTGGCTTCGAAGAAATTGCCCTTGAGCCACTTCGGATTGGTGATCGTCATCCGCTCGGCGAGAAATTTGACGTTCCACGGGTTGAAATAGAGCTGGAAGTCGCCCGCCACTTTCACCTGACGGGTGGTCTGGCTGGAGACGATCCGTTCGAACGGATGCTTGAGGAAACGCCCCTTGGTGACGAAGAGGATCGCCCAGGCCAGGACGATCAGCCCGAGCAGAGTCGCGAAGATGGAAATGCTCGTGGCAACGGGCGTACCGAGTGCGCGGGCCGGTCGCGCTGGAGTGGTTTCGTCCGCCATGGGGGTTCTAAAGCGTGGGCGACCCCCGAGTTCCGAATCGGTTGCGTCGCAGCAGACCTTCGGCTATGCGCCCGCCTTTCCTCGAGCGTCAGGAACACGCCCGGCCATCAAGGGCTGCCGCGGCTGTTCGCATGTTCGAGTTTGTAAGGAGACCAAAATGCCCAAGCTCAAGACGAAGAGCGGTGTAAAAAAGCGCTTCAAGTTCACCGCCACTGGCAAGGTGAAGCACGGCGTCGCCGGCAAGCGCCACCGCCTGATATCGCATAACGCGAAATATATCCGGACCAACCGCGGCACTTCGGTGCTGTCGGATGCCGATGTTGCCCATGTGCGCCTGTGGGCGCCGTACGGCCTGAAGTAAGGGAGTCTGGATAGATGGCACGCGTCAAACGGGGTGTTACCACCCGCGCCAAGCACAAGAATATTCTCGAACAGGCGAAGGGCTATCGCGGTCGTCGCAAGAACACGATCCGCGTCGCTCGCCAGGCCGTCGAAAAGGCCGGGCAATACGCCTACCGCGACCGCAAGGTTAAGAAGCGCACTTTCCGTGGGCTTTGGATCCAGCGCATCAACGCCGGCGTCCGCGCCGAAGGCCTGACCTATTCGCAGTTCATGCACGGGCTGAAGCTCGCCGGCATCGAACTCGACCGGAAGGTCCTGGCCGACATCGCAATGCACGAAGGCGAGGCGTTTACCGCCATCGTCGCGCAGGCGAAGGCGGCTCTGCCCCAGGCCGCCTGAAGCGACCTGTAGCGACCAGAACAAGGGGCGCCGGTGGCAACACCGGCGCCCTTTTTCTTTGTGCCCGTGACGGCTAGAGCCCTCCCCAGTTTCAGAGGACCCGCATGACCACCGATCTAGACCATCTTCGCCAGGATCTGCTCGGCAGCATCGACGCCGCTTCGGGGCTCGACGCGCTTGAATCGCTGCGCGTCCATGCGTTGGGCAAGCAGGGGGCGATCACGGGGCTCCTCAAGACGCTCGGGGGAATGAGCCCCGAGGAGCGGCAGGAGACGGGTCCCCGCATCCATGCGCTGCGCGAAGCGGTGACCGAGGCGCTCGGCGCGCGCAAGGCGATGCTCGAGCGCAAGGCGATGGACGCCCGGCTGGCGAGCGAGACGCTCGACATGACGCTCCCCGCCGATGCCATGCCCGCGGGCAGCGTGCATCCGGTGAGCCAGGTGATGGACGAGCTGGCGGAGATCTTTGCCGATCTGGGCTTCGCGGTCGCTTCGGGGCCGGAGATCGAGGACGACTGGCACAATTTCACTGCGCTCAACATTCCCGAGACGCATCCGGCGCGGGCGATGCACGATACTTTCTATTTCCCGCCCGAGACCGATGGCAGCCAGAAAATGCTGCTGCGCACCCACACCAGCCCGGTGCAGATCCGTGCGATGAAGGCGACCGGGGGCAATGCGCCGCTGCGCATCATCGCGCCGGGTCGGACCTATCGTTCGGATAGCGACGCGACTCACACGCCGATGTTCCATCAGGTCGAGGGGCTGGTGATCGACAAGGGGATCACGCTGGGCCATCTCAAATGGACGCTGGAGACGTTTCTCAAGGCGTTCTTCGAGCGTGACGATGTCGTGCTCCGCCTGCGCCCGAGCTATTTCCCCTTCACCGAGCCCGGTGCGGAGGTCGATGTTGGCTACAGCCTCGTCAACGGCAAGCGCGTGATCGGCGGCTCGGAAGGCTGGATGGAAGTGCTGGGCAGCGGCATGGTCCATCGCAGCGTGATCGCGGCGGGCGGATACGATCCTGACGAATGGCAGGGCTTCGCGTTCGGCTGCGGGATCGATCGGCTGGCGATGCTCAAATACGGGATGGACGATCTGCGCGCCTTCTTCGACGGCGATATCCGCTGGCTCAAACATTACGGCTTCTCGGCGCTCGATGTGCCCACGCTTAGCGGGGGAGTGGGGGCATGAAGTTCACTTTGGGATGGCTCAAGGAGCATCTGGAAACCACGGCGTCGCTCGATGACGTGACCGAGGCGCTGACGCGGGTCGGGCTCGAAGTGGAAGGCGTCGAGAATCCGGGCGAGAAGCTATCGGCGTTCCGCGTGGCGAAGGTGCTGACCGCCGCGCCGCATCCGCAGGCGGACAAGCTTCAGGTGCTTACGGTGGATGCTGGCGACGGCGTTCCGCTGCAGGTGGTGTGCGGCGCGCCCAATGCGCGTGCGGGGCTGGTCGGGGTGTTCGGCAGCGCCGGGGCGACGGTGCCGGCGAACGGCATGGTGCTCAAGGTCGCGGCGATCCGGGGCGTCGAATCGAACGGCATGATGTGCTCGTCGCGCGAGCTCGAGCTGGGCGACGATCATGACGGGATCATCGAGTTGCCCGAAGATGCGCCGATCGGGACCGCCTTCCCCGATTATGCCGGGCTGAACGATCCGGTGATCGATGTGTCGATCACGCCCAATCGGCAGGATTGCATGGGGGTGCGCGGGATCGCGCGCGACCTCGCCGCGGCGGGGCTGGGGACGCTGAAGCCGCTGGCTTCGGTGTATCGGATGGATGGGGTCGCGCCGGTCGCGGGCGAAGGGCCCGGACCCGATGTGCGGACCGACGACACCGAGGGCTGCCCGGCATTCTACGGCCAGGAAGTGCGCGGCGTGACGAACGGCGCTGCGCCTGACTGGATGGCGAGCAACCTCAAGGCAATCGGGCAAAAGCCGATCTCGGTGCTGGTCGACATCACCAATTTCGTCTCGATCGATCTGGGGCGGCCGCTCCATGTCTATGATAAGGCAAAGCTGTCGGGTGGCCTCGTCGCGCGCAAGGCAGTGGACGGCGAGCAGGTGCTGGCGCTCAACGGCAAGACCTATACGCTCGACGCGACGATGACGGTGATCGCCGACGATGCGGGCGTCCACGATATCGGCGGTGTGATGGGCGGCGAGCATTCGGGCGTGTCGGAGAGCACGACCGACGTGATCATCGAATGCGCCTATTTCGACCCCGACCATATCGCGCGCACCGGGCAGAAGCTCCAGTTGACCAGCGATGCCCGCCAGCGCTTCGAGCGCGGGGTGGACCCGGCATTCCTCGACGACGGCCTGGCGATCGCGACGACGCTGGTCCTCGCGCATTGCGGCGGGACGGCGAGCGGGGTGACGCGTTCGGGCGAGCCGCCGGTGCCGGCCAAGACCGTCGCCTATGATCCCGCGCGGGCGGAGACTTTGGGCGGGCTCGCGGTGGCCGAGGCTGAGCAAAAGGCGATCCTCGAGCGGCTGGGCTTCGGCGTGGGCGCGGACTGGGTCGTGACGGTTCCCAGCTGGCGGCGCGACGTCGATGGCCCGGCGGATATCGTCGAGGAAATCATCCGCATGGTGGGGATCGACAATGTCCCCTCGACGCCGCTGCCGCGCGTCCCCGGCGTGGCCAAGCCGACCGCGACGCCCGAGCAGAAGCTCGAACGCCGCGCGCGCCGGACGGCTGCCTCGCGGGGCCTGAGCGAAGCGGTGACGTGGAGCTTCATCTCCGAGAGCGAAGCCGCGCCGTTCGGCGGCGGGGCATGGACCCTCGCCAATCCGATCAGCGAGGACCTGAAGGTGATGCGCCCCTCGCTGCTGCCAGGCCTGCTCTCCGCAGCAGAGCGCAACCTCAAGCGCGGTGCGGCGAGCGTGCGGCTGTTCGAGATCGGGCGGCGCTATCTGGCCGATGCCGAGCGACCGACTTTGGGCATCGTGCTCGCGGGTTCGAAGTCGCCGCGCGGATGGCAGTCGGGCAAGGCCCAGCCCTTCGGCGCCTTCGACGCCAAGGCCGAGGCAGTGGCATTGCTGGAAGCCGCGGGCGCGCCGGTGGCGAATTTGCAGGTGATGGGCGAGGCCGGCGACGTCTATCATCCCGGCCAGTCGGGCACGCTGCGGCTGGGGCCGAAGACCGTGCTCGCGGCCTTCGGGATGGTGCATCCCGGCGTGCTCAAGGCGTTCGACCTCGACGGCGATGTCGCGGCGGTCGAGCTTTATCTCGATGCGATCCCGGCCAAGCGCGGCACGGGCTTCATGCGTGCGCCGTACACGCCACCCGCGCTCCAGCCGGTGACGCGCGATTTCGCTTTCCTCGTGCCCGATACGCTGGCGGCGGGCGATCTCGTCCGTGCGGTCAAGGGCGCCGACAAGGCGGCGATCGTCGAGGCGCGGCTGTTCGATGTGTTCGTGGGGACCGGCGTGCCCGAGGGACAGAAGTCGCTTGCGGTCGAAGTAACGATGCAGCCGGGCGAGAAGAGCTTCACTGACGAGGAGCTGAAGGCGGTGGCCGACAAGGTCGTCGCGGCGGCCGCGAAGCTGGGGGCGGTGCTGCGGGGCTAGGTCAATCCCTCCGGAGGAGGATGGTTTCGGCGCAACCTGCGGGAAGCTTCTCGCTGTCCCGCCTGCTATGGCGTCCGCAAGGAGGCACCATGACCAGCGAATATGAAGCGATGGCGCGGGCGGCGGAGGCGGCCATGGCGTATCGGCGGGATGTCGCTGGTGCAAAGACCACACCGGTCGCCGACTATGCCGCGATGATCGCCGCGTTCGACGCGCCCGTCCCCGAAACCGGGGGCGATGCCGACGCGATCATCGCCGAGCTGATCGACAAGGCGACCCCCGGTATCCGCGCCGCGACGGGACCGCGCTTCTTCGGCTGGGTGATCGGCAATTCGCACCCCACGGGCGTCGCCGCCGACTGGCTGACCTCGGCCTGGGGGCAGAATGCCGCCAACCTCGTCTCCGCCCCCGCGGCTTCGGCGATCGAGAAGGTCGCGGCGGACTGGCTGCTCGATTTGCTCGGGCTGCCCGCCGAATCATCGGTGGGGTTCGTTACCGGGGCGACCGTCGCGAATTTCGTCTGCCTCGCCGCGGCGCGCAGCGACGTGCTGCGGCGCGTGGGGCACGATGTCGAGGCGGAGGGCATGTTCGGCGCGCCGCCGGTCGAGGTGGTGATCGGCGCGGATGCGCACGCCACGGTCTATTCGGGGCTCAAATATCTGGGGCTGGGCGCGAAGCGCGTGAAGATCGTCGCGAGCGATTCCTCGGGGCGCATGCTCGCCGGCGATTTCGAGCGCGTCGTGAAAAGCTGCACCGGCCCGGTGATCGCGATCGCGCAGGCGGGGCAGATCAATACCGGCGCGTGCGATCCCTTTGCCGAGATCGCGCCCATCGCCAGGCAAGCGGGCGCATGGCTGCATGTCGACGGCGCGTTCGGGCTGTGGGCGCAGGTCGCGCCCGAGCGCGCGCATCTGACCGCCGGAGTCGAGGCCGCCGATAGCTGGGCGACCGACGGGCATAAATGGCTCCAGACGCCGTATGACAGCGGCTTCGCGATCGTCCGCGATGCCGAGGTGCACCGGCGCGCGATGGCGATTTCGGCGAGCTATCTGCCGCCGGCCGCCGGGGCGGAGCGCGACCCTTCGGCCTATGTGCCCGAACTGTCGCGGCGCGCGCGGGGTTTCGCGACGTGGGCGATGATCCGGCAATTGGGGCGCGCGGGGCTGGCGCATATGGTCGAGTGTCATTGCCAGATCGCGCGGCATATGGGCGAGCGGCTGGCGGACGAAGCGGGCATCGAACTGGTCGCGCCGGTCGCGCTCAACCAGTTCATGGTGCGCTTCGGGAGCAACGACGAGGCGACGCTGGCGGCCATCCAGCACGTGCAGGACGACGCCATCGCCTTTATCGGGGGCGCGCAGTGGCGCGGGCAATGGGTGATGCGGGTGTCGGTCAGCTCGATCGCGACGACGATGGCGGAGGCCGATATCGCGGTCGATGCCGTGCTCGACGCATGGCGGAAGGTGCGCGGATGATCGAGATTTCGAATGGCATGCTGAGCGCGGCGATCGATCCGTTCGGGGCGGAACTCTCCAGCCTGCGCGATGCCGAGGGCCGCGAGCTGATGACCGATGCCGACCCGGCCTATTGGACGGGGCGCGCGCCGATCCTGTTTCCGATCGTCGGGGCGCTGAACGGCGACACGTACCGAGTCGATGGCCGCGCATTCACGCTGCCCAAGCATGGCTTTGCGCGGCGGATGTTGTTCGAGGTGGTCGAGGCGGCAGGGGACCGGGCGATGTTCCGGCTGACTGATTCGGAGGCGACGCTGGCGGTCTATCCGTGGGCCTTCTCGCTCGACATCAGCTTCATCCTGTCCGGTGCGACGCTGTCGATCGACGTGACGATCGGCAATCCGGGCGATGCGGCGCTGCCGGCGAGCTTCGGCTTCCATCCCGCCTTTGCCTGGCCGCTGCCCTATGGCCGCGACCGCGCCGATCATCGGATCATGTTCGAGGCGGGGGAAGGCCCGTTGCGGGCGCTGACCGCCGGCGGATTGATCAGGGCCGGGGAACGGCCTTCGCCGCTTGAAGGCCGGACGCTGCATCTGGCCGATGCGCTGTTCACGGACGACGCGTTGATCTGGGACCCGATCGCGTCGCGGCGCGTGACCTATGGCGCAAGCGATGGCCCGCAGCTGGTGGTCGAATTCCCCGATACCGCCAGGCTCGGCATCTGGACCAAGCCGGGCGCGCATTATGTTTGCATCGAGCCCTGGCACGGCATCGCCGATCCCGAAGGCTTCACCGGCGAATTCCGCGACAAGCCGGGCGTGTTCGAGGTTGCGCCCCACGGCGCGGTGCAGATCAACATGCGGGTGACGCTGACCAAATGACTCGCTAGAGGGCCGCGATGCCTTCGCACACCAACGACCGCCGTACCTTCGCGATCATCTCGCATCCCGACGCCGGCAAGACCACGCTGACCGAGAAACTGCTGCTGTTCGGCGGCGCGATCCATCTTGCCGGCGAGGTCAAGGCACGCGGCGCGGCTCGCCGTGCCCGGTCGGACTGGATGAAGATCGAGCAGCAGCGCGGGATCTCGGTGACCAGCTCGGTGATGACCTTCGAGCGGGAGGGGATCACCTTCAATCTGCTCGATACGCCGGGCCATGAGGACTTTTCCGAAGACACCTATCGCACGCTGACCGCGGTCGATTCCGCGGTGATGGTGATCGACGCCGCCAAGGGCATCGAGCCGCAGACGCGCAAGCTGTTCGAAGTGTGCCGCCTCCGCTCGGTGCCGATCATCACTTTCGTCAACAAGGTCGATCGCGAAGGGCGCCAGATCTTCGAGACGCTCGACGAGATCGCCGACATGCTCGCGCTCGATGTGGTGCCGATGACGTGGCCGGTGGGCATGGGCGGCGAATTCGAGGGGATTTACGATCTGGTGGATCACCGGCTGTTGCTGCCCGAGGGCGGTAGCCGGGAATTCCAGGGCAAGGTGGAGCAGACCAGCGGGCTCGACGATCCCAAGCTCGATACGATCCTGTCGGCGCAGGGCGTCGCGCGGCTGCGGGAGGAGATCGAGCTGGCGGGCGTGGGCTATCCCGAATTCGATGCCGAGGCCTATCGAAACGGCGACCTGACCCCGGTTTATTTCGGATCGGCACTCAAGGAATTCGGCGTGGATTCGCTGATCGACGCGATCGCGAAGCACGCCCCGCCGCCGCGAACCCAGCCCGCCGAGCCCGCTCCGGTCTCGCCCGACCGCGACGAAGTCACCGGCTTCGTGTTCAAGGTCCAGGCCAATATGGACCCCAATCACCGCGACCGGATCGCGTTCATGCGGCTGGTCTCGGGCACGTTCAGGCGCGGGATGAAGCTGACTCCGACCGGGCACGGCAAGCCGATCGCGATCCATTCGCCAATCCTTTTCTTCGCCCGCGAGCGCGAGCTGGCGGACGAGGCCTTTCCGGGCGACATCATCGGCATCCCCAATCACGGGGTTTTGCGCGTCGGCGATACGCTGAGCGAGAGAGCGGACGTCCGCTTCACCGGGCTGCCCAATTTCGCCCCCGAAATCCTGCGCCGCGTGGTGCTGAAGGACCCGACCAAGACCAAGCAGCTGCGCAAGGCGCTCGACGACATGGCCGAGGAGGGCGTGACGCAGGTCTTTTACCCAGACATCGGGTCAAACTGGGTGATCGGCGTGGTCGGCCAGCTCCAGCTCGACGTGCTGCTGTCGCGCCTCGATGCCGAGTATAAGGTCGCGGCGGGGCTGGAGATGG
>Ga0247757_10002297_pt1 | contig 10093 bp, 6 predicted proteins | sample UWRJL126311R4_FD_180929 | JGI IMG/M metagenome (GOLD analysis project Ga0247757, IMG submission 180929) | Plant litter microbial communities from Arlington Agricultural Research Station in Wisconsin, United States - UWRJ-L126-311R-4 | ecosystem: Environmental > Terrestrial > Plant litter >...
AGAAAATGCCAAAAAGCTTGCGAAAGCCTCTGACGAACATGCCGAGGAGAATGGCGATAGCCCTGAGAAAAGCACGAGGGGGCTTTTCAGCATCTCCAACGAGCTTGATTTGCAGGATGGCGAAAGCTCAGATAAAACAAACGGGTATTCGATTGACGATCAACGTAGGTCTTCCATCGTAAAATGTCTGCATCGTCTAAGTCTGGCTTACTCACATCCTTACGAAACAGACACACCACCACAGAATCTATCTTCGTCCTCTGATACTATCATCCCTCGTACCCGCAGCTCCGCTCCCTCTCCGGAGTCTGAGGTTGGTAAGACAGATCTTGCGACTCTAGACCTCCCCAGCCCACCCACCGCCAACCCGCCTCCCAGCCCCTCACGCACTACGCCGCCACCGCCCAGTGCCAGGACTTCATTGCTAATCACGCCGTTCCACTCAATATTCAAGAAAGATCACCAAAACCCTTCTACTGACCCTCTCGAAAAGGTTCGCCCCGCAGACATTTACATACCGACACGTATGGAGGGTTGGACTAGGGGCCCGTCCATTGATGGCCACACATCTGGTTTGCTTAGTCCGTCGCCAGTGAAAAGAAGCCAGCTACAAGATCTGGAGCGTTGGAAGCCCTCGTCTGAGCCGAACATGGGGATGACGATTTTCAAGGAGTACACTGGCGTTGCGATTAAGCCTCCGAAGTTTGAGGGGAAGAGGTCCATCTAGTTGGCGAAAACATAGGGCGGTTTTTGATGGGCTAGCTGGGGTGATTGGGTAGCCCCGTCAAATTAAGGTAGACTGGACATATGGTCTGATGCATGGCTTTATATGTATTTAGCTGTCGTATGGTGTGGGTACATTCCCATATCTTGTAGGAGAATTTCAAATGCCGAGAAGTCTACGCCTTTGCTTCCAAATATTCAGATTCGATTTCATAAATGTTCATGATTTACTATTACATTTTCTCCTAATTTCTTCTGCTCTTCTACTTTTAACACAATTAATGTACTTCAATTCATTTAGTGGGGTAACCGAAAACAGGGAAGCAACAAGGATAAAGCCAGCAGGAAGTTGCATGCCGCGCCCAACTCAATCTATCATCATCATTACTCTATAGTTTGTACAGAACGCAGCTCCACTTTCTAGTGCTTGCCAACTGGTACCATATGGCCACAACACCATGAGCCCTACATTCATCTCTTTGGAAAAAGAATCTCATTATCCTGGTATATTCCTATTTGAGACTCGAGATTTTATGGACGCAGTTTACCTCAAGAAGGCCTGCTCAGTAGAGGTGGCGCCGTGTACCCGAGCTTTGGTCCCCTGTAAGAGGTTGTAAAGCGCTTTTGAATCTCGTGCATGTGTCCTGATAAAGAAGATGGTACGGTCTCTGTAAATACTTTTCATAGTCCTGCTAATTTCCTTTCAAGCAGAACTGCAGCGTCAATGGGAGGCGGCTCATTTCGATTTCGTTTCCAGGCTGAAAAGAAACTGGCAGATTGCAGGTTGTTTGAGTAACTTGGAATTGAAACTGATGCGCGGCTAGGCAAACAGCTTCATGAGTATAAGCTAGAGATGGAGGAAGATTGTAATGAAATAAATGGAGTGTTGTGTCTAGATGTGGAATGACGTTGTTGCTAAGTGTCGAGCTCCTTCACTAGGTATTTCTTTATCCAGCATGACCTACAATCAATACGGAGGTAGTTCTCAGGTCGGCAGTAGTCTCCAGTAGGCAATTGATCAGCGTCCCGCTCCCGGCACCTCTACCGTTGATCTCAATGGCAGTGCTTCTTTGGGAGCGGTTGGTGGTGCCACTGGAGGTACAAGAACGAGTCGACCCGTGGTGCGTCAGATATGTCTGATACAAGGCCACGATGATGGCATGTGACATTTTTTCATTACTCTGGTCGAAGGTCGGACTGGACCTGGTGATATGGGACTCGATGAAAGCTAAATTACTTCCGGGAATTCTTGAGCAACCTGGTTGACCAAATATGGCGCTGTCAGCGGAAGGTATTGGGCCAGCCTGGTAACGTCGGCGTTCCCGGAGTCGTGCAGGGTTTGGAGTCCTAAAGCTTGTATGTTAAGATAAGTAAGGCGCGGCGCAGACGGTAATGGTTTTACCTACCCTAACTTCGTCACCCATGATGTTTCGCGTTGGATACTGGACCCGGCTCTCCTCATTTATCAACGAATGAAGGGTTTCCAGTAGTGTTTGCATGGGATAGAAACTTAATTAAATCTATACCATTCACTATATTGGGGGTCAGGTATATCAGTTGTTATTTTGTGTTCAGTGCTACTTAGATCTAGTCTTGCCCGGGCGTGGGACATTTGTCCTTGATATGCTCCTCGGGTATTCTACAGGGAACAGAGAGCCTTTTGGTATTGAATTTCCTTAAAAGATGTGAGGAGCGTGATTTTAGTGTGAAACTTGCTTCTGTGGTGATTCATTGTTGCCTTACCCCCGACACGGCCTCAACATCTCCACAACTTCATTAGACCTGGCCACATTTCACAAGGACAACACTAACCCGGCCTCGGTGTTCGACAACAGGCAGAGGAGCTCATCCGTTGGACATTCAATAACGACTTTCATGATGAGAGCGTATTTTACTCGTTAATGGTAAACCCGAGTCGCTGTGTAGTATCATGACGAGGAGTTCTTATGGTGCTCGCTGGGGCAACTCTTGTTCAACAGTCGAGAGAAATCTACGGTTGATTTCGTGGTTCGTCCTTTACCACCAACAACCTGGTCCCTTGTACTTGGGCATAACGTGGAAGACCTAACCTGGGATCAGCTCACTTGCATCACGTAGAGAAACGCAACCGTCATTGTCAGGCCCCTCTCTCTTACTATACACTCACTATACTATCAGCACTGCTCTCTTTCGACTTGCGCCCTGGCGCTTGGGCTAGGCGACGAATTCTCTTTCGGCCGGTTGCACACAGCGTTGGGAGCAAAAACTCTGCGGCAGCTACAGCGGAGAAGTCGCTTTGAGATGAACTCTGGTTGACGTAGGAGTATGCCATCTGTTGGGCGATAGCGAATAGTGTCATCACTTGAAGCGGTTTTGAAAAATCAAAATCTGTAATAACAAGCACATGAAGAAGCTCAATGTATCTGAGTCCTTTATAGTATGTCTCAGGAAAAGATGTAACCACTTATTGCATGGAAGAGTGGTCGGGTTGGAAGTTGGCTTTGGCCAGCACGGCCAGCACCAGTGTTGAAAAGGACTGAATAATTTCCGGGTTAGGGAGAGTAGCAACTATTCGCGAAGAAAAGATGTGAGTAGCCGACTGGGCTTTGGAAGGGATGACCGGTGCAGAAGTAGAAACAGATTGAGTCTACATGGTTATTGGCGTGTTAAAAAATGTCTAATCTGAATAGAAGAACCTGAAAAATAAATAATGCAACAAGTAAAGCTTTGGCAGAATGAGAAAAAAAAAAAAAAAAAAAAAAAAAAAAAAAATAATAAAAAAAGAAAAAATAAAGAAGAAAAAAAAAAAAAAAAAAAAAACTAAATAGATGTAATTAAAAACACAATCTATTATCTTCATGAAATGGTGGAGGCACTATATTGAAGAGTTATTAGTAAGAGGCGTTGCATAGTACTCTGATCGTCCACATAATTTACGCTCCTACTAAGTTATCGCTTTAAACGATCCATTCTGGTATATAAGTGTTTTGATGAAACTTTTGATATTAGATACAGTGGAGAAGAATTACCTCAATTTCCGGTAAGCCTTCGCATAATCAAGACTGGGTACTGTGGTTTCTTCTACTCGCCTGTCTCCTTGCAGAAGTTCTGGTAATTGATGTCGCGAAGGTTACGACGATATAAATCTCTAAAGTATGAAATCCATAGCTCACAGCCGCCTATGTGGTGTCCTGTCGTGCTATTAATTTACATGACGTTTGTCTTTTCGTCGTGTTATTGGAATATCCTTTCTGATTTACACCACAAGCTTAACTACGTTAAATCTGTCTCTCGGCGTGTAAGTGCCTGAAGTCCAGAGTACAGCACTGCTTAATAAGAGAGTGGCCAAGTAGGCAAACTCAAGCACAGCTTATGCGTTTTTAGTCACGTGTTTAATGTCATGCAATGCTGCAAATGGGAAAATGTGACAAGTTCAAATGAAAATTGCATCTGAAGCCTTGTCAAAGACCCTTGCCAATCCCACTATATCTGCCGCTTCCTCTGCCCAAGAGCGCCCATATCACAAGGAACACTCGAGTCCATTACCGGAATTCTTATTACGTACCAAACGTTCATCTATCATATTCTTGATATCCGCAATTAGCTGTTGTACTGGATCAATGAGGACGTCGGGGCTATTTTTCGAATCTTCTGCACGAGAGGATTGAGCTTCAGGGTTGATGAAATTCCAGCGTAGCGCTACGGTGCGCGGGGTACTATCGATGAGCCCGTCGACGATGTTTTGCAGACTTTCCGAGCAGGACACACGCATATGATCCGGTATTGGATTACCCACGGAAAAGGTTACCAGGATGGTTTGTATGCCGGTGAGTATCTCCAACGTATTACTAAGCTTCTTGCGCAAGCTGTCCATATGTTACACACATTGGCCTGACTCATCTTCATCTTCATGATCATCAGACTGGTCAAGACATAATTGTAGCTCTAATTTATGGAAATAGGAAAAAATGCGCGGATTCATCGTAGTAAGAGTGTCATTGAGGGTGAACAGAGATTTCAGGAGGCCTTTCTTGCTCAAGTGGATATTATTAGCGCGCAGGTGCAATACCTGACTTCTGTAGAAATACTCAGTGACTTCATCGTGAAGCTAGCGAGAAACAGAGAAGAGGCTCAAATCGCGTTCAGGATACGTGTTTTTTGCGGGTTTACCCGTCTTATGACTAATAGGGAACCAACAAGGACGAGGGCAGGCGTATTCATACACATATCGACGAAGTTCCGGAGGCAATCTCAAGAATGAAATGGCGCCACCTGGCTAATGAAGGCGTCGTAGTGGGGAGCAAGGGAAGTCCCCATCAAGCTGTCAAGCTCAGGGAGTAATTTCAAAGCCGTCGAAGGCATCAAGGAATGCTTCCCGATCCAGATAGATGTATTCCGATACGGTCTGTTTGCTAGTGATTCCGTGGAAATGTGATCCAGAGCAAGGGGGATAACCAGAAACCCTGGGAGTTCGGTAGCTAAGGAGAGAATATCGGGTGACACTTTGGAATTGACAAGCTCGGGATCTAAGATAGCTTCGTGCCCTGGCCGAGCTTCGCGCAGGAGACTGACAAGGATGCGGAAATGGTGGCAAAATGGCACCGCAACCCACTTCATTATGAAATCTTCGGAAGACATCGATGAAACTGACTCAAATGTCTCGTGAACGAGGTTATTAGCATCAACGAAGTGCTGATATTATGGCGATAGATGGCTGTTGTTGAATCAAAGTCCGTGTCTTGCTTGGGGATGCGAGGAGAATGCAAGAATGAAGCACTTATATAGCTGTATCGTCTTCTTATAGAGCCCGCAAACAGTCACATAATTTGTCAAGGTGTGTACGAGTCAGCCGTTAGAGTTACCCCCTCACGCAGGCGAATAAGTCAGACATGACATCCATGAGAATTTTTATAGAGCGGATTGCAGCAAAATCGATAAGTCAAACAAATGCCTATAGGCACCTCTGGAGAACATATGAAGTAGAGTGAAGCTGAAGAATGAGAATTTGCATGGCCACTTAATGGTGGACTTATTCCGAGCTCTGCGAGAACAAGTAAGCAGGCACCTCCCGGTAATCGGTCATAGGGCCGCACTGCACAATACTCTTGGCCTCGGCCATGCCACCACGGCCGTCCATTTCATCCGCAACAAAGGCACTGATACTTTGCATTATCCATCTTTTCATCTGAGTATCCCAGTCGAATGCGGGGAGGACGTCGAGGTCTGCCTCAGGGATGCGGAAATCCCAGTACATTTCGACGGACGGCATCGTGTCGATCAGCCACTTTATAACCTCCAACATGTTGCGGCGGCCCTCGGGGAGACTCTGGGGCCACCCGGCAGCAAACGACACGAGGACGACTTTTAAATTCGGAAGACTTGCAAAGAAGGCTGGGTGTATGGCCGACAAGGGCTTTGGAGACAGACTAGGTGCGTAGTATATTTTTCCACTTCGGGCTATGGTATCGTTGTGGGAGTACAATTTGACTTCGAGATTGCGAAAGTGTGATCGTGTGCGGGGGTTCATGCTAGCAAGGAGATGGGTCGCGATTTTGAGTGCTTCTTGCAGGCCATGTTTCCCTTTGTATGTATGATAGACAGAGAGAACTAGTGTTTGGCTCGAGTAGAAATAGTTGGTGAGTTCGTCGTGAAACTGGCGAGAGACGCAAAGGGCATGCATGGAGCGATACTCGTGGGGTATGGGCCTATTAATGTCGAAATAGGTGGGCCGAGGTAGAATGTGAGAGTAAATAATCAGGCGAAGCTCTGGCGGCAGCTTGAAGAACCCAGAGGGCGTATCTTGGCCAGCTTCATGCTGAATGGCCTGGTCTTCCATGGTGTGTTGTTACACGAAATGCGGGCGGCTCAGGAGAAGTTGGCGTGAGGTCGGCATGTCGGCTCTCCGCCCCGCGCTTGGCTTGGCTTGGCTCTAGCTTTGGTGGGGCGGCAGTCCGTGCGAGCTGTGACGACGTTTCTGAACCACATGCGAGGGCACGCTCCAAGGTTTGCGGATAAGTAGCTAATGAATGCCTTGTAATCACACATCCTCTGTCACAGCTGTCCATCTTCTCCACCTACACGTTGGCACCGCGAATATCTACCCCGTTGCCTCTTTGCCGGCCTGCAATTGCGCATAGCCGCGCAAAGCTCCTGCATCCACAACACTCCCTCTCCACACAACGGCGGCGTTACAAGAGCTGGCTCAGCGACATACTCGGCGACGGACGCGCCCTCAAGCCGCCGTTTGACCGAATGTCCACCCCAGAGACGAAGCCGGGCTTTCTGTCCGCTGGCATCAATGCTCTGTCGCCCTGGGGTTCTCGTAGCAACACACCCAAGCCTCCAAACACGCCTCAGAAGACGGATGAGGAGAAGGAGAAGGATAGAGATAGGGAAAGAGTAGCTGCTGATGGCACGGGGACGCAGCGAGGGGGTGACCACATGGTCAACAGGCGGCACAGGCTCAGTCTGAAAAGATACCCGCAAGACTGCCCGCCGTTGGAGGTGAGATGGTTCCATGCTGTAGATGTAAGTAGCTCCTCCTGTGCCTTGCATCGACACATGGCCACGCTCAATGTAAATGTTCCATCCCGTGACCTGACTCGTCATCTCTGCAGCTTCCCAAGCGCAAGCCCTTTGCATCCAATGCCGTTGTGCCTGACCGCCCGCTGCCCAAGCCTAAGAAGTGGATTCCCTTCTCCTCCGAGGACTCGCACGCCATTGAGAAGGCCTTTCAGCAGACGGCTGAGGAGGCAGAGGCCGCTGAAAAACGGAAAGGCATCCTCAGTCCCCTGTCGCCGCAGACGGCCAGTCTGGATCAGGAACCTGTAACGAGCACCAGAGTTCCCGTAAACGAAGACTATCTCTTTGATGTTGAGATAGAGACTCGTGAGCTTGCACCTGCATATTGGTTGGGGCCCGTGTATGACGTAAAAAGAGGTACGTGGTTCGGGCCTGATGGCGAGCCCTGTGAAGAGCACCTAGCAAACCAGCTTGAGGAGGGATATCTTAAAGTCAAGCCATGGCGTTTTGCGAAGCCCGTGGAGAAACGATCTGCATCACAGCCCCGCACTCGGCCCGTATCATTCAACATGAAGGTCGACCCTGACTACCGGAAAGAGCTGGGAAGGTTAAATCGCGACTCAACATCTAATCCTGTGACGCCCAAGTCTTCTTTTGATGACCTACGGGGCGAATCGAGTAAAGACTCTAACTACTCGCCAACCGCAGCGGACAAGAGTTCCGCTTCGCCTGACGAAAGCTCAAGGACCTACCGCCTCTTTGGCTCGGCGCACATGAACTCGGTTGTGACATATCAAGATGAGACAATCGCATGGATACTTACGGATGATATGTGGTCGCGCATGGGCAGCACGCTGTACCAAAGATTCGCCGGAGGTGCTCACCTTGCTGGAACAAAGTACCATCGTGGCTATGTTGATCTTTCGAAGAAGAAAGAATCCAAGCCTATTAAAGACGGTGCGTCTAAGATAGAAACCGATTTGCCTGTAGCACCTTCCCTCGCATATGGTTCCGACGATGGGAAACAAGGGACGGATTCAGAAGCTGATAGCGAGGGCGAGCAGCGTGGGCGCGAGTCATCGCCATCCGAGACACGCAGACGAAACTTGGAACGGCAGATATCCTCGCTCATGGTCGTTGCGCAGCCTGAAAATTCGGCGCAGCAAGAGGAGGCGGTCCGCAAACGTGAGGAAGAAGAGATAAGGGAGGATTACAAGGACGAGAACAAGGGCGAGCAGAGTCGTGAGATCGAGCATCTGCTCCTTGTCACGCACGGTATTGGCCAGCGGCTTGGTATACGCATGGAGAGCGTGAATTTTGTCCACGATGTCAACTCGTTGCGAAAGTCACTGAAAGCAGTCTATACCAATTCGCCCGATCTTCAGGCATTGAACTCGGAGGTGGACAAGGAAACAAAGAACAGCAGGATCCAAGTGCTTCCCATATGTTGGCGGCACCTACTCGACTTCCCTAAGCAGAGCCTCAAGCATAACCGCAAAGAGCACGACTTGGGCGATCTGGACGTTGACGATAATGAATATCCCAACTTGGAAGATATCACGGTCGAAGGTGTGCCTGCCGTGCGGAATCTTCTGACGGATTTGGCATTGGACATCTTGCTCTATCAGAGTCCAGCATACAAGGGCCACATTTCCCGGATTGTAGTCAAGGAGCTCAATCGCATTTACCGCCTCTTCATGGAGCGTAACCCGTCATTCAATGGCAAGATTAGTCTCGTCGGTCACTCGCTTGGATCTGCTATTATGTTCGACATCCTCTGCCAACAGAAAGACTCTAGATCTAAAGGCTCGCAATCGAGCAAAGCCCGCCGTGCCACTGAAGAAGACCTAAAGCTTGACTTTGAGGTAGAGGACTTCTATGCCCTCGGCTCACCCATCGGACTCTTCCAAATGCTCAAGGGCCGCACCATCGCCGCCCGCCCTTCTACTTCTTATAACGCGCCCGAGACACCCGCAAGCCCGCTCGACGACCCTTTTTCAGCTGAATCCAAGCGCGACCGCATCAGTAACTTCACCATCTCGGCGCCGCTATGCAGACAACTGTTCAACATCTTCCACCCCACTGACCCCATCAGCTACCGCCTCGAGCCTCTCATCTCACCCGCCATGTCGACCCTCAAAGCACAACCTCTACCTTATACTAAGCGCGGTATCTTTGGTGCCCCAGCAGCTCAAGGTTTGACGAACATCAGCGCGAAAGTCGGACAGGGTGTAACGGATTTCTGGACGTCCGTCAGTACGGGCATTGCGAGCAGCCTGCTGAACCGTAGCCTTGGTATTACTGGCACAGACGCCTCGAAGATGGCCACCGACCTTCAAGGTCAGCGTTCCTCGCGCCCACTGACTATCGGTCCTGTTCCTGGCCCTACTGCTGCCCAGGGCTCTTCTTCCACCACTGCCACCGCTGCACTCGACGAGCATACGCGCGCTCAAATCATCGACGAACGGAAGCGCAGGCTTGGTGCCGAGGATATTGCGCCGGGTGTCGATGGTGAACACCCTCCCACACTCATAGACAGCGAGCTCGAGACGCTGTATTCGGGCTTCCAGAAGCGGCGGAAGAGTCGTGAGGCGGAAAACAGCGATATTGAGAAGGATCTCGAGTGGCAGGAGTTGGAGGAGCGGAGTAGAAAGCTGAGAAAGGAGGAGAGTAAGGTCAGGGCACTAAATGCGAATGGAAGGGTGGACTATAGCATACAGGAAGGAGTGAGTAAAACATCTGCCTTGCTTTGCTTTCCAAGTGGGGTGGAGATGAGAGAAGATACTAATGATTGGCAGGCGTTTGACATCTCGCTGCTGGCAAGCATCGCGAGCCATCTTTCGTACTGGTCGGACGAGGACGTGTCGCA